>JAABVA010000821.1_pt1 | contig 35928 bp, 19 predicted proteins | sample 5560331 | NCBI WGS metagenome assembly JAABVA01 (sample SAMN12812661, study PRJNA571458) | rock metagenome | isolation source: Antarctica rocks | place: Antarctica: Victoria Land, Mt New Zealand sud | collected 2016-01-07 | reverse complement strand
TTTTAATACTGTTATTTCTGACACACAGTTCAACAATCATCATTTAAAGAAAGATATAATAATTCAATGTTGTTCATTGAATGTGTTCAATGAACAAATTTCTGCAAGTATTAATATTATTTCTTATTTAGTTTTATAAAATTTGTAAATTCAATCTTTTAACACATCAAAGTAACAATAACTGTTCTGAAATCATCAACATTTATATAAACAAGATTCTTTTTATTGACAACAATACTGACTCAATAACAGTGATGTCTCAATCTTGAAAATAAATCATTATAAAGAATGTAAATTAATTCATTACAGATATTGATTAACTTGCTGTATTAATTACTTCTTACAGACAAAGTGTGCTTACAGAGACAGTGCAATCTTATTAAAATTATATAAATATTTTAGACATCATTTATCTGAAGATTATGATGTTAAGTGAATGCTAAATGAAATAAGAAGTAAGAATTCTTTAAGAAGCTTTTTTAATGATTATTGTGTTAAGTTTAAGATAAGAGTCTTTATATATGATATGTCTGATAAGATTAATCATTAAAAGATGAAGTCAGATATAAGATTTAATATAAAATAACTATATTCTTTATTATTTTCTCTGCTATCTATTTACTCAAGTTTCTCAGCTCATTAAGACTGTGTCTGTTCTCAGTTATGTGCACATAAGAATTTAAACTTTGAGAGCAATGAGAGTTCATTTAAATCAATTTAATACTTATGAAATAAAGCATCATGAAGAGAATCTGCTCACTTTACATTAAAATATAAGTCAGTTCTGATGACAACTCTGTTATATATTAAGATGTAAATTATAAGTGACAATACAGAGAAGAAGAACACATCATAGTTAGATATAAATAAGCAGTGACTTAATGACAAAATGTTAAAAGCATAAAGAAAGATGACAAAGTTGTTAAGAAAATGTTCAGAGTATACATAATTAAAAGTAAATGATAAGTTTATTGAATTAGAAGTCTGCAAAGTAATTATGTATTCATAAATAAGTAATACTTAATTAATAATCTTAATTATATAACATCTTCTCACAATTCTGTAAGCATTTCATAATTCAGAATTTCAGATTTAAGTATTGATAACATTTCATTATGATTAACAGCTGATAATAATCTCAGAGAATTAGAAAAATTATGCTGAGACTTTTTTAAAGAATGATTTTTTTGTTTGTAATGAGATATATAAGAGTTCAGTATTGTTCTCATTAATTAATATCTTTAAAGTCATTCAAGACTAAATTCTGCACACAAATCATTTTAAATGTGTTATTAATTACAGTTTTTATTAAGAACAAGAATGACATAATATTTAAATTACATACTTAAAAGATGTTCAATTCTCTGTCTATTAATTCAGTACTCTTTGCTGTGATTATGATTGCACATTGCATTTAAGAATATAAGATAAAAAAGTTTAAATAAAAGAATTTTAATGATCTTAAAGTGCTGAGTACATTATGTTTTGATGATGAATTGAACAGATAATCATATTAATATATTACATTTATAAATTACTTAAAGACACATCAAAAATATGTAATGCTGTCAATCTGAGAACTGACAAAATGCTATATTAAGAATCTTATTGAACTATGTAACTTAACAAATTGACAGAGACAATATTGAGATAGAAAAAGATATTTATGTCATTAATAATTTATACACTGACAGATTGAACAATCTGTCAATTGTGATAATGCTTAACAGTAATACATTAAAGACACTGTCTTAAACTATTAGCTGTTCTCATCATGTTAATGAGTCATAAAAAGATGAAAATTAACTATTACTGAAGAATATAAAAAGATAACTTCATCTGACTGCTCTGTGATTTGATAAGAGCTAACAATTAAAGTTAAATAAGATAATTACATTCAATATTAATGAGAACTTAATTAATATTAAGCTTTTAAAGATGAGAAAGATCTGCAGTACAGAAAATGAATTATTTTATATTTTAAATGATATATTTAATTATCTGTTAGAAGAGAACAACTACATATTGATGATAGAAAAACTTAAATGCAAGAAGATTATGAAGTGATTTAACATTAATTGAGATTAATTATAAAATATATTTACTGATGAGATTGATCTGAACAATGAGTCTGATGCATAACTGTGATATAAGAAAAGTATGATTGATAATAAGAATAATTATATGAAGTTTGTGATCATTTACAAAGAACAGAATACAGTAATGATAAAGTATGAGCAGAAAGAGATAGTTGAGAAGAATAATTCTTAATAACTTTAAATAATTGAACTCTACACTTTTTGAGATTGTGACTTATGCTGTGTTTGTGATCTGTGAAATGCTGTGTAAAATAATGAAAATGCTGTAAATTCAATAATTAATCAAAACTGTATTTATTGAATTAAGTAAGTTAAATGTGTTCATTAAACTAAATAGAATAAATGTACACATTAAATTATGAAAAAAAAGATGTTCAATGAGTAAAGTGTCTAAAATGTGTTCATTGAATTAAAGAGAATAAATGTGTACATTAAGTTATGAGAAAGAAAGATGTTCATTGAATAAAAAGAGTTAATTGTATTTATAATTTTAAAGATGAAGTTTGTGTTTAATGAATTATGAATGAGAAAAATGAGAAATTGATTCAAGCTGTAATGATTAAATTGTGTGTACAAGTTCTTCATGAAGACAAGAATAATTAAATTCATATAAAAAGAAAGAATGTAAAGTGCAGTCATGATACATAAACAAAGTGATGCAATTAAGCTGATGTATATTGCATAAATAAATTAATTATGAATGATGCACATTGTGTTTTAAATGCATTTTTCTATAACTATGTTTTTTTAGTCACTCTGAACAGCTCTGAGTCAGAACATAAGATCATTAAACTGAAGCACTTTAAGTTAAACTTTATTGATATGAGCTGACTCTGAGTTAATTTCTTAACTTACTGATGTAAAATCTTAAAAATTAATTATATTGATCAAAGCTGCTTTCTGTATACTGAAGAACATGCTTATATTGTAAAAATATTTAATGTGTTATATTTTAATTAAAGATTTCTTTGATATAGAATTTAAAGATTAGAGCTTGTGATATAAGAGGGATTTCAGATACATTAAAGTTAACTGATAAATAGTAATATGTTAAATAAGAATTATCATTGAATATATTTATCTTCTTAAGAAAGATAATCTATCTGTATATTAAATAGATACTGCAAACATTTAAGACATCAACATTCTTTTTATCTGAGTTGTCTCTATCTGATCACTGAGGTTGCTGAGAACATCAATATTTATGTTATTCTTGACATTTTTATGTACTTATGTATTCATTATATCTGCACACTTCTAATTACTATATAACTACTTGCTGATTATGATCATAACACATAGATCAGTACTTCTTTTTGACAGACATCAACAGCTTACTTAAAAACAGAATTGAGTGAATCTTTTAATGCTGAATTTTAGTTATATTCTTAGAGTCTTCATTCACATAATATATCATAGCTTCAAATTCATATTATTTTGATGCATCAACATCAATATAGAGATGTTTTTCTGAATTAAAATGAATTAAGAATATAAGTTTAACAAATAACTACTGAAGCATACTAAATGTCTTTTCTTCTTCTGAGTAAGACTTCATACTAATATGGCAGACAAAGATTCTTTGTGTAGATTTGAATGATTTAAGTAATTGACAGAGTAATTTCATTTTATGTAGCTGCAGTGATGCAGTGATTTGAGCATAATAAAGTATATAAGCTCATAGTTATTCAGTTAATTCTAAATAAGTCTTCAGCTTCTTAAGAGTCTTAAGAAATTGAAGTGCTGTTATAGTTTTTATTTTTTTTTATTTTTAATTGTCAGATCAAATGCATTCACAGGCTGGCTGAGTAAGATGATGTTTGAGTATTCTAGATATAATTTGTGTAATTTTAAGATTATATGTAGTTCATTGAACAGACTGAAAATCTAATAAAAATGCTGAAGTTATTTCTTTAAGATCTTTAAGAATATAACAATATTATTGACATATGTCTGAATAAAGATGCAAAATGCACAAAGAATTTAATTTATTTGTTGCTGAACATAAGATGATGAATTTTAAAAACTTATAACAGTCACATTGAAATGCTCTTGCTCACAGTGAGTAATGACAGTAAACTTGTGTCTATTGTCTGAGTTAACAAGTCATTAATAGAAGAAAGAGTAAACTGAGTGTATAAGTTATCTATAGATTACACAGATTTAGGTTGAGTCTGAGTGTTAGATCAGATAAAGTGAACTTTTTTTGACTTAAATTAGATGCAGATTAATCTGACTTGACTTTGTGCAGATTGTGAATTATTTGTGAACTGAGTAAGCTGAGTAAGTAAGAATTAGTCTAATTAAGCAAATATAAGTCAATATAAATATGTGAAAGTTTTTGACAGTTAATTTAATAGTGTGCACATTAAAATTATGCATTAAAAATGAAGATTTTATCTTAAATCATAGCATATACTATTCTTTAAAAGTGCATAATGATGTTGTCACTGACTATGCTATGACTCTATGCTACAAAGTCTAATCAGCACTTAAAACAATCATCATCATTTACTGATAAGAATTCATCTTCATTCACTGTTTAAAGATCTACATCTTTCAATATTAAGAGACTCAAGACACAAACAATCATCATTTAACATTACTTTATTAATAAAGTAATGTTAAATATTGTTCTGTCAACAGAGATTGAGAGCTCTTAACTGTGTCATTTTACTGAAGATTGAGAACTTTTAACTGTGTAATTTCACTTAAGATTGAGAGTTCTCAATCTTGTGATTTCACTGAAGATCAACAGCTTCTGATTATGTGATTTCACTGAAGATTAAAAACTAATTATGTAATTTTACTGAAGATTGAAGATCTTTGACTATGTGATTTCATCAAAGATTGAAGATTCTTAACTGTATAATTTCATCAGAGATTGAAGACTCTCAATTATATAATTTTATTAGAGATTAAAAATTCTTAATTATATGATTTTATCAGAGATTGAAGATCTCTGACTGTGTGATTGAGTGATGTGATGAATGATGAAATAGTGAAGCATGAAGAAAAAGTGATGTAAGTAAAGATAATATGATTAAAATTAATTTGATATTCACTGTTAAGAGTTAACATTATTTACTGTCAAATTACTTTCATATAAGTTTACTCATTACTTGTCTCTCTTCATTCTCTTCTTTCTTTTCACTTAAACAGATTATAGTTTTATAAATTGTTTGCATTTATTAACATAATTACTAAGCAAATCTCTTCTGACTCTCTTTTCAGAATGAGCTGAGAAAATTGATAGTGTAATTAGTTAGAAATATGCTGTGATATTGACTGATTTATCTGAATTATGATGTTTTAGTCTTTTAATGAAAAATTCTAATGTGCATATATTAATTAGCTGTCTTCATAGATATTAAGTTTTATATCTCTGTTTGAATTATCAGAGTCATCATTTAAAATATTGTGAGAATTGCACTTTAAAATGTCATAAATAATTCAATTTAAAGTATCAGTTAAGCTGTTATCTGAAATGTCAGAAGAGTTGCAATTCAAAATAAATATATAAGATAGATACTTCATATCTATATTAACTTCATCTAAAAATAAGTCTTCTGCAGTGTTCTTTCTTTCAGTTATGAGATAATTCAATTTTTAATGTTAAAGTAAATTAAACTTAATCATCATAATAATTTCAATGATGACTTCATTTAATCAATCTCTTCAATAAATAATGACATCTTAAGCAAGATTAAACAGTCATTCAATCTCAATATTAGCAAAAGATATAGCAAGAACATTCTTAATCATTATAATTAATATTAAAAAGATCATAATTTGTAACTTTTAGTACTTTAGAATGTTAAGATCATTTTTATTGACTAAATACAGTGAAGAATTTAAGTATTGATTGACTTTTAAATTAATAGTTATGATGTTATTAAGTTGAGTCTTGAATTGCTGTGCTTTTATGATGAGATTTATGAATAATTTAATAATAGATAATGTTGAATTCTAAATACAATTATGCAATGAAGTATTCTCATATAAACAATAATGATCTTTATAATAAGTCTAAAACTCAGTTTAATACTATATATAATATGTTTAACTTCATTCAGCTGACTGTACATCTCAGTAATTAGTGATGTACAGTAAAAATACACATTAAAAAGATCAATAAAGAATGTATCTGATACAGTGAAAGTTTCTGTGTAGAATTAAGAATGATAATAATATTATATAATAAGTTATTCTTATCTTCTGTTTACACATAATATTTCTTCATCTTAATTAATACTTTCTCAATAGCTGTCTTCAGCTTCACTATTTACTTTAAGATTAAGTTTAATTTCTTTAAGTTATTTTGATTCTTTAGATAATTAAAAAGATTGATGTACATAAGAAATGTCTTGTGTATGATTAAATTATATATTTAACTCATTGACTTTATATATTTCTTAAAGAGTCAAAGAAGCATCACTATATATATAATTTGCTGTCACTTCTACTCAAATACACATAGAGTCTCAAGCTTCTTGTTTAATTTTATAATTTTGTTATACTCTTAACTGATTCAGACACATATATCATTATGAAGTTAATAAATTCTTTATATTATATTATAAATAAAATTTCATTGTATTTTAACATTCTGTATAAGTGTCAGAGCAGAATGTAAACAAATGAGATACTGAATTCTCTTAAATGTTTTGTATTGCTGTAGAGAGAAATTCATAGCAATAGTAATGTTAAAATTAAGTGTGTGTAAGAAGCTGAATTCTAGCTAAGGTTAGAATACAGCTTTATATATACATAGACTTATAACTAAGCAAGTGACAAGCTAAGCAACAGTGTCATATGAGACATTTAGTCATGTTGATGAAGAAAAGAAGCAATTGTCTTATTGAGAAGGTAGTGAGCACACAAGTAAGATGAATATAATTAAGATTCTTAAGACAAATAAAAATTGTGACAATCTGTCTGTTACAAAAAGCAAGACAGCAACTCACTGTCAACTCACTTACTTTCACTTTTCATTAAAAGTCATATTTCTCTTTTGTTCTCTGATTGTCAATTTCCTCAAAGTCTTCATCATATCATCTCACTGATGTGAAGACTTCTTCATATTTATATAAGACAAAAAGATCTCATCATACTCTCTTATTAGATCTGCTGCATTATCTAACTTCTGTATTGACAGTTATGTGTTGTATTTTGACTCATATTCTTTTCAATGCACAAGATATTGTGTTGTTGAGGTGACATTTTAATCACATTAAATGATTCAGCAATTCAGCAGTCATTTCAGCTCAAAGAACTTTCATTCATTGATATCTTCTTCAATAAACACAGTTGAAGACTCTTCAGAGTGAGAATAATTATATGAGTTGTTTTTAGATAAAGAATAAGACTTAAGTTGAGTCATGATGAAGATTGAGTAAATACATCAATAAGATAAAATATCAAGCTTATAGACTAATCAATCTATTTAGTTAATGATTTGAAAGAATTCAATATACTGTTGTTTTAATTTCTTATTAGTTATAGCTGAAATGAAGTATCTGTGATGTAGTCATAATAGTGTATAGTTGTCAATTCTCATTGCTAGAGGCTGATGCTTTCAATTATAATGATATTTAATATTAAATGTCACTGATCATGTTGTCAAAGATTAACATCAGAACATCTTTTAACTACTTGTCATCATTTTAAAAATGAGCAATTAGTTTTAAGAAGAAAACTAAAAGATCTATCACTAGAAATCAGAACTCTTTTTATTATAAAAGAAGAAATTTAGGCTGTTTTACAGTTTCTGAAAGAAATAAGAGTAGAAATCAGAAAATGGTTATTAGGGAAGAAAAGAAAGAAAGAGATTGATTAAATTAAAAGAAAGTTGAAGAAAAGTTAATTAACAATTAAGAAAACAGCCTGACTGCAAAGAAGTGATTAAAAAGTACATCAGCATGTGAATTTCTTATGTTGAGAGTTTTATGTGCTATTTTCTGTTTTCAACTGCCATAGCCTTATAGGCTGCATGTGATGTATAAAGAATAAATAAATAAATAATAAATAAATAGATACTTTATATTAACTATAATAAATAAAAAGCTCAATTAACAGTATATAAAACTCTTCTAAATCATCAATAAGATAGACTGATTAGTATATAAACTTAATATTATCTTATTAATGTATCCATTCAGTCTTTATAATTACTTAACTTAAGTCTTGTTCTTCATTTAAGATCAATTTATATAGTTATTTACATTTTGATGAATCTCTGACAGTATTTATTGATAAAGATATAAATAAATTAAAGTTCTTTAAGATAAAATGACTACTTAATTAGTAAATCATATAACATAATCAAAATGTTACACTTATTATATAATATCTTGTGCATTAAAAAGAATACAGACCTGAGTATGACATCTGTGTCAGAATTATGAGTTTGTAATAAGTTAAGTTCTAGTTATGATGAGAATACTGCTCTATATATATAAGCCTCATGGTCAGGCAAGCAACAGACAAAGTAACTAAGTTATATGAGGCATTTATTATATCAGTAAAGAGTAGAAGCAATAGCCTTGTTGAAAAGACAGTGAGCATGCAAGTAAGATAAAGGCAATTGAGACTTTTAAAGTTAATAGACTTTATAATAATCTATTTGTTATAAAGAAAACAAGACAGCAATCTGCTGTCAACTCACTGTCTTTTTACACAGTGTCTTACTGTGTGAAGCCTTATCATCACACAGACTCTTGTCATCAATATGCCTTTCAGCTATATCAATATGAGGCAGAAAAGCTTCATTATATTTCTTTACTAGACTCACTGTGTTGTCTAACTTTCATATCAACAGTTAGGTGTCATATTCAGACCTTTACTTCTTTTAGTGCATCAGATATTGTGATGTAGACTTGCTTTATTTTTGCTGAGTAATTCATTAATTAAGTAGTCATTTCAGCTTAAAGAATTTTCAGTAATCTGTGTTATCTTTAACAAACATAATTAAAGGTTCTTTAAAGTAAGAACAGTTATAAAAGTCATTTCTAAGTGAAGAACACAGCTTAAGTTGAGTGACAGTGAAAATTAACTTAATTAAGTAAACACACAGTAAGTTAAAACATCAAGCTTATAAACTAATTGACTGACTTTCTTATTTATTTAAAAAGATTTCACATACTGTTGATCAAGCTTCTTATTCATTATAGTCAGTATAAAATATTTACAGTGTAGTCTTAATAACATATAGTTGTCAACACACATAGTCAGTGACTGATGCTTTCAATCATAGTGATACTTAATGTTCATTTTTGCAAAATTAATTGTGTTGATAATCTCAATTTGTGAGAATGACATTGACAAAACATAGTCAACATTGAGTGTAAACACAACATTTAAACTGAATTCATATACTGTCTCATTAAACATTTTCTCAATGAAGTTTCTGATGTTATTGAGGTTAAACTGAATGAAAGACAGACTTTTAAGTCATTTTGTTGTCTTTATTATAATATTTAGATAGGATTGTAAGACAATCTTAACAGTCTGATTTGTGAATTTACTGAGTTCATCTATCTGTGAATAACAAGCTGTAATGTATAGTAGATTAACATTAAGATACTTAAATAATGACTTTTATAGTTCAGATAGAAACTTAAGATTGTAATCTAATACAATAGTTTTTAATAAATCTTAATCTATGAGATATAACTGACTCAAAAGACTGTAAACTTACTGCTTAATTTTATAAGTTATCTGCTCTGATATCAAGATAATCTGTTTGCTGAACTTGTCAGTAATGAATAGAAGGCAATTGAATCTCTTAGATTTAGATAATTTGAGTAAGACTAGAATGAAATCTATTGTCAGTGTGTGAAATAAAACTAAAGACAACTGTATTGACTATAATGAGTTATATAATTTATATTGACATGTCTGAAAGATCTAATATTCAAAGCAATGAAGCAAATACTTATAAAGATGTTTAAAGACTTATCTGACATAAAGAACTAACTAAAGTCTGTTTATACAGTGTTAAAAGTTTGAGTGATCATTCTAAGTATGAATTATATTGAAAATATCTTTATGCAGTGTGCAAGAAATAATTAGTCTTCATAACTTAAAGATGTAATTCAATGTAACAAGACTTCTATATCATATAACATTATCTCTGCCTTACTTAAACAACAAAATAATAATGTTCTTATCACTTTTATTCTTATCATTCTTATTGAGAACATTAATAGTATGACATTACACTGAGTTCTCATTATAGTTTTTAACAAAATACTTCTGAAATTTGTTTAACATTTCAGCATATATCTTAACAAATAAAGCATTCAGTTCATTATTCTTTATATCTGTCTCTGACAGCATTGTCAAGACTAATCACAATAAGATATTAAAAACAATGTACTATTTATTTAACTTGTAATGTATATTCAGATTGAAGCATTGAAGATATTTGCTTACATATACAAGATGAAGATTCTGTTTTTTGATTAACATTGTTAATAGTGAGATTTGCTTTGTAATTCTTACATTAGCTTCATAATCAGTATAAATAATATTTGCTAGACTTAATAACTTAATAATGTGTCTGACTTTTCAAATTACTCAGATCATTTCAATAAGCTTAAGCTTCATTGTCACAAGACTATTTGTCTATTTATCTTAAAAGTCTTAATCATCTCTGTCTTACTTGCATGCTCACTGCCTTCTCAATAAGACAATAGCTTCTTTTCTTCATCAACATAACTAAATGCCTCATATAACACTGTCACTTAGTCTATCACTTGCCTGATCATAAGTCTATGTATATATAGAGCAGTATTCTCACCATAGCTAGAATTCAGCTTATTATAAACTCATAATTTTAACAAAATAATAGCATTAACTGCATCATCAGCTCACATATAGCAACATCAGATTTAATTCATCAAAAACTTAATTATTTAATCTGAATATTAGTTAGTTATTCTATTACAACATCATAATTCTTCTAATATCTTTCTTTCACATCATCATCTCACCTTGTCAGATCAGACTACCTAACCATTAAGTTAAACATTTATTTAAGTATATAATCAATTAGTTTAACAATATACTCATAAGTCTTACCAATACAGTCTGTTAAAGTCTTCATCACATATTTAAAAGACTATCACTCAATTCTAATTTCTCTGTTAGTGTCTTTATCAGAACCTGAGACAAAAAGAATAAAGAGAAGATATTTACAGCATTAAAGACTATTAATTCATTTTAGTCATTCAGCAGTCTTTATTACTTCATATTAACTTTCTTATCAAACTTAAACAACCTCAACATAGTCTTACCTGAATCAGTTAACCTCATCAATTCAGATTTATCTCAAAAGTCTAATTCAGACTTTCAAGACAATACTATATCTATTTCTTCTGCTTATACTGATATAACAGAAAATATATCTTGCAATGAGTCTTATATCAGTATAATGAATAACATCAATGATCAGAGCTGACAAGACACTGAATTTACTCATTAGCAACAGAAATTACTTACAGATTTAATAAGAAACTCAAATTAAAACAATGAAGACAATAAAGAAAATGATTAGCTATCTGACAATGATAATGACAATGATAATGAAAAAAATAACTAGAATAACACTTTCATGTCTAATGAACAAGTCATTATATCTGATATGTGAAAATTAGACAATATTGACTACTTTAACTCAGAATTTGATGACTATGAACTTAAAGCAGAGCTTATTGATAGTTTCAGTTAACATGTTTATTATTGAGATGTTTTCATCTTTATAAATTGTCTTCACATTCTTGCTCTTATCAAGAGATCAGAAGCCTTACAAATGACAATATTAGTATATTTATGTAAGTTCACTTTGCTGTAACATATCATTGAGCTTATCAATATAAAGTGAGACTTACTAGAAAATGCTGACCTGAATTAATGATATATCATTTTAATTAAATGATTTAAAGAAAGAGCTTCAGTTACTTTACAAAATATTTAGAAAAATAAATATGTTATAATCAATATCTATAAAGAAAAATCTTCTTGTATTTTCACTCAAGAGTTATTTCATCACATTAAAGCAGCTAAGATGACATGAGTATACAATTAATTAATTGTAGTATAAAATAATCTGAATCTTAAATTCTGAATACATGTGCCTGAGTCTCAGCCTACTATCATTATAACTCAATTTCTCAAATTACTTGATTCAAAGACAAGCATCTGAAGCAAAATGACTTGAAAACATCACTGATTGACAGCATTGATAATGTCAAATTAAATAAGTTAATATAACAAGTTACAATGTAGTGAGTATTAATCTTTCAATCAATCTCAATTTCATGATTAAGACTTTAACTCAAACTATTAATTAAACAATCAGTATTAGTCAGCTAATCAGTTTATTTCTCAGTGTTCTTAATAAGATTCTCAGTATTAGTTAAATTCTCAATATTAATCAGATTCTTAAGATCAGCAATAAGATTAATCTTATAGTTAAAGACAACAGCAATTATTTTATTAAAAATCTTTGACAATAACCACATTACTGAACAGTCAGTTAAATGTGTACAGTGAAAGAAATAATAAAGACAGATTTAAGAAATTAAAGCCTAGAGTCTATGTGGTGAAAGAGCAAGAAGACAATAAGAAGAACAATAATAAAAGAACAGAAAATTCTTTTAAAGTGAAGAATTATAAATCAAGTTATTATGCAGCTGATCTGAATGTGAATTACTACAAAGTTAAAGACTACAATTAAGAAGTTAAAGAGTCAGAAGTGAGCTTTGTTACTTTTATAATTTAATGCTGTGATTGTCATCAAGTCTTTAAGTCTAAAAACATACTGTTTTATTATTTATACTTTAGATCATTTAAAATTGTCTGTTGTTCTAACAGAAAGATCAAAACATTATAGCTAATAGCTATGCTTGTATAAGTCTTCAGACAAATTATTAAAGAATATATTAATTAGTGTTGTGATCAAAGACATTAGAACAGAATATGAGTTCTAAAACTGATATTATGTTACTGTTAAAGCATAACTTTCAGATAAAACTACATCAGAATCTATTTGTCTGAATACTGAATGTTTAGTTATCTTACTGAATTAAATCTTCTTTAAAATTCAATGCAGAAAGTGGAAATTCATACAATGACTATGCTCATATCAGTATGAAAAATTGACTTCAATAAGTACATAATTAATGAGTATATAATAGTATTCATTCATCTGATAAGCACATCAAATTAACAGAAAGTTGAAGCAGTGATTATTTGAAAGACTTATCTAGTTAATGACTTAAAGACTAAGATGTTAATTAAAATGAATATAATGAGGTCAGACTGTCAGAGCAAATTGACATCATTATCTTAAAGAAACAAGTCATTATTGATATGTATAACACTGTTATACTGATTAAAGTACACTCACAAAGCTGTCTTACTTGATGCATTATACACATTAAATTCAATATAATTATACTATTACATATTAAACAGTCTATTTCAGTACATCATATCAGGCATTTATCTAAATAAGACTTTCTATTTAAGTCTGAAGACTCTCTGAACCTTATGCTATTCACTTATATAATTAATTTCAGTCTTTCTGTTATTATGACTTGAAACAAGATGAATTAGACTATAAGCATTAGGCACAATCAATAGCTAGATTATTTTACTGAATTGAGCTACAAAGAATGTTATTATATTATTACTGATGAGTCTATTAGAAACTTAGCAATCTGAAAAAGCTTAACTATTTATAAAGCTGACTGACTATACTGTCTATACTGTATCATCATAATAGCTTTATACAAGTATAAAGAATTCACCTTAAGCTTGAATGCATCTAAACTGATGAAAATGATTTTACTTATCAGTGTTACAGTATACAGAGACTTCACTACAACTAAAATCTTATTTAAAGTGATGAATTAGTTTTCTGCTGTGTGAAAGAATTTAAACAAATTTGTAGATTTGTTTATGAATAACTGAATGTAAATATCACTTAAACTGAACTGAAACAACAAGATCTTTAAACAGATCAGAGTATACTCATTAAACTTATAAGATTTTGAGCTGATAAATAAGATCTTTAATGAACTACAAAAACAGAACTGCATTGTCTGAACAGCATGAAAAATACTATTTAGCTATTCAGTCTTTGTGGTTTGAAAGATTTTAGAGAATGATTAACAAAAAAGTTAAGTTATAATGAATATTAAAGATCTTAATGCAGTCATCATATCTGATGTCTATTCACTACTCTTACAGACAGATATCCTCACTGCTGTTAAGAATGCATTTTATATTAATATAATTAATTATGTCTCTTTCTTTTATCATCTTTCTTTTATCAATGATGCATTCATTCAGACAACAGACACAAACTTACAGTTATAAATCATTGAGATCAGAAATCTTTCAATGTGACTGTTAAGTCTGTTATAAATTTTAAGAATTCATTTATCTATATACAAAGACAGATTGATTATCTGCTTCATTTATATTGAGAATTTGTCAGAGCTTATGTAAATAACATTGTCATTTTCTTTAAGATTCTGAAGAAATATCTACAGCATCTTAGCACTATATTTAATCTATTTATTAAGAAGAGAATTTTCATTAAGCTCAGCAAGACCTTTTTAGATTATTTTACTGTTTTGCTACTAAGTTAAAAGATTAATTTGCTTAAACTAACTACAGATAAAGAAAAGCTAAAGATAAATATCTATTTAACATTTCTGTGAACTCTGCACAAACTTAAAATCTACTTAGAACTAACTGAATAACTCTGTCAGTTTGTATCACACTATGTCATCATTATTAAGTCTCTTCAGAAGAGAAAGACAGCACTGTTGAAGTCTGCATTAAAGACTGATAATTTATGCAAATTATATGTCACAAAGATCTGTATTGTGAAGTTAAGTGCATCTAAACTGACAAGCTTTAAAATACTGCAATTACTGCTGTCTAAATCTTCATATTTTATTCACTTTAATGCAGCTAAACAGTTATACATTGATTTAAATGCATTCAAAAGCTTTAAATTTAAGATCATAGTATATACATTAAAGAGCCTCATATTAATATGAAGAGATATTCATTTAGAGTCTTAATACAATCTATTATGTTTCTGAGTAAACTTCTCAAATCAGTCAAAATGTGTTACTGATCAATGAAACTGAAACTTATCAGCATAATTTGAATAATATGAAAGGTCAGACACTTAATTAAGTCATTGAATTTAATTACAATTATTTATATAGATTATGAAGTAAATGTAAGAATTATTAAGCAGATCTCACTGTTTATTGTGTTAACTGAGAAGTTAAATCTGTATCTCATATATGCAAGCAAATATCTTCAGCATTTTAATCTGAATATTCATCATAAATTAAAAAAACAACACCTTGTATCTGATGTCTTATTGTGATTAGTCTCAACAATGCTGTCAGAACCTAATATGAAGAAAGATGAGCTAAATACTTTATTTGTTAAGATATATACTGAAATGTCATCAGAATCTAAACAGCATTTAATGATTAAATGTCACTCACTGCTGCATATACTCAGATTTCAGAGTTTACAACTCACATTCAATGAATTTCTAGTCACAAAGACATTATTGAAAACAAAAAAGCTGATATAACTACATAAAAAAGTGCAGAACAGAAGATTAAAATCTGTTCTGAAAGATTTATCTTAATTAGCTATATGAAATGTCTTATAAAGACTGAAGTGCTTGTCAGCTGAGAAAATCACTAAAATTTAGTTAAAAAAGAACACATCTACATTAAAATGCAGGTCAAACCCTACTGAAATCAGAATAAAAATCTTAAAAACATTAACAGACTTCAGTTTTCTACATTTATTCAGATAAACTAAATCATAATTATTTTAAATTCAATTTAAATAGACTATCTAACTATAATTCTAATAAAGGTCATCTATCATGTCATCAAAGACAGACATCAGAACATCTTTTAATTACTTGTCATCATTTTAAAAATGAGCAATTAGTTTTAAGAAGAAAACTAAAAGATCTATCACTAGAAATCAGAACTCTTTTTATTATAAAAGAAGAAATTCAGGCTGTTTTACAGTTTCTGAAAGAAATAAGAGTAGAAATCAGAAAATGGTTATTAGAGAAGAAAAGAAAGAAAGTGATTGATTAAATTAAAAGAAAGTTGAAGAAAAGTTAATTAACAACTAAGAAAATAGTCTGACTGTGAAGAAGTGATTAAAAAGTACATTAACATATAAATTTCTTATGTTAAAGGTTTTATGTGCTATGTTCTGTTTTCAATTGCCATAGCCTTATAGGCTGCATGCAATAAATAAATAAATAAATAAATAAATAAATAAATAAATAAATAAATGTTAAACAAGTTTCAAAAATGTCTTGTTGAAGACTATGATAAGAATTCAGCATGATGTTATATCATTAACATTCTCAATAAGAATGAAAAGAGCAGTAAGAACACTGTTATTTTGCTGTTTAAGTGAGGCAGCAATAATATTATATGATATTAAAGTCTTTTCACTTTAAATTATGTCTTTAAGTTATGATGACTAGTTATTCTGCACTCATTGCATAAGAATATTCTTAATATAATACATATTTAGAATGATTATTCTGACTTTTAACAATGTATAAAAAGACTACAATCAGCATTTTATATTAAATAAGTCTTTAAACATCTTTAAAATTATCTGCTTCATTGTTCTGAATGTTAGATCTTTCAGATGCATCATTATAAATATACAACTTATTACAGTCAATTTAATCATCTTTAATTCTCTTTCACACACTGACTATAAACTTTATTTTAGTCTTATTTAAATTATCTGAATCAGAACAATTTGATTGTTTTCTTTTTGTTATAGATAAATTCAGCAAATAAATCACTTTAATTTCAGAACAGATCATCTACAATGTAAAGTAATGAGCTCATAGTCTGTTAAGTCATCTATATCTTGCTGATTAAGATTTATTAAAGATCATAGTGTCAAATTATGATTTAAAGTTTCTGTCTGAGCTATGAAAGATCTTATTTAAATATTTAAAAGTAAGTCTTTTCTATATGATGATGTATTACTCTTAAGCCAATGATCAGAGTAAATGCACAAATTAAATAGTGAAAATTGTCTTATACTTTTATCTCAACATCATAACAAAATCAATAGAATAATCTAAATATCTGTCTTTTATTCAGTTTAACATCAACAACACTAGAAATTTCACAGAGAAAACACCTAACAAGATAGTATATAGATTCAGTTTAAACAACATCTTTATTATAATGAACATCATCTTCATATTTATATCACTGATGCCAGCCTTTCAAATCAAAGTCATTGACACAATTGTCTTTACAAATATAAACATTAAATATCACTATAATCAAAAGCATCAGCCTTTAGTTATACATATCAGCAATTACACATTACTACAGCTACATTATGAATACTTCATTTCAGCTATAACTAATAAGAAATTAAAATAACAGTACATTGAATTCTTTTAAATCATTGATTGAATAGATTAATTAGTCTATAAGTTTAATATTTTATTTTATTAATGTGTTCACTCAGTCTTTACTGTGACTCAACTTCAGTCTTGTTCTTCATTTATAAACAATTTCTTCAATTATTTACACTCTGAAGAATTATCTATCATGTTTATAAAAGAAAATACTAAAAGCTGAAAATTCTTTAAGCTAAAATGTCTTCTTAATTGCTGCATCATTTGACAAGGTCAAAACATCACACTGACAACACAGTATCTTGTGTGTTGAAAGAAATATGAATCTGAATACAATATATAGTTAATGATATGAAAGTTAGGCAATGTGATGAATCTAATAAAGAAGTATAATAAGATGTTTTCTTATATCAATATGATGAAGACTATGCAAAAAGTGTCAAGAAGAAAGACAATTAGTTAATAATGTGAGTGCTGTCTTGTTTCTTTGTTATAAATAAATTATCACAAAACTATTTATCTATTTATCTTAAAAGCCTTAATCACCTTTATCTTACTTGTGTACTCACTGCCTTCTCAATAAGGCAATGACTTCTTTTCTTCATTAACATAACTAAATGCCTCATATAACACTGTTACTTAGTCAGTTACTTGTCTAACCATAAGTTCATGTATATATAGAGCAGTATTCTCATCATAGCTAGAATTCAGCTTATTATAAACTTATGATTTTGACATTCATGAGTTAATAATATGTTTTGACTCATTTGAAAAGTCTACTCAGAAACATGATGAACTGTATTGATGATTTTAATAAAAAAGTCTTTTTTATATCAGTATAAATCTCTTTCTTAATGTAACATATCATGACTCTGAAGCCAAAGAATTTGAATACATTCAGATTGATATAAAGCTGTTTAGTTAAATTGAAATAAACAAGATAAGTAGACTTGAATAGTAGTGACTAAAGTGTTTTAAAGCTTGCAATTTTAGCAGAGCTTAACTCAGCAAGATTACCTGATCTAATATATAATTTGTATAAGTTTTCAGTCTTAAAAGCAGACTTCAAAAGTGCTGTTTTGTGTTTCTGCAATGACTTTGTAATGACTGCATAGTGTAAAACAAACTGACAAAGTTAATCAGTTAATTCTAAATAGATTTCTAGCTCTTTCAGTGTATACAGAAATGTTAAATAGACAATTACTTTTAATTTTTTTTCATCAATAATTAATTCTAAAAAGAAGATCTTTTGTTCTAACAATTAAATAGTAAAGTAGTCAATGAAAGTCTTGCTGAGCTTAATGTTTATTTTCTTTTTGACAAATAGACTGAATACTGCACTAAGATGATGTAAGTGTTCTTTTAGAGTTTTAAAGAAAATGACAATATTATTTACATAGACTTAAATGAATTTGTAAAAAGATCAAAGCAATTAGTTAATTTATCTGTGCACATAGATGAGTAAATTCTTAAATCTTATAATAGTCACATTGAAAGACTTTTGATCTCAGTGACTAACAACAGTGAGCTTGTGTCTGTCATCTGAATGCATACACTATTAATAGAAAAAAGAGACACAATTCATCACATTGATATAGAATGTGTTCTTAACAGCAGTGATGATATCTGCTTGTAAAAAATAATGAGTAAATGTTCAGTATAGTGACTGCATTGAGATTCTGAATGTTCATTACTACTTAGTTCTTTTATATTTTATTTTTCAAGGTTTTCATATCACAAAGACTGAGTAGCTAAACAGCATTTTTCATACTGTTTAAACTATGCACTTCTGTTTCTGCAATTCATTAAAGATCTTGTCTACTAATTCTTGATCTCTTAAGTCTAATAGATACATTCTGACCTTTCTGAATATCTTGTCATTTCAGTTTAGTTTGAGTGATATTTACATTTAGTTATTCATAAACAAATTCATAAATTTGTTTAAATTCTTTCACATCACAGAAAATTGATTTGTCACTCTGAATAAGGCTTTTATTGTTGCAGTATCATCATACATTATAATATCAGTATGTAGAACTGTTTCTTGTAATTCTGATGTGATGTTATAGAACTTAAGTTTAGATTTTAAGCTTAAGATAATTTCTTTGAATGTGTCTGATATCACTGTCATGATGATGTGACATAGACAGCATAGAAAGTCAGTTCAGTAAGTTGCTTCACTTTTACAGATTGTTAGATCTTTAGTAAACTCATTAATGATGACATAGTAACACTCTTTATAATTTAGCTTAATAAGATACTCTAGTCTCTGATTATGCCTAATATCAATAGGCTGATCTGTCTCATTTTAAGTTATTATGACTGAAAAGCTGAAGTCAACTATATAAATGAATAAGACTAGATTAGATAAGTTTTCAGACTTAAACAAGAAGTTTTATTCTGATAGATGTGTGATATGATGTACTGAAATAGGCTGCTTGATAGTGCTCTGACACATATTAATAATGACTTGTTTCTTCAAGATAATTACTGTCTCAATCTTCTGAGAGTTTGACCTGATAGTACTCACTAGATATATGAGCACTATAATGTATTTGCTCATCATGTATTTATTGAATTTAATTCTTCATACTAATATAAGTATAGTTATAGTGCAAATCTTTATTTTATTCTTACATTGAGATTTAAAGAACATTCAGTCAAGCAAGATAATAAAGCATTCAGTATTCAGACAAATAGACTCTGCTGTAGTCTTATCTGAAAGTTAAGCTTTAATAGTAACATAATGTCAATTATAAAAAAATGTATTCTGTTTTAATGTCTTTAATAACAATACTTATTAATACAATCTTTAATAATTTATCTGAAGACTTTGTCAGCATGACCATTGATTTTGATGTTTTACTATTAGAATAATGAGTGATTTTGTCTGTTTCAGAATGAAGATAATAAAACAGTGTGTTTTTAAAGTTGAAGACTTGTTAACAATTATGACATTAAATCATAGTGATAGTTACAAAGTTAATATTTAGATTCTTACTGCCTTTCTAATTATAGTCTTTTACTTTATAATAATTCACATTCTGATCAGCAGCATAATATTTAAATTCAGATTCTTGTTTCTTTGCATTAAGAAAGTTCTCTACTTTCTTATTATTAATATTCTTATTGTCATTCTGTTATTTCTTAGTTACATAGACTCATAACTGTGACTTGTTATATCTTTTATCAAATCTGTCTTTAATATTATTTCTTTCACCATACATATTTGATGACTGTTCAGCAGTGTGACTATTGTCAAAGATTTTCAATAAAATAGTTGCTTTTAACTATAAGATTGACCTTGTTAATTTTGAGAGTCTAGTTGTCATTGAGGCTCTTATTGATTTGAATACTGAGAATTAAACTAATTAGCTGACTATTATGAATTACTTTAATAATTTAAATTGAAGTCTCACTCACAAAATTGAGACTGATTATAAGATTAATACTTACTATATTGCAGTTTATTCTGATTGTAATGACCTGTCTAATTTAATACTATTAATGCAGTCAATCAGTAATGTTTTCAAGTCATTTCACCTCATATGCTCATCTTCAAATCTAGTAATTTAAGAAATTAAGTCATAATAATAGTAGGCTGTGACTCTAAGTCTTTAACACATGCATTTGAAACTTAAGATCTAAATTATTTCATATTATAATTAATTAATTATATACTAATATCATCTTAATCACTTTAACATGACAAAATAGCTTCTGAACAAAGACATAAGAAAATTTGCCTTTATAATATTAATTATGATGTACTTATTGTTCTGAATGTTTCATAAAGCTGATGATACTCTTTTCTTAAATTATTTAATAAGAATAATATATCACTGATTAAGATTAATGTTGTCTAGAAGATCTCATTTCATATTAGTAAGTTTAATAATATGTTAAAGTAGTGCTGTTTTATATAAATAAATTGATATTATTACACATAAAACTTCTGATTCTTTGATCAAAACAAGAATATGAAGACAATTTATAAATATAAAAATATCTCAATAATAAACATATTAACTAAAGCTATCTATAAGATCTGCTTCAGATTCATAGCTGTTGAACTTAAGATTAAAATAATCAATATTATTTAGTTTTTACATTGTCAGTGCTTGCTGATCAGAAACTAAGATGTTGTTTAGATTATTGTTGTCATTGCTGTTATTAAATAGCTGATTATTTTCTTCATTATCTTAATTTATATTTTATATGAGATCAGTAAGCAACTCTCATTGCTAACAGATAAAATCACATTGATAAGTTAAGAGATTGACTCAGAGTCAGCTCATGTTGATAAAGTCAGACTTAAAGCACTCAGATTTATATCTCAGCTTAGAGCTGTCTGAAGTGATTAGAAAAACACAGTTATAGAAAAATGCATTTAGAACATAAAGTGCATCATTTGCAATTAATTTATCTTTAAGATATACATCAACTTGATTGTGTCACTCTGTATGTGTGTTGTGACTGTACTTTACATTTATTCTTTTTATATAAATGTGATTATTCTTGTCTTCATGAAGAACTTATACACACAATTTAATCATTACAGCTTAAGTCAATTTCTCATTTGCTCTATTTAAGATTCATTGAACACAAACTTTATCTTTGAAACTGTAAATACAATTAATTCTTTTTATTTTCTGAACATCTTTATTTTTCATAACTCAATGTGCATATTTGTTCTTCTTAATTCAATGAATACATTTTAAACACTTTATTCATTGAACATCTTTCTTTTTCATAACTTAATGTGCACATTTATTCTATCTAGTTCAATGAACACATTTAACTCACTTAATTCAATGAACACAGTTTTGATTAATTGTTGAATTTACAGCATTCTTATTATTTTATACAGCATTTTACAGATTATAAACACAGCATAAATCATGATCTTAAAAAGTATAAAGTTCAATTATTTAAAGTTACTGAGAACTATTCTTCTCAGCTATCTTTCTTTATTCATACTCTATTGTTACTGTATTCTATTCTTTATAAATGATTACAAATCATATAATTATTCTTGTCATCAATGATATTCTTCTTATATCACAGTCATGCATCAGACTTATTATTCAAATCAATTTCATCAATAAATGTGTCTTACAATTAATCTTAATTAATATCAAGTCACTTTATGATCTTCTTGCATTTAAATTTCTTTATCATCAACATGTAGTTGTTCTCTTCTAACAGATGATTAAGTATATTATTTAAAGTGTTAAATAATTTGCTTTTCATGCTGCAGATCTTTCTTATCTTCAGAAACTTGAGATTAATTAAGTTCTTATTGATATTGAATGTAATCAATTTATTTAACTTTAATTATTAATTCTTGTCAGATCATAAAGTAATTAAGTAAAGTTATTTCTTTATATTCTTCAGTAACAGTTAATTCTTATCTCTCTATGACTTATTGATATGATGAAAGCAGCTGATAATTTAAGACAGTAAAGCTTAAAGTCTTCAATATATTACTGTTAAGCATTTTTGTAATTGACAGATTGTTTAGTCTGTTAATGTATAAATTATTGACTATATAAATGTCTTTTTCTATCTCAATCTTGTCTTTATCAATTTGTTAAGTTATATAGTTCAACAAAATTCTCAATATAGCATTCTGTTGATTCTTAAATTAACAAAATCACATATTTCTGATGTGTCTTCAAGTAACTTGTAAATGTAATGTATTAATATAATTATTCATTCAATTCATCATCAAAACAGAATGTACTCAGCACTTTAAAGTTATTAAAATTCTCTTTTTTAAACTTCTTCATCTTATATTTCTGAATGTAATATGCAATCATGATCATAGCAAAGAGTACTGAATTAATAGACAGAGAATTAAATATCTTTTAAGTATATAACTTAAATGTCATGTCATTTTTGTGCTTGATAAAGACTGTAATTAATAACACACTTAAGATGATTTGTGTGCAGAATTTAATCTTAAGTGACTTCAAAAATGTCAGTTAATGAGAATGATACTAAACTCTTACATATCTCATTGTAAGTAAAATTATCATTCTTTAAAAAAATCTCAACATACTTCTTCTGATTCTCTGAGATTGTCTTTAGCTATCAATCATAATGAAATGTTATCAGTGCTTAAATCTGAATTATGAAATGCTTACAGAATTGTGAGAAGATATTATATAATTAAGATTATTAACTAAGTATTACTCATTTATAAATGCATAATTACTTTGCAGACTTCTGATTCAGTAAGTTTATCATTTACTTCTGATTATTTATATTCTGAACATTCTTTTAATAACTTTATTATCTTTCTTCACATTTTTAATATTTTGTCACTAAGTCACTGCTTATTTATATTTAATCATGACATGCTTGTCTTCTCTGCATTATCACTTATAATTTATGTCTTAATATATAATAAAATTATCATCAGAACTAACTTATATTTTAATGTAAAGTGAATAAGTCTTCTCTATAATGCTTTATCTCATAAGTATCAAATTAATTCAAATGAATTTTTGTTGCTCTAAAAGTTTAAATTCTCATATATACACAATTAAGAGCAGACATAATCTCAATGAGTTGAGAAGCTTAAGTAAATAGACAGTAAAGAGAACAATAAAGAATATAATTATTTTATAATAAATCTTATATCTGACTTTGACTTTTAATGATTAATTTCATCAGACATATCATACATGATGACTCTTATCTTAAATTTAACACAATGATCATCAAAAGAGCTTATTAAAGAATTTTTATTTCTCATTTCATTTAATATTTATCTAACATCATAATCTTCAGATAAATGCTGTCTAAAATATTTATATAATTTTAATAAAATTGCACTGTCTCTGTGAACATGCTTTGTCTGCAAGAAGTGATCAACACAGCAAGTTGATTGACATTTATAATGAATTAATTTATACTTTTTATAGTAATTTAGTTTAAAATTGAGACATCACTGTTGCTGAGTTGATATTGTTGTTAATAAGAAGAATCTTGTTTATATAAATATTGATGATTTCAGAACAGTTGTTGTTACTTTGACACATTAAAAAATTAAATTTGCAAATTTTTGCAAAATTAGCTGAAAGATAATATTAATGCTTGCAGAGATTTGTTTATTGAATGTATTCAATAAACAACATTAAATTATTGTATCTTTTTTTAAATGATGATTGTTGAACTGTGTATTAGAAATAGCAGTATTAAAAATGAATAAATTGATAAATTTAAATCTTTAATTATTTAAATTAATTTCTTAACTTTATGTTGTACATTAACAAATGTACAATCTACTCTTTGTGTTCTTCTCTTAATCATAAAGAAAAATTATATGAATCTCTCTATATGCATCTTTAAGAATGTTATTCTTCACTTAAACTTATTTATAATATACATCATAGTTACATCAATACATTCATACATAATTGTATCTTACTGTTCATTGTATCTCAGTTTCTTCATAATCATCAACATAAACTTGCTGAAATTTAAGTCATTTATTATAATTAAGTTCTTAATTTTTCTCAATAATAACAGATCTTACAATCTGCAGCTAATGCTATAATTATTGTTTCAATAAACTTATATTATAATATTCTAAACTGTCTTCAGTGATTCATGCTTCTCATCATTAATATAAGAAGAAAAATTGATATTAAATAACTGTTGTACATTGAAAGCTGAGATTAAACTATATTCTTTAACTTTTTTAAATATTTTCTTTTCTTTAATTTGTCTTCACTTATTGTAGTTATATCACTGAGTCAAAAATGTAAGACATTTATTCTTTCATGACTTAAGAATTTCACAGAACACATTGTTGAACTTATAATAAATGATGATGAATTCTTATTAAAATATTACTTTAATTCTGACAGTATTTAGTCTCTTTTCTAAAAGATTAATTATTATTTGTTCTATTAACTCTCTATTCAGTCTCTATCTAGATCTATGAGAGTGAAGTATCTTTACAACAAAAAAACTTAAGTAAGAAAATCTTAGTTCTATCTTGCAGACACTATCTCAACAAAGTGTTGATTAATTATTATTATCTTTTTTGTACATTAATAAGTCTGTATTGTGTCTGTCTCTTAAACATTTACTTTTACTGAACAGCAAATGATATCTTTTAATTTACTGAATCTATCTCAGTTCATTAAACTGTCTTTTAGTCATTTAGATGTACAAAATCTTCATATTTTAAAATATTCTTCTGAATGATCTGCTGCACAAGATTGAGATAACTGAGTAAATTACTTATAATCAGTCATCAAATTATTTAATGAGTGCTGACTGCTGTAAAAAGAGCTCTACAGAGATTCATGATTTCAGTTTTCTGAAAGTAGTGAGTGCAGAAATTAGTGTGATTTAAATAAAAGAGAAATATATGCTGCATAATTTGCACTAATTAATTACATAAACATTGTTTATCAATCTCTGAGACTTTTACAAAGATCAGTTAGACATTAAGACTCAGCATCTATATATAAAGCAGAAACAATATTGTTGCTTTGTGCTTATAAAAATTTTTATAAAGTTAATAAACTGACTGAGCTCAGTCTGACTTTTATATAATTGCTTTTTATCTTGCTGACTTACAAATTTATCTTTATTTTCATTTCAAATTTATTCATTTAATTAATGCTTTCTGTAAGCTCATTTACTGTCTTCTTAATTGTGTCTAAAGCTGTCTCTGCTTCTCTATTTATGTCATTATTCTTTGCTGTAAACTCTTCATCATTATCAGTAATCTAATTATGAAGACTGTACTGTGTCTACATCTTCTTAGTGTTTCACTGACAGAAACTTAAAGTGCTGTTTAGATTATGTTGATTACTTATTTAATTCTTGTAGAAATTAAATTGTTAACTGTTTTAAGAAATCTCTGCATTATCTTGTGTTTTATGTACAGATTTAAAGACTGAACATTGAATTTTTATTTTAAAACAGTTATAAGTATTCTTTTATAGACTTTCATTATCTTTCTTAAATAACAATTGAGTAAAAGACTTTGCTGATTCATGTGACTGCATAAAAGACTTGAATGATAGTCAGCTCATAAAAAAGACTCAGATAGACTTTACTTCAGCATTAATTCTTTATCTATAGTAAATACATCACTGTCATTAAGCATTTGATGTCTACATTCATCATTCAACACATTTTAATCTCATCATCATTCACATACTTTCATCTTGCTGCCATCAACATCACATCATAATGTCAACTTTATCAAAGCTGTCTACTTCTTCAAAGAGTGCAGTCTTTCTCAATTGACAGACTCTGCACAAGATTATAAATAATTAATTTATTAAGAACAAATAAGTTCTGTTTTTACATCAACTACTATATTAACTGATACTTTCTCTTTTAAGTTTGCATTCAAAACATCAATAAAATGCTTAACACACATTATATATAAATGTTGTGTACTGATCTGCACATAAAGAGTGCAGATGAGTCTAAAGAACAGAGTGATAATTATATTGACATTGAAGAAGATATATATCTGCATTAAAGCAGATATATAAAAGCAAACAGTCTTTTGCAGTCAGAGCTGAGCACAGAAGACTGCTTTGAGATATTTATGTATTATGAGAGCTATTAAGTCTCATAATATTATGAATTGTCTATAAATTCACTTTGAGAAGACAGTGAGCTACAAGATAGCTTAGTAAATCAGGCAAGAACTTTTAGACAGTAATTTAAAAGCTTAATGATACAGCTTTTAGCTGTTATCAGTCTACATATAGAAGCTATGTCTACAGATTTCTGAAGTGTACACAGATCTTATAATTAATTCAGTAACTGATGAGTTTTCTTTTCTTTTGTTATTAAACTAATCACTACTTACAGACAACTTCAGACACTGTTTTGTGTACTCAGCACAATTTAATTATTTCTTTCAATAATGCTGTCTCTTTCTTGCTGTGAACAGCATCTTTTTAAAAGCTCACTTCATGCAGATCTTGCTGCTGACAGTTATGATCAATGCAGACAGAAGAAACTTACTTTTTATTTAAGCAGTGATGAAAAGTAAGTCTTAAAACTTGTAAAAATACTTTCTTTTATATCTGTAATGAACAATTTCAGAGATATAGAACTGTACTTTGATGTCAGATCAGAATAAAGAACTGTTATAGATAAATATGTTGTTGAGTTCTCAAGTGATGAGAGCTTACTGCTGTCATCATTTAAGTGAAAATTTCTTGAAGAAAACAGAAAAAGTATTGAGATTCTGTTTCTGAATCATTGTTTAAACAAAAACAGTAAAAGTCTTTAAAATAAAGATGAGAAAGCTGCAGAAAGTTAAATCAGCTGTGAAAGACTGACTTTAACAAGTAGTAAGTGCTTCTTTCTTAGAAAGTGTTTTACTGACTGTTCTTACTACTTAAAATTCACAACTTAAAGCTATTGCTTACTTTTCTAATCATTACTACAGTCACAACACATTGAACATTGTCAAGTCTGTTAATAAGACTCTGAAACTTAACTGTGAACTTTCAATTGTTGAGCTTCTGAATGTTATATGACATAGAATGATGAAGACAAGATATAAGTGACTAAAAGTTACAAATATCTTGCCTCAAAACATCTTATACACTTTCTTCTGTGCAGAACACATCCTAAAGGCACAGCAATGAGCTTGAAGCAATCAGGTAAGTCAGTTTCTATATTATTGACTATGTTAACTACTCTATTTACATAGATACAGATGAGATTTCTTGTTTCTTGAATCTGCTTCTGTTATCATTATTAGAAGAACAACATATCTTATAATTACATCATGATCTGTATTTTTGCTCTGAGTCAGTCTCTTAATCTTTATCTCTTTCTCATTCTCTCAGTAACAGTCTGAACTGTCATCTATTCTGAGCTAATGAAAGTTATTAATGTCAGCAATCTTCATTCTATCAACAATATGAAGTGCAATTCTTCACACACTTATGTGTCTCACAGAAGATCTAAGAAGAAATGAATTCAAATGAAAAATATGTATACTCTGCATAAGCTGCATCAGAATGATTTAAGAGACACTGATGAGAATTTAAGACTGAAAAATGCAGTTCATTGCTGCAGCACATACTATCAGATAAAGCATAATGTCTTTACATGCTGTAGATCACATAATTAGTAAATAGAAGCAATTTAAACACATAAATATCTATTGTTTGTTTGTTTATTTACTATTCTAATGTTTATTTACATTTTAATACATCAACACATTCTAAGACACAAAGACTATTCAGATTAGCACTCAGTATTGAGTCTATCTGAGTCTTTTTTATGAGTTAACTATCATTTAAGTCTTTTATGCAGTCACATGAATCAGCAAAGTCTTTTACTCATAACAATTTTGTAGATACTTCAGTGATTTAATGAATAAGATAATTAATAAAACATCATCATTTTGCAGATCTTACATCTGCAACTTATATAGCATAACTAATTAAATTACTGCTGTGTAAAGTAGTTAAGACTACTTTGTGAATAAGTCTTATATAAATAATGTAATGTATAAAAGAGCTTTAAATATCATAATGTCTTTCTGAGTTATCTATTGCACATATTCTCTTCATCTTAATCTTGTGTCAATCTAAACATTCAATATCTACAATGTTGTCTCTATCAAAATCATCTAATCATCAGATTCTTACTGAGATCTCTGCAACATCTTATAAAATAAATCAGCTTATATTTGTCTGATGTAAATCTTACTTTATGTTTCTTTACTTATACAATGCACTAACTGTGAACTGACTTCAGTCTGTGACAGTTTATTTGTGCTGAGATTCTTTATGTAATTGAATTTATATTATTTACAAAGTTAAACATCATTATCTTGCTCTTTGAGCACTTAAATGTTGTCAGCAGTTTTGACATAAAGAACAGAAAAAGAATTAAAGAAAGTAAGAATCTTTAAAAAATCTTTATTTTTATAAATATTTAGTTGCTTTCAAATTCTGAGAAGACTATTTTTGTATGATGTTTAATCAGAAAGCATTCTATAATGTAAGTAATTTATGATGAGAACTCTATAGATTGTATGATGTATAGCAATTTCTTATATAAAATATTATTAAATACTTCACTGAGATCAAGACTAAACATTAAGACTATATATTTTGACTTTATCTTTTACACAGTGTTGACACAGAATGTAAGCAGCTTTAAAATAATGAGAGTAGATCTTTTTCTTTTGATTTTTATCTGATTTCATAAAAGAAAATTATGTATTTTTATTGTCTCAGTAATTCACTCTGCAATCAGCTTTTTCAGCAGCTTTATAATTGAGGTTTTCAGTACAATGAGACAATAACTGCTTAACAACAAGTAGTTTATTTTTCTATTCTTTTATAAAATTATTGTAATGAATTCTTGAAAGCTTTTAAACATCAATTTATTGATAAAGTATCTGCTGATTATTTATGCAAAATCATTCTTAATGAAGAGAGCTGCAGTCTTAAGAACTTCATTTGAAATGTTGTTTAATTTTAAAACTTTATTATTTAATAATTTATGAATTGTCTGCGTAATCTGCTTTACAGTAACTGTTAAAAAGATGTTGAGCATAAAAGATGCAAATAACTTATTATTGATGTCTTTAAGATCTGCTTGCTCTTCTTTTAGAAAGAACTTCTCTGTTAAAATTTATATTTTAATAAAATTATCATTATTTACATTATTCTGATCTAATCTTCACAAAAATAAGATATAAAATGATGCTTATAATTTATCTGTGTGAAGCTTGCTTCATTACAACAGTCTTCATAAACTCTTCTTATAAAAATTGTTCAGAGCTGAGATTGACTATTTAATGAATTGTTATCAATTTATATATCTTACACATTGTAGTTTCTTCTTAAGTAGATCTTAAAAGAATTGATAAGATATCTTATTATGATTTATCTCAGTGTCATTATATTGTCATCTTGCACATCTTACATTTACAAGAAATTTTAAGATTCTTAATGATCACTGAGAATTTACTTATACATATGAGTGAATCTTTAAGCAGTGTTTCTTTAGATCTTTATGAATGATCTGTTGCAGAGCTGTAAATAAATATAATATGTATACTTACTTTTTCTGACATAAATGCTGTTTAAATTTCTTTTTGTCAAGCTTTTTCAGTGCATAGCACTTGCTTAATGCTGACTTCTTCATTAATATTGTAATTTAAATGTCTATTAAGATATAATCTTAAATGATTGCTCAGTGATTCATTGAATTACAGAATTGAATTAATTTCTTAATTATTATTAATGTTGAGAAGTGTGGTGCTCTATCTACTTTCTTGACTTCTTAAGTCTTAGTGTAAGAAGCTGACAGAGTCTTCTTTCACCTTAGATGATAGAGTTTCTGTCATCAATCTAACTACACTTAAGTCAACTGCAGTCAACATTGACACATTAGATTCATTAAATAGACAGATAGCACAAGTATCATTATTCTTTCAATAGATTATGAGCTCAAGTTAACAAGAAACTTCTCAGAGAAAGTGCAGACTGATTTAGTGCACACAGTTCTTGATATGCTGCTCATTGAAGCAAAACAAGTACATAATTCTTAATACACTGCTCATTAAAGCAAAACAAGCAGACAGCTCTTGATATGCTGTTCATTAAAGCAAAACAAGATAAGCATAATGAGCACAACAATTTGACAGCTTAATACAAGTTAAGCATTGATAAATAAGCATTCTCTGCATTGCTGTAAGCAAACAATATATATACATATCTTTTCTGTTATTATATTCATCTTTACAACACACTCTTTTATCTTCAATTCTTATACTGTATACCAATCATCACTATGAATCAAGAGCACAACTCATCATTCTTTACAAAGTAACATTTAATTTCTATTCTTACTTGAGAGAACTGTGAGAAATGATTTATACACATAAAGAAATAACTGACTGATGAAAATCTCTAATATATAACAGAGATTCTTATTCAAGTCTTTACAGACAATACATTCATCAATAACATCTTTTTTTTCTTATTAAGCAATCTCAATTTTAAGAATCAGCAAATCAACAGTAAAGCTCTGTTCTGAATTACAGTCTGCATCAACATTAATAATAAGAATTATTTTATGAATAAAATTACAGCAAAAGAAGCTTGAAATGCTTTCTTCTTAAAATACAAAAAGAAATTGTAAACAACTGAGAGACAATATTTGATGAAGTTTATTGAATATAAGATGTCATTAAATATGACTGTTAATGAGACATGAACTTAACTTATCAATCTTAACAGAAAGATCACTGTAACACAGTTAAGACTTAAGAACTTTATTATACTTAAATAATGATTTTAAATACTGCTTTAAGCACTGTCAGCAGAGTATACTGTTATTTATGATATTATTGATGCTTAAAATACATTTAACATTGAGATGAGTCTGCAGAAACTTCAGAAAAAGAAGACTTAATTGAAGATGTTTAATAATGCTCTATGAGTTGAGCAGCAAAGACAAAACAAAAGTCATTAAGAATGTTAAATCTCACAGCATGATTACAGAAGGCACTCAAGCTTAAACAGTAATTATTTATTATTATGCAGAACTTTAATCTGCTATCTTTATAATGATATTTATCATAAATAGAACTGTAAATATATCTTTATAATTTACAAAATTATACAGTCAGCAAAGCTAGTCAAGACAGTTAAGAAGCAGATTAAGTTGATTGCAGTTAATTTGCATAGAAACAAAAGAAGAAATTAGATCTATGATGTAAAGATTGTTTTTAAAAAGAAATTTAATATACAGAAATTTAAAGCTGTAAATGAATCTAATGAGAAGATCACTGCTATCTTTAAGAACATCATCAGTAAGATTTCTTAATTAAATTAAGTTGCAGACTCTGATGTCTCATCTTATATAATTAACAAACTTTAACTTTTTAGTGACTCTCTGATGTGTATATGATGACATATCATCAAAGTCAGAGAGAAAAGATTGTATATTAATTACTATGACACAGTTACTATACAGAATAAGAATGAGAATTTAGTTCTTTTAAATTCAACATTTTATGTTTTAAAGCTTGAAGTCAATCTTCTGTCAAGAAAGAAAATGTGTAAGAAGAAATTACTTAAATATTTTGATTATAAGAGTCTTTACATGCAAAATAAAAGTGAGAAGCTTATGTTAAAAATATTTAAGAAAGAAAGAGTCTACATAATTAAGTATATCTTAAATAATCTTAATGAATTTGCTTTACTCTCTGTTATGCATATATAAAGTAAGTCAAAGATTGCTCTTTCAAAAGCATGTAAAAACTCATAGATTTAGATTCTTAAATTTATTACAGATACACTTAGCAAGAATGTGCAAATGAATGATGACATAGTTATATTACATAATGACAAAATCAAGATATATAAACTTTAACATTGTTAATTTGCTCATCTTGACACAGCTAAGCTCTATGATCTTTATAAGATCATTACTTTGAGCAAGTCAATTCTCATTATTAAGAACAATATCAATGTATATAAGATCTGTGCTCTGACTAAGTTTGTGAATCAGCAAGAACACAACATAAATGAAAGAAAAGTCAACATTTTTATTTTAATCTTCATCAATATATGTGAATCTCTGTCTTTATCATTCATCAACTATCAATATTTTCTGAAAATTGTAAACAATCACTCACAAAAAATATAAACAATATTACTGAAGTGATAAAATAATGTTTTACAGAAACTGCAGAAGTAATAACTGAAAATTGAACTTCAGTTTAATGTAAAGATTCTTGCTGTATAAAGTAACAATGTAATAAAGCTAAGATCTATTCTCAATGAGTGATGTATGTCTTTCAACATTATATCACAGTATACAGTGCTCTACATGTTGATTTAAAATGATGTAATTAAAAGAGCAATCAGAATCACTGAGAACTCAGTATATACAATAATTAAGAAAATTAAACTCTCAATAAAGTTTTAAGCAAAGACTGCACAGACTGATGCTTATCTTTATAACTGCACAGTAACTGATTTCTTAATTAATGATAAATAAGTCACTTTAAAGAAAGTGTTCATCAGAGTGAAATCATTTATTAATTATATATATATGTAAGAATGCAAATGCTACTTCTATGTTGACTTAAAGTCTCTGTCTGAGAACAGACAGAATAAGTTTATGAACTGAGAATGAGTAAGAGTATTCATGAATTATAATGAGAAAATTACAAAGCAGTATCTGCTTTGAGCATCAGATCTTAAGTGAATCATCAAGAGTTATGCTGTCAAGTTTGTTAAAAATGAGAAAGAAGACAGCATTAATATGAGACTTCATAAATAAACACTGAACATTCTTTCAAAATGAAAATCTATTAAATGATTACATAAGACTGAGACTGCAGCTGCTTCACTGAAACAGTTCTTGAAATCTGATATGCAATCTTATGAGTTCAGATTAACAAGTTCTCATTCTGTTGTCATACTGTTAAAGAAAGAGATCATAGACAATTCATTGTCAAAGTTAACTGCAGTTAACTTTAATCACAATACATTAAAGCTCTTCTTTTATGTTGAGATCTCTGTCAACAAGATCAGTCATTCAGACATAAGTGTCTCAACTAAGAAAGTCAAGACATTTCTATGCATTGAGATATCAAAGAGAAGATGAAAGAACAATGACACTGATTTTAATGAGTTTATAACAAAGATTTTAAAAATCATGCTGACATTGACTGCATTCACAGTCAATAATAAGAATAATGAGCACTTAGCAAAAACTGATATCTTAACTTCTTTGATATATGCTGAAGCAGTGAGAGACTCAATCTGAGAAAAGATGTAAAAGAATGTCATTAATACAGAGCTGACAGCACTTGCAGTGAATGACATTTGAGAAGAGACTGTTTCATTAAGAGAGATTAACATTGTGATCAGCAAGTAAATATTTAAATTTAAGCTGCACACTGATGATTTTCTTAACAAACTGAAGACAAGAGTAGTGACAAGAGAATTCTTACAGATGTATAACATCAATTATGAAGATATCTTTACATTAATTATGAAGTTTAATACTCTCTGTGTCTTTCTGATCCTAGTTGTGCTCAAAGATCTAGAGTGTCATCAGATAAATGTCAACAATGTCTTCACTGAGTCATTTCTGAAAAAGACAATCTACATAACATTATCTTTCAAAGTTACAACTATTTTTAACTGTATACTATACATTCTGCACAGTCTATATGATCTGAAGCAAGCTATCAGAGATTAATATGAACAATGTATCACTGAGCTTCTTCAGTTAAGTTTTCATCAAAGCAGTGTAGACTTATATCTTCTAATTTACACTGTTAAAAACATCATGCTACTTCTCTATGTAAATGATATTATTATGATCTCATCAGACCTCTCAAATATTCTCTGATTCAAAAAGTCTCTCAGAAGCTTATTTAAGATTAAGAACTTAAGAAAGACACAGAAAATTCTTGATATCTGAATAATTTATAACTGCAAGAAAAGAACACTATGCATAAATTAGATATACTATGTTGACAAGATGCTCAGAGATCTTTATATATGAAGTGACAAGCATCAATGTACTGAGATCTCACTGAGTAAATATAACTCTCTTTGCTTAACTGATTCTAATGATCAGCACATAAATTAAAGAAAATATTAACAGATCATTGAAAATCTTATGTATGCTGCAATTCATATGTACTTAGACATCTTCTTTATCTTAAAATGACTAAATCAGTACCTCAGTGACTCTGCAAAATATTATAAGTATATGCTTAAGAGATTGCTGTAATATGTATGATCAATCATCAATCTTAAGATTATATTCTGTGTTTGAGAAGAATGATGATGTGAAGATGAGAGATGATAATGTGAAATTGAGAAATAATGAAGTGAGAGACAAGTTCAGCTCACAATAGACTTATGAAGAAGAGCTTAAGCTTGTAATAGACTTATGAAATAAGTTTAGCTCATAATAGATTTGTGAAGAAGAGCTTAAGCTTGTAATAGACTCATAAAAGAAGTTTAGCTTGCAATAGATTTATAAAGAAGAGTTAGGCTTGTAATGAGCATGTTGAGAAGATTTGAAATTGCAACAAAGTTATAATAAGATGAGTTGAAGCTAGAATCACAAAGAGATTTAAAGTTCAAAATCTTAATCATGAAAAGAACTTAATATTTGTGATCAGAATGTGCTAAAGAACTGACTCAGTATCTTTTTTTTCTTAAAAGATTTTTAGTATTAAAGCAGCCTTACTCACAGTTTTTCTTCTCAACAAGAAGTTTTTTCAATAGAGAGTCAGCTGAATGCAAGTGTCACAAGAATGCAGTATATAAGAAAGAGAATAATTGTAAATTCATT
>JAABVA010000820.1_pt1 | contig 35946 bp, 32 predicted proteins | sample 5560331 | NCBI WGS metagenome assembly JAABVA01 (sample SAMN12812661, study PRJNA571458) | rock metagenome | isolation source: Antarctica rocks | place: Antarctica: Victoria Land, Mt New Zealand sud | collected 2016-01-07 | reverse complement strand
CGGCTTTCTCGTTTCGTGCGCAAGAGCCTGTCGTTCTCCAAATCGGATCGGATGCACGAGATTTGCCTGCGGCTCTTTCTGCACCGCTACAACCTCTCTCACCTCCCATGATTGAGCCACTACCCGAAGCAGTAAGTGAACAAGCGGATCCCGTATGATACCGGATCTCCAACACGGGGCGTTCGCGGACATGTACGCCCAGACCATCGCCTACGGTCTCTTCGCCGCCCGCACCACAACGGCCAGCCCCGATACCTTCAGCCGCAAGACCGCCGGGTGGGACCTGCCCCGGACCAACCCTTTCCTACGCAACCTCTTCAACGAGATCGCCGGTCCGGGCCTCGACGAGCGGGTCGCCTGGATCGTGGACGACCTCGCCGAGCTTCTGCGCAGGGCGGACATGGCCGCCATACTCGAAGACTTCGGCCACCGCACCCGCCGCGAAGACCCAGTGACCCACTTCTACGAGACCTTCCTCGCCGCCTACGACCCCAAGATGCGCGAGTCGCGCAGCGTCTACTACACTCCGGAGCCCGTCGTCTCCTACATCGTCCGTTCCGTGGATGCCGTACTCAAGCAGAAGTTTGGGCGACCTTTGGGACTCGCCGACCCGGACACCCTGATCCTGGACCCCGTCACCAGCACCGCTACCTTCCTCTACTACGCGATCCGTCACATCTACGAGAGGTTGCGGGAGCAGGGCCAGATCGGGGCGTGGAGCAGCTACGTGCGCGAGAATATCCTGCCCCGCCTCTTCGGCTTCGAGCTCCTAATGGCACCATACACCGTCGCCCACATGAAGCTCGGCATACTGCTGAAGGAGCTTGGCTACGACTTCGGCAGTCGCGCCCCATAAACAAGTTTATCGAGGAACAGATACCCGAGCGTAGGAGCATTGGGGACGACGTTACGGAGGCGGCGCTGCAGGGGCTGTGAGGGCGGCTTCGCTCTTCGCCGCCTCGGCGATTGTGCGGCAACTGGCCGGTAGCTGGCGGTGAGAGCCCGGAAGAGAAGTGACGCTAGCGTAAGGAGTGGATGATGCAAGAGGGGAACGACCGCACGATCGCCGAGCTTATCACGAGGCTCTCGCGGGGAACGGTGACGCTGGTCCGCAAAGAGGTTCAGTTGGCCCAGGCGGAGATGAGCCAGAAGGCCTCCCGGGTCGGCAAGAACGTGGGCTTCTTGGTGGTCGAGAGCGTAGTGACCTACACGGGGCTTCTTGCGCTGGTCGCGGCGGTGATACTCGTATTGGGGCTCGTGATCCCCTACTGGTTGTCGGCTCTGATAGTGGGGCTGGTAATCGCCGCCATCGGCGCGATCCTGGTCGCCAAGGGCGCCAACACGCTCAGACAAGAAGACCCGACCCCGCGGGAGACGGTCGAGACCTTACAGGAGGACAGGGAATGGCTGAGAGACCAGACGAGATAAGAGATCGGGCCATGCGCGACCAGAACCCCACGCCCGACGAGGTGGAGGAGTTGAAGCGGCGCGCCCAGAGCAACGACGAGGTCGAGGCGACGAGGGCCCAGATCGAACTGACCCGGATAGAGATGAGCGAGACGGTCGATACCCTCCAGGGGAGGCTCGATCCCGAGACGCTTAAGGGCCAGGCCAGGACGCAGGCGAAGGATGCGGCCCGCAATGCCGGTTCCGGTTTAGTAGAGACCCTGAAGCAGAACCCCGTGCCGGTGGCGATCATAGGGGGCTGCTCGGGCTGGCGATCTTGGGCCGCCTGCTCGCGGGGAGAGGGGGAGAACGTCGAAGCTCGGATACGGTGGTCTTCGACCTGAGGAGAGGTAGGGTCCGGACAGGCTGGCCGGGCGACGATAAGCTCGTAAGACTCCGGCGGTTGGATCTCTAACGGTTCAACCGCCTTGACGTTAGAGGAGCCGAACGCCTCTCCTCCACTCAAAAGCCGTCGTCGTAGCGATCCGATGGTTGGCCAACGAGGATCAGATGGTTGGCGCCGCCCAGAATATCCCTGGAGACTCGCCGGAGTCGAGCTTTACCGCCTCGACCCCGGTAGTGAATCCTTCTTCCTCGACATCCTCAAGAGGACGTCGAGAACCTCTTCGGACCCCGGACAACCCTCGAAGTAGAGCACCTCTAGCTTCAAGGCACACCTGTTCAGTTCTTCATGGCGTCGCACGCTTCGACGTGCTCGAGGTTGTCCCGGAGCATCGCCTCGCCCAAGCTCAACATCTCGAGGACCCTGTCGTCGGCCAGGGAGTAGTAGGCGTTGCGGCCCTCGCGCCGGACCTTTACGTAGCCGCACCAGGCCAGGCAGCGCAGGTGGTCGGAGACGCGCGGCTGCGGGACCCCCAACTCGCCTACCAATTCACCCACCTTCGTCTCACCCCGCCTCGCCAGGAGAAGCAGAATAGAGAGCCGCGTAGAGTTGGCGAACCCATTAAAGAACTGCGCCAGAAGACACATAACTTCGCTCTCCCGGCCGATCTCCACGTCCGGATATGCTTGTATATTCGTACCCTTCTCTTGCAAGAGTAACTCCTTTCACGTCTCCGTGTACTATACACCCCATGCTTACTATCGTATATGCTAGGGGGCGCGTTTTGTACGTATTGCAGCGAAAAGTCTTATGATCCGGACGGGCATACCGCCGGTCGTGCGGGCCCCGCCCCGACCTTATTTCTCCGCAGGATCTCCCCGGCGCTTCTGCATTGGTGGGTGGCGCGAGGCTTCCGAGCGTAGCACACTGCCTGTTGGGGACGGTAGGAGCGAAGCCGTGCCGGGAGCAATACATATGGAGGTTCGTATTCATGCTGGTGAAGGACGAGTTGCTCGAGAAGGTCGTTGCCCGGGTGTGGGATCAGTTGTCCGAGGATCGGGCGCGGTTGGTCGAGGAGTTCGTGCGCCAGTACTACGGCTGGGTTCCGAGGGAGGACCTTGCCTCTCGTAGCATAGTAGACCTGTACGGGGTGGCTCTGGCGCACCTGAACTTCGCCCGCGAGCGGGAGTTGAGGACGGCGAAGGTTCGCGTGTACAACCCGCGGTTCGAGGAGCACGGCTGGCAGTCTACCCACACGGTGGTAGAGATAGTCAACGACGATATGCCATTCCTCGTGGACTCGATGAGGATGGAGATCAACCGTCGCGGATACGGCATACACCTGATGGTCCACGCGGTAATGAAGGTGCGGCGTGACGACGAAGGTAGCCTCGTCGAGGTTCTACCCCCCGGCTCGGATGCAGGCGATGCTATTTCCGAGTCTATCATCCACGTCGAGGTGGATCGGCAGACGGAGTCCGAGGTATTAGGGGAGCTTCACGACTCCCAGGAGCGGGTCTTGGGGGACGTACGCGCGGCCGTTGAGGACTGGCAAGAGATGCGCGAGAAGGCTCGGGGCTTCGCCGCCGGGTCTGAAGATGAGGCGCCGCCGGTCGAGAAGAAGGATCTCGACGAAGCGAGGGCGTTTCTCGGTTGGATCGCTGACGATAACTTTACCTTCCTCGGCTACCGCGAGTACGAGCTACTAGCCCAGGATAGTGAGGACCACCTCCGCTCTGTATCGGAGACAGGGCTCGGCATCCTGCGCGAGCACGACCCGGAGTCGGTCTCACGCAGCTTCGCTAGACTGCCGGCCGGGGTGCGCAGGCTAGCGCGCACGCCGAACCTTTTGAACCTCACCAAGGCCAACTCGCGCGCCACCGTCCACCGGCCTTCCCATCTGGACTACCTCGGGATCAAGCGGTTCGACTCCTCGGGTGAGGTCGTCGGCGAGCGGCGCTTTCTCGGTTTGTACACCTTCTCGGCGTACAGTGCGAGCGTGTTCGAGATACCTATAGTCCGGCGCAAGGTGAGGATCGTGCTGGAGCGGGCGGGGTTCCCAGCGGGGAGCCACAACGAGAAGTATCTGGTCCAGATCCTGGAGACCTACCCGCGCGACGAGATGTTCCAGATCTCGCAAGACCAGTTGTTCGAGACCGCGATGGGTATACTCCACTTACAGGAGCGCCAGCGCGTACGGCTCTTCGTGCGGCGGGATACCTACGGGCGTTTCTTCTCCTGCCTGGTGTACGTGCCGCGTGACCGCTACAACACAGAGATACGGCATCGCATGCAGGAGATACTGCGAGGCGCGTTCGGCGGTGAGGGCGCGGAGTTCGACGTTCGGCTCTCCGAGTCGGTGCTCGCGCGGCTTCACTTCACCATCTACACCTCGCCGGACGGGGGCCCAGAGTATAATGTGGAGGAGATCGAGGTGCGCCTCGTCGAGGCGACCCGCTCGTGGAAGGACGGTCTTTACGACGCCCTGATCGAGCGGTGCGGAGAGGAGCGCGGGGTGGAGCTCTTCCACCGCTACGGCGAGGCGTTCCCCCCGGGCTTCCGCGACGACTACCTCGCCCGCACCGCCGTAACGGACATACAGAGGATCGAGGGTCTCGCCGGGGACGAGGACATCGGTATGAGCCTCTACCACCCGCTGGAGGCGCCCGAGGACTTCCTGCAGTTCAGGCTGTACCGGTCAGCAGGCCAGATCTCCTTGTCCAGGGTCCTGCCGTTGCTCGAAGACATGGGCGTGGAGGTAGCCGACCAGCGCCCGTACAAGGTGGAGCCCGTTGGCTCGCCGCCGGTCTGGATCAACGACTTCGGCCTGACCTACGAGTCGCAGGGCCAGCTCCAGACCGGGAAGATCCGGGAGATCTTTCAAGATACCTTCGCCAAAGCGTGGAGCGGCGCTGTGGAGGACGACGGCTTCAACCGCCTGGTCCTGCGGTCCCTGCTCACCTGGCGCGAGGTCTCCATCTTGCGGGCCTACGCCAGGTACCTGCGCCAGACCGAGATCACCTTCAGCCAGACCTACATAGAGGAGAGCCTGGCGAACAACCCACGGATAGCACGCCTCCTCGTAGAACTCTTCGAGGCCCGCTTCGACCCGGCTCGCCAGGGTGAGGCCGAGGGCGAGACGGAGCGGCTGACCTCGGAGATCGAGACGGCCCTCGACGAGGTGACGAGCCTGGACGAAGACCGCATCTTGAGGAGCCTCCTGAACGTCACTCTGGCGACGCTGCGGACGAACTACTACCAGATGGGGCAGGACGGTGCGCCGAAGCCTTACCTCTCGTTCAAGTTCGACTCCGCGCGCATTCCCGAGCTGCCGCTGCCGCGCCCGATGTTCGAGATCTTTGTGTACTCGCCCCGGACCGAGGGGGTGCATCTGAGAGGCGGCAAGGTGGCGCGCGGCGGCATCCGCTGGTCCGATCGCCGGGAGGACTTCCGCACCGAGGTACTGGGACTCATGAAGGCCCAGATGGTCAAGAACGCCGTAATCGTCCCCGTCGGTGCGAAGGGCGGCTTCGTGGTAAAGCAGCCGCCCACGGACGGGGGCCGCGAGGCGCTGATGCAGGAGGTCGTGTCCTGCTACGAGACCCTGATCCGAGGCATGCTCGACCTTACTGACAACCTCATCGAAGGCGACATCGTCCCGCCCCTGGAGGTCGTGTGCTACGATGAGGACGATTCGTACCTCGTCGTGGCGGCGGACAAGGGGACCGCGACCTTCTCGGATATCGCCAACGGCATCTCGGCGGAGTACGGCTTCTGGCTCGGCGACGCTTTCGCCTCCGGTGGGTCCGCGGGCTACGACCACAAGAGGATGGGGATCACCGCGCGCGGCGCGTGGGAGTCGGTCAAACATCACTTCCACGCTCTCGGTCTCGATACCCAAGAGCAGGACTTTACCGTGGTCGGCATCGGGGACATGTCTGGCGACGTCTTCGGAAACGGGATGCTCCTGAGCAGGCACATAAAGCTCGTCGGCGCCTTCAACCACCTGCATATCTTCCTCGACCCTGACCCCGACCCGGAGACGAGCTTCAGGGAGCGCGAGAGGCTCTTCGAGATGCCCCGCTCCTCGTGGACAGACTACGACGAGGCACTTATACCCAGGGGTGGAGGCGTCTTTTTACGCACCGCCAAATCAATCCCCCTCTCCCCGGAGGTCAAGGAGCTGCTAGACGTCGAGGACGACGCGCTGCCCCCGAACGAGGTTATAAAAGCGCTGCTCAAGGCGCGGGCGGACCTGTTGTGGAACGGCGGCATCGGCACCTACGTGAAGGCGAGCGTGGAGACGAACGCCGAGGTAGGCGACAAGGCGAGCGACGCTTTGAGGGTGAACGCCAACGAGCTGCGATGCCGGGTGGTGGGGGAGGGGGGGAACCTCGGGTTTACGCAGCGGGGGCGCGTAGAGTACGCGCTCGATGGAGGACGGATCAACACGGACGCCATAGACAACTCCGCTGGCGTGGATACCTCCGACCACGAGGTAAACATAAAGATACTGCTCGACAAGGTCGTCGCCAGCGGTGACATGACAGGGAAGCAGCGCAACGAGCTGCTCGCCCAGATGACCGAAGAGGTGGCCCGGCTCGTTCTGCGCGACAATTACCTCCAGAACGTGGCGCTCGACAACGCCGTGGCCCAGGCCGCCTCGATGGTCGACGCACACGCCCGCTACATCCGCGCCCTGGAGAGCGCCGGCAGGTTGGATCGCAGCCTGGAGTTTCTACCCGACGAGGTGACCCTCTCGGAGCGGAAGGCCGCCGGGCGAGGGCTCACGGCGCCCGAGTTCGCGGTGTTGTTGGCGTACACCAAGATCGTGTTGTACGGGGAGTTGATCTCTTCGGACGTGCCGGAGGACCCTTACCTCTCCGCTGAGCTCGAGCGCTACTTTCCAACGCCTCTACGCGAGCGCTTCGAGGATCGGATGCAGGAGCATCGCCTGCGGCGCGAGCTCGTCGCCACCCAGGTGACCAACAGCATGGTGAACCGGGCCGGTATCACGTTCGCCTACCGGATGGGCGAGGAGACCGGGACGGGGGCCCCGGAGATCGCTCGTGCCTACGCAGCGGCGCGCGAGATCTTCGACATGCGTAGCTTGTGGGCGGAGATCGAAGCCCTCGACAATGAGGTTCCCGCCCAGACCCAGACGGAGATGCTCCTCACTGGACGCAGGCTGGTTGAGCGGGCGACGCGCTGGCTCCTCCGCAACCGCCGCTCGCCCCTCGATGTCGCCGCCACCGTCTCCTACTTCTCCGGGGGCGCCGCGGAGCTTGCCGAACATCTCCCCCAGCTAATGCTCGACTCCGACCGCGAATCCCTCGACGAGACGACCGCCCGACTCGTCGAAGAGGGGGTCCCGCAAGAGCTCGCCGGACGGGTAGCCGGCCTGAGCTCGCTCTTCTCCGCTTTAGACGTCGTGGAGGTTGCCGCCGCGACCGGCCAACCTCTGGAGACCGTCGCCGCCGTCCACTTTACTCTAGGTGACCGCCTCATGCTACACTGGCTGCGCGACCGTATCGACGCCCTGCCCCGCCAGGACCGCTGGCAGACCCTGGCGCGAGCCGCCCTGCGCGACGACAACTACGGCCAGCAGGCCGGGCTCACCGCCGGGGTCCTCCGCGATACTAACGGTGACCTCCTTGACGCCTCCGCCCGCATCGAAGAGTGGATGGAGAAAAACAAGGCGGCCACCGAACGTTTCGTGCAGGTGTTGAGGGACATCGGCGCCAGCGGGAACTTCGACCTCTCGACGCTTTCCGTGGCGCTGCGGGAGCTCCGCAACCTCGCGGCTTCGTCCGGTGCGTTATCCATAAAGGCGGAGGCACCCGCCGGTTAAACGGCCTGACGAGAACGACGGCGGCAACGGGTTGGGCTGGACGTTAGATCAGACCCTGCGCGATCAGGGCTCGGGCTACCATTACGAAGCCGGCGATGTTCGCGCCGTTCAGGTAGTTGCCGGGGGTGCCGTACTCCTCGGCGGCATCCCGACAGCTGGCGTGTACCTTTTTCATGATCTCTTTTAGCTGCTGATCGGTGTACTCGAAGCTCCAGGATTGGCGCCCGGCGTTCTGCTGCATCTCCAGGGCTGAGACGGCGACTCCGCCCGCGTTGGCGGCCTTACCGGGGCCGAAGGCGACGCCTGTCTCCAAAAAGGCCTGCACAGCCTCGGGGGTGCAGGGCATGTTCGCCCCCTCGCCGATGGCGATGCAGCCGTTCTCGATCAGCTTTTTTGCGTCATCTTCGTCGAGCTCGTTCTGGGTGGCGCAGGGGAGGGCCACTTCGCACGGTATCTCCCAGATGTTGCCGTCCTCCTCGAACCGCGCGTGGTCGTGGGCGTCGGCGTACTCCGAGATACGGCCGCGTTCTACCTGTTTGATCCGCTTTACCGTCTCCAGGTCTATTCCTTCTTCATCGTGGATGACGCCGCCGGAGTCAGAGCAGGCGACCACCTTGCCTCCGAACTCCTGTATCTTCTCGACGGTGTAGATCGCCACGTTGCCGGAGCCGGAGACGACGCACGTCTTTCCCTCGAAGGACTCGTCGAGGGTGCCGAGCACCTCCCGCATGAAGTAAGCGCATCCGTATCCAGTAGCCTCGAAACGTACCGGAGCGCCGCCCCAGTTGACCTCCTTGCCGGTGAAGGTGCCGGTCTCGTAGCGGTTGGTGATTCGCTTGTACTGGCCGAACATGTAGCCGATCTCGCGCGGCCCCACCCCGGTATCTCCCGCCGGGATGTCGATGTTCTCGCCGATGTGCCTGTAGAGCTCGGTCATGTAGCTCTGGCAGAAGCGCATCACCTCGCTGTCCGACTTACCTTTGGGGTCGAAGTCGGCCCCACCCTTGCCGCCGCCTATCCCGAGATCCAGCAGGCTATTCTTGAAGACCTGCTCGAAGCCCAGGAACTTGACGGTCCCAAGATACACGGAGGGGTGGAAGCGCAAGCCTCCCTTGTAGGGACCTAAAGCGTTGCTGAACTCGACGCGAAAGCCGCGGTTGACGTGTACCTCGCCTTCGTCGTCCTGCCAGGGGACGCGGAACATGATCTGCCTGTCAGGTTCGCAGATCCTCTCGATGACCTTGTGCCCGATGAATTCGTGGTGCCCGTCGAGCACGGGCCCCAAAGAGTTCAAGACCTCCCGTACCGCCTGGTGGAACTCGTCCTCGCCGGGGTTCCGTCCGACGACCTCCTCGTAGATGCCCTCGATGTTGGTTTTGGTGTCCGCCATCTCGCTTCTCCTTTTCCCCTCGCGAGTAGCTTAGTACCCGAAGCCGATACGCGCTAGAGGCGTCTCGACGATCAGGAGGATTCCCCGTCCTCTACTCGAAGATCCCGGCTACCGGAGACTCGAAGCCGGGAACCACCGAGCCACCACTCAGGACGTCTCTATCGGTCAGGATGCTTACCTCTCTCAGAGACTCGTAGGCTACCACCGAGCGTATATCCGGGTAGACGACCCAGACCAGGCGGACCCCGGACTCCAGCCACATCTGGACCTTCGATTGGATGTAGGCGGCGGTGTCGTTCGGCGATACCACCTCGGCCGCCAGGTCCGGGGCTAGCTCCAAGTAACCTTCTGGCGGGCCTTCGGGAGGTACGCGCTCCCGCGCCACGAAGGAGACGTCCGGAGCTCGGACCGTGTCCGGATTTTGGGAGATCTTGAACCCCGTCTCCGCTGCTAACATCATGCCGAGGCGGTTCTCCCTTACATATTGACCCAGCAGTATTGCGAGTGTTATCGCCACGCTCACGTGTCGCGCTCCTGCCGGTACCATCTCCCTTAGCTCTCCCTCCACGAGCTCATAGTGCTTGCCGTCGTCCGGCAACTCGAACAGCTCCCGGGCTGTTGTATTGATCTTTGTCTCTGCCACGTCTTATCTCTCCTCTTCGCCGACGGCCGAAAGCCGATAACCGTCAGGGGAACATACTTCTCGTCGTGGCCCCACCCGGATTGTATGCTCGTCTCTGACGCCGCGAAACGGAGCGCCGGTATCGAGAGGAGCACTCCCGCACGAGCCCGTGCTTTAATCTTGTCCTACCCGAAGATAGGAGAGCACTTGCCTTACGAGTTTGCACGATACTTGAAGATCCGGGCTGCTTATGGCGCAACCTGGTCCCCGGATGGCCGCCACGTCGCCTTCCTGACGGACATTACCGGCGTCCCCCAGGCATGGGAGGTCCCGGTGGGAGGCGGATGGCCGGAGCAACTCACGTTCGACGAAGAGAGAGTCTCGGGCATCCACTACTCTCCCGTGGAGGAGAGGCTTCTCTATAGCATGGACGCAGGCGGCAACGAGCGAACCCAACTCTTTGTACTGGACGGCTCCGCCGGCGATGAGAGGGACCTGACTCGGGCGCCCGACGCGATCCACTACTCAGGCGGCTTCTCGCCGGACGGGAAACGTATCGCTTACACCGCCACGCGCCGCAACGGGACTGATTTCGACGTCTTCGTTCAGGATTTGCCCGACGGGGATCCGGAGATGGTGCGGGAGACGGCCGGCTACCACACCATCTCGTGTTGGGCACCGGACGGCTCTTCCCTGATCGTCTCGCGCCACCACTCGAACCTGAACAACGACCTGTACAGGTTGGACCTCGTGAGCGGCGAGGCGACGCTGCTCACCCCGCACGAAGGAGACGCGCGTTTCCAGGGCGCGCGCGTGACGCCCGGCGGAGCCGGGGTGAGACTGTTCCTTGCGACGGACCGGGACGGGGACTTCATGCGCCTGGCGCGCCTGGATCTCTCTACCCTTGAGATAGAGTACCTGACCCCTGACGATTGGGACGTCGAGGAGATCGAGCTGTCCAAAGACGGTCGCTGGCTCGTCGTTAGCCGCAACGTCGAGGGCTACTCGGACTTCATGCTCTTCAATGGGCGCGGGAGGCGTGTACCCGGGCCGGTGGTGCCGGAGGGCATTCTGGGCGGCTTCGAGTTCTCCCCCGACGGGAGTAGGCTCGCCTTTACCTTCACCGCCCCGAACCGCAACCCGGACGTATGGCTCGTGGACATGCCCGACGGAGAAGCCAGGCGCCTCACCAGATCTTCGACGGCGGGCATCCCCGTAAACAGCTTCCGCAGGCCGGAGATCGTCCGCTATCCATCCTTTGACGGACGTGAGATACCGGCGCTCGTCTACGAGCCTACCCCGGACGCGCCGGTGGTGGTAAACGTCCACGGCGGCCCGGAGTCGCAGTCGCGGCCTCTCTTCGCACCCGTCACGCAGTATCTCCTGGGGCGCGGTTACGCTGTCTTCTCTCCTAACGTGCGCGGCTCGATGGGCTACGGTAAGGCGTACACTCACCTTGACGACGTGTACCTGCGTATGGACTCGGTCAAGGACCTGGCCCACGCCGCTGAGTGGCTGCGTAGGCGGGGGCACGAGCACATCGCGGTCATGGGCGGCTCCTACGGCGGCTTCATGGTCCTCGCCGCCCTAACAGAGTACCCGGGGCTGTGGACCGCAGGGGTGGACATCGTCGGGATCGCCAACATGGTCACGTTCCTGGAGAACACCGGTAGCTACCGCCGCGCTTTACGCGAGCCGGAGTACGGGTTTCTGGAGAAGGACCGGGAGTTCCTGACATCTATAAGTCCTATCCACAACGCCGAAGAGATAACCGCCCCCCTGATGGTCATACACGGCAAGAACGACCCGCGCGTTCCGGTAGGGGAGGCAGAGCAGATCGTGGACCGCGTCCGCGAAAACGGCGGCACGGTCAAGTACCTGCTCTACGAGGACGAGGGACACGGCCTCGCCAAGCTCAAGAACCGCCTCAACGCCTACCCAAAGATAGCCGCCTTCCTCGACGAACACCTCGCCCACAAGTAGCCCTGCCAACCCAACCTCCGGATACCCGTCGATTGCCTCTTTTATAACACTTGTTAAAATCTTGTTAAAGTAAATGAAGCTCTACAATGTACGCTTGTCAAGCGTTGCTCGGGTTCGTGTGTTTTGGAGGTGATCTCTGCCAGTAGGGTTGGACAGTCTGGAGGCTGTGGAGAGCGATACCGGGAGAGATGCATTTCGCGAGAACGGGGGTGATGGCGAGGACCGAAAGCGGGGTGACGGGCGGGGCCGGCGGATCTGGCTCGCTAAGGGGATCTCGCTTCTGGCTGGCTTTGTACTGGCGGGGCTGGTGTTGCTCTTTTTTATCGGAGCCGGCGGCGCAAGGTAGGACGGGCGCGGTCTCCTGGCCGGAGGTTGGGCTGCCGGCTTTGCCGGAGACGGCTCCTGGCTTCGACGAGGGGGCGTTGCGGGCCCGGATCCAGGGGATAGTCGGGGAGCACGGGGGCGTTTACGGGGTCGCGATGCTCGAGCCCGGCTCCCGTACTTGGGTGTTGGTACAGGGCGACGAGGAGTTTATGACAGCCAGCATCGGCAAGCTGCCGACTCTAGCGACACTCTACCGGGCCGCGGCCCGGGGCGAGATAGACTTGGAGGAGAAGATCCCCATCCTCCCCGGGGATAAACGGTCCGGTGCAGGCGGGCTCGAGAACGTCCCCGCAGGCTACTGTATAAGCCTGCGGGAGTGCGCGTATCGTCTCATAGACCATAGCGACAACACCGCGTGGGTCATGCTCGACCGTTGTCTCGGGGAGGTGAATATAAGGGCCGAGTTCGAGGGCATGGGGCTCGAAGGTTCCTGGTACCACGGATACCTCTCCGGCTACTTCGCTACCCCCGAAGTCGTGGTTCTTCTGCTGAAGAGGATCTCCGATTCGCAATTTACAAGCGAGGAGCTCTCGGCCGAGATGCTCGATGCCATGACGGGGACCAACGTCGAGGACCGCATCCCCGGGATGTTACCTTCGGACATCCGCGTCGCCCATACAACGGGCTCCTGGGAGCGCAACTTCGGCGACGCCGGCATCGTGTTCTACAAAGACTCCTCCGGTAACGAGAAGCACTACTTCATCGCCGTGCTCGACTCGGGAGCCGGCGAGGGCGAGGCGCGCGACACGATCCAGGAGATCTCCCTGCCCGTCTACGAGGCTCTCACTGCTCCTGGAGAAGCCGCACGCTAACTACCCGAAAGTGAGAAGATGCATCCCTCCCGGGCCACCCCGAACTGGCCCATCGCCCGAGGAGCCAGTGGCCGCTACTCGACTGTCCTTACGCCTTCGGTCTCCCGCTCGAACTTGTTTGCGAGCACGGATGCGGCCGCTATGACCGGGCTGAGGACGGGACCGAAGGGGGGGGCGTAGGCCAGGTCCAGGTTGACGAGATCGGGGTAGGAGAGCCTGCCCCAGATGGCGGTGGCGCAGATGTCCACGTACTTGTCCGCCCTCCCGCCGACTATCTCCGCGCCTATTAGCCGGCCGGTCGCGGCGTTGGCTATGAGCTTGATGAACACCGGTTCAGACCCGGGGAAATAGCCTGCCTTGTCCACGGAGTCCACGGCTGCCGTCACAACCCCGAGGCCCGCGCCCTCGGCGTCCTCCTCCGAGAGCCCCGTCTTCGCCACCGTAAGGTCGAAGACCTTGAAGACGCCGGTCCCTAGGACGCCGGGGAACTCCAGGACGTCCTCCCCCGAGGCGACGTTCGAGCCGGCGACCCGGCCCATCTGGTTCGCCGTGTCCCCGAGGGGTACCCAGGCCGGCTCTCCGGTTAGGAGGTTCGTCGTCTCCACACAGTCCCCGGCGGCCCAGATGTCCGGGAGGTTCGTCTTGAGGTACTTGTCCACCCGGATCGCGCCGGTCGCCCCGATCTTTGCCCCCGCTTCCTTGGCTAGCTCGACGGCCGGCTCTATGCCGACCGCCACGATCACCATCTCGGCCTCTAGCTCCTCGCCGTCGAACCGGACGGCCCTCACCCGGCCTTCTTCGTCGCCCACCATCGCCTCGACCTTGTCGCAGGTGAAGACCCGGACGCCTTTCTCCTTGAGGTATTCCGCGACCTTTTCGGAGACCTCGGAGTCGTAGGCGTTGGCTACCCTGCCCTCGGCCTCGACGACGGCGACTTCCAGACCGAGTTCCCTGAGGTTCTCGGCGAGCTCGAGCCCGATGTAACCGCCGCCGACGACCGCCGCCTTCCCGGGCGAGTGCTCCCTCACGTACCTCTTAATGGCGTCGGCGTCCGATAGGAAGCGTAAGGCGAAGACGCCGTCAAGGCTCGCACCCTCGATGGGCGGTAGGACGGCCCTGGCGCCGGTCGAGATCAAGAGCCGGTCGTAGGAGTCTTCGAACTCCTTTCCCGTAGATAGGTCCTTGACGATAAGCCTCTTGTTCTCGGAGTCTACACTTTCGACACGGTGGCGGGTGAGTACCTCGACGTCCTTCTCGGCGAAGTCTTCGGGAGTGCGGGCGACGAGGTTGGCGCGGCCCTCGACGACGTCGGAGATAAAGTACGGCAGCCCGCACTCGCTTATGGAGATCTCCGGCTCCTCCTGGTACAGGGTTATCTCCAGGTTAGGGTCCACTCTCCGGGCTCTGGAGGCCGCCTTCGTCCCTGCCGCTACTCCGCCGATCACGACCAAACGCATCCCCGATACTCCTTCCGCTCCGAAATCGTCTCCGCCTAAGTGTACCGGAGGACTACCTGTGAAAGTAACCTGTACACCGAGAGAGCCCCCGGAGGTAGCTCCGGGGGCTCTGGAAGTAGTCTATGAGGCGCCGGTCAGGATGACTTCGCGGCCTGGTAGCGGCGCTCGGCCTCCTCCCAGTTGACCACGTTCCACCAGTTGTCTATGTACTCGGGGCGGCGGTTCCGGTAGCTCAGGTAGTAGGCGTGCTCCCAGACGTCCAGCCCGATTGTCGGCAGCTTACCCTCCATGAGGGGGCTGTCCTGGTTCGGGGTCGTCTCGATATTTACGGAACCGTCGGGGGAGGCGATGAGCCACGCCCAGCCCGAGCCGAAGATGGCGCCCGGGGCCGCCGCCGCCGCCCACTGCTCCTTGAAGGAGTCGAAGGAGCCGAAGCTCTGGTTTATGGCGCTCGCTAGGTCCCCGACCGGCTCGCCGCCACCGTTGGGGCTCATGATCTGCCAGAACATCGCGTGGTTGGAGTGGCCGCCGCCGTTGTTCCTGACGGCCCGGCGGATGTCCTCGGGGACATCGTTTATGTTCGCCAGAAGTTGGTCGATGTCGCCGGGGTCAGCATCGGGGTGCTGTTCCAGCGCGCTGTTGAGGTTGGTGACGTAGGTGTTGTGATGCTTCTCGTGGTGGAGATGCATCGTCTCCTCGTCTATCGTCGGCTCCAGCGCGTTGTAGTCGTAGGGCAGCGGCGGAAGTTCGTAAGCCACAGTACCTCTCCTCTCCTATCCTTCACTAACCTTCTTAGGTTACCCCAGATCCGCCTCTCGAAAACTATCTGGTAGCGGTGGGTGGCTAGACCGGTGCTGTAGAATGTCTCAGTGGACCCTTTCGAGTTCCATCTTGGCGCGGAGCCGGAGGCGGACCGGCTCGCGGACCTTGCCGCGCGCTCCAGCGCCGGCGGGGTAGTCATCACCGACGCAACCCTGCTGGAGAACCCCATCATCTACGCGAGCCCGACCTTCGAGCACATGACCGGTTACCCAGCCCGGGAGATACTCGGTAGGAACTGCCGCTTTTTGCAAGGGGACGACCGTGACCAGCCCGCCCTCGGCGAGTTGCGGGCGGCCCTCACAGAAGGCCGTGAGTGCCGGGTCGTGTTGCGCAACTACAAGAAGGACGGCACGCTCTTCTGGAACGAGCTCTCCATCTCCCCCGTCCACGACGAAGAGGGACATCTGACCAACTTCATCGGGGTGCAGAACGACGTCACGGACCGAAAGACGATCGAGGAGAAGCTCGGCAAGAGCGAGGACCGGCTGCGTCTGGCCGTCGAGGCGACGGGGCTCGGGACGTGGGACTTCGACCTGCTGACGGGGGAGCTGAGGTGGGACGAGAGGTGCAAGGCGATGTTCGGGCTACCGCCTTACGCGGAGGTTGACTACGGGACGTTCCTGGCGGGGCTGCACCCTGAGGACCGGGGGTGGATGGACGGTGTGGTGCGACGCGCTCTGGACCCCGGGAGCGGTGGCGGATGCGATGTCGAGCACAGGACCGTCGGGCTCCACGACGGGGTAGAGCGCTGGGTGGCGGCCCGGGGGCAGGTGTTCTTCGAGGCGGGGCGGTCGGTTCGCTTTATCGGGACTGTGTTGGACATAACCGACCGCAAGAAGGCAGAGGAGGAGCGAGACTTGCTATTCCTGCGCGAGCGGGCCGCCAGGGAGGAGGCTGAGGCGGCGCGGGGTAGGATCGGGCTGCTCGCGGAGTCGGGTGCGATCCTCTCGACCTCGCTGGATTACGGGGCGACTTTAGCCCGCGTGGCGCGCCTGACGATCCCGGAGTTCGCTGACTGCTGTCTGGTGGACGTGCTGGGGGAGGACGGCTGCCTGCGCCAGCTCGCCGTCGCCCACGCCAACCCGGAACGGGAACCTCTGCTGCGCGAGCTCGGCCGGTACCGTGAGATCGACGCCGAAGAGCTAAAGGAGGCTAACCGCGTCGTCTCGACGGTGCTGCGCACAGGCACGGCTATTTTGCTCCCCGAGGCGGAGGAGGTAATGGCTGAAGGTAACTGGGAGGAGGAGCACCTCGCCATGCTGCGAGAGCTGGAGCCCAGATCCTGCATCTGCGCGCCGCTCGTCGCCAGGGGCCGGGCTCTAGGGGCCATCTCCTTCGTCCTTAGCAGGCCCGGCCGCCAGTACGGTCCCGACGACCTCTCGCTTGCCGAGAGCCTCGCCCAGCGCTGCGCCTTCGCGGTGGACAACTCCCGCCTCTACCGCGCGCGCACCAGGACCGCCCGCGCTCTCCAGGAGAACCTGCTGCCCGCGCGCCTCCCCGAGATGCCCGGAGTGGAGGTCGGCCTGAGCTACCTGCCCGCCGGGGAGGCGGACGTCGGCGGCGACTTCTACGACCTCTTCGAGACGGGGACCGGCGCTGCCGGCGGTAGATCATGGGGTGCTGTGATCGGGGACGTCAGCGGTAAGGGAGCCGAGGCGGCGGCCGTCCTGGCGCTGGCCCGCTATACTCTCCGGGCCGCCGCGATGCACCGGTCTCGCCCCTCTATCATCCTCGCCGACCTGAACGAAACCATGCTGCGCCACGCGCACGAACAAGGAGACCAGAAATTCTGTACCGTGGCCTACGCACGGCTGGAGCCGGACGCGGCGGGCGGGGGAGCCGGTATCTCCGTCTCTTTAGGCGGGCACCCGGCGCCAATGCTGCTCTACGTGAACGGTGAGGTCCGACGGGCCGGATACCCGGGGAGGGCCGTCGGCGTGTTCGACGAACCGAGGCTTACGGATCAAGAATCCCGCCTGAACCCCGGCGACGCCCTGGTACTCTTTACAGACGGCGTCACCGAGGCCCGTTCCCCAGGCGGCGGCTTCTTCGGCGAAGAGAGGCTCGCGGCCCTGCTCCGCTCCTCCACCGGCCTCGCCGCCCCGTCCCTCGCCGCCCGTATAGAGAGCGCAGTTCTCGATTTCCATGAGGATGGAGAACGCGACGATATAGCTATACTCGTGCTGCGAATACCCGCGCAGCCTGACGGCTAGTCAGGTCTTCCGAGGGTACGGAGGACGGCTACCGCCACGGTGGCGGCGGGTTGGATGGGCCAAATCCTCTCTGATGGTTGAGTGTCGAGAAGGGGACGAGTTATCTGGTCTGTGCCGCGGCCTACATGCGCTTCATACGGGCGTTCCGCAAGGCGCTAAAGGATGTGGAGATGAGCCTGACCCCGACCGTACCCATCCCGGCCCCGGAGATCGGGCAACGCAAAGTAGACATAGATGGCTACGAGGAGACCGTGCGCTCGGCGTTCGCTTTACAGGACCGACTAACCTGAACGGCCTGCCGGGCCTCTCCGTCCCCTGCGGCGTAACGGCGGCGGGCCGGTCTGCGGGGATACAGCTCATCGGGCGTCCATTCGACGAGGCGACCGGGCGGTGCTCGTCTAGACCTCGCTGGCTGGTCTTGTTCCTTCCGGTGGTTCAGCGATGGAGGTCTGGAGCGTCGCCTTGCCGGAGCGGGCGCGGACCCAGAGCCAGATCAGGAGGCTGCCGACTATGGTGGCGGCGAGGTCCAACAGGCCGGCCTCGGGGCCGAAGACGCCGCCGGTGAAGAGGGTTGGACCGCCCTGCTCGATGGAGATGAACTTCGCTCCTAGATCGTCCGTGCCGCTGACCGGAAAGCCGAAGACGTTGCCCTGGAAGAAGTTCCAGGTGATATGCAGTCCGATAGAGATGCCGAGACGGCCGGTCAGTACGTAGCCGGTCCCCAGGAGGAGTCCCGCGAAGGCGATGTTGATGGTGCTCACGAGGGTCGCGTTCGGGTTTGCCAGGTGCAGCAGACCAAAGAGGGACGAGGAGAGCACCCAGGCCAGGACTACAGCGCCCCTGGGTCCGAGGCCGGAGTAGTTTAGCCCCTCGGCCATGTTTGTGAGCTGGTAGCCGCGCGAGAGCAGCTCCTCGTAGACGCCAACACACAGGAAGAGCACCATGGGGGCGAGGATGGTCGGGAAGAAAGACATCCCAACTGGTGACTTGAACGTGCCCGTTACTTCTATCCAGCCGGCTGTCAGCTCGATCAGAAAGATCGCCGTCATAAGCAGCGCGCCTAGACAGAGTCCGAAGCCGAGATCCAACCACCACTCCCTGTCCAGACGCAGGCCGAAGCCGGAGAACGGACGCCGGTCGAAGAAGCGGCCGGTAATCCACACGCTGACGAGCACCGCCACCAGTGACGCGACTCCGCCCGTCGCCAAGAAGGCGGGTGAGGAGACGACTCTGCTTATGGTCTCCTCACCGAACTCCATGCCCCCGGCCAGGATAAATCCCAGGAGCACTAGACCACCCAGGACCACCTCACCAAGCATGTAAAGAACGAACTGGAAGAGCAGGCGCCAGAAGGCGCGCAGCCGTCTTTCGTAACCGTTATAGAAGAAGGTCAGCAAGACCGGCAACCTCCATCATTCAGGACAACAAACAAGGAGTTCGAGGCCCGGGCAACTACTGGTTCGGAGAGATGACCTACAGAGGATTTCGGGCTTCTTCAGACGTATTCGCAGCGGTCGACCACCTCTTCGAGCGTTCTGCGCGCGCCTGCATGGATGGGTTTGCCGTGGGTCATGACCACGGTGTCGAACTTCTCGGCGAGGATCTTCTCTGCCGAGCGCTTCGCCAGCGGGGGATCGGTGCAGGCGGCCTTCAGCCCACCGACCTTGACCTTACTCACCATCGCTCCAAAGGCGTCCGCGGTGAAGAGGAGACCGTCCTCGTCGCGCAGGAGCGAGGCATGCCCTAGAGTGTGCCCTGGCGTGAGGAGGATGCGGAGGCCCGCCACGATCTCTCCCTCAACTACTACGCGGTCCACCGGTATCGTCGGCAACTTCGTAAACCGGTTGGCGAAGCGGGACACGGCACCGCTCGACGCATCCGGGCCTCGTTTGCCGGAGATGATCATTGCTTCGTGCTCCGAGGCCACGACCTCAGCGTCCGGCGCCCACTTGCGCACGCCCGGCAGGCCGCCGATGTGGTCCATGTGGTGGTGCGTGATGTAGATGCGCCTCAGATCCTCCGGCCTCCCCCCGAGCGCGACCAGAGCCTCACGGATGCGCCCCGCGCTGCTCCCCACGCCGGTGTCCACGAGAGTCCAACCATCGTCGCCCTCGACCAGCAGGACCGAGATAGTGTTCGAGAGTCCTATCGCATCAACCCGGTATGCTCCCGGCGCCACTCGTTCGGGTCTCGCCATGCTCTTCGCCTCCTACAGGTTGCCGTAGATCCTTACATCCACACTTTAGCATCCCGTTGTGGCCTTTAGAGCGTTTCCCCTCTCCCACGCGAGTACGTCCGGGCGGTGAGAAGGGGGATGGCCGTCGCCAGAAGGAGCGTAAGACCGGCCGTCGTCTTGGGCGAGAACCCGCCTGTGCCGGGCGGCTGGCATCACGGCGTCTCCCAACGCTTCGGGGCGGATGATGATCGCCTCCGTATAGTCAGACTGTTCGGGGTTGCGGCCTGCGCTCAGCGGATAGTTGTTGTTCAGGAGGAGCAGCCGTCCACCTCCCAGCGGCAGGACGCTCTCGATAGTCTGGAATGGGAACGAGTAGGGAGCCCTGAGGCCGATGTCACCCTCACCACTATCGACACATCCGGCGAGCGCCAGCAAGAGGATTACGCGGAGCGTCGTGCCCCAGGTAAGCGTCGACTTTAGCGTCCTCCCTCGTCGCTCGCACGGTCCTGTCTCTAAAAGCCGGTTATAGCAACAACGACAGGCCAGGTGCTGGTCGGCTCGTTCACGTCCTTCGTCTCCTCACCGGGGTGCTGGACAGAAATGAAGAGGGTGCTTCCATCCGGGGTGAAGAAGGGAACTGTAAGCTCGGATTCGACGGGACCGCTGGCGGACTGGAAGGCATCCACCCCGGGTCCCGCTGGTCCTCCTGCTGGCATGACGAACGCGCCGTTGTTCTTGAAGGTGCTGTAGATGCCTTTGCTGAGCTTACTGGAGGAGATGTCGGATAACCCAGAGGTTGCCTTGGGAATCGAAGGTGAGGTTGTCGGGGCTCGCGAAGCCGGTCTGGGGGCCGCCGGCGGCGAAGACCTCGAAGGCGAACTCCTCGGCGGTTGGATCCCCGTCCTTCTCGGTAAGCTTGAGGATCTGGCCGTAGAAGTTGCCGTGCTTGCTGTTGTTGGTGAGAGAGGTATAGACTGCCCCGTCGCTTGCTACCTCTATGTCCTCGCAACGGTCGAGCGGTGTTCCGATGGGGTCCTCACTGCCTTCTTTCTCGGGCAGGGCGGCCGCCTCGGGGGCGCGCACGAGTACGTTGGCCTGGCTAGCGAAGCCGTTGTCGGAGAATAGGGGGTTGTTTTCGTAGTCGAGGGCGACCCACTCCCCGCTGGAGAAGTTCGCGACGTAGAGCATCCCGTCGGTGAGCAGGTTCAGGTTTGCCTCGCGGTTGTTGGGGTCGTACGTCCCCGAGGAGACGAACTTGTAGATGCGCTGGTCTTCCTGGTCGTGCCCGGTGTAGACGACTACCTTGCCGGACCTGGAGACGTTGACGGCGGCGTTCTCGTGCCGGACGCGCCCGAGCCAGGTGTGCTTGCGGGGCTTGGAGCCGGGATCGAAGGGGTCGATCTCGACGATCCAACCATAGTGCTCGGGGGACTGGGCGTTGCCGGAGTCGTCGAGCCAGCGGTATCCCTTGGAGATCTCCGGCTCCTTGTCCGAACTCTCTCCATAGTAGTCCTGGTAGTTCTCCTCACAACTGAGCACGGTGTTCCACGGGGTCACCCCGCCGCCGCAGTTGGCGAGGGTGCCAACGACCTCACTCGCCCCCTGCACCTCGTCGGAGCCCGTCGCGGGTCCTGTGAGATCGATGGGGGTGTTGGCGTCTATCCGGCGGTTGTGCTCGTCGCCCTCGATGAACGACCAGTTATCGCCCTCTTTGCTGACCCGGAAGATAGAGCCGCCTACCGAGGCCTTCTCCTTCGCTATCTGCTCCGGGGTCTTCTCCGTCTCCTTCTCGGAGTCGGTGTACTCGGAGACCCATTTGGGGTCCGGGTACTCGTGGTTTACCCACAGGATGCCGTCCGTGCTGCTCTTGCCGCCTTCGAGGGCGTCCATCGGGAAGTAGGCGACGAAGTCATTGTTGTATCCGTAGGGGGCGTCGCTTGTCACCTGGTCGCCCCCCTTGCGCACGACGTCGTACTTGAAGCCCTGGGGCAGGACCAGATCGTCCTTGTCCGTCGCCTCTATGGGCCTGAAGGAGACTCCTCTGGAGGCGCTCGAAGGCCCTTTTGCAGCTTCTCCGCCGCCGCCCTATTGCTGGGCCTCGACATGGCCCGGGAACACCCCTGCGCTACCGGCCGTGAGCGCCGCGGAGCCGGCGCCTAAAAAGGTCAGAAAGCGCCGCCTCGTCATACCCAGCGGGCCGGGTTTCACCCGCTGGTTACGCTTCTCGCTCTTGATCCTCTGTACGTCCGGCCCGTTTGCCATATGGTACTCCTTCTAGCTCTCCTGACCGCTTCCATGTTAGGGAACGTCCGGGCTTACAAGGTTTCAGGCGCGTATAACTCTTCTTTAAATGCACGTTTAACTCGCGGAAGGTTCCACCCTCGCCCGGGGCGTCCGGGGTGTGGGACCAGGTATCATTCTAGAGACGCCCGGGTACGAAAGGCTCGGATGGGATCGTGGGGAAGGAGAGGACGCATGGCTTCAGTGGTTGGGGTTCCCAGGGAGGTCAAGGACAACGAGCGGCGGGTCTCGATGCAGCCGGACGGCGTCATCGAGCTGGTGCATCACGGCCACGAGGTGGTAGTTGAGGAGGGCGCCGGGGCCGGGGCCGGCTTCGAGGACGAGGAGTACGAGTCGTGTGGGGCGCGTATCGCCGCGACGGCGGACGAAGTCTTCGAGACCGCTGACCTGATCGTGAAGGTCAAAGAGCCCGTGCCCGAAGAGTACGACCGCTTCCGCGAGGGACAGGCGCTCTTTACCTACCTGCACCTCGCCGCCGACAGGGGCCTCACCGGGTTCTTGATGGAGAAGAAGATAAACGCCATCGCCTACGAGACGGTCGAGCTCTCCGACGGCAGCCTGCCGCTCCTCACCCCGATGAGCGAGGTGGCGGGCAGGATGGCGATACAGGCCGCCGCCCACCACCTGGAGAGCCCGCAGGGGGGCGCCGGACTGCTATTGGGCGGCGTGCCGGGGACGCCCGCCGCGAGGGTGACGATCATCGGCGGCGGGGTTGTTGGGACCGAGGCGGCCAAGATAGCTCTGGGCATGCGGGCCATCGTGAGCGTCCTGGACACCAACCCAAAGCGCCTGGCGTACCTCTCCGACATCTTCGAGGGCAGGGCGGACCTGGTGATCCCAAACCGCGCCCGTACCGCTGCCTACGTGAAGGGGGCAGACGTAGCCGTCGGGGCGGTCCTAGTAGCCGGGGCGAAGGCTCCGAAGATCGTGAGCCGCGAGATGGTCGCAAGCATGAAACCGGGCAGCGTTATAGTGGACGTCGCCGTGGATCAGGGCGGATGTATCGAGACGACCCGCCCCACGACCCACTCGGACCCCACCTACGTAGAAGAGGGCGTGGTCCACTACTGCGTGGCGAACATCCCCGGCGCTGTCGCCCGTACCTCGACCCTGGCGCTGACTAGCGTGACACTTGCCTACCTGGTGAAGATAGCCGACGAGGGCGTGGAGGACGCCGCCGCCTCCGACCCCGCACTCTTCAAAGGTCTCTCGACCCTGCACGGCAACCTGGTCTCGGAACCGGTCGCCGAGGCCCACGACCTGCCCCACGAGCCCGCCGAGAGACTCCTCGGCTAACCGCCCGCGGGCAAAGAGAGGGCCGGGACTTACGACGCGCCGGCCCTCGGACTCCTTCTCTCCGCGCTTCTTACGAGGAGATGGCTTTCGTCCTGCGCGTCACTCTGCTCCCCGGACCGCTCCGCGAGCCCTCGCGCCAGCGCCTGGTTTGCCCCCGCCTGGCTACGCATCTCCACCGTCGTGTCCGCTACTGCGCCCTGCACGAACTCCAGGTTGCGCGCTTTAGCTCCGGCTGCATGACCGACGAGCGCCGGTACGCGCCCACCGGCGTCCTGGCGAACTCCTCCGTCGCCTCAATGACCTTCTCCCCGTCGATCATTCCTGTACACTCCTTCGAGCTTGCCTAGCTGCGTTTTTACATACGTTTATATCCGCCGAGTTACGCTAAGCGCTTCCAGGGCCGATTCTGCCCGGGTTCGCGGCGGTGGCCCTGGGGCGGGTACGTAGTCGGGGGCACGAGCGATGGAGGGAGACGGTCATGTTCGAGGATTTGCGGGAGGGTGAGGGGTACGTGTTGCTGGGGAGGATGGAGGGGAATGTCCCCGGTTACCTCTCTTATGGTATGGAGGAGGGGGAGGTAGTCTGCGTATTCCGGAGCCTGGAGGAGGCCGAGCGGTTCTACGCAAATTGGCGGGCTAGGATCCCTGGCGAGGGCTGGGGCGCCGCGCGGCTGGACGATAGGGAGCTCGTGAAGGTGCTCGGGAACTTCGATCTCGTCTCCGTCAGCCCGCGGCCCGAACCCGGCCTGACCGAGTACCTCTATACCGTCGAGGATTTCGTCAACACCTTGCGGTAAGGAGGGTGGAGAAGGGCTATATTTAGTGCCTCAGCAAATCAATACTACTTCCGGTCGCTAAGAATCCTACTTTCGGTTGGTAAAATTCCGGGAGTCTTTGATACAGTATGTACCGTAGAGAGAACTGGCGAGCCGTACGTTATCTTTGGCAGCCGATCCTGGTAGACAGAGTGAGTGGAAGGTGAGAAGTGCGCGTGAGAAAACTCTTGTTGGCAATGATGGCCCTGGCGATGGTTGTGGTCGTGGCCGCTTGCGGCGGGTCCGCGGATCAGGGGCAGGCCCCGTCCGGAAACGATGTCCAGGCGCCCACTGCTCCCGCTAGTCAAGCGAAGCAGGACAACCAGGGGCCGGCGGACAAGACTCTCAAGCTCACGGTGCCTGCGATGGAGCGTATAAAGGACGCTACGATCCCAACCACCGCCGGCGACGACGAGGGGTTGCTCGCTAACTACGCCGCCATCCACCTGGAGGGGACAGGGTTCCCATGGGAGAACGATGCCAACGTGTACATCGCGGGCCACCGCTTGGGCTACCCGGGTACGCAGAGCTTCCTGACCTTCTACGACCTCAACAACGTCCAGGAGGGCAATGAGATCACCCTCGGCGACGCCAACGGCAAGCAGTATGTCTACAAGGTCTTTAAGGTCTACGAGGTTGCCCCCACCGACCTGTACGTCACCGAACCCGTCCAGGGCAAGAACATAGTGACGCTCCAGACTTGCACCCTCCCCGACTACTCAAGGCGCCTGATCGTCCAGGGTGAGCTTCAGGATACCCAGGCCTAGAACAAGGCTCGAAAAACCCCGAGAGACCACGGGAGGGCCGGGATACACCCCGGCCCTCTCGCCATCTCTAGTCCAAAAATTCTCTGAACCGCCAGCGAGCTCGTGATACACTTGTTGCATTATCGGGACCGGCACTATCCCCCCTCCAAGCGCGCCGGTCCTTCTCGGCTGTCAGCAGGCAGGCGGTGGTAGTCTGTTACGCTTGGGAGTAGTTGGGGGAGTGTGCCGGAAGGGGAGGCGTGGGACCTGTGGGAGTCGGATCGCATCCGGACCTAAGGAGTCCGAAGGCTGGAATGCTGAAAGGCTGACATGCTCCTCGGCCTCGACCTCGGCACAGGCTCGGTGAAGGCCCTCCTCATGGACGAGGACGGTGTGATGCGCGGGGAGGGGTCGGCTTCTTACGCTGTCTCTTCGCCGCGACCCGGGTGGGCCGAGTCGGACCCGGAGGAGTGGTGGGAGGCCGTCTCGCCGGCGGTCCGGGCGGCGGTCGGGGCACGCGGCGGGGAGGTCTCTGCTTTAGGACTCTCCGGGCAGATGCACGGGGTCGTGCTTTCTGACGGGGTGGGGAGCGTGCTGCGTCCGGCGGTGCTCTGGGCGGACGGGCGTTCGGACGGGGAGCTTGCAGCTTACCGGGAGCTTGACGGGGAGACGTTACGGTCGCTCGCCAACCCGCTCGCGGCGGGGATGGCGGGACCGACCCTTATCTGGCTGCGTGACAACGAGCCGGAGGTATATGGCTCGGCTACTAACGCGCTCCAACCGAAGGACTGGCTGAGACTACGGCTGACGGGCGAGGCAATCTCGGAGCCCTCCGACGCCTCGGCCACCCTACTCTACGACCTCGAACGCGACTCCTGGTCGAGGACCACGGTGAGGGCGCTCGGCCTCCGGGATGACCTCCTCCCACAGCTCGTGCCATCGTCCGCCCTCGCGGGAACCCTCACGCTGGAGGCCGCCCGTCACCTCGGCGTAAGCGAAGGAATACCGGTCGCGGCGGGTGCGGCGGACACGGCGGCAGCGGCTCTGGGATGCGGACTCCTGGAGCCCGGCCCCGTGCAGCTCACCGTCGGGACGGGGGCCCAGATCTTCTCCGTCCGCTCCCGCCTAACCTACGCCCCGAACCCGAAGACCCACCTTTACAGGAGCGTCACCGAGGCCTCGGCGGGCCGCTACTACGCGATGGCCGCCGTTCAGAACGCCGGGCTCGCCCTCGAATGGACGCGCAAGGTGCTGAACGTCTCCTGGGACGAGGCATACGCTGAGGCGTTCTCCGTGCCGCCCGGCGCCGGTGGCGTCATATTCCTGCCATACCTCGGCGGCGAGCGCACGCCCCACTTCGACCCCGGCGCCCGCGGCGCGTGGACGGGCCTCGACCTCTCCCATGGACGCGCCCACCTACTCCGCGCCGCCCTCGAAGGGGTCGCCTTCTCCCTGCGCGAGGGTCTCGAGACGCTGGAGAGAGCCGGCATCGAAGCCCCGGAGCTACGCCTCGCCGGGGGCGGAACCGTCAAACCTCCCTGGCGCCAGCTCCTCGCGGACGTCCTGGAACGGCCCCTCCTCACCTTCCCGCCCTCCGTCGCCGGCAACGCCTCCGCTCGCGGCGCCGCGTTCCTCGCCGGACTTGCCTCCGGCGTCTACGAGAAGGTCGAAGATACCCTCGCCCTGTCGCCGGAGACCGAGACCGTCATCTCCCCCCAGAATACGGCTCCCTACGAACCCGCCTACGTTCGCTACAAAGAGCTCTACAACCGGCTCCGGGACTAGCGTCTCGATACCGCGTTCGGCCTGGTGGTGCAAGAAAGACGCCCGCAGCCCTGGCGGCTATCGCATCTCCGGCACGGTGTTACAGGCCCAGGGGGGCGCGGTCCGTACGGGCGACGCCGCTCTCTATCGCCGCGTCTCGCACGGCCGCTGCGACACGTTCGTGGACGTCGGGGTCGAGGGCGCGGGGGACCAACTCCGAGCCGGAGGCCAGGGAGGCGAGGGTCTCGGCGGCGGCAAGCTTCATCTTCAGGTTGATCTCCCCCGCCCCCGCCAGGAGCGCCCCGCGGAAGATGCCGGGGTAGCCGAGTACGTTGTTCACGCTCGCCCCATCCGCGGCGAACGCCGCGCCAGCCTTCATGGCATCCTCGGGCTCTATCTCCGGGTAGGGGTTCGTGAGCGCCAGGATCACCTGTCCCTCCCGGATCATCTCCGGCTTTATGAGGTCCGTCACCCCCGTCGTCGCGACGACCACGTCCGCTTCGCGCATGATGGTCTGCATGTCGGTGATCTCGATCCCCTTCGCCCTTGCTCGCTCGTGGCTCGCCTCGTTCGGGTCCGAGGCCAGGACTCTCTTCGCCTTCCCGTCTACCATCAGCGAGGCGATCCCGAAGCCCGCCGCACCCAGCCCGATCTGGCCGACCACCTCGTCCTCCAGCGCGAGCTCCGCCTGCCGGCAGGCGACGATGGCCGCCGCGAGCGTCACCACGGCCGTGCCGTGTACGTCGTCGTGCATCACCGGCTGCGGGAGGGCCTCTATGAGCCGGCGCTCTATCTCGAAGCACTCCGGCGTCGAGATATCCTCCAGGTGTATGCCGCCGAAGCCGGGCGCTATGCGCTTTACCGTCTCCACGAACTCGTCGACGTCCTTCGTGTCTATGAGGATCGGCATCGCCGAGACGTGGGCGAGTTGGTGGTAGAAGACGGCTTTGCCCTCCATCACCGGCATCGACGGTACGGGACCGATGTTGCCTAGGCCCAGCACGCGGGTGCCGTTCGTGCAGATGGCGACGCTGCGACCGATCATGGTGAGCTGCCTCGCTAGCGAGGGGTCTTCGGCGATGGCGCTACACGCCCGCGCCACCCCCGGCGTGTAGACGTCGCGCATGTCCTGCACGGTCCGCACCGGCTGGCTCGCCTCGATCATTAGCTTTCCGCCCTCGTGCTTGAGCAACGCCCGGTCGCGGAACCACAGGACCTCGACCCCCTCGAGCTCGTTCAGGAGGTACGCGACGTGCTCGGCGCCCGCATGGTCGTCCACCTCCATCGTGATCTCACGTATAGAAGAGTCCCGCCCGACGTTCACCGTCGTCACGTCCCCGATCAAACCATCACCCTCGGCTATCGTCCCGGCGACCCTGGCGAGCTGCCCGGTACGATGCGGCAACTGTATGCGGTACGTGTAATCGAGCGGCATGGCTAGCCTCCTGAAGTCCTCTTGCCTGTTCCTCAGCAACACACCGAATGATACGCTCCCACGCAACCAGGAGCCCGAAACCGCGCCGGAGTCCGGATTATCTTTGCGACTCTGGTATACTGTAGAAGCAATCGAAGGTGGGTAACAGTAGATGAAGCGTCGCCCTCACGAAGAAGGGGTGATTTTTGTTTGTTGGAGCCCAAGGAAAAGGAAGGTGGGCTCAAGTATGCCCCAGGGTACGGTCAAGTGGTTCAGTGATGAGAAGGGCTACGGCTTCATCTCCCCGGACGAGGGAGGCGAAGATCTCTTCGTGCATCACACCGGAATATCCGGTAGCGGGTTCAAGTCCCTCGAAGAGGGGGCGAAGGTCTCCTACGAGGCGACCCGCGGTAAGAAAGGTATGCAGGCGGAGAACGTTACCCCCGCCTAAGAAACAGCAGCCTTAGAGAGTACGAGGGTCAGGGAACTACCCTGGCCCTTTCTACATTAAAAGAGCACTGCCTTTCGATGGTCGTTCAGAAATGAGCCGGCGGCGCGCCAAAGGTGCGAAGATAGAAAGACCGTGATTCTAAAGGTACACCGGGCGTAGTTCGGCGTATCTCTAAAGGAGGTTTAGTGAACTATGTAATAGCCGTGTTGGTTGGGCTGGCACTCGCGGAGGTGGCTACTCTGATCACCACCATCTACCTGCACCGGGTTCTGTCCCACAAGGCTATCCGGCTCCATCCGGCGGTTACGATGTTCATGCGCTTCGGGACGTGGATGCTCACCAGCATCTCGCCCCGGGAATGGGTTGCCGTACACCGCAAGCACCACAACTTCAGCGACGTCGAGGGAGACCCGCACAGCCCCCATATCGAGGGGTACTGGCAGATCATGATCGGCAACGTCTACTACTACCGCCGCGAGGCGAACGACGACAACACCATGGAGAAGTATGCCTCCGACCTCCCCTTCGACCGTCTGGACAGGATGTTCCTGCGGCGCGGGACGCTTGGCTTCTCTCTGACGGGTGTGATCCTGGTGCTCCTGATGGGCATAGGCCCCGGCCTCGTGACCCTCGCGACGCTCGCGGTCGTATACCTGCTCCTCAACGCCGCGATCAACGGCGCCGGCCACACTTTCGGTTACAAGAGCTTCGAGAACGACGCGACCAACCTCAAGCTCCTGGCACTGGTAACGTTCGGCGAGGGTCTGCACAACAACCACCACGCTCGCCCCGCCTCCCCCAAGCTCTCCGCCTTCCGCGGCGAGTTCGACCCCGCGTGGCCCGTGATCCGGCTTCTAGAGAAGCTCCGGCTCGCGAAGGTCCTCAGCAAGGTGGACGAAGGCTGGGAGGACCACCGCCGCCGTATACCCAAGACCACCGTCAGCCCCACCGGCCGCGTCCTCGTAAAGGACTAACCGAGCAACAAGTAGAGCAACGCCTTCTGGGCGTGCAGCCTGTTCTCCGCCTGGTCGAAGACGCGGCTCTGTGGACCGTCTATGACCCCGGCGCTTACCTCCTCGCCCCGATGGGCGGGGAGGCAGTGCAGGAAGACGGCGCTCGGGGCAGCGTGGTCCATTAGCTCCTCGTTTACCTGGTAGGGGGCAAACTTCTCCCTGCGCTCCCCGGCATCGGCCTCCTGGCCCATGCTGGACCACACGTCGGTGTAGACGACCTGCGCGCCGTTTACACCCTCGCGCGGGTCTTGCGTAAGCGTCGGGGCCGCTCCCAGCTCTCCGGCGAGCTTTACTATTCCCGAGTCGGGGGCGTGGCCTTCGGGGTGGGCTATGGTTAGCTGCGCGCCGGTCAGGGCGCAGCCTGTGGCGAGAGAGTGGGCGACGTTGTTGCCGTCGCCGACGTAAGTTACTCTCGCGCCTTCTAAAGAGCCTAGCTCTTCGTGGATGGTAAGGAGATCTGCGAGGGCCTGGCAGGGGTGGTGGAGGTCGGAGAGGCCGTTTATTACGGGGATTCCGGCGGCTTCGGCTAACTCCTCGACCTCGTGGTGACCGAAGACGCGGGCCATGATCGCGTCGGCATAGCGAGCTAAGGTCTTGCCTATATCCGAGGTGATCTCGCGCTTGCCCATCTGTATTTCCTGGGGGGAGAGGGGGAGAGCGTGGCCGCCGAGCTGGTACATCCCGACCTCGAAGGAGACGCGGGTGCGGTTGGAGGGCTTCTGGAAGATCATGGCGAGCGTCTTGCCTAGCAACGGCTGGAAGGGGACGCCCATCTTCTGGAGACTTTTTAGACGCAGGGCCTCATCGAGGATCAGCCCGATCTCCCCTGGTCCGAACTCGGCGAGGGTGAGGCAACTCCCCCCTGAGATGGGGGAGGGCCCTCCTTCGTGCTCCTGCACGGTTCAGCTAACTCTTCAGGCGACGGCCGATTGGGGCCGGACCATAGTGTACACGCCGACCGGGACGCCAACGAGGTCGTCTATGGCGGCGCGTATGGTGTCGAGGGCGTGGCGTATCTCCGCGCGCGTCACGGTGAGGGGCGGGGCGAGCCGCACGGTGGTCCCGGCGACGAGGTTTACGAGCACGCCCTCCTCCAGGCAATGCTCGAAGACCTGCCTGGCGAGCTCCGGGTCCTCGAGGTCGAGGCCGAGCAGGAGGCCCTCGCCACGCACCTGTGCACCGGGAACACGGTCGGCGATCAGGGCCAGCGCGTTCTCGAGGATCCGGCCCTTGAACCGCACCTCTTCGAGGAATGTGGGGTCGTCGACCACCCCCAGCACCGCCTTGACGGCGGCCATCGCGAGCGGGTTACCGCCGAAGGTTGAGCCGTGGTTGCCGGGGGTGAGCGAGGCGTACTCCTCTTTGGCCATCACCGCGCCGACCGGCATGCCGCCACCGAGGCCCTTGGCGCTCGTGAGGACGTCCGGGACGACGCCCGCACCCTGGTAGGCGTAAAGGTGACCGGTCCGGCCCGCGCCGGTCTGGACCTCGTCGAAGATGAGGACCGCCCCATGCTCGTCGCAGAGGTCGCGCAGCCCCTGAAGGAAGCCCTCAGGTGCCGTGTTGATGCCGCCCTCGCCCTGGATGGGCTCGACGAGCACCGCCGCCGTTCGCGGGCCGACCATCCCTTTAGCCGCTTCGAGGTCGCCGAAGGGCGCGTAGGCGAAACCGGGGAGCATCGGGCCGAAGCCCTCGTGGTAGGCGGTCTGGGCGGTGGCGGTGAGGCCGCCGTAGGTGCGGCCGTGGAAGGAGTTGGTAAAGGCCAGGACCTCGCTCTTCTCCGGGCCGTACTCGTTGTACGCGTGCTTGCGGGCGAGCTTTATGGCGGTCTCTACCGCCTCGGTGCCGGAGTTGCAGAAGAAGACCTTATCGAAGTCTGTCGAGGCGGTGAGCATCTCCGCGACCTCGGCCTGGAGGGGGATCTCGTACAGGTTCGAGCAGTGGATGAGCTCCGCCGCCTGCTCCTGGATCGCCTTCACGAGCGCCGGGTGGGCGTGGCCCAGGGAGTTGGTCGCGATGCCGGCGATGAAGTCCAGGTAACGGTCCCCGTTCTCGTCGAAGAGCCAGCTCCCCTTGCCCTTGGTGGGGGTGATGTTCATCCGCTTGTAAGTCTCCATTACCGCCTTCATGCCGCGACTCCTTCCGATATTAGAGTTCCGATCTCCTCGCCCGCTATTGCTCTAGCGAGCGACCCTCTCTTGTTCCCATTGACGATCCTCGCCGCAACGCCGCCCTTGGCAGCCTCTGCCGCCGCCCGCAGCTTCGGCACCATTCCTCCAACCGCGAGCCCCTTCTCCACATACCCCTCACACTCCCCCGGCTCCAGCTCCGGAACGGCCTCGCCACCATAGAGTAGGCCATCCACGTCCGTCAAGAAGAACAGGTGTCCCGCACCGAGCCCCACCGCGAGCGCCGCTGCCGCCGAGTCCGCGTTGACGTTGTATGCTCCCTCCGGCCCGAGACCAACCGGCGCGATAACCGGCACGAACCCGCCCGACCACAGCGTCTTCACGAGCCGGGTCTCCACCCTCGCCACGCTCCCAACGCGTCCGAGCCCCGGCACGGGCTCGACGCGCAGCGTCGGCCCATCCGTACCGGAGATGCCGACCGCCGGGACGTCCATCGCGTACAGCTCCCAGACGAGTGCTTTGTTCACCTCGCCCGCGAAGACCATCTCCGCGACCCGCATCGTCGCCTCGTCCGTGACTCGCAGGCCCTCGCGGAACTCCGTAGGAATGTCTAGCGCCGCGAGCATTCGGGTGAGCTGCTGGCCGCCGCCATGTACGAGCGCCACGGGAGTCTCGCCCGCGAGCAGAGCGGGCAGGTCTTCGAGCGCCCCGCCCGCAAGCGCCCCACCCCCGATCTTTACGACCACCGGCTTCGTTCCGAACTTCACGTCCTGTAGCTCCCGTTTATCCTGACGTACTCCTCGGTCAGGTCACAGCCCCACGCCGTCGCCGAAGCCTCGCCTTCCTCGAGCCGCGCCGTGACGGTGACCTCTTCCCCGGTCAGAGTCGCGTTCGCCTCCTCCGCCTCGTGAGCCACCGGCTCTCCGTCCGCGAAGACCTTGATCGGCCCGAAGTACAGTTCCACGCCCTCGGGGTCGAACGACGCCCCCGAGTAGCCCATCGCGTTGATCACCCGTCCCCAGTTTGCGTCCTCACCGTAGACCGCGGCCTTGAAGAGGCTGCTCCCGGCGACGGCCCTGGCGAGCGTTGCCGCCTTCTCCTCGCTCTCCGCGCCCTCGACGACGACCTCGACGAGCTTCGTCGCCCCCTCGCCGTCGCGTACGATCTCCCTCGCAAGCTCCCGCATCACGGCCTCGATAGCCTCCTCAAAGGCCGTAAGATCCGGGGAGCCCTGTGTGAGGGTCTTGTTCCCCGCGGCACCGTTCGCCATCAGCAACACCATGTCGTTTGGGGAGGTGTCGCCGTCCACGGTGATACGGTTGAAGGTCCTGTCCGTGGCCTCCTTCAAGACGCTCTGCAGACAACCCTTCTCGACGGCGGCGTCGGTGGTGACGAAGGCGAGCATGGTCGCCATGTTCGGGTGGATCATGCCGCTACCCTTGGCGACCCCGCCGACGGTGACGGACTCCCCCCCAACCTCAACCGTCGCAACGGCCTCCTTGGTACGGGTGTCGGTTGTCAGGATGGCCTCGGCGAAACCGCTGCTGTCGCGACTTAGAGAGGCTGCGGCGTCCTTGATGCCGGCCTCCACGCGGTCCATCGGGAGCTGCTCCCCGATCACACCGGTCGAAGCGACCGCCACCTCTCCAGGCTCCACCCCGAGCGCGTCGGCTGCAAGCGCCTGCATCCGGTACGCATCCTCGAAGCCCCGCTTACCCGTAGCCGCGTTCGCGATGCCACTATTCACGACCAGAGCCCGCACGTCCCCAGCCTCGACCGTCTCCTTCGTCACCAGCAGCGGCGCTGACTTGAACACGTTGGTGGTTACGACCACCGCCGATGTCCCCCCGGCGACCTCCGAGAACAGGAGCCCAAGGTCCCGTCGCCCCCCGTACCGCAACCCACCCACAACACCGGCGGCCACGAACCCCGCCGCCGCCGTTGCTCCGTCTGTTGCAGCTTTTATTCCGATTTGTGGATATTTATTCATCAATGGTCGCTAGTATCGCACGCACGCGTGTAGAGGTCAACAGTATTATTCAATAACTTGAATAAATATCCGACGGGTGGTGTAATGTGGCGCATGGGACTACGCGTTGGGATCTTTGGCGGCAGCGGATATGCGGGGTCGGAGCTTGTGCGTCTGCTCTCCGGACATCCGGAGGTGGGGGGGATGGAGATCTCCTCTCGCTCCCACGCCGGGCGGCCCGTCACTGAAGTCTACCCGCATCTCACGGTGAGGGAGAAGTTCGTGGAGCCCGGTCAGGTGGATGTTTCGTCGCTCAACGTGGCGTTAGTCGCCTATCCGCACATGGAGAGCGCCGGGGTGGTGCGGGACCTGCTGGAGGCAGGCACGAAGCTCGTCGTGGACCTCTCGGCGGACTTCCGGCTCAAGGAGGTCGCCCTGTACAACGAGTGGTACGGAGAGCATCCCGTACCGGAGTTGCTGGAAGAGGCTCATTACGGTCTGCCGGAGGTATTCGGGGCTCCCGAGGGACGGCTCGTCGCGAACCCGGGATGTTACCCGACGGCGGCGGTGCTCGCGCTCGCGCCGGTCGTGAAGAGGTTGAAGGTCTCGTCGGTGGCGATCAATGCCCTGTCGGGAGTCAGCGGGGCGGGGGCGAAGTCCACTTCGAAGACACACTTCGTCTCGGCCAACGAGAACGTCTCGCCTTATGGGCTCTCTGACGGTTCCCCGCGCCACCGGCATACGCCGGAGATAGAGGCTGTGCTGCGGCAGGTCGGGGAGGTCCCGGAGGTCACGTTTATCCCGCACCTGTTGCCCATAAGCCGCGGCGAGCTGGAGACGATCTACGTGGAGCTTGAGGAGGGGCAGAGGCTACCGGAGGCGGAGGACGTACTCGGGTGGTACGGGGAGGATTACGAGGGGTGGGCGTTCGTCGAGGCGAGGGAGGAGCCGCCCCAGATCTCGCACGTAGCCAATACCAACCGGGCCAGGCTCTCCGCGGCGGTTGACAAGAGGGCCGGGAAGCTGTTGCTCTTCGCGGCGCTTGACAACCTGCTCAAGGGGGCGTCCGGGGCGGCGGTGCAGAACATGAACCTGGCGCTCGGCTACCCGGAGAGTACCGGGCTAGAGCACCTTGTGTAGGAGGTAAAGGATGGGGAAGACACTCTCAAACGTGGACAAGGGTACGAGGCAGGACCTGATACTGAGGCTCATCTCCGAGCAACCGCTGGGGACTCAAGGGGACGTGGTCGCGGCGCTCTCGGTCATAGGGGTCGAGGTAGCCCAGGCGACCGTGAGCCGGGACCTCGCCGAGCTAGGAGTCCTGAAGGTCGGTAGCCGCTACCTCGCGTTGCCACACGAGCCGGGTGCGGCGGGGATAGAGGTGCTGCCGAGCTTCGTCCTCGATATCACACCGGCGCAGCACACCCTCGTGATCCACACTCGCGACGGGACCGCTGGCGCCGTCGCCAACGTGCTCGACAGGGTCCAGGGGCTGAAGGTCCTCGGTACCATCGCCGGGCAGGACACGGTCTTTGTAGTCACGCCGGACAACGAGGCGGCCGAGGAAGTCGCCGGCCTCGTCACGGACGTCTGCTGGGCCAGGACACGGCCCGCCGGCAACATCGAGTAATTAGTATTCCGGAGGGATGATGCTAGAAGGAAAGAAGGTCGTGCTCGCCTACTCCGGGGGGCTAGATACCTCGGTGTGCCTGAAGTGGTTCGAGCAGCAGGGCGCGGAGCCGTATGCGCTGTACCTGGACCTCGGGCAGGGAGAGCCTGCCGAGGACGTGAAGGCGAAGGCGTTGAAGATAGGGGCCGTGGATGCTTTCGTGAAGGATGCGAGGGTCGAGTTCGTCGAGAAGTACGTCGCGCCCGCGATCAGGGCGAACGCCCTCTATGGCGGGAAGTATCCGTTGTTCACGGCGCTCGGACGTCCGCTCATTGCGAAGAAGCTCGTCGAGGTGGCGCGGGAGGTTGGGGCGACGCACATCGCGCATGGATCCACGGGGAAGGGCAACGATCAGGTCCGCTTCGACGTCACGACCGCCTCCATCGCCCCGGACCTGACCGTGGTCGCCCCGGTGCGCGACTGGAACATGAGCCGCCCCGAGGAGATAGCCTACGCCGAGGAGCACGGCCTCCCCGTCTCCGTCACCAAGAAGTCCCCCTACAGCGTCGACGAAAACCTCTTCGGCCGCTCCATCGAAGCTGGCCCGCTGGAGGACCCCGACCACGAGCCGACCGAGGACGTCTTCGCCCTTACCACCGCCCCCGAGGAGGCCCCGAACGAGCCCGGGTACGTGACGATAGGCTTCGTCGAAGGGCTGCCTTCCAGCCTCAACGGCGAGGAGCTGCCGCTCGTGAAGCTCGTCGTCGAGCTAGATCGCATAGCTGGAGCGCACGGGGTTGGGCGTATAGACATGATCGAGGACAGGCTCGTGGGCATCAAGAGCCGTGAGATCTACGAATGTCCCGCCGCCCTCGCCATTATTCAGGCTCACAAGGAGCTCGAGACGATGACCCTCACCAAAGACGTCCTGCGCTTCAAGG
>JAABVA010000817.1_pt1 | contig 36125 bp, 41 predicted proteins | sample 5560331 | NCBI WGS metagenome assembly JAABVA01 (sample SAMN12812661, study PRJNA571458) | rock metagenome | isolation source: Antarctica rocks | place: Antarctica: Victoria Land, Mt New Zealand sud | collected 2016-01-07 | reverse complement strand
GACCACCAAATCAAGGACCTCGAAGCCACCCAGCTACACCGCCACGAGTTCCACCCAGACTGGAACTACAGCCTGGGCCCCGCGACACGCCCGAACACACCCACCTAAATCTTACGCGAGCCCTAAGGTGCGTTCGGAGATCAGTCGTCGTTCCATCTGCGCGAACGCGGCGAAGATGTGGAAGGTGAACTCTCCACCCGCGGTGCTGGTGTCGATCGCGTCGGTGAGGGACCGAAATTGCACCTGCCGGGCGGCGAGTCCGTTGACCGTCTCGATCAGATTGGCGACCGATCGGCCGAGCCGGTCGATCCGCCACACAACGAAGGTGTCGCCGACGTTGAGGTAGGCCAGCGCCTCGCGGAGTGCCGGCCGGTCGTCGGTGGCACCGGACGCGTAGTCGGTGAAAACCCGGACTGCGCCGGCGGCGGTGAGGGCGTCGACCTGGAGGGCTGCGTTCTGTTCCAGAGTGGAGACGCGGGCGTAGCCGATGATGTTGCTCATTGCCTGTACCTCGGTCGTTGTTGGTCGGGTGCAGCAGACGGCTCGTCTTCCTCGTCGATGTCGTCGACCTGCGGACGGTTCGCCTGGGACGGTGGTTCGGTGGTGTGCGCCGGCGGCGGTTCGCTGAGCCGCTGACCGATGACCGACATGCGATCGGAGAAGGACACCCGAGCGAGCGGCCGCGGTTCGGTCATGACGGTGAACGCGGGAAGCAGGGTGCCGGGGTCGGGCGTTAGCTGCCCCCGGTCGGGGCCGGACAGGGCGGACGCCTGGTTCCAGACATCGGCGTCGATCCGCTCGTAGTCGAGTTGCCACGGTGACTGCTCTGCGATGGCGGCGAGCCAGATTTTGGTGGCGCGGCCATTGCCCTCTCGGAAGGGGTGCGCGTGGTTGGTCCAGGCGTAGACCTTGGCCATGGTGCGGGCGAACTCATCCGCCGGCACCGACGGCCACGACGTGTTGTCCACCATGGCGGCCGCGCCGTCGAGGTAGCTGGAGATCCGGTTGGTCGGTGCGAATTCACTGATGTCCTTGGCCAGAGGGACGGTGCGATATTCGCCGGCCCAGTCGTACACGTCCTGGAACAGATGATGGTGAATGGCGCGTAGATGCGCGGCGTCATAGGTGGCCGGGACGACGACGGTTCCTACTTCGAGGTCGGCTTGACGAGTGGATACGAACGCGTGCTCCTGGATGCGGAGGTCGTCGCGATCGTGAAGACCGAGCTTGTTGCGGAGAACTGTGGTGCCCGGCCAAAAGTAGGACGCCCAGTCCCCCGCCGGCATCAGACAGCGACGCGGCCGGGTGCCCGGCGTTCGCTCGCTCGCGAGACGTACTCGGCGCGGGTGAGTTTGCCAAGCGTGTAGTCGATGAGGTCGGCAACGTCGGAGCGGTCCGGATCCCAGCCCTCGAGGCGGCCGTTGGCCAACGTCTGCTCGATCGCCCGCACCTGAACGGCGGTGAGGGGCGCGAACAGGTCCGGGTGCTGCTGGGAGTAGCGGATGTGCTGTGCCATAGCAGTGTTCCCTCGGTTGGTCTCCTCTAGCTTACCGTAGGGGATCAGAAACGCACAGTACCGGTGTTTGTGAGCTGTTGATTTCGGTCCTGACTTGTGAGCACGCGGTCGACGTAGGTTTCACCTGGTGTGAAGCTTCGCGAAGTTGTCGCCGGTATCGCTGGTGAAGTTGTCACTACGGGTCTACGCCTGTGATGTGAGCGTGTGGTTGATGCGTCGTTCCTCGACCGCTGCACGTTCAGGGCGGAGCAGGACCGATGGCGAATCCGAGGGTGAAGTCGAGTTACGTGGCGGGCGAGGTGCGTGCGAGCGTGGTGGCGGCATTGTTGGCTGCTCGGCGGGCGCAGGTGGTACCGACGTGGCGGGTCCGATCGGCGGCGACCGAGCTCGGCGTGTCGGTTCGCACGGTGTGGCGGTGGCTGGAGGTGGCCGAGTCCGAGGATCGGCTGGGCCGCAAGTCGCGTCCCTGTTTCGCCGTCGGCCAAGACGACCTTGTCGAGTTGGCGTACTACCGCGGAAACGTGTCCGCGCTGCGGGTGGCGCGGATCGCGGAGGGAACGCCGACGCCGAGCATCGGCGCGTTCCGTGCCGCTTTCGCCCGGGTGTTGCCGCCGGGGCGGCGGGCTGGCCTGGTGTCGGGGGAACGAGCCCGCCGGGACTTCGACACGTATCTGCCGCTTCCACCGGGTCGGCATCGCAACGATTGCTGGGAGGCTGACCACACGCAGTTGGCGGTGCATGTCCGTCTTCCTGACGGCCGGGTAGTGATGCCGTGGGCGACGCTGTTCCTGGATCGGGCGACGCGGGCGCTGTGGGGCTGGGCGATCGCGGTGACCCGCGAGCCAGGAAAGCGTGTTGGCGGCGCTGCGGACGGCGATCGATGTGGACCTGCCGAACGGTCCGATGGGCGGGGTTCCAGTCGCGATCCGTTTCGACCGCGGCAAGGAGTTCTTGGCCGGCGCGGTCGGGTTGGCGGCGGCGTCGTTGGCGATTGACGCGAAGCCACTGCCGGCCTACACACCCCATTTGAAGGGTGCGGTGGAGCGGGTCAACTCCAGCATCGAGCAGATGTTCTTGGCGACGTTGCCCGGGTTCGTGCACGGTCCGCGGGGCCGTGACGGGCACCTAATCGAGGACGGGCCGCTGCTCGGTTTGGAGGCGCTGGTTGAGCTGTTCGCGGTTTTCGTCGTCAAGTACAACACGGTGCATGGGCATCAGGGGTTGTCTGGACGGACTCCGCTGCAGGCGTGGAACGCCGACTCGGCCCCGTTGGTGGTCGTGCCTCCGCGGCACCTGCGTCATCTGCTGCTGGCGCGGGTCGAGCGGACGGTGACCAAACGTGGGGTGCGACTGGACGGCCGGGTCTACAACTGCGCCGAGCTGTGCGGGTGGGTTGGTCAACGCGTGGAGGTGCGGTACCTGCCGCATCACCACCACGAGGTCGAGGTCTTCCGCGGTGATGAGCACCTGGCCAGTGCGGTGCTGGTCGACGAGCTTGCCGCCGAGGACGTGACCCGGTTGTTGAAACACCGCGCGAGCGAAGCGAAGTGGCTGGCCACGACGCAGCGGATGGCCGCGGCGCGGCGCCGAACCCGGTTCGCCGCCGCGGCGCGGCGCCGAACCCGGTTCGCGGCCCTGACCGAGCCGGGACCGCTGGTCACCACGACCGCACACACCTTCGCCGGCACCGCCGTCGAACGGGCACGCCACGGCGACACCGAGTTGGCGGGGGCGGCCAGTCGCAGCCTGGTCGACCACGGCCCGATCCCCAGCCGGATGACCAGGGCCGCGGACGTAGCCAGATGAGCCGGCACTACCAGATGCTCGACGCCGCCGTGCTGGCGACAGAGGATCTGCTCGATGCCCGCGACCTGATCGACGAGATCAGCACAGCGACCGCGATGGGGGCGATCTACGGCCCGGCCGGCACGGGCAAGTCCTTCGCGGTCGACGAGGCGGTGGCCGACCGCGGCGAAGCCGACTTCGTCCGGACCGATTTTCGGGCCAGGCCGACAATGCGCTACGTCCGTCAGGAACTCGGCCGGCTGCTCGGAGTGGGGACCGCGGGCAGGGTGGGTGCATTCGAAGCTGACTGGGCGTTGAAACGTGCGTTGTCGCAGGAGTTCCGGTTGGTGATCATCGACGAGGCGCAGTGGTTGAACAGGGAGTGCTTTGAGTATTTGCGGCACCTGCATGACGACCCGGACACCCGTTTCGCGCTGCTGTTCGTCGGGGGCGACGGCTGCTACGAGGTCCTGCGTCGCGAGCCGATGCTCGACTCACGCCTGTATGCCCATCAGCGGTTCGGGCCATTGACGCCGACCGCCGTGCTGGCCTTCATCCCGACCTACCATCGGATCTACACCGACGCCGACCCGGCGGTGCTGCGCGTGGTCGACGACACCTGCGGGCACGGCAACTTCCGATCGTGGGCGAGGTTCACCTGCCACGCGAACCGGCTGTGCCAGCGCACCGGCCGCACTGTGTGCGACGAGGAGATCGCGCGCAATGCCTTCCGCACCCTCGGCGGCGGCCGTGGCCGCTAACGCGTCGCCGCGCCCGAGAGTCTCGGTGTGCGTGGATCTCGACGATGACTCCGCCGTCGTCCGCGCGATCCACCACCGCTTCGTGCCGGACCGCGGACATCTGGTCCTCACCGTCGCTCCGCAGGGCGGAACCGCCGAACATCTCATCCGCACGATGCTCATCGAATTGAACGTGCTGTGGCGGCTGCCCACTCATCTCCAGCGGTCGGGAGTTTCGCTCGTAGGCCAGGACCGGGCTGCCGCGGAATGGGAGATCTCCTGGGCGCTCACCCGTACCGGGGCAACTCACCTGTGGGTACCGGATGCCGACCGTGCGACCATGTTCGCCTGGCGCTGGTTGGCCGGCACCGCCGAGCGTGAGGATCTGTATCTGACGCTGCACACTACGGCCGTGCCGGCCGCCGCGCAGGTGGCCGCCCTGACCGGGTGCCGGGTGCGGCACTGAGCCCGGACCTGCTGGTCGGTCAGGGCTGCCCGTCGACCCGGCCAGAGCTGGCGTCACCGGGGTGGCCGAAGGTGAGCGGAGGTACTGGTAGACGGTTTCGCGGCTGATCCCGAACTCGCGGGCCAGCTCCGCTTTCGCCCGTCCGGCGGCGGCACCGGCGCGCAGCTCGTTGACCTGGTCGGCAGTGAGGGCTTTGCGGCGACCGCGGTAGGCGCCGCGTTGCTTGGCCAGGGCGATGCCTTCGCGTTGACGCTCAGTGATCAGCGACAGAGAACTCGGCGAACGCGCCCATGATCGAGAGCAGCAATGTCGCCATCGCAGTGTCCTCGCCGGTGAAGGTGAGCTGCTCCTTCATGAACTGGACCTGCACACCGCGGGCGGTGAGCGTGCGGACGGTGGCGCGTAGGTCGTCCAGGTTGCGGGCCAGACGGTCCATCGAGTAGACCACGACAGTGTCGCCGTCGCGGACGAACGCGAGCATCGCTGCCAGCTGCGGCCGGTGCAGGTCCTTGCCGGAGACGTGGTCGGCGAAGGTGCGGTCGACCTCGATGCCGTCGAGTTGCCGGTCGGTGTTCTGCTCCAGGGTGCTGACCCGGATATAGCCGACGCGTTGACCGTTGATACCCCGCTCCTGACCTCGAAGTGTCAGGTTGAAATCTAAGACCCGGAACAACGACTGTCAATCATTTACGGAACCGACCCTAACCTGACGCCACACGACCGTGAGGCCGGACGTCCGGTTGAGGTGTACTCCAGAGCCACGCCTTGTCGCTCGCCCGGGCGAGAACCCGACCCCGCATCTCGGCCTGCTTCGGTTGCCTGCGCACTATGAAGCTGAGTGATTGTCTGGAGGTGGAATCGGCGCTCAGCATCGCGTTACCAAGCTGACGCCGCACGCCTCCGTTCGAGGTTTAGAACGGCGTGGGTCACGTTGCGACGCACGGCTGGTTGGGGAATGGTCAGCGCGGATCAGCGATCGGTAAGGCGGTCCGCTCACAGGCGGATTCCTATAGCGGTGTGGACGGAGCGGACGGCGCTGGCTCCTTCGCCGACGGCGGAGGCGACTCGTTTCATGGAGCCGAGGCGGACGTCGCCGGCGGCGAAGACCGCGGGCACGCTGGTCTCGTAGGGGAGTGGTGTGCGGTCCAGTGCGCTCCAAGCGGGTCCCAGGGTGGCCGGGTCGAGTTGGACGTCGGTGCGGATGAAACCGGCGCGATCGAGTGCCACCACGCCGTGCAGCCATGCTGTGGCGGGGTCAGCACCGATGAAGCAGAACAGGCCGCGGCAGGCTTGCTCCGTGCTGGCGCGGGAGATGGTGTCGGTGAGGGTGATCGCTTCGAGAGCGGTGGCGCCGGCCAGTTTGGTGACTTCGGTCGAGACACGGATCGTGACGCCCGGGTCGGCGTAGAGGCGGTCGGCCAGGTAGGCGGACATGTGCGCGGCGATGTCGTGGCCGCGGATCGCTAGCGTGACGGCGCTTCCCCGCGAGGCCAGGTGCAGCGCGGCTTGTCCAGCGGAGTTGGCGGCGCCGATGACGGTGACGGGTTGGGCGGCGCAGGCCCGCGCTTCCAGCTCGGTCGCCGCGTAGTAGATGCCGGCACCTTCGAACTCGGCCCACCGGGTCAAGGACAGCGTTCGGTAGCGCGCGCCGGTCGCGATCAGGACGGCGCGGGTGTCGATGCGGTCGCCGTCGGCGAGGTTGACGCGTAGGTACCCCGCTGCGATGTCGAGGGCCACGACCTGGCCGGGACTCGTCAGCCGCGCCCCAAATTTCAGCGCTTGCAGGGCGGCCTTCTGGGTCAGGTCGTAGCCACTGAGGCCGGAAGGGAAGCCGAGGTAGTTCTCGATGCGTGAGCTGGCGGCTGCTTGACCGCCTATCCCCACGGAATCCAGGACGACGGTAGCGAGTCCTTCCGATGCGCCGTAGACCGCGGCGGCGAGGCCGGCGGGGCCGGAACCGATGACGATGAGGTCGACGGGCGTACCGGTGGTGGGTCGGTAGGACAGCCCTAGCGCGTCGGCGAGTTGGGGTGGCGTCGCCCGACGCAGGACACGATCCGGGGTGACGACGGCGGGGAGGTCGGCTCCGGTCAGGGGCGCTAACCGCATGACAGCTTGGCCCGCGGTGGTGTCGGCGTCGAGCCAGAGGTGGGGCAGGCGCTGCCGGGCGGCGTAGGTGCGCAGCGCGAGCGCGGCGGCTGAGATTCCGCTGCCCACGATCTCGATCGCGCGGGCGGCGGGGCTGTCGCGGAGCTGGTCACGGCGTGCGAGGAAAGTGCGCAGGAGAACGTCGGAGATTTCGGGGTCGTCGGCCATCAGCCGCCGGAACCGTTCGTGGGAGATCCGGTGAATCCGGCCTGCTTCGACGACGCGAGCGGTGAGATACGCGGTTTGACCGGTGAGCAGGTTGAGTTCGCCGAGGAACCCGCCCGCTCCGTAGGTGGCGACGACCGCCTCGGGTTCATCGCCGGTGGGCGGGCTGAGGATCTCGATCCTACCGGCCTCGATCACGATCAGGTCATAGGTCGGATCGCCAGGCCGGAACACCACATCCGCGCTGCGCACAGCCTGCGCCACTCCATAGGAGGTGAGGCGCGCGAACTGGTCGGCTGTGAGCTGCGGAACGGCAGGAGAGGACGGTGTGGCCAAAGGTGACGCTCCTTCTGCGGAACGGCGGTGCTTGATGATGTCTCTGCGGACGCTAGGTCGCGAACGAGGTTCGGAACGCGGCCCGCTCAGTTCGTGCGCGATCTGCAGACAACCGTGCACACACTGCGCTATCGGCGGTGCAGGCTGCCTCGCGGGCCGGGCAAACACGCCTGGGCCACAGGGGTTGGGTGGTGCGGAATGTGCTGGCCGCTACCAGCGACGGATATCCGCCGCGATGGTCTCGGCGAGCGCCGCGGCGGCGGCCGCGTTCATTCTGGAGGTCACGACGAGCCCGAGTTGTCCGGCAGTCAGCACGTCTGCCTTGGCTTCCCGGTCGTCGATGGAGTCGATTGATTCCAATGCGTGCAGGACGGCGGCGCGGATGCGCTGGCGAAAGGTGCCGGTCAGCTCGGCGGCCTCGGCGTCGAGTTCGTCGAGTTCCATGACCGTGGTGACCATCAGGCAGCCGCGCGAGGCGACACCGGACGTCGTGGCGTGGACCAACCGTCCGAGCCCCAGGAAGTACTCGACGAGCTCCGCCTGTCCGGCCCCGTCCGCCTCGAGCGGCCCGAGCAGGGGGTCCATGACCTCGCTTATGTAGTTGCGCGCGGCGCGTTCGAACAAGCCGCGTTTGCTGCCGTACGTCTCGTACAAGCTTGACTTACTCAGGCCGGTCGCCGCCTGAAGTTGGGCCAACGAGGTCGAGACGTAGCCGTGGTCCCAGAAGGCTTCTCGGGCCGCCCGCACGACGGTCGCGTCGTCGAATTCGCGTGTCCGTGCCATGTGCCGCGTGGCTCCTGCCGATAGCCTGTTGACATTCCGAACCCGTCGGTCCACTATTATTCGGGACGGATCGGTTCAGATTCTACACGGGTGAGTCGAGGGCGACAGCGCGTTCGGCAGCCGAGCGGTCCTCGCGGTGAAGGTGGCTACAGGCATGACCCTCATTCTTGATACCCGTCATATCCCCGCTGACCGAGCGGGTCGACGTGGTGCGGGAAACGATCGCGCGCGCCGTCGTCCACGTGGACATCGACTTCCCCGCAGAGCGGGGCCCCGCGGCCGTGTACGGGGCGATCACCGATCTCGGTCCGGTGCGGGTCTGCTCGGTCCGCTCGAACGCCACCAGGGTGGAACGCACCCCGACATTCGCCCGCGACGCCTTACCGCCGAGCATCTTCCTCGGCGTGCAGATCGCCGGGTCCAGTCTGATCGTCCAAGGTGGCCGGGAGGCGGTGCTCCGACCAGGCGACCTGGCGTTCTCTGATTCCACCGCCCCCTACACGCTCATCGACGGTGACGGCATCCGGCAACATTTCTTCTGCATCCCGGTCGCTGCCCTGGCCCTACCGCTGGATGCGATCACACAACTGCGGGCTGTGACGCTGAGCCCGGGACATCCCGTAGCCGACCTGGCCGCGACCTACTTCCGCCGCCTCGCCGCACGCCCGGACATCTTCACGCAACCAGGAGCCGACGCAGTCGGTCAACCGAGTGTCGAGCTCGTCAGGGCACTGATCACCACCCACCTCGACGCGGCCGCGCTGGCCAAAGACCCGGTGCAGGCGACGCTGCAGCTGCGCATTCTCGAGTACGCCCGGGCGCACCTCGCTGACCCGAACCTTTCGGCGACGCAGATCGCCGCTGAGCACCACATTTCCGTCCGGCACCTCTACGACGTCCTGGCCAAGGGCGGGATCTCCCTCGGCGACTGGGTCAGAACGCAACGTCTGGAAGCGTGCCGCACCGAACTCAGCCGGCCGGGCGCTCGGGCCGTGACGATCGGGGCGGTGGCGCATCGGTGGGGGTTCGGCGACCCATCCAGCTTCGGACGCCTGTTCCGGGCCGCATACGGACTCTCCCCTCGGGAGTGGCGCGAGCAGGAAACTCCGCGCTACCGGAGCGGGACCCGTCCACGCTGACCTGACCGACGGGCGAAACGCGTCCTCACGCGGCACCGGGTTACCGCGACACTACGAGCGGCACTGCCCCGCAGCGGTCGACGGACTCGGTGCATCGGTGAGGCACAGCACCCAAAGGCTCCGAATGCTCAGCGTGTGCATGGATGTCTGCAGCTAGTGCACGGCATCAGCGGCAGCGGCGCTCGTTGTCGGGTAGCGGCTTAGCGTCCCATTTGGACGTCCATCCCAGCCACCCACTCTTGAGCCGCAAAGGCGGAATACCATGCCACACATCACTGTAGGGAAAGAGAATTCCGGCCCGATCGAGCTGTATTACGAAGACCACGGCGACGGAGCGCCGATCGTGCTGATCCACGGCTACCCGCTCGACGGCCGGTCATGGGAGAAGCAGGAAGCCGCTCTGCTCGACGCCGGCTACCGGGTCATCGCCCATGACCGGCGCGGATTCGGCAAGTCCAGCCAGCCAACGATCGGCTATGACTACGACACCTTCGCCGCCGACCTGGACGTCCTGCTCACCACGCTGGACCTGCACGACGTGATCCTGGTCGGATTCTCGATGGGCACCGGAGAGGTCACCCGCTACCTCGGCACGTACGGCTCAGCGCGGGTGGCGAAGGCGGTGCTGCTCGGACCGATCCCACCGTTCCTCCTGAACACCGGCGACAACCCCGACGGACTCCCGCAGGCGTTGTTCGACGGGTTCAGCGCTGCCGCCAAGGCCGATCGGCCCGCGTTCATGACGGCGTTCCTGTCGGACTTCTACAACTACGACGTCTACGCCGACACTCTTGTGAGTGAAGAACGCTTCCGGGCCAGCTGGAACACCGCAACCAGCGCATCCGCCGTCGCCGCGGTCGCCTGCGTCCCGACGTGGCTGACCGACTTCCGCGACGACCTTCCCAAGATCGACGTCCCGGTCCTGGTCATGCAGGGCGATCATGATCGGATTCTGCCGCCGCCCAACACCGGCAATCGGCTGCCCGGGCTGATCAAGGACCTGAAGCACATCAGTGTCGAAGGTGGCCCGCACGCCATCATCTGGACCCACGCCGACCAGGTCAACGCGGCCCTATTGGACTTCCTCAAATAGGTCGCCAACCCAAATCCCGAACAGCAACACTTTGCAATCAAGCCTCCGCCGGCATTGCGCCCGCGGCACAAATAACAAATGGAGGAATTGTCATGCGCAACAAGTCAACCCCGCGCTGGGCGGCCGCCCTCACCGTCGCCGGCTCTGTACTGGCCCTCGTGGTGAGCAACGTCGGCAGCAGCGCCGCCCAAACTCCAACTCATCCCGACGTCAGCGTCCAGCACGTTGCCGCGTCACCGGCCCATTCGAGCAGTCCGAAACCCACCATCGTGCTGGTCCACGGTGCGTGGGCCGACGGGCCCAGCTGGGCCGGCGTCACCGCGCGGCTGCAGCGCAAAGGTTTCACTGTCGATGTGCCCCCCAATCCGCTGCGCGGGGTAGCTGCCGACGCGCAGGGTCTGAAGGATTTCCTGTCGACGATCAGCGGCCCGATCGTGCTGGTCGGTCACTCCTACGGCGGGATGGTGATCACCAACGCTGCGACCGGCAACGCCAATGTCAAGGCCCTGGTCTACATCGACGCCTACATCCCGCAGCAGGGGGACACTGTCAACGCGCTGACCGGCGCCGAGCCCGGTTCGGTGTTGCACGTGCCCGATCCCACCACGGTGTTCAACTTGGTCAAGCTCCATGACCCGCTCGACGCCACCAAGGTGATCGGCGTGGACCTGTACGTCAAGCCGTCGCTGTTCCCGAGCTACTTCGCCGCTGGCGTACGAGCAAACAAGGCGGCTCTGCTCGCGGCCGGCCAGCGACCGCTCTCCGCGAGCGCCCTCGACGAGCCATCGCCGAATGTGCCGGCCTGGAAGACCATCCCGTCGTGGGACCTGATCGGCACAGCTGACCGAGTCATCCCGCCGGCGGAGCAGGAAATCATGGCCGACAGAGCCGGATCACATGTGGTCAAGGTCAAGGCTCCGCACCTGTCGATGGTGTCCGATCCTTGCGCAGTGACCGACCTGATCACCACCGCCGCAGCTCACAGCTGAACAGTGCACCTGCGCCGGACGGCCCTTGCCGTCCGGCGCAGAGCAACCCACCCCGCAACTCAATCTCTCGCAGATCCGAGGCAGATGATGACCCGGCCCGCTCTTCATCCGGACGGAACCGACGCGTCAACCGCCGGGCTCCAGAAGCCCGACGGTGCGCCGAACAATGGCACAGCCACGATCGCCCGGGCGGGTGACGCAGCGGGCGCGACGATCCTGGGCCTGTTCGCGATACCGCTTGGGGTCGCCGGACTTGGCGGTGTCTGGCAAGCGCTGCGCACCACCGTGTCCGCGCCGGCATGGCCGGCCGAAATTTGCTTCGGAATCAGCACCGCGTTGTGGCTCGGTCTCACTGTCGCCTACCTCGCCAGCGGGATTCGCCGCAGCGGCGGTTTCACCGCCGACCGCAAGCACGCCATCTACGGGCCGTTCGCCGCCTACATCCCGATCATCGGAGTGCTGCTCGCCGCGCATTACCAGGAGTACGCGCGCGCGCTCTGCCGCGCCGCCGTTGTCGTGTTCGTCGTCGCCCTCGCGATCATCGCGGCCCAGCTGCTGGCCCACTGGCTACTGGGCAATCTGCCGGTGGCAACCTTCCACCCCGGATACTTCCTGCCGATCGGCGCCGGTCCCTTCATCGCCAGCATCGGGCTGAGCTCCAGCGGCTGGCACCAAGCGGCGCAAGGCGCCTTCGGTGTCGGTGTCTTCTTCTGGATCAGCATCGGCACACTCATCTTCGGTCGGCTTTTCACTTCGCCCCCGCTACCCGACATTCTCAAGCCCTCGCTTTCGGTGCTGGTGTCACCGCCGGCAACAGCCGGAATAGCCTGGTTACTAATCGCCGGCGGACAGCTGGACATCCTCGAGTACGTGCTGCTCGGCGTGCTGTTCATGATGATCTTCATTCAAGTTCTGTTCTTCGCCGAGTACCGCCGGCTCCCCTTCACCAAGAACTTCTGGGCCTTCAGCTTCCCCGTCGTCGCGTCGACGAACCTCATCGTGCGCTGGCTCAACGCCGAGCAGTTCCCGTACTGGCGCGCCTGGGCATGGTCCCTGGGCGGCATCGCAACCGCCTTCATCCTGGCCCTGGCCGCGGCCACCCTGATCGACCGAGCACGAGCCTGACACCCACCCGCAAGCGCCCTACCGGAGGACCCGGTTGCCGCGCGACGTGAGCCCGCATCAGCGCGGCATCGAGTCAGCGCGCACCTACCACCGGGGCTCAATCGCAGTTCCGGGACACCGATGCAAACCAGCAACGCTCACCCCGGTCGACAGCAACGGAGTACACGTCATGACCAGCACGCCCACCACACCGCCCGAGACGTCCTGGACCTCGCGGCGGATCAGCGTCGAACTCGACGACGACTTTGACACCGCCGTCGCCAAGTACGAACAGGCCGCACCGCCATACCCGGCCGTCCGGTTCGCACAGCTCGCCGCCGCCCACACACCCTGGGCCGATATCGTCCGCCTCACCAAGGAACTCACCCCCTTTGGATTCCTCATCTACAACAAGAGCCCGGCCGACATGCTCATGTCCCTGGCCGGACACAAAACGCAGTGTGTCGTCTACCTGATGGGCAATCACGTCAAAGCCGAGGCCATGTACCGCCACGACCCCACCGCGATGCTCTACGTGCCGATGCGCACCATCATCACCAAAAGCGGTTACACCAAGACCCGGTTCAGTTTCGACCAACCCAGCAGCCAGCTCGACTCGCTCAACACCCCGACCATCGCCACCACCGGACGCGAAATCGACCGTCAGCTCGCCACCCTGCTCACCCACCTTGACTGGCCGGTGCCCAGCTGCCTCACTACAGACGAGCCAGCCCGCGACGGCACCTCCGCGCCGCCACCCTGAAGGCGAGCGTCACCAGCGCAGCTCAGGCAAGCTCATCCTCGCCGTCCAAACCGGTCTGCGCGTCGCGCCGCTCGCAGCCAAACCGGGCCGCTACCCGACCCCCGGACGCGCTGATCGCCTTCCTCGAGGGGCTCTAGTTATGCCGACCTGCCGAACGCGGACACCCTGCACACCAACGGCTCCGCCACGCCAGGCGGCATAACGCGAACGTCGGCATAAATCGACGTTGTGCCGACGTCGGCACAACGTGGACCACGGCCTCACCGGCCGCAACCGAGACCGACCCGGCCTGCGCGAGGCACTCGCCGCCTGCCGCGCCGGCGACACCCTGGTCGTCACCAAACTCGATCGGCTGGCCCGATCACTGCCCGACGCACGGGACATCGTCGAAGAACTCACCGCCGCCGAGGTGAAACTCAACATCGGCGGATCGGTCCACGACCCGAACGACCCGATCGGACGGCTGCTGTTCAACGTCCTGGCCATGATCGCCGAATTCGAATCCGACCTCATCAGGTTGCGAACGAGGGAGGGCATGAAAGTCGCCAAAGCCAAGGGCCGGCTCCGGGGGAAGGCACCCAAGCTCAGCGCTACCCAGGAGACACACCTTGTCGGGCTGTACCGGGCCGGGAAACACACCACCGCCGAACTCGCCCAACTGTTCTCCGTCGGCCGATCCACCATCTACCGCGCCGTCCAACCAGCCGGCGGGGTCGGCTGACCAACAGATCTCACCTGGCCGCCGCCAGCCGAAGACGGCACCGTCACCCCGGCCGGCGACATAGTGACAACTCCGCGAGCGAATCCGGTGACAACTTTACGAGGCTTCACACTTAGCGGGTGGCTTCGATGGCGTCGGGGGTGATGGTGTCGAGGTTGCAACACTGCGGTTATTCGTTGACCTTTAGGAGCATATCCAGGCGTTACCCCGGGGTGTCCCAATTGAGGGTTTTCCGCGGTCGACTGTTGAGGTGCGTGTTGACCGCTGCGAGGCAGGTCTTCGGGTGTAGACGCGCAGGTCGGTGCTCTTCGGGAAATACTGCCGGAGCGGGCCATTCGTGTTCTCGTTCGACCGGCGTTGCCAGGGGCTGTGCGGGTCGCAGAAATACACTGGGACGTCGGTTTCGATGGTGAACCGACGGTGCTGGGACATTTCCTTACCCTGATCTCAGGTCAACGAGCGCCGAAGGTGCGCCGGTAACGTGAGCACCGTCCTGGTCAGGGCATCACGGACGGCCTCGGCGGTGTGATCGGTCGGTAGTTGCAGCAACATCACGCACCTGGTGGATCGCTCGGCAAAGGTGCCGATCGCGGGCCTATTGCCCTCCCCGGTTATGTAGGGGTCGGCATTCCCGAAAGTCGCCTTGGACACGCCGTGGCGGAAATACTCGCACCATCCTCGGAGCACCGCGTTGAGGCGCCCGACCAGATCAGCGCGGCTGTGATGCTGTGATTTGTCCGTCAACGCCCGCGCCTTCGTCGTTCGGCGGTTCGCTGGCCACGCTGGTGCGGCGGGCGCTGCTGAGCCACTCCACGTCACCACCCCACCGCCGTCACCGCCCCACCGCCGGTTTGACCCGCAACTTGCGGCCGACGAGGTCGGATCGCGTTGTCGGTCGGGATGGAGGCGAAGGCGTTCGTGTTATCGACTAGGAGTTCAGCTCAGGCGCGATGTTGACCGGCCTCGGGTGGGGTTGCCCCGGTGAGGCGGCACCTGGCGCGCCGCCCTGGAAGCTCTTGCGGACCGCCTCGAAGATGGCGGAGCCCTGGCCGACCAGTGAGGCCGCGATGTCGCCGAGACCGTCCGCGCCGTTGAGGACCGTGACGTTGGCCCCGCTCAGACCTTGGGCCGCGGACTTGACGATCTCGGGCAGCTGCTCGATCAGCATCCGGTCCAGGGCGACCCGGTTGTTGGAAGCTGCTGCGGCAGCGAGAATCTGGATCTTCTCTGCCTCGGCGCCGGCCAGGATCTTCGTCTTCTCGGCTTCTGCCAGGGCCGGCTTCACCACTTCGGCGATCAGTTGCTGTTCGCGCAGCTCGGCATTGCGTTCCGCGACGTCCTTCTGAGCATGCAGCACCTCCAGCTGGGCCTGAGCCTGGGACAACGGCCCCGATTGCGCTGCGGCGGCCTGGGCCCTGTCGACCTCCGCCTTGTACTGCGCTTGCACGATGGTGGTCTGCCGCTGGTACTCGGCCTGCTTACGCAACGAATCCTGCTCGGCCTGAGCCGCCATCTGATTGGCGTTGGACTGAGCGATCGCCGCGGCCTGCTGGATGGCGGCGTTGTGCGGGGCGGACATCGCCAGGATGTAACCGAGGCGTCCGTCATCGATCGACTGGATCTGCAGGGCGTCAACGGTCAACCCGATCTTGGCCATCTCCTCCTTGGAGCCGTCGAGCACCTCCGAGGCCAACTTCTGCCGCTCGGTGACGATCTCCTCGACGGTCATCGACCCGATGATGGAACGCAGGTGGCCGGCGAAGATCCGTCCGGTCAGGATCGACATCTGATCCTGATCCGAGAGGAACCGCTGGCCCGCCGCCACGATCGACTCGATGTCACTGCCGACCTTGAACGCGATGACCGCCTTGACGTTCAGCGCGATGCCCTGTCTGGTCACACATGTTTCCTGCACCTCCGACTCGGTCATCGCCAGTGACAACAGGTTCGCACGCCGGAACAGGGGGAGAACAAAAGCGCCGTGACCGACGACGACCCGGAACGGAGCGCCGCTGCTGCACTGACCGCCGGAGATCAACAGCGCTTCATCAGGATCAGGAACCCGGTAGCCGAACATGTGTGCCTGCTTTCTCATTCGCTGACAACCGCGTACGTGAGCTGAAACCATGAAATGCCCGGACTTTGGGGCTGGACAACCGGCCCGCGGACAATCATTTCCACGGGGTCAAAGCACATGACATCGGGAACTCGGTCGACGGCACGAGCCACCTGGCCACCGCCAGAAGCCACCACCCCGACCGTGATGATCAACAGTAGCCGACCGTTCGCCGATTCGGCGGCGAAGCGAAGAGCCGAGGCGCTGATCGTTGCGGTCGGCATCGCGCTGTTGGGCCAAACCGACCCGGCGGTCCGAGCAGCCAGCCGGTGGCTGAGCCTTCACCGCGGCTGCAAACCGTCACCAAGGCAACGCCGTCGGTCGGTTGATGTTGCTGGAGGCGGATCAGTGCTGCTCCGGACCGTAGACTTGATCCTGACACAGCTGCCGGCGGACCATAGCTACCGCTCCCGGACATGTTCCGGTCGCTATGGGAATAGCCGGCCGGCTGGGCACCATCAGGATGTCAACGCCGGTACCGAGGTCATCGGAGCCGATGGAATTTTTGCGGCAGCCGGCATCTTGCATCGGATATGACAACTCTCGGACTCATCGGAAGCGGCAACATCGGCGGCACCGTCGCGCGTCTGGCAGTCGACGCTGGCTACGACGTCGCTCTGTCCAACTCGCGGGGGCCGGAAACCCTCGCCGATCTGGTGGCAGAGCTGGGTTCCCACGCGAGGGCGACAACGGCGACCGAAGCCGCTGAAGCTGGCGACCTCGTGCTCGTCACCGTCCCCCTCAAGGCCTATCAGCAAATCCCCGTCAAGCCGTTGGCCGGCAAGGTCGTCCTGGACACCAACAACTACTATCCCGACCGCGACGGACGCTTCGCCGAACTGGACGCGAAGACCACCACAACCAGCGAGCTTCTGCAGGCCCACCTCCCCGAATCCCACGTCGTGAAGGCCTTCAACAACATTTTCTTCAAGAATTTGCAGTCGATGGCCCGTCCGGCCGGGGCGACCGACCGGAACACGCTGATCATCGCGGGCGACGACGCTGATGCCAAACGAACCGCCACCGAGTTCCTCGACGCGATCGGGTACAACGCCTACGACGCCGGCCCGCTTGCAGACACCTGGCGCTTCGAGCGCGACCAACCGGCGTACGTGATGCCCTACGTCGAGAACGGCGACTTCGATAAGCCCAGCCCGGCCGACGCGGCCAAACTCGAGGCACTGCTCGCCCAAGCCACGAGGTAGGAGCACTTCTCGCCTGCCGACCGCGCCGACCGCTCAGTGCAAGGACATCCTCACCGCGAAGCATGCCCGATTGGTGACGGTGATCATGCGCTTGTCATTCGGGCTGTGGTAGTCCCACAGGATGGCTCGACAGATCCGGCGGACCGGTGCGGCCCGCCCAGAGGATTCTCAGAGGAACACCAGCGATGCTCGGTGGACGCCCTACGGACACCGGAGCACCCGTGAACATGGTTGACCGCAGCATGCTGGCCTCGAAGATGTGGAATTGGATCGACCGGCCCAGCACGGTTGGTCGCCCGTTGTCCGACGCGGAAGGCGTGGTATCCGGCGTCGGCGGCAACAGCCGTCTGACCTCGGCCACCGGCATCGTGCTGCTGGCGTTGCTGGCCGTCGAGGGCGTGACGATTCTGAGTGTGCGGCAGATGATCACGCTGCACATCTATGTGGGCATCCTGCTGCTGGGCCCGGTGTTGTTGAAGTCAGGAAGCACGATGTACCGGTTCGTGCGGTACTACCGGGGCGCACCGGCGTACCTGAAGAAGGGTCCGCCGCATCCTGTACTGCGGATCCTGGGACCGTTTGTCATCCTGTCCAGCCTGGCGCTGCTCGGTACCGGGATCACGCTGATCTTTCTGGGACCGCAGCGCTCGGATCTGATGCTGACGCTGCACCAGACGGCCTTCTGGATCTGGGTGGTGCTGATGACGGTGCATGTCGTCGGCCATGTCGTCGGTGCGGCCACCACGTCATGGGCGGAGATTCGGAACTCTCTGCGGGGCAGGGCGGCAGCGCGGCGGCGTTGGCGATTCGCGCTGATCGGCCTCTCCCTGGCACTGGGCGTCTGCGCGGCCAGCATCCTGTTGCCCCATGCGACGTCCTGGACCAACCAAACCTTCGAACGTCACGGACCGCAGCACCCCGGCGGCTGAGACCGGCTCAGGCCCGCGTTGCGAACGGGACGACATTCGGGTGACGCAGGCCGTCCACTTGGAACGCAGTGAAACCGCGGACCAGCGATGACGAGGTGGCTCGCCGTGGCACACGACTGGTCGAGTCGGCGTGTGCGCGGTGGCGTACTGATGTCAGTTGCCGGCTGGCCGTCATCGACGGTCCTTTGCTGGGTTCGTCTCCACCGCGATTCACGATGCGCCTCGATCTGCGCTAGTCCTGCGTCTCCGAGGCGACCACGATGCGCTCGATACGGCGGTCGGGCACCAGCCACATGAGTGCGACGACCACGTAGAGGACGACGGAGATCCACGGCGAGACGAACGCCAGTCCGACGCCGGAACCGTACAGGACGGGCGAGATCTTGCCCTTGATGTCCCGACCGAGGGCCGCGGCAAGCGGCCAGTCGGCGCCCTGCTCCCGCACGACCGCCTTCTGCAGCAAGAAGTAGGCGAGCGCGCCGAGCAGGGACACCGCGCCGTAGACCGCGGTGGGTGCGGACGCGAGGTGATGCTCCCCCATCCATGCCGTGGCGAACGGGAAGAGCGACAGCCAAAACAACAGGTGGATGTTGGCCCACAGGATCTGCCCATTGACGCGGCGCGTCGCCTGCAGCAGATGGTGGTGGTTGTTCCAGTAGATGCCGAGGTTGACGAAGCTCAGCGCATAGACCAGGAAGATGGGGATCTCCGGCCGCAGCGCGGAGAGGTCGGTCCCGTCCGGCGGGCGTAGCTCGAGCACCATGATCGTCATCACGATGGCGATGACCGCGTCGCTGAACGCCTCGAGCCGGCCCTTGTGCATGCGGCGACCGTACCGGCTCGCCGGGACCGCCGCCTCGTCCCGCAGTCGTGGGGTGACCGCTTGGTGGGATAACCGGACGGCCATCGGGGTCGCCACCGCGGATCTGTCGACCGGAGTTGCCCTAGTCACCTTCCGTCCGTATCCGTCGGACGCGGGGGCAGGGGTGAGTGATGCTCGCATGGTTGCGCGTGCACTTGTCCTGGCCGGCGGTGGGATCGCCGGCATCACCTGGGAACTGGGCGTTCTGCTGGGCATCCGAGATGGTGCGGGTCGTTCGAGCCTGCAGATCGAGGACGCAGATCTGATAGTCGGAACATCAGCCGGATCGACGGTGGCCGCGCAAATCTCGACGGGAACAGACCTGCAGCTGCTCTACGACCGCCAACTCTGCGAGACCAGCAGCGAGATCGAGGTTGACTTCAAACTGGACGCCCTGATGGCGGAGCTCGAATCGGCGTTCGCGGAAGCGAGGTCCCCGCAGGACATGCGCCGCCGCATCGGCGCGCTGGCGCTGGCCGCGAACACCGTGCCAGAGGGCGTTCGCAGATTGGCAGTCCAGGGACGTCTACCCGTTCGCCACTGGACCGACCGCGCGGTCTTGATTCCCGCGATCGACGCCGAGACCGGAGAATTGATCGTGTTCACCCGTGACTCCGGCGTGGATCTCGTGGATGCGGTGACCGCCAGTTGCGCCGTACCAGGAGTCTGGCCGCCGGCAACGATCAACGGCAGACGGTAATGCGACGTCGAAGGTTCAGGCCGGGGATGACGGCTCGCCACCGACCCCCCAAGAACCCCGCACAGCCGTCCAGGCAGGCGGCGAGGCCGTCTGCTCGGACACGCCGCAGGCGGAATTGACCGCTGTTCGGTCGCCGTGTCCGGTTGCGCTGGTACGCAAGCTCCCGGCGTACGGTGTGCCGGTGGCCCCTGCCCAGACGCTGATCGTTGTGGGCGCCACCGGTGACTTGTGCGGTCGGCTGCTGCTGCCGGCTCTGGCTCGCTTGTACGTTGCCGACGAGCTCCCCGCCGGGTTCCGCTTCGTCGGTGCCGGACCGCAAGGCTGGGATCTGCTCACGTTCCAGGACCACGTGCGGACACGCCTGGCCAAGTTCGCCCCGGACTTGGCTACCGACAGGACGGATACGTTCGTCGGTGAGCTCTCCTACCACCACGTCGACGTTCTGAATCCGGCGGCATTCAGCGATCTGTTCGAAGATGCCGCCAACGGTGCGTCGCTCACTGTCTACCTGGCCCTGCCCACGCACCTGATCGCCGCTGCCGTCCGCGCCATGGGACTGATCGGTCGGCCGGCATCGCTTCGGGTGGCGGTGGCGGTGGAGAAGCCATTCGGCTCCGATCTAAAAAGCGCCGAAGATCTGAACGCCGCTCTCGCGCGGACGGCTTCTGACGAGGGCCACATCTTTCGCGTCGACCACATCCTGGGCATGCCGACCGTGCAGGCGTTGCCCTCCACCTTGATGCGGCTTCGCCCACAGTCTGGTGTATCCCCCAGCCCCGACGTCACGAAGGTGTCCATCCTCTGGGAAGAAACACTGGCCCTGGAAGGTCGAGCCGCCTTCTACGACCGGACCGGAGCACTGAAGGACCTCCTGCAGAACCACCTTCTGCAGATCCTGTGCCAGGTCACCATGAGCTCTTCCGGTGAGTCGACTGGCGGCGACTGGTCCCGCCGACGACTCAAGGCGTTACGGGAGGTGCAGATACCGACGGCTGATCAGGCTCGCACCACCACCCGTCGGGCGCGCTACACCGCCGGCACCCTCGCCCGAACCGGCGAAGCCGCCCCTGTCGAAGTTCCCGACTACACCGCCGAAGAAGGCGTCGACGCGAGCCGGCAGACGGAAACCTTCGCGGAAGTAAGCCTGCACGTCCAATCTTCAGAATGGTCGAACACCCGATTCGTTCTGCGTGCCGGCAAAGCCATGGGTCGCCGCCGCCGGGGCATCCTCATACAATTCCGGCAGCACTCTCCTACGCCCGGCGCCGACGACCTGTGGATAGATCTCGACGAACCTATGGCGGACGCAGAGGCGACCAGCGACCACCCGGCCATCAGCTCGGCCCCCCTGGAACAAATCGCCTACGTCAACGTTCTACGGGATTTGCTTTCCGGGTCGAACACGCTCTCTGTATCCCGCGAGGAAGCCGACTTGGCCTGGCAAATCTTCACCCCAACTCTGGACCAGTGGACCGCCGGAACCGTTCCGCTGGAAACATACTCAGCCGGAACCACACCCCACACAGACGACTGACGACGACCGGCGGTGCTGGCGTCAGGGGTGCCTTCGATGCGGACTCAGGTGGTCGCACACCTGACCATGATGCTAGGCGTGCTGACGTTGTCAACGGCATCCACGCGCCATAATCCAGCCGAGAACCGGATTGGCAGCCTTTGGTTTTTCTTCGTTGCCAAGATAGCGCTGGTTCTTTTCATTCGAGCATTGTGCAGGACCCGCCAGCGATAGCATATGCTCGAACAAGTTCATTCCTCCGCCCGCCGTCAAATCCTGATCGCGGCACAAGCGACCCGTGGCCGCGTCAACTCCGGCAGCAATCGCGAGCCGGCCGACGACTCCGGAAGCGGAACGTGGAGCGGGTGACGAGCGAAGTAAGACTCGCGTTGTCAACCGCTACCGGTTGTCGTTGGCCAGGTCGTTTGCGAATTCATCCGGCTCGGCGACCTTCGGAGCGGAGTTCGTTGCTTCCTCGCGACGCACGTCGTGCGTGTGAGCATGCTTGCCCTCGCGACCACCGATGTCCGAATACGGCTCCCGGTCATCGCCAGTGCTGTGGTCGTCGCTCTTGGCCATTTGAATCTCCGCTCGTTGCCCGGCCGGAGCGGCCGGGGGCTTCCTAGCTGCATACTGCAATCCCACGATAACCGCCGCCGGGAGGGCGCAGGACCGCGTTCCTCCGTGCTCGGCATCCCACCACTCCAATCGGATTACGACGACGTTGCCGCAAGCGCTACTGCCGCAACAGCAGCACAGCGGCGACGATGACGCCGGTCGCCACAACGACCGCTCGCAGTGGACCCTCGGGCAGCCGCCGGGCCAGCCGGGCACCTGCCAGGCCACCGGCTGCGTAGCCAACCGCCAACGCCGAGGCGGCCGGCCAGGCCACTGGAGCAAGGACAGCCAGCAGAACCGCCGCTGCGGCGTTCGTGACACCCACCAGCACGCCCTTGAGGGCGTTGAGGCGCTGCATCGTGTCCCGCACCACGGTGCCGACGACGGCCAGGACGAGCACGCTGTTAGCAGCGCCGAAGTAGCCGCCGTAGATCGCGCACACGAACACCCCCAGCGGGAGCCACCGGGTTCCGGCGCCCCCGGTCACGTGCTCACGCACCCAGGGTCCGACCGCGACCAGCAAGCAGGCGGTCAGCACCAACCAGGGGACTACCCGGGGAAACACCGAGGTGGGCAGTGCCAGCAGCAGCGTGACACCCACGGCCGCGCCGAGTAAGCAGACCGGCAGCAGACGCAGCACCCGCCGGCTCTGCCCGACCAGCTCCAGCCGGTATCCCCATGCCCCGGTCAGCGACCCTGTGACACTGCCGACCGTATTGGTCACGTTGGCTGCCAGCGGCGGCAGACCGGCGGCCACCAGCACCGGGTAAGCCAAGAAAGCACCTCCGCCGGCGGCGACGTTCACCGTGCTGGCCACTGCGCCCGCAGCACCGACCAGCAGCAAGGTAGCCACGCTCACACCGGCAGCCTTGCACGTGACGGCCGCGACCGACTACCCGGCCGTTTCGAGCAGTTGTTCATCGACTTCCTCGCCAGGCACGATTCCTGGCCGCCCGGGTTCCCGGCGCCGCTCTTCTGCGTACCCGCCCCGCATCAACAGGCTGTGGACCGCGACCCTCGTTCATTACCGCGTCTTCGGGCGATCAGCCGATAACGGTTTCTCACTCGCAGATCCAGCTGCGGTCCGGCGATCGGGGCGCAACAGCGAAATAGGTCGCGCGAGCGCGCCGGATAGCTCGTGCAGACAGTGCCGCTTACCGGGGCGTGCTCGTGGTGATTGCGACTGGTCTACAGGTCGACGGTGCCCCCCATGGTGACGGTCCGCTCCGGAGGTAGCCCGAAGTACACCGATGGGTCGGCGGCGTTGTGGGCCAGGCCGATGAACAGTGCTTTGCGCCATCTGGCCATGCCCGGGTTGCGGGTGCGGGCGATGGTGCCGCGGGAAAGGAAATAGGAGGCCGTGGCGAGGTCGCCGGTGCCGGGTTCGAACAGGCCGGCGGCGGCGGCGGCCTGCAGCGCTGCGGGCAGGTCAGGCCCGTCGGAGAAGCCGTAGCGGACCGCAACGTGTTGGATACCGTCGTCGGCCGAGCCCAGGTTGTCGACGGTGACCCGTTCGTTGGCGGGCACGTGGGGAACGTTTGCGGCGCTGGCCGAGACGACGATGACACCTTGGTGTAGAACGTGGTTGTGTTCGACGTTGGCGCGCATGGCCAGCGGTGTGGAGTCCTTTCCGGGATGCGGAAAGACCGCCGTCCCGGGGACCCGGGGGACGCCGCGGGCGGCCAGGTCGTCGATGAACTCGTCCAGCGGCCCTTCCTTGACGCGGCGGTTACGGCTGACGATTTCCCGGCCCCGCCGCCAGGTCGTCATCACCGTGAACACGACGGCGGCGATCAGTAGCGGCAGCCACCCGCCGTGCAGCACTTTCGACAGGTTGCCGGCCAGGAACGTCACCTCCAGGCCGCCGAACGCCACGCCTGCGATGACGATCTGCCAGGGCTTCCAGTGCCACAGCATAGGAGCAACGATCAGCAATAGCGCCGTATCGATCACCAACGCCCCGGTGACCGACACGCCGTAGGCGGTGGCCAGCCGGGACGAGGACTGGAACGCCAGCATGACGACCAGCACCCCGACGAACAAGATGGCGTTCACGGCGGGCAGGAACACCTGGCCGCCTTCGTGTTCGGAAGTTTGCCGGATCCGCACCGGCGGCAGCAAACCCAGCTGCACCGCCTGGCGGGACAGTGAGAACGCACCCGAAATCACCGCCTGGCTGGCGATGACCGTGGCGGCGGTGGCCAGGATGACCATCGGCAGCTGCGCCCAGGACGGGAACAACCGGAAGAACGGATTGTCGATCGCGGTGGGATTGCGAAGGATCAGCGCCGCCTGGCCGAGGTAGTTCAGCGTCAGGGCCGGAAAGACGACCCAAAACCAGGCGCGGGCGATCGGTCGGCGACCGAAATGACCCATGTCTGCGTAGAAGGCCTCGGCGCCGGTGATGACCAGAACAACCGCACCCATGGCGATGAAAGCGGTGCCTGGATGGGCGGCGGCGAACACCACTGCGTAGGTCGGCGACAGGCCCCGCAGGACGCCCGGATCGGACACCACTTGCGCGAGCCCGGCCAGCGCCAGGACACCGAACCAGAGCAGTGTGATGGGGCCGAAGAGGCGGCCGACTTTTCCGGTGCCGAACCGCTGCGCGGCGAACAGCAGGGTCAGGATCACCGCCGCCACCGGCACCACCAGGTGAGCCAGTTGCGGGGTGGCGACCTGCAGACCCTCAACCGCGGACAGGACGCTGATGGCCGGGGTGATGATCGAGTCGCCGTAGAACAGAGAGACCCCCAGGATGCCCAACACCAGCAGCAGGGAGGCCCGGGGCCGGCCGGCATACAACTTTCGGGCCAGGGCGGCCAGGGCCATCACCCCGCCTTCACCGTCGTTGTCGGCCCGCATGATCATCCCGACGTACTTCACGGAGACGATCAGCGTCACCGACCACACGATCAGCGACACCACCCCGTAGACATCGCTGGGGGTGGGACGCACCGCCCCGCCGTCGATCGTGAACACCGTGTGCAGCGCGTACAGCGGGCTGGTACCGATGTCGCCGAACACCACACCAAGCGAGGCCAGCAGCAACGCCCCGCCACCGGACCTACGCCGCCCACTTGCGCCGTCCTGCTTCGAAGGTGCAGCGGCTGCGGCTGCCGGTGCCGCGTGAGAACCAGTCATCTAGCCACCATCTCACCATCGACGCCAACAACCCACACAGGCCAGCCGTCCGCTCGCACGCAGATGGCGGAAGTCAACACCCCACCGACCATGCCGAGCGAAGAAACCGGTGTTGCGCACCGGTGGCTATTGTGGTCACCCGGCGACGTGCTTTCGAACTCCTGGCCCCGTTCTCCGGTCAACCGGCGTTGGGTATTGCCTCAGCCGGGATGGGACATAGCGGCTTGGCCGGTCGGATTGAAAGCTCTTGTGGGGCTTTGTCGAAGCCGATGCTGAGCAGGCAGGCGTTGGGCAACAGCGACCACGTTTGAGGATCGGAGACGAACCCAGAGGAGGCTATGACGTCAAGGCCCGCGCCGTGCAGGTGGCGGAGGTCGTAGTACGGCGGTGAGGAAGGGTCGTCCGCGTCGATCGACGGCACTTTCGCTGGATCATGCCAGTTGAGCACTGCCATGCCGCGCGGGCCGACGAAGATGGAGTTCAGGCTGGCCGCTGTCAGTCCGGCGGTCACCGCCCGGTCGCTGATCGTCTCGATGGCGGCGGCCAGTTGTTCGCCGGTCATTCCGGCCCCGGCCGGGCGCAGTTCGTCCAGCACGGCGAGAAACAGTCGCTCGCTGTCGGTCGTTCCGATTGGTTGGCGTTTGCTTCCTTGCCGGCGCAGCATCGGCAGTCGATCGATCGGTTGGATCGCCCCGTTGTGGATCATCGCCCGGTCACCGTCGACGAAGGGATGCGTGTTTGCCCGGTTCCGGGCCAGGCCTGGTGTGGCCCAGCGCAGGTGAAACAGGCCGAGGCGGCTGGGAATGTCGGCGAGGCGTTGGAAGTCCGGGTCCTCCCGGGCCGGTCGGGTCGAGTGATGGGTCACCAGATGCGCGGTCGACGGATCAAGGGTGGCGGTGCCCCAGCCGTGTCCGTGCAGCCCGGACAGATTCGCGAAGCGGTCGAGGGCGGCGTCTCCGAGAACATCGCGTAAGGAGCGGGGTTCGTCGCTGATCCAGCCGATGAGGCGACACATCAGACGTATTTGCCCATGCCGCCGGCCACGTCGATGACGGCGCCGGTGATGTAACTGGCGCGGGTTCCGGCCAGGAACGCGATCAGACCGGAGACTTCGTCCACCGAACCGAAACGGCCCATCGGAACCTCGGTCTTGGCCAGGCCGTCGAGAAACTCCGCCAGGCTCAGTTCGGGGGCCCGCCGCGCACGGATGTTCTCCCATTGCGGCGTGTCCACGAAGCCGATGTTCACGCTGTTGACCAGGATGTTTTCGGTCCCGAATTCCGCGGCGAGCGCCTTGTTCAAATTGAGGCAGGCAGCCCGGTTCACCGTGGTGGCGAAGAACGCCGGGTCCGGGTATTTGGCGTAGACGGCGTTGACGTTGATGATCCGGGCGCTTGTGCTGCGTCGCAGGTGCGGCAGGGCCGCCCGGACGCAACGGATCTGGGAGAACAGTTTCACGTCGAGATCGTGCTGCCAGTCCTCATCGGACAGTGTCTCGAAGTTACCGGGCCGGGCACCCCCGGCATTGTTGACGAGGATGTCCAATCCGCCGAGTGTGTGCGCTGCGGCGTCGATGAAATCGGTGACTTGCGCAGGCTCGGTGACATCGGTGACGTGGTGGAACACCGTGGCTCCGGCCGGTGCGGCTGCGCGCAGCCTGTCAGCCGCTACGTTGAGCTCCTCGAAGTTGCGGGAGCACACGGCCACTGAGGCGCCTTCGGCGAGCAGTTCTGCGGCCACCGCGAAGCCGATGCCTTTTGACCCGCCGGTGACGACTGCCCGTCGCCCGGTCAGACCGAGGTCCATCAGGCTGATGCCTGCTCGGCGGCGGTGTCGCCACCGCGAGCCAAATTCAACAGCGTCGCCCGCGGTGGGCTGAAGACGTCGATCTCGCGACAGGCGTGCTCGTGCGTCTTCGCGCCGTGCGGCACCCACGGCGGGATGACGGCGACATCGCCGACCCGCATGGTTTTCGTCTCACCGTCGATGGTGAAGTCGAACTGGCCGTCCACGACGATGACGACTTGCTCCTCGAGGTGCACATGCATCGGGGCTTCCGTGTGGGGTTCGAAAGTCACGTAGTTGGCCAGCGTCAGTTCGCCCAGAGTCGGCTGGAACTTCAGGCCGGGAAGGAACTCGACCGGCGGGATGGCGGACGGGTCGACGAAGATCCCCGCAGACGTCGGCGCACCGGCCCCGTCGAGGCTGAAGTGGTCGTTGCTCATGTGTTGCTTTTCCGTTCTCGGAGAAATGATCAGACGGCACGTGCTGCGGCTACAGCGCGGGCGATACGGGCGATGCCCTTGTCGATGTCGGATTCGCTTGCCCGGCTGAAGGACAACCGCAGGTGCTCGTGCTGCACCCGCTCGGCGAAGAAGGGCGCTCCAGGCACGAAGGCGACCTGTTGCGCGGCCATTGTCCGTGCCAGGTCGGCAGTGTCGATTCCGGGCACCTGCAGCCAGGTGAAGAAGCCGCCGCGCGGCTCGGTCCAGGTCGCCGGTTGCGGCATGTGCTCGGTCAATGCGGCGACCATGGCCTCTCCCCGCACCCGGTAGAGCGCCCGTTCCCGTTGTACCTGGGGCTGGAAGAGCCCTCCCCGAAGGAATTCCTCGACCGTGCGTTGGCCCAATGCCCCCGCGCACTGGTCCGAGTTCTGCTTGGCCACCACCAACTGCGCGATCACTTCCGCGGGTCCGGCCGCCCAGCCCAGGCGGATGCCCGGGAAGATGGTTTTGGAGAACGTGCCAATCTGGACGACGGTGTCCGGCGCCAGCGACCACAGGCTGGGCAGCGGGTCGTCGTAGAAGCCGAGGTCACGGTAGGCCACATCTTCGACGATGAGGATGCCATGCTGCCTGCACAGTTCCACCAGGTCCTGCCGTCTATGCAGGTCGAGCGTCAGTCCACTCGGATTCTGGTGGTCGGGGATGGTGTACAGCAGTTTGGGTCTGGTTCCGGAAGCGATCAGGGCAGCCAACGCGCCAACGTCCAGGCCAGCCGGATCCATTGGCACGCCGCGCATGTGAGCATCGAAACCGGCGAAGCCGGACACCGCTCCGAGATAGGTCGGTTCCTCGACCGCGACGACATCGCCCGGATCGAGCATCGACTTGGCGACCAACGTGACCGCGTCGATCCCGCCGCTGGTCATCATCAGTTCGCCGTGGCCCGGCCGGCGCCCCTCACGGGTCATGAGGTGATCGGACATCGCATCCAACGTGCTGGCGATCCCCTCACTCGGGGCGTATTGCAGGGCGACCGCGGCGTCGGCGACCAACAGGTCGGTGATGATCCGCCCGACGGCAACCGTGGGAAACAACTCGGGCGCGGGGAAGCCACCGGAAAAATTGATGACACCGCAAGAATTCGCGGAGGCCAGAATGCCGGTGAGGAAACCGTCCTGACCGGCGGTGCGCCTGGCCAGCCTGCTGCTCCAGTCCGAGCCGAGCACCGCTGCGTGCATGGGAGTCCTCCAGGCCGTCATCTCTTGACAGAACCTTACATCTGCCCCGAGACTCTGCGTCAATGCTTCACGATCTAGAGGTCAATAGGCCCTCGCGCCTTATTAGTGACGGATGGGTCAGGTCAGTCTCCTGACGGACGGTGGCGCCGGAGATCGAACGACTCGAGGAGAGGCGAACCGTGGAACATGACTCATCGGCGGCCGACGGCTCCTCACTGCGGTCGATCTCCGAGTACACCGCCGCAACCTCCCCCGCCGCCGTGCTGGACACCGTGGATCTGCGGTTGCTGCAGCTGTTGGCGCAGGATGCGCGGCTTTCCCAGCGGAGCCTGGCCCGTGAGCTGGGCATGTCGGCGCCGGCCGTCGGGGAGCGGGTGGCCCGGCTGGAACGGCAGGGTGTGATCCTGGGTTACGGAGCCCGATTGGACTGGGGGGCACTGGGACACCCCACCACTTTGATCATCACCATCACGGTCAACCAGGGCTTTCAGCAGGGTCTGATCATGCAGCAGTTGATGGCCATCGCCGAGGTCGAGGACGTGCTCCTGGTGACCGGCGACGTGGACATGGTGGTGCGGGCCAGAGTTCGCGATCACACCCACCTGCGGGAGCTGCTGCACAACCAGGTATGGCAGATCGATGGCATCCAGCGGACGGAGACCTCCCTGGCCATCGCCGAGATGCCACCCAAGAACGCCGCCGCAGAGGTTTTGACCTCCATGCTCGCCGCAACCGATTCGACCCATCCCCCACCCGGAGGTCTGCAGCAATGACCGGACACTCGACCGATATTTCGGGCACCGCCGGCATTGGCCGCGCCGGATTCGTTAGCGAGCACGCTCTGTACTCCGACGAGCAGCGCGCCTGCGCTGTCGAGGTCATCGCCCGGATCCAGGAGCTCGGCCTGAAAACCGTGCGTGTGGTCATCGTCGACCAGCACGGCAGCCCCCGCGCCAAATTCCTCTCACCGCAGGCAGCTGCGGCGGCATTCGCCAACGGCGTCGACTTCTCCGGCGCGATCTACAGCTTGGACACCGGCAATCACGTGTTTCCACCGGCTTTCGCGCCAGGCGGCGGATTCGGCATCGAGGAGTTCACCGGGTTCCCGGACATCGTCATCGTGCCCGACCCACTGACCTTCCAAGTCCTGCCGTGGGCCGCCGACACCGGCTGGGTCATCTGCGACGCCTACTTCCCCAGCGGTGCGCCGCTGCCCTTGGACGGTCGCGGTCAACTGCGACGGCAGCTGGATCGGTTGCGGGAGCGGGGGATGCGCTTCCTGTCCGGACTCGAGGTCGAGTTCTACATCACCCGTCGCACATCGCCGCACATCGGTCTCGACGAAATCGGGCAGCCTCCGCGGACCCCCGACGTCGATGTGTTCCAGCACGGCTATCAGTACCTGTCGGAGGTACGGCTGGACTCCGTCCTGGACACCATCAACGCGTTGCGCGACGGACTGGAAGGTATCGGTCTACTACCTCGGTCCATGGAGGACGAGTGGGGCCCGGGACAGATGGAATTCAGTTTCAGCCCACGCGAAGGTCTGGGCTCTGCCGACGCGATGATCCTGTTCCGCAGCGCAGTCAAACAGCTCTGCCAGCGGCGGGGATTGCAGGCCAGCTTCATGTGCTGGCCCGCGTTGCCCCAGTTCTTCGCCTCCGGTTGGCATCTGCACGACTGCCTGCTGGACGGATCCGGCGCGAACCTTTTCGCATCGGACAACGAGGTGCTCTCGCAGACCGGACAGAGCTATTTGGCAGGCGTCCTCGAGCACGCCCAGGCCATGGCGGCGTTCGCCACCCCGACCATCAACGGATACCGCCGGTTCCGGCCTTATTCCTTCGCCCCCGACCGGGTGACGTGGGCCGTGGAGAACCGCGGCGCACTGGTCCGGGTGCAAGGCGGCCCCGGTGACAGCGGAACGCACCTGGAGAACCGCCTCGGCGAACCGGCGGCCAACCCGTACCTGTACATGGCGGCCGACATTGCGGCCGGCCTAGACGGACTAGATCGCAACCTGCGGCCACCGCCGCCGGCATCAGCCAACCCCTACGAAAGTGATGCGCCCATGTTGCCGACGTCGATCGCGGAATCGTTGACGGCCGTGAGCAGCAATTCGATGTACCGCGAACAATTCGGCAGCGGATTCGTCGATTACTACATCATGATGAAGAAGTTCGAGCTGGCCCGCTTCCAAGAATCGGTGGCAGCAGCGCCCACGGCCGAGCGTGAGAAGGCCGAGCACGACTGGGAGATGCGCGAATACTTCGAATTCTTCTGAGCCGTTTGGTTCTCGTGCCGCAGCTATGCGAAGGGAAGGGCTACTCATGACATTGCAGCACATAGTGCTGTTCGAGTTCTCCGACGATCTGGACGACGCGGACGTGGCCGACATGCGCAGTCAGATCCAGTCCTGGCCGGAGAAAATCGGCGGAATCAGCCTTATCCGTTTCGGCGCGGACATGACCGGCGCGCGGACCAAGGGCCACCAATACCTCCTGTACACCGAGTTCGAAGACCCGGCAGCACTGCGGGCATATCAGCAGCACCCGGTACATCAGGTCTTCCTGAAGTGGGTGGTGGACCATGGTTGCAGCCCACTCGCGTTCGACTACGACATCAACCAGGACACGGTCATCTGGCCGCGTTTCGCCACCGAGCAGCCCAAGGACCAATCATGAATTCGAGGAAACCGGATCCCGCAGGTGCTCCCGGGCAGCACCTGGCCAAGGGGACCCTGTCGGTGACCGACGCGGTCGCCATATCCGTGTCGGTGCTGGCACCGGGAATGGCAATGCTGCTCAACGTGCCGGGGGTAGCGGCCATCGCCGGAGGTTCGACCCCGCTGGCCTTCTTGCTTGGCGGGATTGCCTGCCTGGCCCTCGCTTTCGTCGTCATCGGCTTCACCCGGCGAATGGCCTCGGCCGGCTACGCCTACACCTACGCCAGCCGCAGCCTGGGCAAATCGGCCGGTTTCATGGCCGGCTGGCTGTACTCGTTCGGTTTGGTCTGCTTCGTTCCGATGACGATGGCCGGCGTGTCCTATCTGGCCACCGACCTGCTGCATCTGGACACCGGTTGGTGGTTCCCGATTTTCCTGCTCGGCATGGTGCTGCTGGTCGTGCTGTCGGTGGTGCGAATCAAGGTGACCACCAGAATCCAACTGGTGGTTGCGGCGGCGACCGTACTGGTCATTGTGATCGTCAATGTGGTCGTGACCGCCAAAGGTGGGGCGCACGGCAATACGCTCGCCCCATTCTCCTTCAGCCACACCAATAAGGGCGGATTCTCCGGCGTGTTCTACGGCATCATCCTGGGCATCACCTCCTACATCGGGTTCGAGACCGCCGCGGACTTCGGTGAGGAAACCGCCAATCCGCGTCGCGCCATTCCCATCGCAATCATCGCCTCGGTCGGCTTCGCCATTTTGTTCTATCTGTGGTCGACCTACAGCCTGACCATCGGTTTCGGTGTGGACAAAGGGTCCGCCTTCGGCTCCGACCCGTTCGCCATGAAGACCATCGCGGCCAAGTTCGTCGGCGGTCCGTTGCCCCAATTGGTCGAAATCGGCGCCCTGCTGTCGGCCTTCTTCGTCTGCGTCGGATGCTCCACCGCCGGCACCCGCACCATGTTCGCCATGGGACGCGAGGGCGTGCTCCCGAAATGGCTCGGCCGGACCCACCCGAAGCTGCAGACCCCGGTCAACGCCACCTTGACCGTCGCGGTGGTCAGCACCGTTCTGGGTGCGTTCGTCGGCTTCGTCATGGGACAGGATTCCCTGGGTGGGCAGCCGATCACCGTCTATTACTTCTTCGCCACCCTGGGCACGCTGGCGATCATCGTGGTCTACATCGGTCTGTGCGTCGGTGGAGCGGTGTTTTTCAAACGGACCCACCAGTCGTACAACATCCTCGCGCATCTGCTGGTGCCCGTCGTCGGGGCGGCACTGTTCGCCGCCGCGCTCTACGGATCCATCTATCCCCAGCCGCCCCACCCACTGGAGTACACGCCGTACATCACCGCCATCTGGTTCATTCTGGGCCTGCTCGTGCTCGTCGGTTTGCGCGCCAAGCGACCTGAAGCAGTCGAACGAATCGGTTCCATATTGGGCGAGGAGGGCGGCGCTGACGCCGGTGGGTTGGACGCCCCCATTCCGGCCAAAGCCTGAGACGGTGACCACCCATCGCGTCGGAATCATCGACGACCACGCGCATCCGTTCCCGCTGACGCCCCAACCGTTGAACTTCGCCGAGATCGGGCTGGACGTGGCCGTCGGCCCGGTTGCGACGCAACGGCGGCAGGAACTTGCATCCGGGCGACTGTTGCTCGAGGCGATGCGGGTCCGGCTGAGCAGATATCTCGGCTGCGCGGAGCAGGACGTGGGCTCGGCCCGCGAACATGCCGCGCGAAATTGGCCGGTGTACGTGCGTGGGCTGTTCAGCGAGGTGGGCGTGTCCGCCATGTTGCTCGACGGCGGTTCCCAACCGGTCGATCCCGTTGGGCTCACCGACTACTCGTCCCTGGCGGCGGTACCGATGTGGTCGCTGTTCCGAGTGGAAGCGGTGTTGGATCCACTGATCGAAGCCGGGGTGGGCGCCGACGAGATCCTGGTGCGGGTGTCCGACGAAATCGAAGCCGCAGCAGCGGCCGGCGCCGTCGGCTGCAAGACGGTGCTCGCCTACCGCACCGGTCTGGCGGTTGATCCGGGGGCGACGGTCGCCGACGCCCGCGCCTCGCTGACCATCGACGACGTCGCGGTGCCCACCCGCCGACGGGGCAAGGCTCTGCGAGATCTGGTGCTACGACGGACCCTGGCCCAGTGCGGTGAGTTGGGGCTTCCACTGCAGGTGCACACCGGTTTCGGCGACTCCGACCTGCGGCTCGTCGACGCCGACCCGCTGGGACTGGACGACATCCTGCGCACCCCCGAAGGTGAGCATGCCTCGGTGGTGCTGATCCACGCGGCCTACCCCTGGCACGAGAAAGTCGCATATCTGGCCGCTGTCCGGGCATCGGTGTGGGTGGAGTTCTCGCTGGTGAATCTGTTGAGCCCAGCCACCTCGGCCCACCGGCTGCTAGAGCTCATCGAACTGGCGCCGACCGGCCGGATCCTGGTCGGCAGCGACGGACACGGACCGCCGGAGACCCACTGGTTCGCCCTGACCGTGCTACGCGACGCCTGGTCGAAGATTCGGACCGAACTCGGCGGCATTACCCGCAAAGCATGGCTGGATCAGGTCGAGGACGACATCTTCGCCGGCAACGCCCGGGCGTTGTACCGGCTTCCACCCCGCTGAAGTCCGAAGAGGGTTACGGCACGGTAAATGGGGCCAAGGCGCGGCCATTTCGTTCATCCTGTTCGCCGTCATCATTGTGTTCGCGCTCGTGCAGCGCCTCGTGATGCGGGACCGCAAGACCATCCCCCGCCGCCACCGCATCGCATCCTGGGAGAATTCGAAATGAGCACGACACTGACTGGTCGTCGATTCACCGGACCCAATGCGGCCGATGCCTCACGACATCGCCGGAGTGTCGGTATGGCGTGGCTGTTCTACCTGGTGTTGATCATTTTCGCGATGGTCTACCTGTTCCCCTTCATCCTGCAGATCGGAACTACCTTCAAAAGCGACGCAGACGCCAGCACGAACTGACTGACCCCGATTCCCCTGAGCTGGACCGCGGACGCCTTCCGCAAATTGTCCCAAGCGGACTTCCCCCGGTGGTTCACCAACTCCGTGGTGGTCACCGTCAGCGTCACCGTCGGCCGGGTCTTCTTCGATTCGCTGGCCGGATACGCATTGGCCCGACTCCACTACCGGGGACGCGCCGCCATCGCGGGTGCGATCGTCGCTATCATGGCTGTCCCGGGAGTGGTCCTGCTCATCCCCAAATATCTGGTGCTGGTCCAACTACACATGTACGACACCTACTTCGGGATGATAATTCCGCTGCTGGCCGATGCCGCCGGAATCTTCATCATGCGGCAATTCTTCATCAACATCACTGCGGAAGTGGAAGAAGCCGCCCGAATCGACGGGGCATCGGTGTTTCGCACTTTTGGTCAGTGGTGCTTCCCATGGCCCGACCAGCAGTGATCACCCTCACCATTTTGTCCTTCCAGGGTTCAAGGAACGAGCTTTCGCACTTCATCGTTTCCACGCAGAATCCGAAACTCAATACCCTGACCAAAGGTGTCGCCGGCTTGGCATCAGGGCAACTCGGCGCTGGAAACCAGTTCCCGCTCAAGATGGCCGCCGCGCTGCTCATGACCATTCCAGTTGCGATGGTGTTCTTCATCTTCCAGCGACAATTCGTCCGCGGAGCGGGCGCCGGAGCCGTCAAAGGATAAATCGCGGCCTTTTTGACCTCCAAAGCGGTCCCCGGTGAGCGTAGAATTCCACCACGTCGAACTCGCCACCGGTCTCATCGTCAGAGGGTCAACGTCACCTGCTGGGCGGTGGTAACGGCCATCCGGCCGACCCGTGCCGCTGCCTCGGACCGGCGATGGGAGGCCTTCATTGGCGGACGGGAACGGCGGTGATCAACAGATTTGATTCGTAGCTGCGGGTGGAATGGTCGAACGTGCCGGTGCATGTCACCAGTAGCAGATCCGAGGCATTGGTGGTGCTCTGCAGAAGGCGTGGGTTCAGGTGTGTCTTTTCGATCTGCTGCCGTGCGGTCACCCTGAAATGCAGAACTTCTCCCGCCGCTTCGTTCAGCGCGACGGTGTCCCCGTTGTGCAGGCGGTCAAGTGCAGCGAAAGCGCCAAGACCGGCGGTCGAATCGATATGCCCGGTGATGATCGCCCGGCCCGGGGCGCCGGGGCGGGGCCCGGATACCCACCATCCGGCGGTGGAAATGTCCGAAGGTGGCTCCAGGGTCCCTGCCGCTGAGATGCCGATAGGCACGACGCGAATCGGCGTCCGGGAACCGCCGAGTTCGATCGACAACGGAACAGACCGGGTCTGGCTTGCTGGTTGTCGTGGAATCGCCAGGCGGTCCGAACTCCGTTTTGCGATCCCCGCTGAGGCACTGCTGGCGGACGGCCGGGTGGATTGCGAGCCTGTCGTTCTTCCTATGCCAGTGGCCGGGCTGCTCTTGGAATCTCTCCGGACGATCACAGAATTCGACGAGGCGGGTTCCACTGCCGGTGCTCCGGGTGCGGAGGCCACCGTTGAAGAAAAGTATTTCCCCTCGGTTGCAGCTGCGTCGCTCTTGGCCGCCGAGGTGGACAACAGCGTGACCATCGCGAAGACCATCACCAGAATGCCAGCTACGAGCAGACAGAGCCAAGGAGTCAGGTTGTGCGACAACTGGGAGCGGCGGCGGATGGAGTTCCGCCGCCGCTCCGCGAGTTGGTAATTGGACAACACTTACTTCGTCAGACGCTCCGCTTGCGGACGGTGTAGACGCCGGCCGCTGCGACCACGACGAGCACCGATCCGATGAGCAGCGCGAGGATCGGTCCGCCGAACCCGCTCTGCGCTGCTGCGAACTGGCCCCCACTTCCGGCGTTGACAGCCGTCGGTGCGGTCCCACTCCCGGCGGCCAGTTGGCCCCGGGCTGCCCCCGACGGGTGGGATTTGGTGTGCACGTTGACGTAGTAGCCGGCTGGGTCAGCCACTATCGCGGCGGCAAGGGACTTGTCGACCTTCACCGTCGCGCTTCCGGCTGCGTTGATCACCGCGGAGTCGAAAGTGACGACCACCGGACCGCTGACGCCCACCGCACCCTTGTGGATGTGACCGGCCACCACCGGCTCGGTGCCCTGGAAGGACACTGTGTACGTGATGGTCCCGGCTTGGGGATCGACATCCACAGTTG
>JAABVA010000816.1_pt1 | contig 36157 bp, 39 predicted proteins | sample 5560331 | NCBI WGS metagenome assembly JAABVA01 (sample SAMN12812661, study PRJNA571458) | rock metagenome | isolation source: Antarctica rocks | place: Antarctica: Victoria Land, Mt New Zealand sud | collected 2016-01-07 | reverse complement strand
ATCCACGCACCTAAAACCGTCTGCCCCCCCCCCCCCTCCCCCCATCAATCCAGCATATCTCTACGCACACAACTCCATCTATGTACTCACAAATACCCCGAGAACAGAAACTTGTGTGGCCCCGCTAAGAACGTACTTGTTTCAAAGAAGAAGAAAAAAAAAAGAAAACTAGGAGATCCTCAAGGGATAAGAGTTTCATCCAAGATATGTTAGGATGATTCGTCTGATTAATTGCTGTTGAGATTACAATGGCCTTTCGATGCTGAATCCACCCTGCGACAGATGGACATGATGGAAGGCCGCATCTCGGGAGGGTTGGGAAGTGGTCATTGTCGGTTGGAGTGACAGGGAAAGAGGTGTGTTGATGGGAAGTGACAGTGATGGCTTTTTGAATGTGTTGTTGTGGGAATCTAGATGCGGTTGGGGATTGAGGTTGCTTTTTGCCATTCCAACCCCCCAAGTTATTTCATCTTTTTCCTTCAAACTCAATACGTCCACAGCCCTCGCTGATGAGCTTGGACATCGCACGTGCACTTCCCAACATCCCCATCGTATCTAACACCACCTCTGCGTCACTCAAGTAGAGCACCAAACATCATGCTGTAATATCTACAGCAAGACGAGGTATTTATATGCTGAATGAATATAGTTTTGATATAAGTAAAGAAGGCTAAGCTATTTAATAAATATGCACAATCATGGTATCTCTTGCTGGGTAAAAACGACCGAACCTCCAATATTTGTAGGCTGTGTATTCGTATTCGTATATGCCGTGTAAAAGGCCGTCCACAGAAGGATAATCGTGGCGTGGTTTGTGGATTGAAAAAGGACCGATCCTTCTAGTTCCGTGTGCCCGTCATGGATAATCTTGACAGTTGAACGACCGTTGATCCTTTAGGACCATCCGATCGTCGACCCTTAGTACATAAACCTAAAATCCAACCTTTTGTTCCCCTCTCCCTCCCTACGCTTATGATCTAGCTGATACGCCTCCCTCTCCTCAGGCGTCATAGCTTGCCACATTCTTTCTTTGCGGCGATTGAGGTACTTGAGATACTGCTGTTGGAAGATGAAAGTCACGAGAGAGAGGGCGCAGATGGAGACAAGGACTTTGTTGCCGCGGTAGTAGTAGGGAGCATCATCTGCGCGGTAAATTTCTAGTGGGAGAGGTTAGAAAGGGGGTTAGGGGTGGGTTGGAGGTGATGGTTTTCGGTGATAGAAGGCGAAAGGGGGTCCGGAAATGTTTAGGTGCGGGAAGAAGGGAATAGCTTACGAGATGAGATGACAGAGCCAACCTGTACAATAACATTGTACGATGCGGCGGTGATGGCGCGTTTCTGGACATCAAAGGTGTTCTCGCTGATCCAAGCTGAGACTATAGGATGGAAGTACGGATCTAGCATTCGCCCCATCAGTATTCCAAAAGCTTTGTTGAATCCGCACCCTGGCCGGACTTACATCCGGATATCATAGTTGTGAGTGCAAAGCGGCCCCAGAGTCTGCCATGAGGCGGGAGCCCCAGTAAAGCGATCAGCAAAGGCATACACCAGAATTCTCCAATGAAGCAATGCCACGTGCGTTCACCAAAGAACTCGCTGCTTTTCGCCAGGGCGAGCATCAAGACGATTTGCAGGACTGCCGACGGGATAGAAAGCATGTTGCTGTCGAAGGTGGAGAAGCCAATTCTCTTCAAGGTTAGCGACAGATAGCCTTGGACAGGGGAGGCGGGGATGTAGGCTATGAGGCCGATGAAGTAGAGTCCCCACATGGAGGAATCGCTCCATGCGTGGAGCACGTCGCGGAATTTGGCCGGTTCTTTGAGGGCTGTAAGACCCTTGGCTGGGTCATCGCGGAGGATGCGCTGTGTCACTTAGCTCAGTGTTCAGCCGATCATATGGAACGCGTGCTCACATTGGTCATGATGACTTCCTGGCGCTCTGTATACCAGGGTTTTCGCCACAACGCCCCAGTAGTACGAGTTGGCGAGACAGGGAGGTATAGATAGCTCTATAGACCCCAGAAGTGTATCAGCGGGTGGCATCGTAAGCCGCCAGTATCACCCAGGAGAAAGAGAAACGAGGAGCGTGGTTCTGGGAGGTTTTACAACGAAGCCAATTAAAAACGTTATAAGGCCCTCCAGGAGAAAAAGCCAGAACCAGCCTGGCTTGCCAGCCACACCACGCATCTTCAAAATCCCTGCCGCAAGCAGCGACGAAATCACCCGGGCGACCTGTATGCGTGCTGGTGGTCAGACGATGTTACCAATCGGCCAAGAAGACCTTACGTTCAGGGTTGACCAGAAAAACGCCAATCGCAAGGCGAGCTCTTTCGATTTGTAGAAATAGGTGGTGAAGAGTATAGTGCCCGGAATAAAGCCACCCTCGCAGGCACCGATAAGAGCTCTGGTGATATAGAATCCCGCTCGGTTGGTCATCCACGCTTGGAACGCGGCTGCTGTTGTATTAACAAGCAATCCCACATAAGGAATGGTACGACTTGGACGGACAAACGAGACCCCACAACATCATCATGAAGGGCAGGATCTGCTTGAAGCCATAGCGTTTTATGAGTAGCTGAACTGGGAATTCTGCCGCAAGAAAGCACAGTAGCTGGATCGTGGTTCCCTGAGAGATCATCAGTTGGCCCAATTGGTTCTTCGAAATAGAAGTTGGGCCGACGTACATTGTTATAGTCATTCGAGGTTATTCTCAGATCCTTGAGTAGGTTGTCGGTTAGGGCGTTCTGCAAGTTGCCGCGATCGAGCTGTAGACCAAAGAACTGCAGCCATTACTTATCAACACTGGCGGGATCCCCTAGACAAGCAGGTCCTCTCACCATCAAGCAGACCCATGACAGCAAGTATATATCCGTTTTGCGAACCACCGCTGCTTCTTCTTCTGGAGTCCAAGTGGCGGCAGGGTCCCAGCGATGCACGCCCTCATAGGACTCGTGAGGCGGTGTACTTTTGGAGAGGTTCTCAATTCCCACTTGGACATCAGAGTGCTGCGAGACCGAGGGTCGCAGACTGTTGCTTCTTTTGGTTACCTCAGCCAAGCCCTTTTCAACATTCGACATTGGTGGCAGATTGGCCATGACTGGGGAATCTTCTTCGAGAAGAGGCTGTTCTTCTTCGTTTGCAGTTCTGTCTACATGGTCCCCATCGATAGCTGTGTTGACCATTGAAGCAGCAAATAAGACGTGATTGGGAGCCGAGATTGAGTAGCAATTGCATTTCTGCAGACTGCGGGGACAGACAATAATGGCACGGAGACTCCGGCCGTTTACGGTATGCGACTCCGAAACTGGTTAAAGTTTCCCCGCAAGATGAAGATGGTCCGGTCGACAGATCTGTCAATCATCCTCGACATGTACAAGTCTCCAACTGTAGTTCCGTTACCTTAAGACTCAGACGAACTACCTGTGTATCTAGTAGGCTTAGTGGGCTAGCCGAGTCCAGTGTACGGAGTACCTGTCCCCGATCCTTGTGACCGATTACTCTATACAGGTCTCTCCGCAAAACGAAACAGTTCAACGAATAGGCATCAAGGCCACCTGGGTCCCGCAGTACTCCACATAACATCTCATGTACCCCTCACGTTACACACAACCAAACATATCACCTTCTGACATATTTGAACGTTTAGCCCTTCCACCATTTCGGTTGATTATTAAATTTGGACGAGTATATAGTGTTGGATATGTCGAGTGCAACCCATTCGGCTGTTTCGATTCTCATCGGAAGAAGCATGTGTAAATATGGGATCTCTTGGACTCAGCGGGACATTGAAACAATCTGGAAACCAGGATGTGGATTCCATCCGTGGAGGTCACGAGCAAGCTCGGAGCCGCTGCCTCACGCCTTTGGTGTACTCGGGTTCTCTTGATACATATCCCCACAAAGACGTGACTCCTGTCATTGGTCGCGAGTTTGACGGACTGCAAGTAATTGAACTGCTTGAGTCCTCCCAGAGTGATCAATTGATCAAAGACCTTGCAACAACAGGTAAAGGCTTAGTCCTCTCAATGAGTAAAGATCTCTGACAAAACCCCAGTGTCTGAACGTGGCGTTGTCTTCCTCCGTAACCAGGATGTCAATCCAGTGCAGATGCGTGAGCTTTGCAAGAAATTGAGTTTTCTTGCCGGCAGTGTCCGTCATTCCCTTCCATACTTGTTAAATCCAGGAGGAAAAGGCTAAGGCATAAGACCAACGGATGCAGCCCGAATCTTCAGGTCTCCACGTTCACCCCCTTACAGAGGAGGGCAGCGAGCTCGGCGACCAAATCAGCGTCATCAGCAGCGAAAAGCAAAAGACCGGGGGTGGCCTTACCCACCAGCTCAACGACACGAGCCGGTTCGCGAGCGTTGGGTGGCATTCCGATATCACGTTCGAGCCTGTGCCGTCAGACTATGCGATGCTGAAGATCCACACCTTGCCTCCTACTGGCGGCGATACGGTACCTTGTCTCCCCCGGCCCCACCCCTTCCCGGCATTGATGCTGACAGTTCCAGTTATGGGCTTCCGGATATGAGATCTTCGACCGCCTATCGCCCGAAATGGCAGCTTTTCTGGAAGGTTTGACGGCGACGCACGACGCCAAATTCTTCATAGAGGAAGGCCTTCGCCTGGGTAATCCATTGCGCATTGTACCTCGTGGTTCTCTATTAAATTGTGGCTTGGAGCTTGACGCGGTACATCCTGTCATTCGCACAAACCGTGAGCTTATCCCTCGTTTCTCCCGGCCTATGGGTTGTACTGACGGAAACTAGCGGTGACAGGGTGGAAGAGCCTTTTTGTGAACAGAGGATTCACAAGACGAATCAATGGCGTCACAAAAGACGAGTCAGATCTCTTATTGGCATATCTGTTCAACGTTTGCTGGCCCTTTCCTTTCCCTTTTTGGTAAATCCTGATATCGACAACTTACTAATTCGGCTAATTCTGTAGTTGGTAGCGCAAAACCATGATGCACAGGTGCGCTTCAAATGGACCAAAAATGATTTGGCGATTTGGGACAATAGATCCAACTGGCACTGCGCAACGTATGACTACGATGCAGCGCGAGCCGGGGATCGAGTTTGCTCGTTGGGAGAGGCTCCATATTTGGATATTGGGTCGAAGTCTAGGCGTACTGCACTTGCGGGCTTGATAGCGGGAAAGATGTAGATATCAGAGCTCAATATCCTGACAGTGTTTTTGAATGTGGAGTAAACCCAATGTCGGGTCGTTAGTTCTCAACGTCAACTCGAACATTGCTAACTTGCTACCAAGTGGCACAGTGCTAGGACATTAATGTTATACCTTACTGATGATTAGTCCGTAATCCGGGCATCCAATATACTTTTCCTAAAACCGACTTACCTCATCTCCTCCCAATCAACATCCCCCACACACTCACAATTCCCTTCTCTGATCCGTCGCCTGAGTCTTCACCCACCCCGCCTTCCGCTTACATCAAAGCTCCTGCTCCAGCCTCCACTCCTTCACGCCCTCTAATTCAGTCCGACCTATCGTGCCACTCGTGACGATGATGTTGTCTGGGCACTTTTTGAAAAGCGGAGACCCGCATTCACCGCAGAAGGAACGTTCGCAAGTGCCGCCTGGGTCGATGGCGCTGTCGATGAAGGTGCGGAGGTTGGGTGGTGTTAGAGGTAAGTTGGAATTGCTGGAAGGAGGGGTGTGAGCTGGAGGGTTGGGAGATTTGGTGGGAGTGACTTTAAGAGAAAAGGTGGGGGGCCGGGGACGAGGAGGGATGAACTTTGGTGCAGTAGCAACTGTTTGCTGCGAAGCCGGATCCAGATGCTTTGCGGTAGTTGTCGCAATGGCGGAGCCTGGTGTCTATGGGATTGCCGGCGAGTCTGTATGTGATTTGTATGGAATTTTTTCGACAGAGGCAGGAGCCGGTGACGATGGGAGGATCATTGGTCGCCATTGCGTAGGATAAATTTCGGACTATGTGGCTTTTGTAGTGGTTATTATAAAAGGAAGATTGGAAAGTGATCGAATGATTCATAATACAATCGGATTTTGAGAACTCAATCCGTAGAGAGAGACAGCTAGATGCCTTCTGACGATCTGCTGCATTCGCTTATCCATAATCCTACTTGATCTGAATTAGTTTCACCACCATAGCGCAACATCAAGACAGAGACTCGAGCTTCTTCCTTTGACATTTGGTTCAACTTTAATGTATATCGGCCAGATTTTATTCGTTTGACCACTCGGGCTTCCTTTTCTCCACGAATGCAGACATTCCTGAGCACAGTTAGTGAAGACAGCATCGTTGACATATGATCAAAACCTACCAATCTTCTGATCCTTACTCCCAAACAAGCTATGAAAGATCTTTCTTTCATAGTCTAGCCCATCCCTCAATCCTAACTCCTGGCTCTTATTGACTACCTCCTTTGCCGCACTCACAGCCACAGTCGAGAGCCCAGCAACCGTCTCTGCCGTCTTCAATGCTCCCTCCTTGCATTCTTCCGCGCTCTCAAATACCCTAGCCGCAAGTCCCCACTGTCCTGCTTCGATTCCACTGAAATTCTTACCCGTCAGTATAAGCTCCATAGCTCGACTTTTACCAACGGCTCTCGTAAGTCTTTGGCTACCGCCACCACCAGGGATAATTCCGAGCTTAATCTCTGGCTGGCCGAAGGTTGCCGAGGATGAGCAGTAGATTATGTCGGCCATCATCGCCAATTCGCAGCCACCGCCTAGGGCAAAACCATTGACGGCAGCAATAATAGGTTTGCGAATACTGGGGATGGTAGAAGACCAAAGCGAGATGAAGTTGGTATTGTATGCTTGGCTGAATGTGAGATCTTTCATCTCCTTAATGTCTGCTCCCGCTTTCGTTGGGATGTCAAATCAGCGGACGGGTCTGACGTGTGGCACATGGACATGTATACCTGCGAATGCTTTCTCACTTCCAGTGAGCACTATGGCACCAGTGGTCTTGTCATCGTCGAATTTCCGTAGTGCATCGTTCAATTCGACGAAGACTGCTGATGAGAGGGCATTGAGGGCTCTGGGGCGATTGAGAGTGACTGATTGACGACTGATACGTCAGCAAACGTACAGCAAGCTTAATTGTGTAAGGAAGGAAGAAAGAAAGAAAGAAAGAAAGAAAGAAAGAAAGGGAAGCGCCATACTGAGACCGACGCCTGGCTTTGGCGAAGAGACCAGCAGATTCTCGTATGACGATGCGGATGCTGAAGAGTATGACCGAGCGATTCGAGGCAGTGATGGAGATATGAACCTAGAGGCTAATGGCCTGAGATTATGAATTGGCGCCATGTCTTGTAGGGAGGGTAGTCTGATATGATAGTCGAAATGGTGCACGCGGAGAAGAAGCTGTGGGGGAAGCGGAGCGGAAGGGCGGAAGCCGCACGGCGAAAACAGGCCATCCTAAGTAGGCTAGACCTGCCGACCTTGACATTCAGCGCTCCGCCTTCAACAATTTCGCTCATCGCAACACTCTTCTTAATATTCCACTTGACTGTCTTTCATTCGCCCGAGTCACAGTGCTGGTTGCAAATTCAAGTGACTACGAAGTCTGCGACCGGCGTCTTACGCCACTAGGTAGCCGCCATGAACGCCGAGATGCCAGAAGACACCCCTTTCGCAGCCGTTAGCAAGCAAACGTCAAAGCTGGGCAGAGTATGTGTTTCTATCTTTTTACCTGGTACATACATCATTATACACATACTGAAGTGGCCTCTCAAATAGGTTTATCAATCCTACCTCGACAAAGCAACTCCCTACACCGCATATCGCTGGGCCGGCACCGGCACCTTTCTCGTCCTGTTCTTTCTCCGAGTAGTATTCGCCCAAGGCTGGTACATCGGTCTGTCCTTTCAGCCTCCGACCTCAAAATAATATAGACTTACTAACCCCTCTAGTTTGCTACTCCCTCGGAATCTATCTCCTCAACCTCTTCCTCGCCTTCCTCCAACCGAAATTCGACCCCTCACTTACCCAAGACGAAGGCATAGAGGACGGTGATGCTACGCTTCCCACAAAGCAAGACGAAGAATTTCGCCCTTTCATTCGAAGGCTACCGGAATTCAAGTTCTGGCATTCGGCTACGAGAGCGATTCTATTGTCATTTGTGTGTACGTGGTTTCAGGTCTTCAACCTGCCGGTATTTTGGCCGGTGCTTGTCGTTTACTTCTTAATTCTGTTTTCTCTGACAAGTAAGTGTCTTTTGCAAATTTAATCATTATCGAGATGTCAGCGCCAGCACTGCACGAACAAGGCTGACTGGACCGCAACACACAGTGAGAAGACAGATCCAGCACATGATCAAATACCGCTATGTCCCGTTCACTTTTGGCAAGGCCAGATATAACCAACGGAGCGGGCATTGATCTGTGTCCTGGTACTACCCAATAGATTGGTTCCTTCCCATTACTTGTCTTACAGCCTCAAAAATAATAAACGTGGATGTATTCAATGTGTATTCTATGGAGTAGGCATACTGGGGCTCAATGGAATACCCCGGGGGTAGAGAAATAGACTATATCTTACATTATGAGATGCAACCAGTGGATTCGAGTCTGTCCAATAGGCCGGCAGCGCCTTCGAATACAAGGCTGTCCGGTTTTGTGAATCCTTGAACAATAGGATCCTACGACTTGCTCAAACAAAAAACCGCAAAACAACACGACTCGTTATAACGCCCCGTCGCGAACCCTCCCCATTTCCTTCTACACGCCTACCCTTTGTGACACTTCTGGTGATACAAAAGCCCCCTTCATCCGGGATACTCCACTCTTTCCATCTCCTGCCCTGGAACGCATCGCTCGAGGTCCTAGATCCTCGACCCACAGCATTTCCCACCAACTCCCCTAACTCGTCTCGAAAAACCCCCTCCCTCCGCTCTCCCCTTTCATCCCCCTTCATTGCCAACACCTTACGATCAAAGACTTCCTAGCACCGTCCATTTTTCAACCTTCACTCGCAAGTCAAGCAATGTGCAGAACCCCTCGTCGTCACGAAAGTGCCATTCCGCAGACGTAAAAAGGTATAAAATTCTCTGCATACGTTCGTCGGGAAAATAGTAGCCGGGGCGTGCGGGGCTGAGGGCAGCTAGGTACAAGACGAGCACTCAACGCGGGGAATATACAATACGAGGGTATGTTTCCTTTGGGGCAAGCGAATGTCAAGGGGGAAATCATTTGGGGAAATCAAATTCTTGCTCGACAAGTGACAATCGAGCATACCGCACGATACTTTGTAAATCTCACGGCTGACTTGGCGCCACTTATCCACCGAAACTCCCCACTTATCCAACCATCGCTCCCTCCCCCTTTCCCTCGTCCCTCCTCATCATTCGCCCCCTACAACCTCGGCTGCGCACTCCCCAGCGCCTGACTCTGCGGATGCGGCGCCACCTCCTCCGTCGCCTTCTCGATCCTCCTCCCCAACTCCCTATCCACCCGCCGAAACATCTCGTACGCCTTCCTCCTGACCGGCTCCTTGGCCGCACACAAATGCCCCGCCACATTACCCACGAAATTCTCCTGCTGCCCCGGCGTCCGGCCCAGCACCTGCCAGAGCAGCGCCGGCTGCACGAAATCCTCGTCCGTGACCGGTAATTGCTGCGCCACGGCCGCGCCGGCCCATTTCTCGTGCTCCTGGCTGGGTTTGACGGGTTTGTAGGTCATGTTGCGGTAGGTGCTGGGGTAGTTTGGGTTGGCGCCGTAGTTGCCGTTGACGGCCATGATGCCGTCGCGCTGGTAAGGGTTGAAGGCGCGCAGGGGCTGGTTGACGGGAATTTGCTGGTAGTTGACGCCCAGGCGGTGGCGGTGGGTGTCGGGGTAGCTGAAGAGGCGGGATTGCAGGACTGGGTCGGCCGAGGGCTCGACGCCGGGGACCATGTGCGAGGGCGAGAAGGCAACTTGTTCGATTTCGGCAAAGTAGTTTTCTGGGTTCTTATTGAGGACGAATTTGCCAAAGGGGCGCAAAGGTACCTCGCCCTGTGGCCAGACTTTTGTGAGGTCGAAAATGTTCCAGCGAAATTTCTCGGCTTGTTCGGGCGAGAGCACTTGGACGTAGCAGGTCCAGGAGGGGGCGTGTCCGTCCTGAATGGAGTTGAAAAGGTCCTGCGTGTGACAGTCAGGGTTTTCGGCGGCCATTCTGCCAGCTTCGCCGTTTGTGAAGGTCTTGCTGCCCTGGTCAGTTTTGCAGTGGATTTGGACGTAGTTGAAGGTGCCGTCGGGCTTGGTGAATTTGTATGTGTGGCCCGAGTAGCCGTTCATGTGGCGGTACGAGTACGGGGTGCCGCGGTCAGAGAAGAGGTGCATGACCTGATGCGCGGATTCCTGGTGGGTGGAGAGGTAATCCCAGAACATGGTGGCCTGAGAATGAACATGGTTAGACTACGGTAGTGCTGGAACGTCGGATAAAATAAAAACGACCCACATCCTTGAGATTGGTCTGAGGATTGCGCTTCTGGGTATGAATGAAGATGGGGAATTTGGAAGGATCACGAAGGAAGAAGATGGGGGTATTGTTGAAGACCCAATCCCAATTGCCCTCTTCCGTATAGAACTTGAGCGAGAACCCTCGAGGATCCCGCGCCGAATCCGATGAACCCTTCTCACCGCCAACCGTCGAGAAGCGAGCAACGCACTTGGTCTTCTTGCCCACGCCGTTGAGCATATCCAGCGAAGTCTAAGCCGTATAAGACTTTTGGGAGCACGAGACATCTTGATGACAGAACATACTAAATCGCTAATATCGTGAGTAATTTCGAATTCTCCATAAGCGCCGGCTCCCTTTGCGTGGACCACGCGCTCTGGAATCCGTTCGCGGTCGAAGTGAGCGAGGAGGTCGATCAGATGAAAGTCTTGCAGCAACAGAGGACCGTTTTGCCCGACACGCTGAGATGCTTCTGGATCCATAATCGGGCAGCCATTAGAAGTGGTGTAGACGGGCTTCTCGTCGTACCGAAGTGTACTTGTCGGGCCTTCACCTGCACCCATTTTGGGATAAAAGTAAATTGATGGATAACGTTCTATATGGCGATAACTATGGAAAAGTGTCCAAATTGTTTGCCTAGTCTGACAGAGATTGATGATTTACAGAGATAGAGAGAGAGAAGAACGGGCGGTCAGAGACGGTGTATTTCGATTTTACAAGTCAGTCGGACCGGTAGCGGGGGGGTGGAAGGAGGATGGAAGGAGGAGGGAGGAGGAGGGAGGCGGGAAGATGGAGGAGGGGCGGCTCCAGCCAAGGCCAGCCAAGGCCAGCCAAGGCCTACAAGTAGGAACTAGGAAACAATTTTTTCGAATGTTATATATTCTATACTATACCTCCGTAATGGTATTATATCACACTCGATCTCAGTTACTTTACATTTCTTACGGCGTACAACTGCCGTCCGAATTATTGATCGTCCACTCTTTCCAGACCACGGGGTAAGTATATTTCGAATCCCATGTGTTTGGATACCTAAGGTACCTTTATGTCACCGAGTGATTGACATGTAACGGTTCCCAACTGTCATGTCCACTGTGCGAGGTACCTCGGCTCCGGCTTCATGTCGAAGATCCATGACGCTACCACGGCTCCCTAAAGTACGGAGCAACCCCACTACCCCAGCGATCATGCGGTTTCCTGCGACACTAAGGCTCCCTGTGGATGAGAAGCAGCCAATGAGACGGCAGCTGTAGACCATACACGCTCTAGCCCTTTCTTAGGGCATACTGTGTAATGCAGGCCCCCCGGAAATATCCCGTCTACACTTGCTAGGTATAAGGTACGGAGTATAATACATAGAACTAGTACGTTTTAAAAGAGTCTACCGAGGTACCTTACTCTATGGAATCGTCAAAGACTCAGATAGTCTTAAAAGATATGATATATATCCCAAACTGGAAACATATCATTTTGAGGAAAAGACTCGGATAGAACTATACGGGCCCTTGAAAAATCTCGGTCAGTCATGCAGAAATCAAAAAGAGAAACCCCACGAAAGTGACGGATGGCACTAGACGTTGAAAGGTCGTTGAAATTGCTGGCCTCGGCCTATTCTAAATCGCACTCACACGATATGCTTCTCCCGCCTCCATCTCCTGTTGAAGATGCTTTGTGCTCATTCCATCTACGACCATTGAACAAACTTACTCCAAGGCAGCTCGTAACGCTCACCCAATACCTTTTATGGCTTACCGGTTCATTCTTCGTTCCGCGTACTTTTGCATACGAAGTCTGTGGCTGAGTAGCACTCACCTATGGCCGTGGTCTCATTCCTCCTTCGTCTCACTGGTCCCGAGGTTAAATCAAGCCCGCGACTTTGTCAACTTTCTCACTTTTCGGCATAAGTCCATGAGTGCGCATTGTAATTTTCTGAATGTTGACCGTTAGGCGCAGCGGAGAATCATGGGTTCAGGACGCAAACATACCGAATCTAGCTCCAGGTTCTCGGGACACGGAACCTTCAGCGGTTTGCAGCCTGCCGCACATCACCACATCTTGCCCGAGAGGCTGCCACTTAACGTCCTGAAACTTGACGGCCGGCTGAAGTCTACCCATTCCATCATGCCTGGTAGGCGGGCTGACCACGACTCCTCCTCGTCCGAGGTACGTCGGCGCCACAGTGACGACAACTGATTTGAGAAAACAGGCATTCTCTGGCTGAAGTAAATCATTGATGACCATGCCGCCCCCTTCAATCATCACACTTCGAATACCTTCTGCGGCCAAGGCTTTCAGCACAGCTTCCCATCTGAGCCTCCACTTCTTGTCGAAGTCAGTGAGTCCAAGATACTTCCCACCGTAGTATTTGAGCATTTCCAGCCGCATTGGGTCCATAGCAAAACCAGGTGCGATGATAATCCATGGCCCTCTACCTTTGCCATCCTGAACGGTCTTGAGTATTCTCGACTGCGGTGTAACTACCCACCTCGCACCTGGATCGATAATGACAGGTCGAGGCTGTCCTTCCCATCCCAGCCCTCCATAGCCACCTACACCTTCCAATCGGCAGTTTAGACCTGGGTCATCCGCAGTAGCTGTACCAACTCCAATCAAGATTGCATCGTGTTTTGAACGCAGGTAGTGTGTCATGGCTTTCGTTTCAGGTCCTGACAATATAGTTTGCAGACCAGGTGCAAGAGTCAGTGAAGAGTCCATCGAGGTGGCGTAGGTGAGCGTCACGTGCGGGAGCCCACCATTGATAGCAACCAGATCTTTCGGAGGTAGATACGGCTCGAGAAATGCGCGAGATTCTTCAGGGAAGCGTAGCATGCCAGGTATCATGGGCGAAGTATTAGTCAGTGCAGGATCAACCATGGGTGTGTCACCATTTGTAAGGTGAAGCGGGGGTGTATCGCTGTGCCTGACTATGCCGTTCCCGTGATCATATTTGTAGCCTTCATGTACTCGGAGTTGTTCACGATGGTTTTGCCGCCAAGCTTGGGATGCGTTGCGGACGTCGTTCCTACTCAGATGCCTCCCTCCAGCCGCCACAAGGCTCTCCGTATCTTCGCCCATGACCGTAAAGACCGACGCCGGCATGTAGCCTTTCATCACCTCGGACCTCGCAATGTCCATGAGAACACTCGTTCGTTTGATCTTATCCAAATGATCCAGATCATGAGTGTGCTGAGTCTGGTCTCCCACCTGCGTGATGGTATAGCAACTATATCCTCCGTCATAGCGAATCGTCTTGAGTCTCATCTGGCATGTTCCGCCTTCACGGATCTGCTTCTTTCGCGACGGCTTGCCTTCTGGTCTGGGTTTGCTGGTGTCCTTTGGTGTATAGGTCGGCCGTTGCAGACGGCATGCGTAGTAGTCGGTAGTGTAGCGTCCAGTCTTGTCTGTGCCGGCCCTATGCTGCCTAACCCAGACATTGTCGACGTATGGCCAATAACGCTCAAATTCGTCAACTTGAAGTTCGATCTTGTCCTTGATCTCAAAAAGGCGTTGTCGCACGGCCGCTAAATCTGATGGAGGCCGAAGTAGATCGTTGATGTTTCGAGCGGGTGTTGGTACGTTCCCTTCAACTTCCACGCCAGGGTCCTGGCCTACGACAGTATTCGGCGGTATATTCTCTTCCAGCTGTCCGACACTGTTACCTTCTCCGTTGCCAAGCGGTTCAACATCGCTCATCTTTACTTCGGCTCCTCAGGCCTACTGACGGCCCAATAGTCATTCAAAGCCTTAGTAGCGGGCTAGCAGTCTCCCCACTGATAAAGTATCCGTGAATGGCCGACTTTTAGAAAGCCATGGCCGAGCCAATTGTTCAGAAAGTAGGAACGACAATGTGGGGTCGAGAATCTTCGAGACCTCTAGCTCCTGGTCCACCACATTAGTATCCATATCTTTTGCAAAGCAGTATGGAGAAAGTTACTTACCTTAAAAAAGAACAGAAAGGCTTGGAAGCTTGATGTAATGTCAGAGGTTAAGACTAGCGAGTGTGCGGTCTACAAGGGATTTGCGGAATTGTGCCGCGATACTCTCGTACAGCATGCGTTACGAGTAGTGAGTTAGTGAACTAGTTGGACACGAGACAATACAATTGGGTATGCAAGTCACTTGAAATGGGGCAATGGATGGTAGACAACATTCACCATGCAAGTCATCTATGCAAGAGCTTGAACTCCATATCGCTGTTTGGGGTATCGCTAGGAAACATACAGCGTCCAAGCCTGACGTGAACTGTTCGCAATGCTCCTTGCAACGCGCCTGAGCTTGCCTTCCAGAACGACTAGCCAAATTTGCCGCCAGTAGAATCCTTGAAGATAAAGTAAAGATCACCTAGAAGATCCCGATCCTAGCACTGACTCATTAGAAGCTCCAGCGTCGTCTATGCCATCCACGCCCAAAGCCGCCAGATGTTCCGCTCTTCTGGCTGCCTCAACCTCATCTGGCTCGGTAACAACCACATCTACCGCATCAAGCTTCTCGTCTTCATCATCAGCATGTTTTCCAGCCAGGCCAAGTTGAGCCAAGTTCTGGTTGCGGCGTGGCTTTAGCTGCAGCATTTGAGCAATGGGATAGTAGTATGCGGCTTTTCCTTGACTGCCTGAAGACTTCTTGGTTTGTCCCAAGTTGGTGCTGGCTATTTTGTCTTCCAGCTCGGGATCGTGCAAAGCAAGAGCAATATCTTTGTATGGCTGATTGGGATTGCCAGATTGACGAGCAGTATCGTAGATGCGTACATGGTCATAGCGATAGGACCCCGCGCCATCTGCGTTTTTCTTGGTGTATAGCGCCGCGTTGTCTTTGTCAGGATTATCAACATCAAGCTTTTTCTTAATCTTGTCCGCCGTGTGCTCGTCAGCGGGAAGGAAGAACTGGTAGCTGAAGTCTGGGCCATTTGGTGCAGAGTTGTGTGCAGGGTCAGCTTCATGAGCAGCTTGCTTTGCTTTGAATTCGGCCTCAATTTCGGGTTTCATCTCCATAGGGTGCATCAACCCAACGTCCATGCGTGTATCGCGCTTTTTAATAGACTGTGTCGGGTTCGAATTAAATTTCGTGACCATGAAGGCTCCTGAGTCGGTAACGGCGTTGAGATCTGGAATGATGGGGTAGGCAGCAGCCAGCTTCAGTTCTGGTTTGGTAGGATGCTTTGGTTTGTTCCAAGCTTCGGCTTCGGCTGGAGCTATAGCAGCGCCTCGAATGTTCTCCTTGGTGTCAGGACCGGTGTAAGCATCTTTGGGGTTCGCGATGTCAAATCCTTTAATAGCCGCTCGTAAGACGTTGACCGGCTCGTCCTTCGTAGTATCCGCAGGCTTGCGAGCCTTGACAGTAGGCTTGGCGGGGCTTTTGGAAGAAGCAGCTTCTGCACGGGCGCGACTTGCATCGGAGGAAATGTACTCGGTACGACGTAGGAAGCTGTGACCGCCAGGCTGATATTTCGGCTTGCCAAGTTCCGACAGAGGACGTAGAAGAGCTTTGTCTTTGGGATGGACAGGAGGAGGGACGAGAGGTGCTTGGATGGCTGGGTAGTGGAGCGTCAGCTACAGTATTGCAGTGAGTAAGGCATGTAATCCAGTGACTGGGCTTACAGCTCTCATCTCCATCGAAAATCCCTGGCATGCCCACCAGGTTGATCGGCATACCAAGTTCAGCATCTGCCTCGATGTTCAATGGTTGCTTTCTCGAAAGACGAGAAGCAAAAGCGGCAGAGGTGTAATAATCCAAGCCTTCCACGGGAATATCTAAAAGCTTTGGAGCTCCTGGGGGTGGAGGCAAGGCATTCTCATGGCGAATGCGAGCGATGTAATCCTGGTGGTAGTTTTTCTCCGAGCGAGCTGCAACAGTACTCATTTTCAACGTCGGCGAGGGTAGTAGGAGACTCAATGGGGGGGTGGAAGTCAGACGTCGGTGGGCTTGGACTTGGTGTCGGTGGAACTGTGTTTTCGCAACAAAGTTGAAGTACCTAGGTCACCGTACTTCCAGATAACACTAAACCTCTTGGTATCACGGTCATATCGGATTTTATATCAGAAGTCGTGATTGGTGAGAGTAAGCGAGGTAGGGTTTGTAGAGGTTGTGGAAGAAGATGGCTAGTACAGCCCTCGGCAACATAGCTACATTACGATTCTATAAGGATCTATCCTTTATATTGACTATTTTGGTGTTCTACTCAACTAAGAATTAAAAAGCCAATGGGAGTCACGATCTCGATCAATAGCGTCATGATGAAGCATTCAGCTTTTCAAGTTTGTTAGATATAATTGTCATACTGATCGAGGGTGTTGAAGCTTCGAGTACATAGATAGAGGGGAAGATGTCCCTCTTATCATTCGAGAATGTGAAAAGCTAAGATGCATAGATACAAGAGAAGATTCCACCTGTACTAATTGAGAGTGTTAAAAACCTTGCACGGATCGTTCGTTCAATGGAGCATGGCTGAGACAATATGAGGATTCGCGTTTATCCAAATGATTTAGACTAAATAGTGATCCGTGGACATCAGATCCAGTGATCCAGCAGCTGCGGTTAAATGACAAGATTGTGGTGATGCTGGTTGTGCCTCTTCCCGTACATATCCATGCATCCTGTACTGCACTGTTCGTCTCGGAGGCGTGTCATCTAACGAGGACTTGGGGGTTGCAGACCAGCCGACTTGAGCCTAGAGTCTCCGGTAAACGAATTACTTGTCCAATGGCGTCATGAGCGTAACTTCTTCCCCCTTCGACTTTTTTGGTTGATGCCATCATCCCTAAGGCGCTTTCTACCTCGCCGGCTTGCCTTCGGTGCGGACTGGCTATTTTGGGGTTCGAAGGCGACATCGGCAAATCTGCGCCCCACCCCTGACATGTCTGAGAAGGTAAAGCTATCGTTCTGGCTATTGGTAATGGCACCGGCGGTACGAGCAGCAACTGGCAATGGTGTATAATGATCTTCGATTTCGCTACTTTCCGCAGCCATCATGTGTAGCCACCATAGAGCCAAATTAACAGTCATAACTTCACATTCCTCATCTGCCGCAATCGCATCATTCTCCCATGGGATCGCTTGAAACTCCAGAATTCCAGTACTACGGGCACGAGTTGCAGGTGTCGGATCAGAACTCTCGAACGACCCTTGAATGTCAACGGCCGAGTGTGAGTCGGTCTCTGATCCTGGGCGGATCCGTAGAACGACGAGCTCCTTGTCGGTAATTACATATCCGTACCGCGAATTGGATCTGACGCAGTAAGAGAAGACTTGAGTTAACGGTCGAAGCCAATCTATCTTCTTATGATTGAAATGCACCTGTCCAAGCTTGATTAGGCCGCTTGACCATTTCTTACTCAGCTTGGTGTCCCCAGGCAAGACGTTCTTTGGTTTGCTAATGCGAGTAGTCGGCCTTTGTACCCCTCCCCAGTCCGGGCGAAGTTTTGAATTAGAGGCCGGATAATCGGCTTGACCGCCTCGGACCATGTGTATCTTCCCGTGGGTCAGACGGTTGTCAAGATAACTCTGGGCTGTCGATAGCGCATCGGCCATCATTGAATGGTTCCATTTGACAACCAGGCACTCTAGGGAATTCTCGTCGTGAATTTCGCGGAAGGGAAATTGAGGGATCGCCGAGAAGTCTTGGAAAGCAAAGTGGCTTGTCAAAACCTCCTGTAGCTGACCGCCGTAAATGGATTTGAGCGAATTGAATTCGAAATCTTCCCACACCTCGATCTTCCGCGGCGTTTCCCAAATGTCACCTGTTGATTTGGTATTGCCCCCCGGGCGACACATATCGCCATTGATGACAGGGTTCTCGCTTCTGAGATATTCTAACAGAGATTTCTCGTGACCTGGCATGGTTGAATGGTCTCAAGTCTTGGGTTCTGTAAAGAGGTCTCGAGTACTCGATGGAGATTTCTTTTAGCAATTGGTTGATATACTTTGAGCGACAATATATATAACAGTGATAGCCTGATCAGTGTCAAAGACTCGTCGCTGAATTTCTAAAAAAGGGTATGCATTATGCTGAAACTGCATTGCAGTGCAGCAGGGCGGCGAGGTGAAAGTCCACGAATCAACCCAAGAACTCCCAGCGCTTAGGTTGTGTTACCCAATCATGAACATAAGGGATGGTCGTCAGCGTAGATACACAGTAAGCCAAGTAAGAAGAAAGGCTGGGCACCCAAATTTGCAATTGGTGTTCGTTTTGCATGGAAAGGATGCCAGAGCTTACAAAGTCTCTTGAAGGCGGCAGGCGGCAAGATGGCTCAACGCGTATGGTTATTCCACCGTCGGGACGAATCCAATGGTTGGCGAATGATACCTAGAAGAAAGGCACAGAAGATAAATACGAAGGTAGGTGGGTATCTAGTCAGTTCGTCTTGCGGTAGTTCGAAGCGCAATGGAGGGACGGGTCGGACCGCCATTCGTTCACTGCGGGGAAGTTGGGGTGTGGGGGGTACTGTACAAGTACCTTAGTACAGTATGTATCCTAGCCGTTAGGCCAGGTCTAGACTCGGGAGTCTCCAGCAGCGACTAAGAAAATGAATAGAGGTTCCAGCGTCCAGGAAGGAGGCAGGATCATAGAGGATCGCAATTTCACAAGCAAAGACTACCATACGGAATACTTTAGGTACCTTACTAAAGGCATCATACGGTTTTACTTTACCTTATGGTACGCCGTACTGCTCCAATTGACTAGATGCGGGGGTCCGTGCTGTTTTGATACATATCGCAAAGAGTCTATCACCTATCACCTATCAATTTTCCTCCTTTTCCCTGGGTAAGAAATGAGACCCGACCCGTTTGGTCGACATGCGATCTTGGCGCTTCCACGTCCAGCTGGAAGCTTTCTGCAACCAGCTCGATTGGTCGCCCGCTATTGTATTAGGATTTCATCCTTATCTACCTGAGGCACCACCCTTTCTCAGGCCTGCACTCATGGCATGGCCGTTGAATGTTTTCGCCTACCCAATATTAGCTCAATATGTCTGCGCTTCCTCGTTACACCAAGCCTCTTCCTGAGTGCGAAGGTCCGAAACTCCATCCCTTGAAAGGTCGTCGATACACCATCAAATTCCTACGTCTTCTAAGCGACATCGAATCAGAGGGGCACGCGCACGTATTCGAAGTCTCTATGGGCTCGAAGAAATATGCGCTGAAGGTGGTAAGGAGATGCCTCCCAAGAAACCAACCCCTAGTGTTCCGTTGACACGATTGAATTGTCACAGTTCAAGTTTTATGATGACGAGGAAGACCGAGAAGGTTTATTCGGCATAGAGAAGGACCTTGTCCCGGTCCATCTTTTTCAGGCCCACATGGATCCTTTTTACAACGAGTGCCGCGCCTTTGGGCGCATTATTGAGTCCAACCAGAATGGCAAGATTGCGGTTCGCTGCTACGGTCATCTAGCTATTCCCGCCGAGAGGGAAGAGGAACTGAAACAGAGGTTTAATATAGAAACCTGGAACCGACCTGACGAGGAACGCGCGTCCAAAAGACAACCATTTCGAGCCATCATGAAAGACTTAGTTCTCGGAACCGTTCCATTCACCGACAAGCAGGTGAAGAAGATGTTGAGAGATCTGAAGAGATTGCGTCGGCTGGGTATCTACCCAAGGGATGTGCAGGCGAGGAACTATGTGGGCGGCTTGCTTGTGGATATGAGTATCGCCATAACTGAGCCTCACTTTCTTTTCAACATACGACCGAAGTGGCATGTGCGTGAAGTAAAGCTGGCGGACCTGCTCTCGTTTGATACGATGATGGAAGAAGAGAAGGTTGGAACGTGGCACCGTGCAGCAAGAAACGAAGAATATTGTGGGAAGCTTCGGTCGCAGAAGGCCAAGGACAGCTCCTCGAAGAGGTGAACTTCGGGGTGCTGATTCGATCCGTCCAAGACCATTCGCAACTTCGAACTCGGCGCTGATAGCTCCCAGCTGTAAAATTCCTTGCATAGCATTGCCAGCGGAGCGCCGGGCCTGATGGCATTATTCATTGGGGAAAGACCGGTATGATTTGGGCAAGAACCAAATAGCCATGCCGATTACACAAACAAGAGATAGACCGTGTCAACATTGACGTATTCCATATCGTTCTTATTCCAATTCTCCCTGTCGCGGACGCACGAAGGTCTAGATTTGCCGTCCAGTGGCATAAGTGACAAACTCTTGCGCGGTCCTTTCATTGAGTAAAGTTCTGGGACGAGGAAAGCACCAGCGGCCGACTGCGGGCAGACCTCTATTAGCAGAGGCACAGGCATTGGATGATATGAAACAAAGGGATATGGGAATTTTGAGAAGATGGAGGAGATAATGAACAACATGAAGGCAACATGGTTGATCGATACGAATAGGGACGGAAAAGGTTTTGGTAGCACATCCCTCTATCTCTATTCGTCGCTGAAGATACTAATGAGCTGCGGAGTTGAGTTAGTGGTGCAAGACGTTACAGATGTCGCCTGGGAACCACCTTCCTTTACTCACCCTGCAGTACCTCCCTAGAAGTATAATATAGTCTTGGCTCTCACCGAAGCCCAAACTGGCCTGCACATCTTACCACAATCAGGACAAATCTGCAGAGGTCCTTGGGCGTCCAGTGGATCTTGGGCTGTGAGTAAGGTTAACAAGGGACAAGGGCACAGTATAGTTACACTTTCGCAGTATGACGCCCGATCCTTTTTCCGTACGGAAAAATAATCTCTGCAGGGGCCCTCCTGGAATTGATACGACCAGGTTTTTGGGTGTTTTTAAATAAACGGGGAATGGCATGATGGACGGATATGGCATTGCGCGGTTTTCTGGGAATTATTGTCTGTTGCGGCCGACATCGCTTATCTCGTCCACTTACCTTGGCGTACCTGGATCAGGATACTTCGAAGCCCGACGTACATCTTAGTGACCCTTTGCTTTTCAGACTCCTTGTCATTATCATCCTTTTTCTCATGTCCCTCAAGCCAATCTTGTCTGATCCTCACTGCCTCCTCAATTTTCTATTGATCAGACATGCAATGCTTTAACGCATTCCTCCCCTACCAATTCGTTACATGCGGATCAGCCTCCCTGTCCAAGAGCAGCAAAATCACCCCTGCCCTCCCCGTCTAAGCCTCTTTGAGCAAAGGCGTCTCATCACATCGGGGATCCCTCGTCTCATCATCAACCCCGGCGTCAACTAGCAGGCGCACTATATTTGGCCCGCACCTTCAAGATGCCGATGTATTACTGCTTTACCGCTGCCGTGATCATGGTTCATGTTGGTGCCGCACGACATGAGGTATTGCATACTGGCTGTGCAGCCGGCGATTGGCGGCTAGAAGGGATGGGGTGGTGCTGCGATGGGTTGCATTGTCCATGAAGTGAACAAACAACAGGATAGAAGGATTTCACCTCTCTAGAAATCGAAGTAATCTCCTCTGGAGACTTCGGATGTCGTTGACCATGTCGCTTAGAGCTTGATGAGTAGACATGGCCTCACCGGCGATGCTGATAACAGATGCTATGATCGAAACCGGATCCCCCATGTTTCCACCATTCTTGTTCAGAACTTGCGATATGAACACTTGTAACGATGGCTTGGGCGTAGACGTTCTGCTTCACCTTCGTGTCACCAGCTAATGTAACGCAAACTAGCTCCGTTAGAAGGAACGGTCTTGCTCAAGCGTCTTAAGGAAGTGGACAATCATATCTCCAATAATACAGTAAAACCTCCCTATAACGATATTCCACATAACAATATTCTCTTTGTAACCATATACTCTCAGAGACCAACAGAGGTTAGTTTGTATGTACGCCCGCTTTTCATATAGCGATATTCTCCTGGTAACGATGTGGTTCAGGTTGGAATTTGGATGTCGTTATAGCCAGGTCTTATAACCAGCACGACTAAAGGCCCACTCAAAACCCGCACAAAACCATAAGCTCAGCGCAGAATATTTCAGGCTACAATAGGACGAGACGCCGATGATACGAAGCTCCCACAACGTAGAATAGCATTGCATAGGGAAAGAAGAAGTTGAGGATGAAGATGACCTACTCAGCCTGTTGCAAGCATCATAATCCTTCGCTCCGCATCTTCTGCAGCCAGCCCTCCGTCCTCACTTGCGGGATCTCCATCTTCCACCCGTTCTCCAGTCTCTTTGTACTCATCAACCAAAATCCGCGATTTCAATTGAGACACGGTCTTTGGGAACAAACCGTGAATTCTGGCAGTTGGAAGGCTGACGACTAGTGGGTGAGAGCAAATCTCGACTGATGACGCTAGAGTAGCGTGAGTAGGCGGCGATCATCCGACTTAGTCTTTTGTATCTACTCACTCATGTGTTCTTTGATATGGGATCTGACAAAAGTCAACGTACAACAAGCGACAATTGTCGACTACGCTAATTTCGGCCTCCTTCAATCAATCTACCCATCATGTATACAGGCTTGCATTGCTGAAACGCTCTGACAATGTAGACAGCTAGTCAAATCGAATGAAAAATCTATCAGGCCGGATTCATGAAAATAGGTTTGATGCATAAGGTAGCGTCCAATTTGATGTTATGTTTCCTCGCTTGTTATTGTACGTTGATTTTTGCCAGGCACTGATGGATGATAACGTTAAGATGTTGATGAATAGAAAAAATACTGAGAAAACGTCACCAAGCCGATCCGATCGCTAACAAATACTCGAAACTCTCGAGACAATACAGGAGAGAGTCTCCATCCCCCCGAATTGCCAATAACCACCCGCCCAAACTTCTCCTACCCCTTCTTCGAGACCCATTATCACAACCCTCTCGAGAACCAAGAACACACGACAGCAGAGGTTCGCTGACCAGTGCTGACCCGAATACTAATCTGCCGGTTCAAGGCTTATGTTTGGTAGAGTATCAGTTCATAAGAGTTAAGTTATAAACATAAGTTCAATTGAAAAGAAATTGCTCGATTTTTTATTTCTATGTTAATTAACATATTATTCTAAGATATGCTAATGATGAAGAAAGATGCATCTCAGTGTGAGAAGTAACAAGTATAGTCGAAAAATGGATCTGTGATCAGATCGCTCTTAACTCCCCTCTGGCCCCAGCCAGTACGCATCCGTGTCTGGATTGTTTGTCTCGGCGTGGGTTTCGTACGTGTATAGGCGCAAAAAGCGTCGACCAGGATCCTATCGCAATGAAGTTCAGCAACATATCTATCATCAAGCTTTCGAAGGGGACAAATTTAGAAATCATAGGACTTGTCCCAACCTAGTAACCTGCATGGCAAGAACCCACCCCGTAACCCCAACGAAGACAGGCGAATGCGGAACAGTTTTCGCATCCAACCACGACGCCCAAGCATCAAGATCCGCCTTCGTCTCCACCCCACGTCACTGGATCGAACATCATATCGTTACTGGCCTGTTGGGGGTTCAGGCGCAGCTCGAGTACCGTGCGGCCAAAGGAGGGCATCATCATCTCAACAGCGTACCGCTCGCCGGAACTGTTGATATGGTCGAGGGTGGTGATACGTGACGCCCCCATGACGGCTGCATACCAATCAATGGAAACGTTGATGTTCGAGACGGGGAATTTGAGGTGGTGGATGCCAGATACGGGCGGGGCGATCGGCTGCTTGCAGGTGCTGTTTGTTGCTGTAGCGATAGCGGTGACGACAGCGAAGATCGTGCCTGGGAAAAGTCTTGAGTAATACATTTTCCTCTCGGCTGTCCCTGACAGGGGAGCTTGGATCGCTGCAGGAAGTTTTTGTGCAGCAGATTGACTGGGGCTTTAAACACCTTTTAAACGCAATGGAGTCAGGGCATGCCGGAATAACAGCCAAACAGGACCTGAATCTCCACCTCTCAATAATGCAGAGCTGACTACTCTTGTACTGCGCCGGATCCTTCAGCGATGCAGCCGAAAGCCAAAATCGACGCTCCGTAACGAGTGCATACAGTGTCGACAAAGACCGAAAATCGAAAAAATCAAACTGGTAAAAGTAAAAACAAATCAAAAACAAAAACAAAACAAAAAAAAACATTCAAACAGTAACGATAAGCCTTCTGTTTCATTAAACCACTATTCATAAATTAAAATCATCATTACCTCTCTCCCTATCCCCATCCCCACTCCACAACCAACCACCCACCCCCCCAAACCCACAAAACACACACACAACACCAGAGATTCGCTAGCATTCATCGACGCACCTACTGAAGTCTACCGATTCGCGGCCCATCTTTTCGTGCAAAGCAGACCAGAAACGCCCAACTCCCCTTAATCTATCGCAGTTATGTACATAGAAGAACGGTCTTTCACTCCTATTTATTCCGTTGTATGAAAATGCGAAGTGTTTTTGGGCCGAGTTGATCGAGACGGGAAGGGGGGCGTCCTTTTTTCCGGTTTTTGGGTAGGCTGCTGGGTTTGGAGAGGATCGTTGGGTGGTTGGTGCGCCTGGGTGCGGGGGCCATGGACTGTATGTAGGTGCAGGTGTGTGAGATGGTGGGGGGGGGGTTTGGTAATGCTTTTGGGGCCGATCTGGGAAAGGGGTTCCTTGCTTCGAATGAGGTGTTTGCAGTGACGTGCTGGTTGAAATCTTTGATGGAAGGATATGAGATTTCTCGTTTGGAATCTGTGGGAAGGCATTTGAGAGGGTTGGTTGCGCCTTTCACTTTTCTTATGTGGTGAAAAGCAATAGAGTTTCAAAGTGGATAAAAGACTTCGCTCGGATGGAGTGTTGCTATGAAAAAAAATCAGGCGCTCAGTCGCCAAATATGTACACATTAATGCCGTCGACGGCAATTAAAAGGGTTATCAAAAACGACCAAACCTCCCCATAATCTCTATCCCTAATCCGGGCAAAGCGGCAAATTCTTATCAGCAAAACAAAACGTATGCGCCACCCTACAAGCTGCGTACGTGATAACAGCCTGGTTATCCGGCGGCGCCCCAGGGATCGTCACGGGCAGATCAATAGCATAGGGCCCATTGACACCTTCGCCACCAACACACTGCGAGTCGGGCCCCAAGAGGTTGTGAGAGTAGTACAGCTGGTCGCCTTCGACGTGGTAGAGCTCGGGCGTGGCTTGCAGACCGCACGTGCAACCTTTCGGGCATATTTGGGAGGTAGTGATTGATGTGGTGGTGCCTTTGCTCACAGAGACGGAGGCGGAGACACCGGCATGTACGATGTCGTTAAAGTTGAGGCCAAAATCGGCACCTACTGTGACGGTTACGGTGACGCTATAGCTGTCTGTGTTGCTGATGGTGCACTGAAGTAGTGCGTTAGTAAAGATCAGAAGAGGGAAAGGATGGTATGACAAAAAGGGAAAGCACTTACGCCTGCCACTCCCGCGGTACATTGTGCGCCAGCTACACGTCGACGTGGCCCGAGGAAGGGTCCGTTCTGTTTGTGGATGACGTACTTGGTGCCCTTTACGCAAGTGGGCATTGATGCAGATCCGAATCCAGTATCGGGGAAAGCTGCAGGTGCTGAGAGTGCCGTGGGAACCAGTGACAAGAGTAAGGCGAACAGGAGATAGGACTGCATCTTGCCGGAAGGTGGAGGCCAGTTGGTCAGGGGAGAGACGACTGTAGACAAAGCTGGGAGGAGATTGTCTGATCGGGGTAAAGAGGTGTTGGTGAATGAACTGTCTTATTGATACAGTTGATCAGGGTTCTCATCCGGTCTTATATAGTCCGTGACGACGGCGGCCTTGGTCCTCCCGTGTTTGATGTTTCGGCGTCGACGCAACTCCTAGTCTAGTTGTATCATGATCCTAGCTCATAAAAACCTGTAGGTAATCCCGTGTGAATTCTTGCGCAAATATAGACTCTGAGACCAGTTCTTTTCTCCGACGCGGCACGAGTCGAGCGATTGGGGTAACATATGCATGATTGTCGTGGATCGGAAGTTTAAAAGAAGCCTAAATTTCTGGGGAAATTGTTTGATCGTCGGCAAACATCTCCCTAAGCCTATATAGGAGACAGAAGCGAGTAAGATGTCTTAATCGTTTCATCCCGCTTGGCTGTCAGAGGCGCGCATGAAAGCAAACAGACCACTGAATAAGCGTCCTTGTCGCGGCTGATTAGCAGAGCTACAGTAACCAATAACGATTAAGCTCAGGACTCGAGACATGAACACCTCCGTCATACACACAGTAGAACGGGACGGGAACGGACAGAGAAGCGCCCCATGGCTTTACGCCCATGTGAGACCCCGGCCATCATGTTAATGTTACGGTAGATTCGTTTCGGGGGTCTTTTCTAGCGTATTCAGAGAATCCGGCTTATGGGGGACTGTAGATCCGTGGGGTAGCCACGTGGTGACCTTCACCACCGAGCACACGGCACACAAGAGCAGGCGCCGGGCTATAACGCTCTCACGATATGAGAGAGGACCGGTTTCAAAGATCCTTGGCTTGGTGGAATGCAGGCTTCAAGAGCCGCAGAAAACCAAGTCGCTCAAGTTCAAGATCCGAAGTCCCGAGGATATTGTAACCATGTCCAGATCTCTTCCTTGGGCTGTGAGTCGAAGCCGACACTGAGGATCATACTGAGGGATCTTAGCTACGTTGACCCTCCTGGAAGTGACGAAGTACATGGTCCTCCGCGGTTTGTCCGAGGTAAAGTAATCATAAAGTAGGTATAAGTAGGAGTGGCTGACCAGATACGGCGTTGGCACATCTAGCGTCTGCTTATATTGAGAGCCAAGAATAGCCTATGAAATGCCACCATGCCACCATCTCCATCATCTCACGGCCACCCGTCCCCCTAGTCATGGTTTAGCTTCCGTCTGGAAGATCCTGAAAGTACTTATAAGCTGCTTATGCATATTAGCTTGCCTTGCGTTTGAAGGTACTCCGGCGCTACACGGATCTCGGCATCCACTCAGGCAACACTCTCCTCTCAAGTCTCAATCGATGGCCGACACTCACATTGTTACGTCCGGATATGATCGACATCAGTCTCTTGATTCGGTAGTGCTTTCGAAGGTGAGACCGTCGACAGCGTTAGAATTGGCACTTCGGCTTTACACCAAGAACGGCGAGATTGATGCCTTGAAGCACTCTGGAATCTAGCTCGTCGGGAAAGTTACCGTCCACGGAAGGAAGATGATGTTATTCCCAGTACGTAAACAGGTTGAAGGACGTCATATCTTTTTGTTCACGCCCGCCATACGCTGCCTTTAGAGATTTGGTCAAAGCGAGGGGATTAGCATGTAGGCGTTAGGTGGCTTCCATCGCTGACTGTGTGAGAATTCGGACTTTCTAAATGAAGCATCAGAGATTCCCGGAAGAAAAGAGTAACATCCAACAGACGGCACGCGAGAGACCATCTCAAGTCATTACTGGACGCCACTTGCTATAACAGGCTCTTTAAAATCTGGTACTGTATAAATAGACCAGCCCATAGCCAGCTGGTCACATTTCAGTTATGAAACAATCCAGAGAAGCGACCTCGTGTTATCATAAGGGCCGTTCTAAGCGTCAGAGTCTAGGAAATGCTTCAGCCGGCAATTACAAAATATAGTTAATGAAAAACAAATCGCAGCAATCTGGCAGCTAACCTACTAAGTATACCTCCAGCCTGCCTGCGGTTTCGTCACATAGTCGGGCCTAAACATTTCCAGGCGCATGTTTGAGGCTCCTCGAGGCAGAGCAGAGTTTGCCGAGAGAGCCTGCCCATGCACCACGGTCACGGCACCGTATCGGATAGGCCTATCACCAACTTCCCTGAGGAGAGTATTGGCATCTGCGTTCGAATCGATGGAACTCAGCATAGGAGCATTAAGAGCTTTTGCAGTCTCAATCGGGCTCATCGAGACCGTCTTGCCAAGGGTCCAGTATCCATGAAAGGTGGGGGCAACGAATATTATGCCCAAAGCAGTCACCAAGACTGCGAGGCCCAGGTATAGAGAATGTGACTCATAAACGGCTTGCTGCCCAGTTTGTACCGCAGACACGGTCTGGAGGTCACTGCTGTTGGCCGCTGCTATAGCGGTTCTGAACATTAGCTCGCGAGCCGAAGCCAGCATATCGTCTAGAGGATTGCCAAACTTCAAGGTGCAGCTGTTGGCAGCTGACAAATCGTTTGCCGATGGCTGCGCATATTCTGCCGCAGTTGAGCCTGTGAGGAGGATCTCGTATCCGACGGCAGCAGCGAAACGTGCGTTGGCATTCGAAGTGAATCTATTACTCAGAGCCAGCCACATCCCACCGAGGGTGCTTGGTCCGCTTGTTCCGCCGTTCAGAAGGACGTCGGAAATCTTAATGACTTGGTCATCCCATATAGTTGTTTCTGGAGCTAGATTTATGATGCTCTTGTTGCTATCTAGGATGACAGAGTAACCGACAGTGGCCGCTCTCAGCGAGCAATTCCTTATCGTTAAGGCTCCATCACAATCAGGGGTCTCCTTATATTGGACGTTGAGGCTGATATCGCCGGGCTTCCCAAAATGCCAGCCTAACCACGAAAGGAAGATTTTGGTACCATTTGTGACGACGGGTTGCTGAGGGTCAAATCCACCATTGGGGCCAGTGTCAGACAGAGGGATCAATGAGAAAGGCACCGAGTTCTTTGAACAATTTACAGCAAAACCTGATCCCTTGACTATCGCAGAGCAGGTGCCGTCACAGCCGGTGTTGGTGAGGTTAACAGGTACTCGATTGGTATAATCTTGGATTGTTGGAGTAAAGTTCAACATCAACAGGGACGGCTGCTGCTGCCGGCCACTGATCATGCCAGTGTATCCATCGGGCAGTTCTTTAGCTATGGGAATTGATAGAGTGACGTGCTCGCTAATAGATCTGAAGGTGACGGTCGAGGCGCGCTGCAGCAACGGTCCGTTTATTGGTGTAAAAGCCACAAATATGGTAGCCACAGCCACGAGGTTTATGTGTCTCCCAGATGTCGAAGCAGCCCATAAACTATTTCCGTGAATCCAGTATCTATGTAAGTCGTTGACGGTAGTATTGTCCTTCATGGAACGTTTCCACCAAGCAATATTAGCTCCCTCCGCAAGAGCAAAGTGAAGCAGTATGTTTGTCACAGCCGACGCGATAGCCAAGTACACCGTTGGTTGGATGCTCCACTTTGTAATAGGTTGGCCATTGGATATGAGGAGAACGGCCACAGAGGCGGCCACTCCGAGCAAACTCCCAATCCAGCTTCCGAGACCTAGCCAAGGCAGCCGGGCAACGAAACCAGGATTCCATGGCTTCCTTGGATCGACGGGAGCGTAGGCGGGCGCAGCATCGTGGAATTTATCCATCACAGAGTTTCATGAAAGTAAGCAGCATAAACAGCAATAGCAGGTGGCAGTACGTCCACTATGTATCACCACACTCCCACAAGGCTGCAATAAACAATGTGCAGAAGTAAAGCTGAATTGACATGCCAAGACAAGCAACGCAATGACTGGCGCCCATACCAACCAGAATTGGCCGAATGAGGGACAGAGGGCACCACAATTCAATGTGGAGCCAATACTTCAAGGTAAGCGGAGCGCCCTTGGCGCTTTCGATACGGTCTGGATCAACGAACTCGTAATGTTGATGGACAAATAATTCGGCCTTCAGTCTTAAACTCTTCTGAAGTGACATCGCAACCTTGAGCTTTCCTCTGAACCAGCTTTTAGTAACATTCGCGTTGTAGAAATGCACCCAGAACGGGCCACGACTCGCAGAGCATTGCGTTGATAAGGTGGACGTTGGGCCAAACAACAAAGCTATGTAACTGCATCCTTGTCCCTTCGAGCAGCTACGAGCAGCGACGTATCGCCACCAGCATGCACTGACGATACCTCAGACCATGCCTCCAGCAACCATTTTATTTGGCGATTCCGTTGCTACCTCCTTCTGCAGTGCTGTTGCGTTTGTATTACGCTAGGAACTTTCAAAATTCCAACTCGTCTAGGTAGCAATGTGCGACCTAGAATAGCGCTGATACACTTAAAGAAGGCAGTGGAGCATCCTAATCAGGACCCAGTCGGCGAGATATATTCCCCAACTTTCCGTATGGTTCGCCACATTAGCTTATTGACTATCGAAAGAGACTGTACTGTTCGATTTGGTACGACCGAGCCTTCATGTTTCCCTTCGGTCCATAGGGTTAGCCTTACTGTAGGGCTCGGCACCCGAGCTTACTCATTCTCCACACACTCACAGAGACCAAACTCAACTCTATTACCACCCACTGAACCATAGCATCTACCATACCCACAGTAGATCCATGACAATTATACTACTATTAGAGTGTATTTGATTATGTTATCCTCGAATTCTTTGACAAACAGCATGCAACGACAAGATTTCTTGGAAGATGTTTCCAAAGCTTTTCTGAAGCATCTTTGCAGAGCTTGTTCCTCCCTCGTGTCGACGACGGCAGTCACCAATGATGCATTCCTTTCGAGTCATATTGTGATATTTCTTCGCTTTTAACACAGTAAGGCTTACGCAGCCTGACGGTCAAGCAAGAACGAGAGAGCCTTAGCCATGCAGCAGAGGCATGTCTCAGCAACTCGCCTAGCAACGATGCTGCCTTCTTAATGGCACTAGCCATCTCAGACCAGGCATCCTGCTTCTCCTGTCTTTGGAATTATACTGTCCTACGTTAAGGGTGGTTGTGGGGCTTTCGCAACGATGTGCAGTGAAAAGATTTCCGATTTTATTGCTTGTATTTGTCTAATCCGAGCTTTGTCTGGGATTATTATTACACTGTTCAACAGTATCACGATAATGAGCTTCACAGGATAGTGCAGGTTCTGAGTATTTCTCTGAACATTCATATATATCGACACTTTAGATTCTCACAAAGAGCACTCGGAAATGAAGCCAGATCTTCGCTTGTACCGAGTACGGAAATTGACACCAAAAGTTCTCGAACTGCGCTACTGCACCCCCATACAATTTTGTATGTAATAAATAACTAGCGCCGAGGAAGATTATAGTCCCAGCCACAGCACCAAATTTACCAGTCTTCGTCATCGACCTCCTCTTCGGCCTCCACCTCATCGACCTCCACCTCATCGACCTCCACCTCATCGCCCTGAAATAGCTCGCTACCGCCAGGCCTCCTACCTGCCTTACGGCGTTGATACCGCTTCTTCCGTTCGGTCCTATTGTAGAGCCGTATGTCACCTGCTTCGGATTTACCTTCTCTATATTCATTACCTCCTCCTACTTCAATAATCTGCTGTATGTGACGCGATATTCTTCTGATTCACTTCTGAATTCGTTTCTGAGTTAACTTCTGCTTTCAGCACGTCGTTCAAGCCTTCGTCATTGCAATTCGACTTCGAGATGCTTCTTTTCGAATTGTTTGACGCTTCATTCATCATCAGCACGGCTCGATAGCGTTAAGATCAGGCGAATTGGCTGGTCATAGAAGACGTAGAATACTTGCATTCATGAAGATGACATCTTGATGATGAGATGCATGAGCTGATGCCTTATCTTTCTGCATCATTGTATTCGAACGATCGATTATACACTCACGGGCGAAAGAAATGAGCTTGGGCAGCAGAATTTCCTTCTGATAGCGATATCAATCAATGCCTTCTTTATCCTTTCTGATCATCTTATCATGTTTCTGATCTCACTTTCATTTAGACTTCGAATCTTCTTTATTTCGAAGATTCATCCTTCGCATGAAGATTTTCAACTCTCATGTCTCTTTAGCAGTCGACTTCAAAGCATCATTAATACGCTTAAGCTTCTCAGCAGAAGTTGTTGCGAGCGTGCATTCTGAGTTAGCCTAACATAGATCATGTTAGATTATCATAGACTAGTATAGGGCTGATGTTGACACGCTAGTGACCTAGCGTGCCTTCGTGAGTATAAACCTTTGACGTGTTGCATCTTCTTCCTTCTTTAGCTTTGAACTTCTAGTTAGAATACATTCATATGATTCGCTCTATGCAGACTCATAACATTAGTTCAAAGCTCATTAACCTTGCTATCAACGTGTAGACGATATAAAAACAAGCTACACAATCAGAATCAAAACTCGAGCTCAGAAAGCTCGATAGAAACCAGAAATTTCTAAAGAAGAACCTTAATTCGGAACCAGAAATTTCGGTAGAATCAGAATCAAAGAACACGAACGCGTTGCTCTTAACTAACTCTTTATTGAGCTCGTCATCAGAAATCAGAAATTTCAGCAGTACTTGAATTCAGAAAGTTTGATAGAGTACTAGTCGTTGCTCGAACTCAGAAAGTTCGATAGAGTAACATCAGAATCTCGATCAGCAATTTTCTACTCATATCATGATTAGAAGCTCAGAATCAGTGAGCATTGCTCGCTATGAACTTCGAAATGCTAGAAAAGAATCACTTCTATCACAGAATTGAACAGCATCAGAAGAAGAAGACACGAATGCGTCGTCGAATACAGAAGAAGAAAACACGAATGCGTTGCTTTTTGATCACGAAATAATCAAGATCAGCATCAGCACTGAATTGAATGCTTGAATAAGCGCTTATGAAGCAGACGACATCGTTGTCTTTATCAAGTACATGTGTCAACAGCACGACATTGAAATCGAGATTCACAATGACATGATTCAGATGTTAGAAGATGTCAACGAGACAAATATCACATTGAAGATTATGCAGACGCATCTGCAGAAAGAAAATAGAAACAAGAACGTGATTATACATCATCTGAATGTTACGAGCGTGCTCAGCCTTCTACTGAGATACGTGTTCTTTGAGCTAGGCTAAGACTCTATCGAGCTTAGCGCTCATCTTTCTTCTGTACATATAGTCTTCGCACCTCGTAGCTCTCGCTCTTTAGCTTTGAATTCTCGTTTACTCGTATATCATCTGGTTTACACGTATCTCTATGACTTGCTCTAGGCATGGTTCTAACATTATTCAAAGCTTCGTACATATCACACGACAGTGATTCGCTTTCTAGTTGAGCCGATTTTTGCAGCTCTACGATCGAAAGCAGAAGCTCTGCTACAGACGTGTAGTAGACGTGAAGACAACAGTTGATCTCTTTACTGAGCTTGTCATCGAATCGAACAAGCTTTGTCACGTGTTGCAGGCAAGAAAACCTCGACTGAGCTCTTGACTGAGCTCGTCATCGAACAAGCTCTGCGACGCGTCGCAGGCACGAATCGATCTCTCGATTGATCTCTTGACTGAGCTCGTCATCGAACAGAACAAGCTCTATCGAACGCGATAGGCAGAAATCGAAACAAGTTCTATTGAATGCGATAGACAGAAACAGAGAGTGCTATCGAATGCGATAGACGCGATCAGAACAAGCTCTGCTTTAAGAGCGCGTCTGATATTGACCTCGTCATTGAGACGATCAATGAACAGAACAAGCTCTGCGACGCGTTGCAGACAGGAATCAGAAGTGAGTCTGCTACAATGACAGACAAGAATTGATCTTGTCGTTGAGTCAGTCACTCAATAGCTAGCCTGCTTGAAAGGCACGAATTGACAGTGAGTCTGCTTCAAAGACGCGTTCAATATTGATCTCTTGATCGAGTCAGTCACTCGATAGCTAGTCTGCTTGAACGACACGTTCGATAGTGAGTCTGCTACAATGACAAGTCAATAGTTGATCTCTTGATTGAGTCAATCAACGAACGAAACAAGCTCTACTACATGCGTGTAGTAGACACGAACGAGACAATGTCTATCGAACGCGATAGGCACGAACGAAACAACTCTGCTACATGCGTGTAGTAGACGCGAATCAGAAGACACGAGTTGATCTCTTAATTGAGTCGATCAACAAATAGAACAAGTCTTGCTACACACGTGTAGTAGACAGAAACCAGAACAGTGAGTCTGCTTTAAAGACGCGTTCAATATTGATCTCGTCATCGAGCTAGTCACTCGATAGTGAGTCTACTTAAAAGGCACGAACGAATAGTGAGCCTGCTTTAATGACAACTCACTCGATTCAGCAACGAATCTTCTATTATTCGCATCTTCTACGATTTACCTCTATTCACGACATTGACGACAACAGCAAGATGATATGTACTGCAGACAGAATAAAACATGTACTATATGTCTTGAAAGAATTGAACATATACTACATGTCTGAAAACACGAAGATATGAGCTGAAACTCGTTCATCGCTGAATATTTGAAGCTGAATAGAAAGAAAACTGCTTGAATGGCAAGAATAGTGAGTCTGCTTGAAAGACACGAATCGACAGTGAGTCTGCTTCAAAGACGCGTTCTATATTGATCTCTTGATCGAGCTCGTTACTCGATAGTGAGTCTGCTTCAATGATATGAACGAAACGAGCGTTATCGAATGCGATAAGTCTGAACCAGAAGTGAGCCTGCTACAATGACAAGTCAATAGTTGATCTCTTGATTGAGTCAATCAACGAACAGAACAAGCTCTACTACATGCGTGTAGTAGGCACGAACGAAACAACTCTGCTACATGTGTGTAGTAGACACGAATCGAAGACAACGATTGATCTTATCGACTGAGCTCGTCATTCGATAGTGAGTCTGCTTGAATGACATGAACGAAACAAGCTCTATCGAATGCGATAGACTCGAACCAGAAGTGAGCCTGCTTCAAAGACACTCGACAAGAAGAAATAGACTTGAAACGTCTGAATAGAACGAGCTTGAACGCTCGATGAAATGAGCTTGAAACGTCTGAATAGAACGATAACGAATCGTACAAGAAGAAGCTGATTGAAGCAATGAGATCATTGCTTGACTGAGAGAAGAAAGTAATGTTACGAGCGTGCTCAGCCTTCTACTGAGATACGTGTTCTTTGAGCTAGACTAAGACTCTATCGAGCTTAGCGCTCATCTTTCTTCTGTACATATAGTCTTCGCATCTCATAGCTCTCGCTCTTTAGCTTTGAATTCTCGTTTACTCATATATCATCTGATTTACACGTATCTCTATGACTTGCTCTAGGCATGATTCTAACATTGAAAGCTGCATCAAGTTGACAAAGCACTTCGATCTCTGAAGATCGATTCTCGAAATCGATCAAGTTATTGAACTCTTCATTGTTTGAAAATTCATTGCAGAATGTAAACAATTGACTATCGCGAATGTGAAATAAGCTGAAGACAAACAAGAATCACTTTTCTATCGAAGAGTTGAAGATTGTTTACATCGAAAGTCAAGTCAGTGAAGCTGCGATCAAGCACATAGCTTCTCGCATGCAAGATATCTTCTTGAACTCGTTTCTAAAAGTCGAAGAAGTACTATTAATCATTAATAAGATGTACAACAATTTCAATCATCATCACACGATTCAACGACAGTACTTGAAGCTTTATCAGAACAAGATCTTCTTTCATGAAATTTGAATGAAATTTCAGAGATTTAGTGCAGAACTAGAATACAATAACAAGACTTTACTAAATGATTTTCAGCATAAGATCAGCTCAGATCTTCAGCGAGCAACGTTCAATGAACAAATCACGAACTTGAACGAGTTTATCAACATCTGCATGCAAGTCGATGTTAGATTGACTGAATTGAACGCTCGATCAGTCGTCAAAGCATCAGTTACTCAAGCTGCTCACTCTGTTGTCAGCACATCAACTATTTGACTTACGTCATCAGTTTCTTCATGAAAGAAATTCAGAAGATCGAAGCTCAACTTTATTCAAAAAGAGTTGTTTAAGAAAGAATTCTGCTTCAAATGCAAGAAGTCAGATGTCACGGTTTTAGCATGTGTTACTCGGAAAGTGTTGGGAAAAGAGGTGTTAGGTCACTTAGGTGGTGTTGGACAATATTATAGGTGATGATAGGCGTGAGGTTATCAGTGGTGTTATGGGGGC
>JAABVA010000813.1_pt1 | contig 36303 bp, 29 predicted proteins | sample 5560331 | NCBI WGS metagenome assembly JAABVA01 (sample SAMN12812661, study PRJNA571458) | rock metagenome | isolation source: Antarctica rocks | place: Antarctica: Victoria Land, Mt New Zealand sud | collected 2016-01-07 | reverse complement strand
CGCCGAATCTGGCAATTGACACCCAATAGTGAGGTCCAAGCAGAATGCACGTCTCTAATCTGCAGTGCCCGCCCTTTTCCCATAGTCGTTGTTCGCCTTTCGACAGTGACATGGTTGTCAACGTCGGTGTTAAGACCATCCAAATAGAAATGATAAACCTTATAGCGAACTATTTCGAAGGTGAGCCGCGTCAATACTATTGTGCGTATGTAGATTCCTTACTCTCTGGGGGTAAAGACAAGAAACTCGAAGTACTCGGCGAGCTCTGGCAGCGTAAGCTGGCTCGATGTCTCACTTGCTTCATCGTCTAAGAGACGCTTAGAAGGCGCGCAAGAAAAGTTGCCACCTGATACGGCGCTCAAAAAGATTAGGTGCAAGCAGCACCGGGCTGCCTATGCAGGCAAAGTCGTGCTGCGCTGGCCGATTCTCTCAACTGTCGCTTTTGATTGTGAGGTACGGAAGCTTTCGCCAACGGCATTGAATCTCGATCTTTGTAAACGACGCAAGTTAAATAAATGCTAGGGAACAATTAGAATGGAAGGTGGGAGATAGCGCGCGTCTGCGGAAACCACGCTAGTGTTTGTGAATCATTCGGGACTGCGGGGTTGACAGCCAATCGATGAGTGACTGCTGCCTAAAACATGCAACTAAATATATTTGTGCGCAGGGTGGCCCCGACTTTGTCATCCACAGCTACTGCCCCAACGCACCTCTGGCTCACAAATCACCACAGATGAAGAACTTGGTGAGTGAATCGGCTTTCTATTCTGCGTTCAGCTTTTTGAGACAAGCACCATCTGTCAAGTTCTGACAGCTCATATTAGGATTTACGCATAGCCGGTAAATACCAGCTTCAAAGGAGGATCGGTGGGGGAGGCTTCGGCGCTGTGTACATAGGTAATCAACATGCGAAGTGACTGAAGTGGGTTCATAAGACTCATCACTTTCCAGGAACCAGCATTGATACTGGCGAAGAGGTCGCCATCAAACTCGAACACGTCTCTATCGATCCCTCCTTCCTCGAACTTGAAGCCGAGGTCTACCGATCCCTCTATGGTGGTGCCGGTATTCCACGAGTTCACGCTTATGAGACAGAGTGCGAATTTAACGCCTTGGTGTTTGATCTGCTAGGGCCAAGCTTGGAAGACCTCTTCAATTTCTGCAGTCGCAAGTTCTCTCTCAAAACGGTGTTGATGCTCGCCGATCAGCTCATTTGCCGTCTTGAGTATATCCATTCCAAGCACGTCATTCATCGAGACATCAAGCCAGAGAACTTCTTGATGGGTACCGGGAGGTGTGGGAATCAGGTTTATGTAACAGATCTGGGCCTCGCCACGGAACCCTATGCTACCCAGATGAACGCTCATACCGCTCGCGCTCGGAACCCAAACTTGATTGGCACGGCACGATTTGCCAGCATCAACGGTCATTTAGGATTTGGTAAATAAAACGTTCCTTGGTCACTGCTGCATAAAATCTAACTCCTAGCTAGGGAAATCTCGTGGCGATGATTTAGAATCTTTAGGATATATGATTCTTTATTTCCTTCGTGGTTCTCTCCCGTGGCAGGGTCTCAAGGCAGCGAGTCAGAAGCAAAAGGAGGAGCTTATCTTGGAGACGAAGGAGACCATCAGTACCAAAGATCTTTGCGACGGTCTTCCTAAGGAATTCGCGATGTATTTCGACCATATCGATTCCCTTGGCGTTGACGAGAAACCGAAATATTCTTATCTGCGCAAGATTCTCCGTGATCTCTTCATACGCGAAGGCTTCAAATACGATCATGTGTTTGATTGGACAATCCTAAAGTATCTGATGGCTATACAAGGAACGGAGGTACTGCAAGGCGTGGATGCCTTGCCTGAAAGAACTGCATAAGGTTGTTTTTCAAGTGGGTAAACAAGGTTGAATGAAGAAGACTGAAAACGGAACCCACGTGTGGTCTTTGGGCCTTTGCCCCTCGGATCCTTCTACTCGGTCCAGGCACTTCGCATACCAGGCACAGACCGAGCGCACAGGGAAAGATTGAACGATATGATGAGAAGATACGAGGATGAGAAGCTGTGACCCAACAGAGGAAACTATGGATTAGGGGAGCCAGTATTGACTGGTAGAATCGGTCTCTTCCGTAGAATACTGAAACGGACCAATCCTTTGAGGAGCAAGTCAGTAGAAGGTCGTTTCTCAGACGCTGCCATTATCCCAAATGGTGTAGACTGAGACCTTTTCTAGAAATAGAACCAGGGACGCGTTGGATGCTGGAAGCCGGAGGTGGAGCAGGGGTTTGCCAAAAGTAAGCAGCGGAGGGCCAGAAGTAGAGCGGGGGCTTCAGAGAACTGGTATTCTTCTCTAATATCAAAACACCCATCTCGCTCGGCCCAAGATAAGGATAATTTCATCTATTTCGAATTTGTCGCGTCAAGAATCATACAGTATGCTTTACGCAGCAAAAGCAAAAACACAACAGTTTACAAGATGTCAAGCGAATCTTGCACTGATAATTCGCAAGAATGAAGGGTATTATACTTATCGATGGCCAAACCACGAATCTTAATCTTCATTTATAACGGACATTGTACGTATGATCTTCTTGGGAACTATCTCGCAGTTGAACTCGTTTCAGGAATGTCTTCTCCAAAAACGTGTCTTGACGTGGCACTATCAGATGTCGCCACACCTCTGGTCATAAATATTCAATTATTGCGCCTGCACTGACCGCGAACAGGGCTGACAATCTCGTTCTCGCGCCCAACTACACAGGCTTATTGAAAATGTCTATTACCCCTGTCCACCCAAAATGATCAAACACCAAAATATCCAAGGGAACAAAGGAATAAGCAAAATTGGAAAAATATGGCCGCCTTTCGAAACGCTGCCCTTTCCTCCTCAACGCCACCAGAATTCTCAGAGAGCCAACCGGACTGATCGTAAAGGGGCTTTCTCTCTCCATGCCTGCGTCAAACTTTGGCCTGCTTGTTCGGCAGCTTTCTCTGGGACGTCGGAGGAGTTCGTGGGACGACCGTCAATAACGAAGATATCATCTCTTCAATCTTAGGGGTCATAGCATCCTTCTCGCGAAGGAATTGGATTCTCTATTGAATTAGTTTTAGCTCAACCGATGAAGGACAGCAAGCTGAGGCTCACGGTTTCGAGGGTTCGTATCCCCATCTTCACATTTATCGCAACTTTCTTCACATTTCTCGCAACTTTCTCCTCATCCGTCTCGTCAAAAATGTCCTGCCACTTTCGTTTCTTCTGCTCTGCCACTGCTCCAACCGCCACTGCTCGAACGTTCAGTGGGTTTTCTCCGAAAGTGTCGCCGTCCCTTGAGCAGTACGCCACCGTACTCTCCAGAAAAGTCCTGATGCGTTGTCGCGGTTTCGGCTTCGCGAAACGGATGGCGTTCGTGTCTCCTTCGATCGAGAACTTCTTCGCTGCGTCGGGCCAGTGCATCTTCTCCACAAACGAGATCATGGCGTGGTAACTTAGTGTCGAGTCCGCGCGTAACTCACGTTCGCCAAAGACTCGAACTCCAACCGGAAGTATCGCCAGCAATTTCTGATGGAATTCATCCTTGTCGTCTATGGTCGACTTTGACCACGTCACGTAAATATGTTTACCGTTGAATACGTACTTCCCGTCCTTAGTCGAATCCTCCAACTCATCTGTTGACTCAACTTCTGGTTCCTCCTCCACTGTACCATTGAGATAGGCATCGCCGGCGGCTGGAATATTTGCAAAATCACCCATGATAACAACAATGATTGAGAACAATCGGGGGAGAGGTCCTCCTTTATATGTATGTTCCGGCTGAACACAGTTTTGAACTGAACACACTTCCGAACATATTCTCACGTGCTTTGCCAAACGTACAGCTGTGCCCAACCCTAATCAGGTTAGTCGCTCCCCAGGTTGTCCACACCTGTAGTCACTAGGGCCAGCAGGTCGGTTAGCCACAGCTCTAGCACTTTTCTCTTCGAGGTGCCAGACTGTCTGGAACGCTGGAACGCTGGAACGCAGTTATACTTCTGGGTATAAAGTGACAAAGACGAGATTACCAATCCCTCTTTTCACTCCTCTAATAGGCTCTTGGAACGTACCTCGTTAGCGTACGTGCCACTCCGACTGGCACCTCGCAGAGAATAGTGCTACAGGTGGGCACAACATAGGTGTTGGGCGCCAAGAGGCTAACTGGCTGGCACTAGCGCAGGCGACCAATCGGGAGCGTGGAGCGAAAGTTGTGCCCAGCTGTACAAGTTGTGCCCACCTGTAAGGAGGGTACGTAAGAAGGAGGGTCCCCCGACGTTCTCGCAAGAGATCGAACAATCGTACACACCACCCACCGCCACGTCGCAACGCAGTGAAAGAAACACGACGAACGACTATCAGTCCGCGCACATACGAACGAAGCCATAGCGCAGTTATACGCAAGACGCAAGATGCAAGACGCAAGATCATTCGAACTCTCGGGCAAAGGACGAGGACAGTACACCGCAGCAGAAGCAAGGGCAGCCAAGTATGGGATTGCGATGGAGGCGCCAATGCGGCCGTTCATTCTGGATCTTCCTCCAGAGCTGATGTTCAACGTGTTGGAGCACGTGGATACTCTCGACGATTTGGCGTCGTTGTTGTTGACGAACAAAGGGATGGCCGATCTGGGTCGGAACATCCGGGCAAAGACGCTGTGGCGGATCACCATGCGATCCGGGGATTGTTGGAGGCACGACGACGGACCGTGTGGGTTGGTCCAACCTGTGTTCGAAGAACCTGAGTCGAGACCGTTCAAAGTACGGGCGTGGTTGTATAGGCGTGCAAGCCTATCATCGTTTGGGACCAGCGAAGAAGCGCTAGGTCGGTGTATCGTATTGATGGAAAATGATATGACAAATCCGTACGACGCAGAGAAAAGCCGGGGACCGCTGAGTTCAAGTACGGACAGCCACGAGGAGTGTCGGGCCAAAGTGAAGGAATGGGCGAAATTATGGTGCATCTTCAAGCGACATCTGGTGATGCAGCGTGTGCAGCGGGTGAACGTGGGCGACGAGAGTGTGAGGCCGGAGTGGAGACGATCGTATGAACCGGGGAAGGATGAGGATAAGGATAGTAAAGAAGATACGGCGCTGGTCGAAGCATTGCGAGAAGCGAATGGTCTCATGGGTAGGGAGCGCGATAGGAATGTGTTGAATTTTCGGCGAAGGAATTGATTGACAATCGTGCGAATTCAAACTATGTAGACACCCTAACGGTGAAGGGTGAGTGTTAGAAGAATGGAATATAAGATTTGGCGACAGTGAGGTTAGTCACGATAGAAAGGATGGTTGATAGATGTCATGTTGGGGAAGACGGTGGAGTTATGAGAATAGCGTCAGCAAGGGGGGACCCTCTGGGGGAGAGCGAAGCGATCCTGAGACGGACCGAAGGAAGGGAGCATGTGTGTGTGTGTGGTGAGCGTAGCGAGGGAGAGAGAGCGCAGCGAGGGTGATGAAGGGCGTAGGCCCGAATGGGGAGCGACGTAGTTGCGAGTGTGGGTGAGCGACCGTAAGGGAGGGAACGGGAGCGTTCCAGAGAAAAAGGTGCCAGCCTTTTACTATGATTCCTCTGGAACGCTGGCATGTGGCACCTTGTGGTAGATCCTGCGGTAAAGTGACAAAGACAAGATTACCAATCCCTCTTTTCACTCCTCTAATAGGTTGATGGAACGGAGACAAGACGGTTTTCGACAGTCGGGTTGCGACACATGCCGGAAAGCCGATTGGACCTGTACTGCGGAAGATCTTTGGAGGAGGCGGACTGCGGAGGACGCTGAACTGGAACCAGTCGGCGCACGAAGGAGTCGGGTTGGGTTACACGGCCTGGACGACTCATAAGATTAACGAGTATTGGCCTTTGGACAAGACGTACACGTACATGTATGAGGGGCAGAACGATCAGGTATTTGAGCGAAACGCGGAGATGATGTTGTACGTGGATTGTTCGTCGAGGCAGTCTGTGCAGATACCGGAAGATACTGCATTGATTGGGGCGCATGTGAATAGTGTTATCGTGGATATTTACTATCACGACCTTAAGGTAGTTAGAATGGCGTGTTATGACTGACAAGGAGGTTGAAGTTAAATGGTTGAACATCGTGAATGTGTGTGTTTAAATGTGATGGTTTCGTCGACGGTAGTAGATGTCGTGATAGAAGGATGGTATGATTATGATGATGGCGTCAGCAAGGGGGGACCCTTTGGGGGCGCAGCCTGTGAGGGAGCGAAGCGATGGAGCATGAGGTGGGGAGCGAAGCGAGTGTGATGAACGGAGTGAATGGTGAGCGCCGCAGGTGTGAACGTGATTCCCCTGGAACCCTGGAACGTGGAACGCAGTGTATGTTGCAGTGAGTACGACGAAGGATATATGGTCACACCCATCTCTTCGTCCTCCTAATAGGTTGATGGAACTGGCAGCAGTAGCGTACGTTCCAGACAGTCTGGCACCTTGGTGTACAGCTGTGTCCAACCTACTGCTGGCCCTAGAGCTACAGGTGTGTCCACTTGGAGCGCGACTAACCGGAATAAGGTTGGGCACAGCTGTAAGTGTTAGTGGCTTGGCACAAGACGCGATTATAAGGGAACCTCCTTTCCGTTTCTTTCGCAGAGAGAACATACACACGTACACTCGACAGACAATAAGCATGGCGTACAGGTACACGAAGGGCAGAAAAAGCAGTAGCGGAAAGTTAGCTTCCTGGAAGAAGGGAAAGAAGACGCGCGGACGTGTGTCGAAGAAGGCAGGAACGAAGACGGGGACGGCAAAGTTGAACGCACTGGTGGATGCGAGAGTGCAAAAGGTATTGCACAGCGGAGCGCAGAACGAGAAGAGAAAGATCACGATGGAGTTGGAGTTGGACAACGACGCTGTGTACATCGCCTTCCCGTTGATGTACACAGCGTCGTTGTCCAACTCCAACTCCATCGTGATCTTTGATTCCAGGTCTATTCAATGACACCAGACTCAAAACGATCTGGCTGGGAGACATTCTTGGTGAAGAAGTTCTTCGCTGTATGTGGCACTTATGCGTGAGAGCTTTACGTTTGTTGACATCGGCATAGAATTTCTCGATTGACATGATTAGTCTCTTCCGTAGAATGCTGAAACAGATCAATCCTTTGGGGAGCAAGTAAGTAGTGGGACAGACAGACAATCAATGACCTGTTATCTTCTGGACATGCTTAAGATGCCAAATAGGGGTGATCTTGCAGGTTGAATAACTCGTGGCCCACTACCACTGGTGAGCGAGAGGTGAGTCTGCAGATTTGTCGCTGTAGTAGAACTAATCTGCTGCGGGGTAGAAGACTGCTCTACCTGTCTATGGACGGATTACCTTAGCGAACTGCTCATAAAGTCCGATCGTGTGTTCCAAGAAGAAAGTGCACTGCTTCTTCATCTTTCATTCGAGCATAGTGGGGGATGGTGTGGTCGTAGATAGGAGGGTGCATTTGAGGCTGAGGGAGATCCCTGAAAACGATACTTGAACGATCGAAAGCGGGGTAGCACAGCCATTGGAAAGCCTTGCTTGGACCAAGTTGCAAGCACTCTTTGCTTTGAAAAAGGGAGTTCGGACCTATCGTTGTCAGGATATATTATCAGTTAAAGTACAATGCCCGCGACACGGATCTCCTCACGGCAACATTTATCCCAGGTGCGCTCTCCGCAAGACACGACTCACAACAGCAGTAAGATGCTGGCTGGCTGTATCCTTTGGTTACCCAGGAAAGACCAAACGGATCAACACGTTGTCATAGGTTCATATATCGATGACGGCTGCTTCAATCACCCTGTTGTGGTTCTGTCCGTCGATCTGGAAGGGCGGACTGCTACTGTGCTCATTGTCAGCAGCATTCTTATCTAAAGATTCCTGAATAGCCTTTTACATTCTAAGCTAACATCAAAAGCTCACTTCCTTAGATGGCCGAGACCTTGCAGAGAGGCATCCAGAGAGCCATCGCGTCCGCAGCCACCACCTCCCTATCTTTCCCAGCGCTGCTCACCCTGATAACAACCTCCAGTTATTCCTCGACGGTAACATCCGGCTTCGCAAGGATTCTTACATCAATACCGAGGTTCAAATTCTCGTCAATTTGGCATTCTTAATTCCATACAATCGCTCCGGCAAAGAGTACAAACTCAAGCAAGAATCCTACCAGACCTTAGCCACATATATCAACTTCACTCCTCGAATTTGCCCGCCCGACAGCCTTCCCATCTCCAGGAACATCTCCGATCGACTCCCCCTGTATGGTCCACGTCCAGGCTTTTACCTTCCTGCTGTTATGCACTCTCCCTCGCGGACAATTCAGCCTACGGTACCACATATATCCTCAACGCCCGCTTACAGATCAGCCTCTTTGCGCTCCTCGCGCTTCATCACTGCGGCCGCCCCTTCACAACTTCCCATCTCCACTTCTCCACATCAGATCCCTGTTGTCCGCGAGACGCCCCAAGAGCGGCACATGTACGACGTTTCCGGACGTAATGAACGGACACCACTACTACCCTACAGCCGTCTACCCACCGCACCACCGCCATCAATACCCGAACCAGGCGTTTCTCTTGCAAAATTCATCGTCGTTCTACTCTGCTTGGGTTCCCTTGCCGCCATGACTTACGGCGGCTATCGACTTCTACTTCTCGGGAGATTCGCGTGGGAAGGCATTCGAGGGAGATGGAGTGATTTTGGTGAGATGTTACTGCGAGCCAGAGCTTTGCAGTCAATGAGGGTGTTCTTCGAATAGTGTTGATGAACCCGTTCAAAATAGAACTCAGAAGGCAGATTGTCGATAGTGCGTGGGCACGAGGGATTAGAGAAAGCCAGAATTGACTGACAAAATTCGTTCCTTTCGAGAATGCTGAAACAGTCCAATCATTCGGGGAGCAAATAAGTAGAAGATCGTTTATAAGACGCTGCCGCCATCCCAACTGGTGTAGGCTGAGCCTTTTTCTAGAAATAGAAACAGGGATGAGCTGGATGCTGGGAGGTGGAAGTAAATGCTGGAAGGCGAAAGTGAATACTGGCTATGATTATGCAGCTTGCGGAAATGATCGGCAACCTGGTACTCTCTCGGCAAGGAAGTGCATTTAGAACCAATTGGACTTCACTTTCGTAGCATCTCGGCGGCAAAGTCATGAGAGTATGAGTCATTGTTCATGCAAGCTCTTAGTGTGAATAAATTGTGCCCGCCCCGCCCTCTACATGTCCACTTCTTCCCATCCCCCCATGCCAGCTAGCTGTGTCGCATTCTCCCTGAGCTAAGTTTGACGGCCTCGTCGAACCCTTTTGTTTGACAATGTCTACTATTAAACGGGACCACTACGGGCTCCGGCTCAGCTTCGGGCTCCGGATAGAAGCTTGCAGAATGCAAGGAGAGACGCAGGAGGTGTACAACAAGAACAAACAATGGGTTGAAGAAAAAAATCGACTTCGTACTAGACTCAAAGAAAAGACGTCAAAACTTAGAGATGCTCTGGATCGCAACAACTTTATATCGATCTGTCTGGATAGGATTACGCATGTCATCTCCAATACTACACAGCTAGATCAAATCGACCAGTCATTCACGACGTCACAGCCCACTCTCGTAAGCTTACCAGAGATAGAGATAGACGAGCTCTTTCGTTTATCTCTGGAGGTGAATGAGGTTGAGAGGAGACTATTGCAAGTTCAGAAACAGAATCGTATCCTTTTCGAAATCTTGAAACGTCTCAATACATACATTATCACTGATGCAGCAGGAACCAGTGTTCCAATTCCTCATTCGTACCAAAGCCGGTCATTCTTACCCACCAGCAACACTGCTGAAGACTCAATCAGTATTTTGTACCGCCTCCACCACGATTTCAAGGCGAGCCCATATGATGGAGAACTGGGAATTTGCTGCCCAGGCTGGAGAAAGCAATCCGCTGAAGACTTCGCAATAAGTAAAGGAAATTTCATCAAACACCTAACAGGAAGTGATAAATCCTCACCACCATTCATATCGGTCACCGACTCCCCTGGTCGGGTTATCAACTTCAGCAAATCTGATGATAATCGAGGTCGCGACCTAGAAGTCCTTGTCATCAATTTCAGAAAGCTGCGAACACTGGGTTCTCGATGTGATCGGACTACAGATTTGGCGAGGAAACTGGATGTACTCAGACGGGCCCGTAATTCATATGAAGGCGTGGAATTCGTCACTGAGTCTCACTGGCTGATCCATAGATGGGTTCCAAAAGAATGCATCGAGACTGCAATGGGATTCGACGACTTCCGACGCTTTTGTGAAAAGCAGGGTATCATTGACCGTTAGTCTGTTCACTTCCCGACTTTGCTGTCGTTTTCAATAAAGATATGGCTTTCTAAAATTCTATTGCAGGTAATAGTCGCGATCTCGACGTTCAGTATCATAAGAGGCCATCTTTGCAGGATGTTCTTGACTTTCAAGCGGAAAGGAAGAAATTGAAGGGTCCAAAGAGTAAATACATCGGCTTCGCTGACGAGGAAGACTCGCCTATCGACGAGCTTACTCAAGAGACTCAAAATTTGAATTTGAATTTGGCGAACTGAAACGCAGATTCTGGGAGATTTTCAGGTCCCTCAGAATGCTCAGACAGGTGTATAAGTTCAGCGACTAACGCTGTCAGGAAAAATAAGCTAGTGAACAAGTTTCTACGCGGCAGAGAGAATTAATCGAGGCTGTTTGCGGAAACTCCCATTTTATTTCTTTTCCCAAATTTCGAGAGTTGTGGGTGAACTTAGCAGTTATCGTAAGCGGTTGTCTATAATTTACCCCGCTTTGGCAAATGGATCAGGTGATTCAGTACCAATATTACGATTGTTACCCAGAAGATTGTTCCTAGGAGCATTTCTCTCCTAGGAATAGTCTCCTGGGAAACAATATCGCGAAAGCGAGCCAGAATTACTTCAGCTAAAAACATACAATTTCGGGTAGAAGCAACTGAAACATAGTCTCCATCGCTCCGCGGGCTACGAGCCGGACAATCTAGGCAGCTCTCCTGATAGATTGTTCCTAGGAGAGAACTGTGCCTGGGAGAGAAATCCTCCGAACCCTTCTTTACTAGGATTGACTGTCTCCTAGGAATCTTCTCCTGGGAACGGATTCTCGGCAAATCATTCTTTCTGAGGAGCCACGCTCTCCCAGGAGTATTCTCCTCGGAAATTCTTCCTAGGAATTACTACTCAGAACTTACTCTCTCCCAGAGGCCACGCTCGTTCCAGCGTCCCCCAGCGTCTCTAGTTCTCACTTGTACTCGCGTAACGTGTCCTTTGAGTTAGCTTCTATCGCGATCGTGGTTCGCTTACTCCACCATGGCCTACTCTTTCTCGGTTATGGTCTACTATTTTATAGTCTACATCATTTCCATTCTACCAAAAACCCCGCTATATGCTTATTGTCGACGACCCTTCACAACCGCCGCTTCTTCCGGGCAATACCCGTGGTCTTTAATTTTGTACAGTAGTGCACCCGCAATGTTCCGATGCTTCTCCCGGGGAAGAAACGTTCGATTTGTTTCCATGACAGATTTTGGTTCTGCTTCAAATCGACCAACTGCGCATCTTCCTCCGACGTAAATCTTGGCCTCCTACCTTGAGGCTGTGAAGCTTGCTCAGGCATTCGGACATGTTTCAAGATGCTGGGAGTACCCATGGCCACTGCGGGAATCTTCATGTCGGAGCCAGACCGCCTCGACGTAACGGCGTTCACCAGTGAGGGGCGTTGCCAGTGAAGGTGTTGAAGGCTGAAGTTCAGAGTGTAGAACTCTTCCGACTCGATCTTCTTGCGTTTGAGGATGCCTCGGATCGGCATTTCCTGCCAGTCAGTATCAGTGACCGATGTCGCTATCGACGTCGCATCGTCGGTGTGGGAGAAGGAGCCGACAAAAGAGGTTGTTCCGGCGTGCCGGCCAGACCTCAAAGACGAAGTCTGCCCATGTTGGGTCCCAGGTGGCGCAATGCTGCTCCAGTCTGACTCATCAATCGATGCAGTCAATGAAGGCGAACGATGACGTCGTTGGAGGCGGCGTGTGCGGATACGCTTCAGAGGTAAATCATTGCGCAAAGAGGTGGAGAGCTTCCGTCGCTTCGCGGGTTGTGGGTCCTCATCAACCTCATCATCATTGTCGTCCTCCCTGTCCTCGTCCTTCTCATTGCCCTCATCCAAAACATTGGGGATAGAATCATAGTCTAAATTGCTGGAGTCACCACGGCCAAAGTGTGTAAGGCTCCATTCACTCGTCTCATCTTGCGTCGGCTCGCTGGAAGGGCATGGGATGGAGTTGCCATGAGAAGAAGTGGGCCTTCTTTGTATGGGGGACAGTGTCCACGCATTTTTCTCGTTGTCCTTGTTGCGGCCATCACCATTGGATGCTTCAAGGTTGGAAAGAAGGAGGGGAAGTCTTGAGTCGGAGGTGGCGCTGCGCTTTGTCCCAGTCTCTGGGAAAAAGGGAGAAGCGACTCCGCTCACATCCACGCCTGTATCGCTGGCGTTGAAATAGCCGCACTCAGCCTCGACCCCAGTGCCGTTGGGTTCGTCCAGCATGGTCGGTTTATCTGAATGAAGTCAGAAAAATGCCTATGTGTAACCAAGTGAATTGACATGCCCACCTTGACTGCCGCCTGGTCTTGACTTGCTGTAGTCGTTGAGATCGTTGTCCAGAGTTTGCTTGTTCAACCGCTCGAGCGTGCGCTCAGGACTCAGAAACGCGTTTGTCGAGACTCCATTCCGCGTCATGGAAGAGAGAAGCTCCTCAATGTCGTTCTCGTCTTCGCTGACTAAGGGAGTGGACTTGATGCGCTTGCGGTCTCGATCATTAGAATTGCATACTCGTTTGCCGGATCTCGACAAGAGAAGGCCGTGGCAAAGCGGAGTAGGAGCGTTTAAGACAGAATTGAGGTTCTTGTCGTGGACCGCGGTACGGCTGGATGAAACGAAATCTCTATCAGCATCATAATCACCGAGCCAGGGGGGTTGGGTCTTACCCAGCTTCCGAGCTCGTTACAGAAGTCGGTTGGGTTTCAGGCACGTCTCGCTCCTCATCCAGTTGCTCAGTGCTCGAGTCATCGTTTCTATGCTCCACCACTGAGTCCATTTGCCGCCAGTCATGTCCTTCTTCTTCAGCATGAACAGGCCCTGAACCAGCGTCAGACTCGCCATCATCGCCGCCGTCCCCATTCAATAAAATGGGGTCGTCTAAAAGTCATAAGCAAGAGATCTTTAGATCGGGGATCTCATATTACTCACCTTGAGAGCCGCCTGATCTTAAGTTAATAGAATTCAACAGCTCCTCCTGTCCGCCATATCCACAGAGAAGAGTAAGCTCCGAAGGATATTTGAATTCGGCAGGCTGGCGGCGTACTTGCAAGAAATCCAGCTGCTCTATATCGATTCCTCGCTCTACTGGTTGCGTAGCGAGATATACATCGTCTGGTGCCGTCATGTCCACGGATTGCACGATGTCGAGGGCTTGCAAAGTTTCGTCCCAGCCATGGGGTCTTGCAGAAATAGCATTGCCGCTAACGGAAGAAGCCCGGGTATTCGTTCCTTCGATCTGTAGACCTTTGAAAGCGGGTGTTTCCGTTCGAGAAGATGGCGGTTGCCAGAATTTGATGTTATCCATCACTCGATATCCACGAAAATCAAGATGGCTGATGGTTTTCGAGAGGAGAGGGGGGGGAAGGCGGTTTAAGTAAACGATGGACTGCAGGCTCCATTCAGGAGCCTCTTCTAATCCTGACCGGGAATCCCCCCTCAACCAGCCGAGCAGTGATCAATCGCTGAGGCAATGATCAATCCCGAGGCGCCCAACACCAACGTTGCACTGCATGGAAGTCCCGCCTCGATGCTACCCATTACCGACAAGGCAGCTTCACCCGTTTTCAGCTCCGCCTGCAGGAAGCATAGACTGGAATGGCCCAATCACTGACTGCCAAAATTCCCTGTTCCCTCCTCTGAAGCGTCTGGTAACGCCGAGCATTTGCTGCCATTGGTGGAGATGGCAACTCGCAAAGCTGGGGGGCGGAGTCGCAGCATCAGCTGAACCACTCCTGTTGTACCGAATGCCGTGTCTAGTCAGTTTTCCATGGGTGGTGGTACGGAGTCCAAGCAGCCAAATATGCTCCTGCAGGGTTATTGCTGGCTTGATCACCAGCTGATACTTACCCGCCTCCCCCCGCCCCCCTTCTTTTTTTTGTGGAAAGACCTAGGGGATATAACAGTCTTACAGTAATTCGTGGGTCCGGAGCATCAGAAGGGTACGGAAAGGCAGTGCCCAAAATTCTCGCGGGGGTATCGTGACACCAACGTCAACACCCATCAGATTGTCGCCACCTGATTGGCGACTATTGTAGTCTGTCGAGCTGTGCCATTGGATTGCTTCATGCAAGGCATATTCCAGAGCTTCCTCCAAGGTGCGATGCACCTCTGCCAACGGGGGAATACGCCTCGTCATTTAGCCCTCGTCGCCTGCACTGCGCATCTCCTAGCATGTATCAGATAGCATCATCATGCGCGCCCTGTCACATCGTCGTCAGTATCATCCCTGTTGTCTCGCTGCTGCACCTATAGCTTTAACCGTGTCCAACTCTAGGCGGCAACACTGAACCACCGCTTGTCACCAGGCCGCTCCATTCCACCCAGGGTCTCATGACCCCACCGGGTCAATGGAATCTGCCTTACCTTGACCGCGCAAATCCCTTCCGTGATAGCTTGCAGGTTGCTATCCGTATCGTCCAATCAAGTCACTGCGGAGCGAAAATGCACTCAACCTGATACCATGGGCGCCGAGAGATGATGGCCAAGGTGATGCACGTAGCGCTACGCATTCTAGCGCAAAGCACGGGGTTTGATCCTGTTTTGGCAACCGTCCGCTCTCCATGAAAATCCAGAGTGATTGCGGTATCGTACGAAGACGATGATTGTAAAGGAAATGTTACTTTCCGATGCGAGAGGCACCTGGATTCCATGGGGGACGTCAAAGATTGAAATCGCCCGTCCATGCTCTGGTCCACACATAACGGGAGATGAGATGGGCAGACTCAAAGATCATTTTGGTCTGGGTTGGGCCAATGACGAATACGAGAAGAGCCGTGTCATCCGTTGCACTGCCCCCCATGATCAATGCCCTGCAATTTCTCGATGAGGAACTTCCTCCGGGCCAGCACTGAGGGAAGGCTCCTCAGCCCCTCACGTCCATGGTTCGGCGATCTTGGGATATGGTGCCAGATCGCCATTGAGGCCACGATCGCGCTGAAACATGGCGGAGGCACAGCGCATCAGGTGAACGTCCAAGGCAGATTGGTCGTCCAGGATGGGTGATCTAGATTGTCGGGGAATCGAAGTGGTTGGCGTTCCCTCTCCCAAAAGAGGGGATCACCGAGCGGGGTTGGCAGCGAGGCGCAGAGCCCAATGTATCATGCAGGCGTACGTGGCAGAGCATACAACACGGATTGGTGGAGATCGGGGGTTGGCAGGTCGGATAGTGCCAACATCTCAGGGCGAAGGGCTCGATCGCCGCACCAAGGGGCGATGGTGGGTTCAAGGGAGCTGAGACATGCGCCCCAATGTGGGCTAGGGGATCCAGGCAGCCGCCAAGGTGGAGAAGGTTGGAAAAATGAAAGGAAGGAAGTATGGTAAAACCAGCGAGGTAAGGGGGGGAAATGGGAGCTGTTTAAATAATCGAGAAGTGAGGTCGGACTTAAGCGGCAGGCCGCGCAAAGTGCAGGCGCGATACCGGATAGAGCCACGCTAAACCACAACCGGTGGCCGCTAAGCCCGAAGCCGGAAACGGGCGCCCTTTCGCCGTCCGGTGCTTTATAAAATAAATTATTAATATTTTACTCAAATTTTACTTAAATAATAATAATAATAATTCATACACTTTTGTGATGTCAATTAGATCGACTCATGAGAAAAATTTATGCTATGTGTGTTGAGTGAACAAAACTTTCTGAGATAGAAAATCGCTCGCTGTCTATACAACTGCTACACGCAGTCGAGATGATAAAATTGAGACTATGTATCAAATTTGTTCGCGATAATTGCATGTTAAAGAATGAGTGTTCTTGTCACTTTAAACTGCTTCAGCAGCTTCATTTTCATCATCATTCTCACTGTTGTCTTAAGACTCTTCGTGATTGAGATGATGACTCGATAGTTTGTGAAGTTGACGTCACATAGCATTTTTGATCGAAGATGCGTTCAATTCAAGCAGTGCATCAGAATATGCTTGACTGTCTGATGACTTCATTCGCAGTCGTATCGAGAACTATTCGCGCTCAACATGTTTCTCAAGTGCAGATAAACATTCAACTTTATGTGTTTGATTCTGATGTGAATTGCAAGAATGCTTTTGATCTTCTGAAGATTATCACGCATCTTTACTGACTTCTTGAATAGATAAGATCTTTGAGCGAAAGATGCATTAATGTCTGCGATGCGTTTTTTGTAGTTTTCTCATTGAAGATTTCATTGACTTTTGTGAAACTGTGCAATTGCACGTTTACTCGTTTGAATCAACGTTAAGAGATCGAGTCATTTGCGTTTAGACTGTATCTTTGCTTCTTCGCGAATTGAAACGTTCAGAAACGTCATTTTTTTGAAGATTGAAAAGCGAGAGATGAGTTTATTAGTTTTTATCAGATGAGCACGTATGATCTTGCATGCTCATCAAGTCTTCTGTATTCTGTCGTCGATTCAACTGCGTAGTGTGACTTGATTCTGTAGCTTGTTCAGATGAACATGTAGTGAGAATGTATATATTTCGACTTTCAGCGTTTCAATGTTCACTTTTCTGAAGACGTTGATCACATGACACAACGCTTGATTCTGAAGAGTTTCTAGTCTTTATTTTGTACTTGACAATCTCTCTTCTTTATCACATTGATGTCATATTGATGCTTCGAACGTCATTCTCAATCTTATCATTGCTGAGTATATCTGTCTTGCTTTTGCGAATGTAGTCTCTCAGATGAAAACTTCAAGTCGACTAAGCGTCAGCATCTTGATGACGTGATCTGCTTCTATTTGACGAAGGTGCGAATCTCATCGTAGTTTCATGTTCAGTTGCACTTCAAGAACTCGTACGTTCGATTTCAACTTTATTATCGAGTTTTCTATGCGTAGACTGACTGTCATGTCGAATCTTTTTGACTTACGAATGAAGTGTGTGAGTTCGTATTTCTCTGAAGTGAACGTAACGTCATGAGTTCAAGCTCACTTCGTACAGACATCATGTGCTTGACTCAGTAATTTGCAGATTGATTCTGTGATTTTGTCATAGATCAGAATATTGATGTCATTTACGAAGTCAAGCACTTCGATTTTGATTTCTGAAGCTTCGCATTTTTCGATTAAGCTTGCGTTAAAGAATAGAAAGAGAATCAATGATATGAGAAATCTCTGCAATATGTCAGCGTTTATTCATCACATCGCGCTGATTTATTCATTGAATGTCAGCGATGACTCTCTGTTCTTCAGAAAGTTGCGAGTTTATTTGACTATGTAGTTCAATGTTCTTCTCATTCTCAGAGTATGCAGAAGTCTAGTGTGCAAGACATGATTGAATGTTTCAATGATGTTTAAACTAAGCATGAAGATCACGTACTTGATTTCGCAGTCTCATACTGCGTGTACTTGATCTACTAGTAGATTCAGCGCTGAAATCATGAATCACTTGTGTCTCGCTCTCATTTGAGCGTTCGAAAGCATGTGATGAATCTCAGTAATGTCACTTAATCTTTTGATCATGATTGATTTCAATGTCTTATTCATGATGTTTAGCAGAGCAATGAATTAATACGTCTTCGAGTCAATGTAGTTGCTCTTCTTTGATTTACATAGTACTATTGTTTGAGCTTTTTTGAACTGCTTCAAATGATATTTGTGAGTTACACATGCGTTGAACAGACTGATTAGTATCGAAGTCAGTTCTGTTAAACTCGCTTGAAGCGCTCTATTTGAAATTTCGAATGCGTCTGACGCTTTGTCGACTTTTACTCATTGAATCATCTGTCTCATCTCATCTTGCAATAAGATTGAATTGAACGACACTGTCAGCGATATAAACAATCTTGAAATGTTGCTAATTTTACTCAAATTTGACTTAAATTTAATACTTTTATAAATTAAATTATTAATATTTTGCTTAAATTTAAGTCAAATCTGACTCAAATTTAATATTTTTACAAATTAAATCATCAACATCTTGCTTAAATTTAACTTAGATTTGACTTAAATTTAATACTTTCATAAATTAAATTATCAACATTTTGCTCAGATTTTGCTCAAATTTGACTTAAATTTAATACTTTCATAAATTAAATCATCAACATCTTACTCAAATTTAACTCAAATTTAATATTTTTATAAATTAAAACATCAAGATCTGATCTGCTTAATTCATGTTATAAAAGATGTATTAATCATAAAATTTTTAATAACTTTCAGAGTTTACAGCTTTGCATGTTCTTACTTTGTCAGAAATAAATAGTAAATAGTAAATACATTAAAAAGAAATTACAGTCTTCTTCTGACTAATTTGATGAGTTGAGCTTAATACTTAAAACATTAGTTCTTGTACTCATAATAATTAAACTTTTATCATTATAAATTTAGCTGTAAATCTGAAGATGAGTTGTATTTTTTTAATCATCACAAGATCAATTATTTTTATGATTTACAATGCTCATAAAGAAACTTCATTAATGACTAAGCATACAAGCATTTATTTGAATTCAACGAGTCAATGACAACATAAGTTATGAAACATTCATACTTCATTTAATTAAGCTGCTATCAAAGTTAATTTAACTGTTGATCAAAGATGATGATTAATTTTATGATGATTAAAGATCATGTTTTGTTAAGTTACATTGCTGAAAGATAAAGTACAGATGCAATATAAAAAGCTGTAGAAGCAATAAAGAAAGTAAACAATGAACATATGCAATGATCATACTTATAGAAAGATATTGTAAAACGTGTATCTTCGTGATTTTTATCTACAAGTCAAAACAACATTTATATGTACACTTGAAAAACACTTTCAACTCTTTTATCATTGATTCAAACTTTGATCTCTGTCTTCTACTAATTGCTTGTAAGAATGTCATAAGTAATTTCATGATATTCATTTTTTATTTAATTCATGATCATTTCTTAATCATTATAAAAAGAAATAAGAAAGAATCAGAAAGAAAACTAAATTGATCACATCAAGTCGAATCATCGAGATTGAGTCAAGTTCTCGACTCATCAAGACTTGATTCAAGTCAGAATTCTTGATTCAAGTATTTAAGTTGTATTGAGATGTTCAACTCAAGTATTCAAGTTGAGTCAGAGAATTGAAATCAAGTATCTACTTGAAATTTTTGATTTGACTCGTCAAGACATGAAGATAAATAGATAGATATTCTATTATGACTCTCTATTATGACTTTCTATCATGACTCTCTATCAAATAGTCTTCATGTTTTTCTATCATAGCTTTTCTTCATAACTTTTCTTCATGACTCTCTATCAAACAGTCTTCATAGTTTTTCGTTATGACTTTCTATCATAACTTTCTATCATAGTTCTCTATCATAGTCTTCTATCATAGTTCTCTATCAAAGCTCTCTATCAAACGATCTTCATGTTTCTCTTCATATTTCTCTTCATGTTTCTCTTTACGACTTTCTATCAAAAAGATAATGCAAAAAGATAATGTAAAGGCGAAAAACCGGAAAAATTTCTATATTTAGCTCTTTTGACATCATATTCGATTGCTTGATGAGTCGAGTCGAGTCAGCAAGTTCTGACTCAACTCGAGATTGATATCAAGTCAGCAAGTTCTAACTCAACTCAAGATCGATATTGAGTTGAATTGAGATGTTCAACTTGAGTATTCAAGTCAAGTCGAGATGTTCAACTTAAGTACTTGAATCGAGTCAGAATGTAGGTATGAAAACTTGACTTAATGATCAGTCTAAAGAAAACAGAAAGAAAATCATTAATTTTCAGAGACTTAAATTTAAAACTTGATATTTCATAGAACTTAATGATATTTCTTGAAGTGAGTTGAAGAACGTGATATTATTCATGAAATACTCAATTTATACATCTCAATTTCAGTTTATTCTATCATTAAAATGATAGAATTAAATTTATTATCAATGAATAGAAAATTGCATGCGTGAATAAAATCTTCATCACTTAAAGATTTTCAAGCATTCATTCGTGAATGTTCATCTTGTTGATAAAAAGTCTGTGTTCATTCTTCATCTTTTTCTTTCTTTTTTCTTTTCATGCATACACTCTTCATTCACTTCAACTTTGTTTACTCTTCTCTTCTCTTTTATATATATATATATATATACACATCTTACTATTTTATCAACAGAAGCTTTGTTCTCAAATCTGAATGATTATACTTCATTTTTTTAAGAATTTAATCTTGATTCTATAATTCTCAAATCACTTACTTAAATTATTATTAAAAAGAAGAGACAAATCAGACAGCAAGCATTAAGTGAAGTTTTCACTCAATGTTCTGCAATTAAACAAATTTCGCTCTGAACTTCTCTATTTATCTTTCTATGATCTGCTTGAGATAATTAATCAGTTCAAAGTTACGAAGAATTTAATTTTTACTTCAATTCTTACTTTACTCAATTCTCGTTTAACAGACTTAAAGTGAGAGAAAAAATCAGCTGTAACACATCAAGAGATAAATGTTAAGAGCAGCGTAATCAAGATCAAAGTTAAAGAAGTTAATGAAAGCATAAACATAACTTACATAAATGTGATCATTGAGATCACTAGCTAACTCAATCTGCTGACAATATCTATGATTGATGATTTGATCAATTCTAGAATGTTCAAATTAATGAAGTATAAAAGATCAAAGTTGAGTCTTGAACAAAATTTTCATCAAATCTGATAAATATTAGAAAGATGAATCTTTTGAACTCAATGAGATTGTGAAAGTTCAAATCATTAATTCAAGCTTTAATGATCTTTTTATTCAACAGCTTTTTTTACTTGATCAATCTTTCAAAAATGATGAGTTAATAAGAAATAATCATTCAAGTTATAAAAAACGTTTGCTTGAATCTACAGTGAATTCAAATCTTGACAGTTAAAGAATTCAGACTTGACTTTAAATACTATGCTGTCAAGAACAATTTGAATTCTTATGTTTATAATACAATTGCAAGAGTTGAAGAATGTTTTCTTTTTAAAGAAGAAAAGTTCTGAGCTAGAATTTTAAACAAATACAATGATTGCTTTGAAATGTTTAAGCTTCAGACAGATATATCACATTGATGATTTGATAAATAATATCTTAAGTTGCAATCAAGATCATTCTCATTTGCAAAAAAAAACTTCTTGAGACAAAGAAGCATTTTTTTCTATTTTGCTTAAATATGATGAAGAGATTCAGAATTGAGTTTTGTTGATTTCTTCATTATCAGAATCAAGTTGAAAATATTACTTGAAATCTTCTTTAAGAGAGACAATGTCATAATAAATTGACACATAGAAATTAGATCAGAGACTAAAGTCAGAGACTAAGTTGAAGATTAGATCTGAGTTAGCTCTGAAACTCTATGACTCTGTCAAGACAACGTTTAGACTACGTCATATCTTCAACTTAATATGTCATGAGTTATGTTGTATTCAACTTGACAATGCTTGACAAACTTTCTATAGTTGATCGATTCTCTTGAGTTATCGAGAGCTTCTTAATAATTAGCTCTATTCTAATATATACTCATTCTGTGCCTGCTTAGAATATTACATTGTCATACCACTCTTATAGATCTCGTCTATCTATCTAGTAGACTTGATCGTTACAGACAATTCATTGATTCTAATCACATATAATTATGATTGCACAACGCGTTGAATCAAAACGATCTGACTTAGAAACAAGAAAACATCATTGAATCAGAACTTAAAAAATCTCAAGCTTTCATTAATTTCTTCTCAAGCTTATTCTGAAGAACAAGAATGTCATTGTTAGAATCATGTCTAGAGCAAGTCATAGAGGTACAGGTAAACGAAGAGTAAACCAGGTAAACGAGGATTCAAAGCTAAAGAGCGAGGTCTATCGAGGTGCGAAGGCTATATGTACAGAAGGAAGGGGAGCGCTAGGCCCGATAGGGCCTAGGCTCGCTCCGAGAACGCGCGTCCTAGTAGAAGGCTGAGCACGCTCGTAACATTACTTTCTCCTCTCAGTCAAGCAATGACCTCATTGCTTCAATCAGTTCTTTCTTTCTTGTTCGTTCCGTTACCGTTCTATTCGAGCGTTTCAAGCTCATTTCATCAGGCGTTTCAAGTCTATTCCTTCTTGACATCATAGAGCGTTTCAAGCTCATTCCATCAAGCGTTCCAAGTCTATTCCTTCTTGTCGGATGTCATTGAAGCAGGCTCACTTTCGGTTCAGGTCTACTGCATAGTAGAGCTTGTTCTTTTCGTGCCTACTACACGCATGTAGTAGGGCTTGTTCCGTTCGTGCCTACTACACGCATGTAGTAGGGCTTGTTCTGTTCGATGACGAGCTCAGTCAAGAGATCAACTATCGGCTTTGTCATTGTAGCAGACTCACTTCGGATGACGAGCTCGACGGCGAGATCAATCGTTATCTGCCCTTGTAGCAGGCTTACTATTCTTGTCATTCAAGCAGACTCTTTCTATTCAGCTTCAAATATTCAACGATGAACGAGTTTCAGCTCATATCTTCGTGTTTTCAGGCATATAGTATATGTTCTATCCCCTCGAGACATATAGTATATGCTACCCTGTCTGCAGTACATATCATCTTTGCTGTTGTCGTCAATGTCGTGAATAGAGGTAAATCGTAAAAGATACGAATAAGAGAAGGTTCGTGACTGAATCAAGTGAGTTGCCATTGAAGCAGGCTCACTATCGATTCGTGCCTGCTACACGCATGTAGCAGAGCTTGTTTCGTTCATTCGATGACGAGCTCGACGACGAGGTCAATCGTTATCTGCCTTTGTAGCAGGCTCACTTCTGGTTCGTGCCTGCAACGCGTCGCAGAGCTTGTTCTGTTCATGCCTATCGCGTTCGATAGAGCTTGTTCTGTTCGTGTCTATCGCATTCGATAGAGCTTGTTCTGTTCATTCAATGACGGGCTCAGTAAAAAGATCAGTCGAGAAATCGGTTCATGTCTGCAACGCGTCGCAGAGCTTTGCTTTCGTGCCTTTCAAACGTAGAGTCGCAAGTTCGGCCAAACTAGAAAAGCGAACCACTATCGTGTGATATGTACGAAGCTTTGAATAATGTTAGAATCATGCCTAGAGCAAGTCATAGAAATACAGGTAAACGAAGGGTAAATCAGGTAAACGAGAATTCAAAGCTAAAGAGCGAGGTCTATCGAGGTGCGAAGACTATATGTACAGAAGAAAGAAGAGCGCTAGGCTCGATAGAATCTAGACTCGCTTCGAGAACGCGCGTCCCAGTAGAATGCTGAGCACGCTCGTAACAGTCATGAACTGAATTTATGTTTAAGATTTCAGCATATCATTCATTTTTTGCAAAAGTCGAAAAATATTATGAGTTTAAACTATGTAAAATATCTAAATAGCAATAAACAAGAGCAATACTATAAAGTATTTAAATAATGATAAATAACAGTAATGTTATGAAGTATTTAAATAGTTGCAAACAACAGCAATGCTATGAAGTATTCTCTTAAGTGCTAAAGCAAATGTTTCAATATTATATCATGCAATATCATCAGTTAAGTATCATAAGTTAAAGTCAACTTGTATTTACTTTTGATCATGTCATAAGTCAGAGATCAGAAGTCATAGTTAACAAATTACATATGATCAACTCAGTTCAAAAACACATAGTCATCATTATCATTCAACTTGAAAGAAGAGAATCATCATAATTACAAGCGATATGACATTGTGAATACAGATAACACAGTGACTATGAGTGACTCAGAGCAGAATACACATATTAATATGATTACAACGTAAGTATGAAGCATGATACAAGAAGCAAAATACATTTCTTGCTTAAATATTTTACTCAACTCAGATTTTGCTCAAATATTTTGCTCAAATATTTGAGTAAGAAAATTCTCAAGTCAACAAGTATTGACAAAGCAAATAAATCTGAGCAAGATCTGAGCAAGATTTGAGTAAGAAGATTTTCAAGTCAACAAATGTTGATAAAGTAAATAAATTTAAGTAAAATCTGAGTAAGATTTGAGCAAGATTTGAATAAAATATTTGAGTAAAAAGACTTTCAAGTCAACAAGTGTTGACAAAGCAAATAAATTTAAACAAGATTTGAGCAAGATTTGAGCAAAATATCTGAGTAAGATTTAAGTAAGAAAGTATAAATAAAATTTGAGTAATTGAACAAAAGTAAGATCAAAGCAGAAAAAATTAATTAAGATTTGCATAAAAACAGAAACTTTCAACATATAATAAACAAATCAATGAGTCATGATTGTTTCAAGTTACATTAATTACAATTATTGAACATTAATGTAACAAAGCAACAGTTTTTTCTGTTCACTTGTAACTTTCTATGTTTGTTACAAATAATTATGTTAAAGATAATCAAATATTTTGATGTGATGCACAAAGTAACTAAATAAATAATAAATCGTTGATTGTATCAAATGCGTCAAATTTTGAAACTTCTGCTAAAATGCAAGTTGCACATTTGTCAATGTACAATGATACTCAATCTCATCATGTCTTGATCAGTTATTTTTCTTGAAGATCACAAGAAAAGAATTCTTGAACTATCTTATAATGATATCAAGATATCAGATATTCATTGAAATCTACAAGATGAATATCATGTTAACATAATTCAATGAACTCTGCATAATTGACTTTGCACATGATAGATAATTAAGAATATTCAAGTGAACACAAGTGATGAGTTTCATGATTGAATCAAAGAACTCTATCTATTTCATCTGTTTAACAAGAATATACTTCAAATTCTTAAGAATGAAGATTCTAAAATTACATGATTCTTTCTTATATGCATATGAAAGAAGCTAAGATTAAAGAATCACGTTGATTTGATTAATAAAAAGATAGCAGATGCAGAAATGCTGTTTATTGTAAAAGTTAAACTTTGAAAGAAAATCATTGAGAATTATGAATGAAATATGCTTTATGCTCATTTCTGAGAGCAAAATCATCTAATATCATGATCATTCATGTTTTCAACATGTTATCTTGCTTTACTAACACATTATAGTACTTGACTCTATGATTTGATTAAGATCTTGAACTCTGATGATGTTGTTTAACAAAAATATGACTTGCAACAAACTTAAAATGAATACATTGTTTCAGACTTCAACTTCATATGATCAATTGATAATTATTGCAAACTGAACATGTTTGAATTTGAAATATATGAGATCATTGATGTATACTCTCGATATATTGTTTGAATCTATGTTAAGATATTATTTCATATCAGTATAAATTATCTTTGATAGTTTCTAGATTCAACAAAGAAGATAAACAAGATTTTAAAAGTTATAAAATTTAATCAAGAAGTGAAAACAGACTTGCTTGCTATCACACATCATCATTTTCATTGAAATCATGAATTGAATATTCTTTTCAAGAACTGCTTTTTCTATGAAACAAGCACTAAGAATCAATGTATTGAGTCTTAATGAAATCAATTAAATAAAATGTTAATTTATTGCTGACGTGTATGTTATCTACTCAACAGCAACTCATCTTCATACTAATATGAGCATAAATATACTTTCACAATCTTCATGAAGAAAACAGTTTCAACTTTAAATCATCAGCAAATCACATTTGTCTTCATGCTATCTACATGCTCATACTACGTTGAAAAATGTATTCATATGTTAAAAGCTGAAACTATCATAAGATTTGTCAACAAAAGAATTAACTCAACTGTGTTTCAAATCAATCATGAATTCTCTATCATCACTCAGAACAGATCTCAAATCTAGCTTTTCAACTTAATTCAATTCTGCTTGATGAATTGTCAATAAATGTAAAAAGATATAATATGCTTTTATCTTGATATGCTTGATTTATCATGCTAATGAATGATAGTGATTGATAAGTATCTATCTATTAATGTTTTTAATTGATGTTTGAAAGTCATGACTGATCTTCATATTAATACAAAGCAGCTGAACATTAACTTTGAGAAGAAATTTGCACATCATAATCAATTGCACTATTAAAGATATCTTTGCTTGAAAAAGTTAATTTATCATCACATTGCATCAAATAGTTTATCTGACATGCATGAGACAGCACATTCAAATGATGATGTACATTGAATGTTCAAGATCAACAAAGATAATGAGTAATTGAATATGTCATAGACTTGATAGACAAGAAAGTCACTGCTCAGCATGTGTCACATTAATTATGACTCTGTTGTATATGTAATTTTATTGATTTTTAATGATTTATATGAAGTGAAAAAACATCATACATCGCACTTGTATTGATATGATCAGACAGTATTACTTCAAAACAGATGATTCTCATATTGACTTGTCATTCAACATTAAATTCTGTCATGAATGTGATGATTCAAACTTATGAGATGTTTTTTCTGAATCATCTTTGACTTTCAAATCACATCACGTTGAAGTTATTAATTTTATTAACTTTTCTTCTGTTACTTCAACATTTCAATCATCAAATTCTCAAGCTTTCATTGAATTACAGCTCGTCACTCGATTCTTACAATTAAATCATTATCAAGCAGAGATTGCATGACAAAAGTCAATTTCAACAAGCAAACTCTTCATTAAATGAAATTTATCAGCAGCAAGTAAAATTATAAAGACTCATATTGTGTAATTTTCTGCAGTAAGCTATCAGTTTGAAATATATTATATCATGAAATGATGTTTCATTAATGACACTTAACAATCAGTAACTTGTAAAGAATGAAAATGAAATATGTTTCATACATCAATCTTCATATTTGTATGAAACAACAAACTGATTAACTTTCTAAATAAATTGTGCTCAATTTTCAATTATCAATGTTCAGATCAAAGATCTGAATGACTTTATTCAATGATGTTTTTTGTCTCAAATAAAATGATATATTGATGCATTTATGAACATACTTTGCAAATCATATCTTATCAATGATTGAAATTAAACTGATCATCAAGTCAAGTTTTGAGTTAACATTTCGAACTCAAATTGAGATTGAGTCGAGTTACTCACATTTTCAACTCAACTTAAGTCAAGTTACTCATATTTTCAACTTGATGCAACTCAACTTGACTGAAAATTGAGTCAACTTGACTTGATTCATCAAGAACTCAAGCTTGATGTCAAGAGAGTTAAATATAGAAAATTTTTCGATTTTTGACTTTTGCATTATCTTTTTGCATTATCTTTTAATAAAGAGTCATGAAGAGAAACATGAAGATCATTTGATAGAAAGTCATAAAGAGAAACATGAAAATCATTTGATAAAGAGTCATGACAAGAAACATGAAGAGAAACATGAAGAAAAACATGAAGAGAAACATGAAGAAGAACATGACGAGAAACATGAAGAAAAAACATGAAGATCGTTTGACTTTGATAGAAAGTCATGACAAGAAAACATGATAGAAAGTCATGAAGAAAATCATAAAGACTGTTCAATCAAGCTATTTACATTTATTTAATATCTTGTCAAATTGAATTAAGTTTTTGAGTCGAGTTATTGAATCAAGCTTCTCAACTCAACTTGAATGCTTAAGTTCAACTTTTCAATTTGACTTAACACATTTTTAAAAAAAATTCAATTTGACTTGATACTTTTTAAGTCAAGTACTCAACTTGACGTAATCAATTTAACTGAAATGATAAAAGTGAAATTACATACATGACAATAAAGATTCAGAATGCTGTATGTATCAATGAACTGCTTTCATATTTTAAGAGATTGTTTGAATCAACATATTAAATATATGTCATTATTGAAAAACAAGATAAAGCTGTCTTGCATAATGATTTGAAATATTCAATTCAAGACATCATCAAGAAACTTAACATCAAGAAGAAATTCAACATCAAGAAGAAACTTGACATCAAGAAGAAACTCGACATCAAGAAGAAACTTAACATCAAGAAGAAACTTAACATCAAGAAGAAACTCGACATCAAGAAGAAACTCGACATCAAGAAAAAACTCAACATCAAGAAGAAATCTTCTATCAAGAGAAAGTTTCATATCAGTATGAAGTTTTATATACTATGACATGATCTGATTTGCTAACTGATATAAAACTCAGAACACTCAATCATAATTCAGACTTCATATTGTTTACTCTGAATAAATTTAAAAATATTGACAAATTTCAATTCAATAATGAAGAAGAGAATCTATCATCATCATCTTAATATTTCAATGAGATAAATGAACATTATTTCAATGAAATATCAGAAATGTTCACACTTTACAACATTACAATTTCATCACGTCTTAAACTGACTTTCAAGATTATATATTTATATTCATTATATATTAATATGAAGATTATTAATGAAGTTTTCAGAATTATGATGATAATGTTGATATCAATTTAAGTAAAATACAAAATCAGAATGTGACTTGCTTAAAATTGAAATGTAAATGCATATGATTTCAAGTGTCAGTCAGTGAATTTTCAGATCATCAATTTACTAAATCAAGAAAATAAAGAAAGAAGATGATTTACATGCATTATAATACAATGACATTATATTTTTTAATTACAAACTATGCATTTGTTGTGATCAATCTTCATACAGACATGTATATGCTGTTTTGTATCATTCATAATCATTATGTTACTCATAATCATAAAATTGCATCATTTTAATCATGATATTACTCATACATGTATTCTGCTTTCTGTATTCTGCTGCTTGTTAATCATATTCACGTTGTAATCATATTAATGTATTTTGTTTTATGTTGTTTATAATCATCATATTGTTTGTAATCATCATGTTATCTGTAATCATCATGTTGTTTATAGTTACAAGATCACATTATTTTAATCATGATGTTACTCATATATATATTTTGCTTTTTATGTTTTGCTTTTTATGTTTTACTTTTTATATTTTGCTTCTTGTATTCTGCTTCTTATGTTCTGCTTCTTGTATTCTGCTTTTTATATTTTGCTTTTTATATTTTGCTTCTTGTATTCTGCTTCTTGTATTTTGCTTCTTGTATTTTGCTTCTTGCATTCTGCTTCTTATATTCTACTTCTTGTATTTTGCTTCTTGTATTCTACTTTTTGTATTCTACTTCATATTCACGCTGTAGTCATACTGATATGTGTATTCTGCTTTGAATCATTCATAATCACTGTATTGTCTGTATTCACAGTGTCATGTCGCTCGTAGTCACGATGTTTCATCACTCATTTCATGCTTTCGCTCATATTCAATGTGTCACTCAATACTAGAACAATGCATCTACACAGTGTAGATTGATCTAAAGATTGTACTACAATTTACATTATTAACTACGAACATCAGATTAACATCTATGAGATGGGTTTTGAATTTTGAGATGGATTCACAGCCTCGCTCGCTTGACATTCGACATTCGACATCTGAGATTTGAGTTATTTCAGTTTGCACGATATGGTCTGCCGTAGTTGATTCTACAAATCTGGTTCTTATTTTGCACTTTTTGAAGATTCGCTAATTTTCATGAGGCTCTCGGCAAATTAAAAAAAAAACGATACAGGTTTCGCAATCAACGATATTTCCAAACGTGACTCAGTTCGAAGAAAACATAGCCATTGCTTCAGCGTTTTATCAGCGCTTCCACTCTATTAGGTCGCAGCAATTGAAACTGGCCCTGGTCGTACGTGCCATACCGACTCGCTTGCTGGTGAAAAGTATCTTCCCACAGCTGCAAAGACACTTTGTGGGTCACGAAAGACTGTGGAAAGTAGGGATATTCACCTCCGCCATGTCAACCTCCGCTTCATCGCCTACTTCCTTTCTTGATTTTCTGCGGCGCTCATATCCATCAATAGTACCGTCTACAGCTTCCGAAGCCGAATTTCCCCAGATCTTCCACAGCATCTATCCAGAAGTCTCCTACACTGACAACGAGAAGATAGAAATATCGCAATGGCTGACAACTTCGTCACGCTTAGCAACGCCCGATCAAGATGAAGCAAAGCATGCGGAGCGTCTTGGTTCCCTCAACATACATCTCTCGACCCGCACCACGCTGCTCGGAAGTAAGCCATCCGTAGCAGACGTTGCGTTATACCACAGGATTGCACCTGCAGTTGCATCGTGGACGCCTGAGGAACGCACAGGCGAAAAAGGATATCACCATATCGTGCGATTCGTCGACTTTGTTCAGAATGCACCTCTCTTTGCACTGTCACTGAGCGAGGAGGAAAAGATTAAGATCGATGTGGACGACGTTAAATACGTACATAAGCCTTTGGGTCCTAAAGCCGAAAAGGAACGCATAAAAAAGGAAAAGGCAGCGGCAGCGGCAGCAGCTATTGCAGCCGGCGATGGGCAGGCGCCATTAGTAGTTGGCAGGGGCAAGGGACAAGACAGAGGGAAGAATGTCACAGAAAAGGCACAAGGCACTGCGCAAGAGGTTAAGGACAACGCCAAAGCCACAGTCGCTGGTGACCAACCTTCCCAGCCAAAGAAAGAGAAGAAGGAGAAACAGCCCAAACCTCAAAAAGCTCCCGCAAAGGAGACCCCCCTCTCACCCTGCCTCATCGACCTGCGCGTCGGCCACATCATAAAAGCCATCCCCCACCCCAACGCTGACTCCCTCTACGTTTCCACCATCGCCTGTGGCGACCCTCCAGGCACAGACAATACATCCGAACACGAAGGCCAAGTCGTCCGAACTGTCTGTTCTGGCCTCAACGGACTAATCCCCCTCGAAGAAATGCGAAACCGCAAAATCATCGCTGTATGCAACCTCAAACCCGTAACTATGCGCGGCATCAAGTCCGCAGCTATGGTTCTCGCCGCTTCGCCTCGTCTTGCTCCAGGAGAAGAGGATAACCACAAGGGGCCGGTGGAGCTTGTGGATCCGCCTGCAGATGTGAAGGCCGGGGAGAGGGTGTTCTTTGAGGGGTGGGAGGGGGAGCCTGAGGGGGTGCTGAATCCGAAGAAGAAGGTTTGGGAGACTTTGCAGCCGGGGTTCACGACTACGGACAGTTTGGAGGTGGGCTTCGAGGTGGGCGTTGTGGAGCAGTTGAAGGGACAGGGTAAGGATGGGGTGGGGAAGCTGATTACTGGGAGTGGGGGACTGTGCCATGTAAAGAGTCTAAAGGGGGCAACTGTTCGATAAGTTGAAAGAATCAATACTGAGCAGTTCGATTGAGGTTTTTGCTAGTCTATCCCATGGCTGTGACCATAAGTGGGCTGGGTTTTCCATTGATGATATGTTGGAATCGGTATCACGCTTCATGAAAAACTTTGTTGCAGCAAGCTTGCTACACTATCCCTGTTATTCAGAACGATTAAGCGCGTCCGACCAATAGTCACGTGATACAAGCTTCCAAAGTAAATATGACCGCTGCCGCGACAATCTCTAACAGCCGCAAAGCAAGTCATGCAGAGCATAAATTACTGACTTCTTGCTATAGACATAATGTTACACTTCTCTTGGAGCTTGCTGTCTCAAGTGCTGTTCATTGCTTCTACTAGATCCGCCCTGCGCCTTCCCAAAGCCTCAATTTGAGTCATCAATGCTCTTTCGTTTGTGGACTGAACGTACTCGACTCTCCATATTTCTGTGTTGACTCACTTCATCCATTTCCTTTTCATCAAGCTCTACTGTCCTTCTCTTGGATCATCTGAAATTACCGGATATCAGTATCACTGCTAATATTGACTTGTGCGTTTTGAATTGATATCCTATTACCCTAATTTAGGATTGTTCTTGAACAAATATGAGCTGGAAGGAGTACGTCAAGCGGGACTCCGTGGTAAAGCCCGTCAAAGTCTCCCTGCGCAAGGCTAAGCGCTTTTTTGCCGTTGCAAGTGGATCGTAAGTTTGGTTTATAAACGGTTAATCTCCTTTGGGAATGACCTAATGAATGATCTTCACTCGGAAATTCTCTCAATACAGACTCGCCACGTCGCTAACGAAATATTAGGACGTACGGGAGCATCATTCGGGCAGAAGGCCAGGTAGTTTCAGGCTTTCACGGCAACCCCGAAGACACAGTCACCAAAAGGGCTCATCTTTGAGAAAAGCCTGGGCTCGTCACAAGGATCGATAAAGACCGCTATTGGGAAGACAATGGTGGAGGTATTTATCCTGATGCCATACTACGAGAGCCGTCTGCACTGAAAGAGATTTAAGACTGCGATCTAGGGTATCTACTTACAGACGGCAACATCCATTCTCGCGAAGTCGCTAGCCTTACGAGATCAGCAAACGAGAAAACTGTGCTCCATATCCCAGCGGTGATCATTGTAGTGGGCAACGTCAAACCTGCAAAACCCAATCTTGCGAATATATCGGTCGGCCTTCCTTTCTTTGCAAGCGCAACCGACTCAATTATTATCTATAAAGACTGTAGCGATAGTCAGCTCTGGGTCGTTGCCGCCAAAGGACTATTCTCACCTCTTGCCAAGTCAAGCACTGACGGTGACAATATTGATCTTACAAAAGGGGATGATCTAGCGGTCTACAAGGATGAAGAAGCCTTTAATCAGCGATGCAAAGTACAGGATATCGAAGTAATTAAGGCCCAAGACCGAAAGGCCATCAAGGGTATCTCACTTGGTCCTCAGTGGGATGCAGCAACTTGTGCTTTGGTGAACGTTGGTCTTCTGCTGAACGAGACTCAGCTCCAGCCGGACGACCTATACGATCTACTAGAGGAGGAGGCATTTACTCGGTTGGTTATCGTATGCAAAACACACAATCACCTGCACCGCTCCGAGCTCTCCTACTCCGACACAAACAGTCAGAAGTGACTGTGCAGCTGAAAGACAGGGAAACTTCGAGACGCGCATATTGCCAATCGAGCAGCATACAGGCTTGAAATGAATTCATCCAGCAATGAGATGAAAGTCGCGATCAAGACCAACAGATCGATCGACCGGGAATTCTCCATACTCTCCAGCATCGAGAAAGCCGAGTATACAGCAGATGTCCTTAGCCGAAAGTCTAATCGTGCAACGCCTGCGCAGGTGATATAAGCGGCTGACAGTCAGATACATGTATCAGCACTAGAGCTGTCCGACGAGGTAAAGACTTTTCGTAACGATTGTTCCATCTGCTGTGGAGAAGAGCAGATCATGTCAATAGTACTTAAGAAACTAGACTCTGTCGAGGAAAACACAACGGACTTTGCACTCAACTTTCCTATGGCGGTTGGACTAGCGAAGCGAAACATCGATCTTGTATCGTCGCAATGTACTTGTTTCCAGTGTTCGCTCCTGCTCGAAAGGTCTATATACCAGGAAGAACTCACCGCTAGGATCCCGGCTGTTGAGTACGAAGGAGCCAACAAAATCTATATTGACCACCAGCTTACTCTAGCCATTACTGATGGTCTCGCGACCCGAGCATCTGGAATAGTACGAATATCATGGCAGCCCGGACCGCACACTAGAATCCAAGGACTGATGTGCGAAACAAAATTCCGAAGATCGGAAGTTATGCGGCGACGCCAAGTCATGGACTGGATACTTCGCCAATTTCTCGATAACTGTTTGACGCGAGAGACTTTTGGTGAAATAGGGCCATGGGTCAAGTTTCCACAAGCGACTATCGACAAGCCGGTCTGGAAAGCTGGTTAATTCGATATCCTTTAGCAGCAGGGCTCTATCAATTGATCCGCTTTCTTGAAATGCTAAATCTTTCAATTGGAATGAATACGCTTGAGGTGGTCCAAAAGACGAAGCTCTTGCATGTCACTGTTACCTCTACAATGAATGGCATGCTACACGGAAATAGGGCACGGGTGTATCCGTTACTTCAGGTAATATATCGAGGTTTCAACGCTCCAAGTGTTCCGCGGGACATGGAAACAGCATCGATCCTTGGAGTGGTGAAATTCGGGGCTAAACTAGAACTCGCCCTCGATCCCTATTTCCGAGACGTCAAAAGTTTCCTTGGCACGATTTCCCCGTTGTCAAGACGGGAATTCTGTAAACGCGTTCAGATTGTCGTTTTCTGGGCTCTCTACCGCCAAAAAGGACATGCGACTGCTCAAACCTTCTTCCAAAAATAGTCGCCATGAAGAAGAACTAGCAACAGCAGCTTTGGACCCGATGATGACTCTTCCCGGTGAAGCAGTGGAAAACGTGCTCGGGTCTATATTTGCTGATACTCGGCTAATTTCTAATCCACATGAGAGCAAAGCGCCTCCTCCTTTCGCGACTCCATTTGGCGCAAGCGTATTAACGTGTAGTAAGAGAGGATACGGGGTCATGTTCTACTATACGACCCCGAAGACCCAAAATCCTTTAAACCAGACGCTGTTTATAAGCGAAGAACAGAGCATCTGAAGGAAACATACGGGCTCGGATTTCTCTTCGTGCATCCACCACACGAGATGCCCGAAAATACTCTCACCCCCAAACCTCCAACATCCACGCACTGTAACTTTCATTCCAGCATCGTGCGCGTCTGGTCCGCATTACCGCCCACCACTGAATGGAATCTAAACCCAATTGACACAAAAACCTTAACCTCGCTCAGATCGACCACAGACCTCGTTTGGAATAATGACGAAGAAGCCATTACGGCTTTCGTTACGGCGGTGCGGATTGAAATCTGCGCCGGCAGTGGGAGAGGCGACATTCATCAAGCGAGCATCGAGGATGAGATTAGAGAGGTTTTGCCAAGCTTTTTTAAGGCGATGACGGTTGCAGGGAGTGGGGTGGGATATGTGCATGATTGGAAGAAGAATACGCTTAGGGATAAGATTACGTATGAGCTTGCTTTGCGAGAGGGATGAGGTAACGTTGGATGGCTTGTTGGTGTAGGAGGGAGGTAGAGGTACTGGTATAAGCAACCGGTTTCCCATATCGATATTCCTATCCTCCAAAGAAACACAAATCATCGGCGGTCCATAGCCCCTCTCTCAATCCAAACCTCTCATTTGCTATACGTAGGTCACAAACAATTCGAACTTTGGCTCGCTCTCGCAGTCTGTGGTCTTCTGTTAATTAGGAGAGAATCTTATTAAAGATAGGATGACGAAGAAATCAAACGAGTGAGATTTAAGAAACCATCACTTTGATCCACATTCAACTCGATCGGGTGCCTCGATTAGCTGGATCATGGGATGAGTACTAATGATGAAGGTCAACGCGAGGGGTTGGTAAAGAGAGCGAGAGTGTGTGATTAGGAGTGTGGGTTGAGGGATTCAGGATTTTCTTGAGGGGTTGGGGTTAAAGATGATCGGGCGAAGAAAGAAGGGAGAGAGCGGGAACACGACACAAAGTGACGGGGAAGGAGCGTGAATGATGTGCGTTATGAGAATTGCGGGATAAGGGAAGGTTTTCGGGATGGGGAGAAAGAAAAGATTGTGTTGTTGAATAGGTTTTGGTATTACTTTTTGCTTCTGGTAACATACGCTTCTTTGGAGAAGAAAGATCGTTGGAAACGTTGTATAATCGTCTTATATGATCATTCTCGTTTCCCCCTTTCCATGTTTTCGACTTGGTGCTGAAGCTTTTCCATGTCTCGGCAGTGTATTTATACATGGTGCACATCTCGTACCGATGTATACAAGTGCCTTTTGATATTTTTGTACTCTAGCGTCTGTCAAACCGAAGTACGCGAACTCGGCAAGTTTCACTTGATTGAACTGCTGAGAATGAACGATTATGGGTTTCTGTGTTGTTCGTGCGGTGTTTAGTTTCGAATAGACAGACAGACGTATCTGGAGGTATGAACAATGTTGATATATATGATCAAAACAAAGGGCACGAATGACGGACGGACGGGCTTTAGGTCTCGGTTCGTAAGTTTCTCATCATTCTTATCGTTTCCCCACCCCTCCTCCTTCTTCCTCTTCATCCATCTCTCGCGCCCTCGTATCCCCGGGGGTTAGATTCTTTGACACCTCTGCAAGAGCTGGTAGGACAAGAGAGCAAAAGCACACCGATGCAGTACTTGTATGAAGAATGTCGTTTGGGGTTTTTAGGGAAGAAAGTCGCGTTGCTGTTGGTTGTGTGGTAGAGCAATGTGTGATGGAGCGGAGGTTGAATGTTTTGGATTTTGTTGGGGGGAGAAGGGAGCGAGCGCCCGG
>JAABVA010000811.1_pt1 | contig 36443 bp, 30 predicted proteins | sample 5560331 | NCBI WGS metagenome assembly JAABVA01 (sample SAMN12812661, study PRJNA571458) | rock metagenome | isolation source: Antarctica rocks | place: Antarctica: Victoria Land, Mt New Zealand sud | collected 2016-01-07 | reverse complement strand
CCGTCGTTACCGACGACGCATGCAGGGATTCGGGACAGGCATTGGGTACTTGCCTGGGTCTAGGATGGCCTCCTATCCCACTCACCATGTGCGACCTCGTGTCGCGCCCACTACTTGGGACTATATCCTAAGTAGCCACCACAGGGCGTTTCGGATCGCTCTGACGGTTAGAAAAGTTTGGCGCAACGCTGTAAAAAGTAGGGCAATCTGACGTAACCCTGGAAATGGTATGAGTTGGCACCCAGCTACCTTCAAGCGATGGAGAAGTGCCCTTTCTGCCGACGTAGAACATGGTCAGGAGCGCATGCGCCTACTTTTTCCAGACTTACACCCGGCATTGGCTGCCTCAAACGCACTACTTTTTCTCGCGTTACGCCAGACAGGCGCATTCCAGAGTTACAGCAAAAAGCACAGAAGGGGTGCATCGTGTTCCCATGGACCAGCACCGCGAGCAGGCCGGTGATGACATAGGGACCGTAGGGCATTGCACCGCGCAGCCCCCCTGGAGAGAAGCACGACGAGCACGCCCAGACCACCGAGAACGACGCCCAGTGCGAGCGTGCCGACGATGGGAGTGAGGTGGGCGTCGCTCAGGCCGAGCGTGCGCGGAAGGAGAGGGGAGCGGCGAGGACTTCGCGCATCCGATGTCCGACGCGCTATCTGTACCCATCATCGTCGCCCGAGGGGGCCGATACCACCGTTCGCATCCCGCCAGATCGGGGCCCAAGGCTCATGACCGGCGAGATCGGCTGTCGTGGTGGCGCGCACGTCGAGGAGAGAGCGGTGCCCCATCTGGGCGATCTTGCGCGCCGCGGCCAGCGCTATCTCTCCGCGTTCGGGACGGGGTGTGACGAACAGCACGGCGAACCCGTCGTCGCCGGTGGCGGCGCGGTAGGCGTCGTATTGCGCGACCTTGCCGGCGAACCGCTTGGGCGCCTCCTGTTCGCGGTCATATTCGAGGAATGCGCGGAGCGGGCCATCTGCTCCATCGTAGCGCACCTCGGCGTCGGGTCGCAGCGTGTACTTTCGCTCCACACCCCGCCGATCGCGGGCACGATACGTCCGCGTGCAGGCCCACTCGCCGCGCCACCATAAGCTGCCGCCGCGCGCCCGTGTCGCCGCAAGGAAGGCCAGGTAGGCGACCGTGATGCCGTCGGTATGTTCAATATTGCCCCGCGCATAGGAGAGCCCGTGCTCGCCGGAGCGCCGCGCGTCATCGAGCACGCCGTAGAGGCGGCGGTAGTCCGCTGGAGTCAGTCCCGCTGCGTGCGCCAGGAGTGTGGTCCCGCGTTTCGTCAGGCTATAGCGCCAGGCGTGCCCGTGCCGCTGCGGCCGCCATACTTTGCAGAGCCCATGATCGCGCAGTGTACGCAGCAGCTCCCAGGTGTCGAAGGGATCGCGGCCCAGAACGGTCGCTAGGTCGAAACGGTCCAGGAGCGGGTGCTCGCCGACGCCGCGCAGCAGCGGCCACGCGCGGGGCGGCAGCACCAGCGGAAGGATCATCAGATCGCGCGGCGCGGGCTCGTTGGTGGGAACAGCCTGCACCCGCGCCGCGCGGCGTCGCAGTGCGTCTCCTGTCGTCGGGGCCACAAGGGTCGTGGACACCGGCACGACCGCTGCCGGGGTCGGCCGCAGGGGCATGCGCCCCAGGCGGTCGAGCGCGGCGTGTAGGTCGCGCCCCTCACCGTTCCCGTCGCGCTCGCTCGTGCTGCGCCATGCGGCCGACAGCGGATCAGACACGGCGAGCATCTCCGTGGTCGTCCAGAGCAGGCCGGGACGATAGCCCGGCGGGATGCGCGCGGCATCGGCCGTTACGAGGAGCACCGGCGGCACGCGCACCACCTGGGGAGGCATATAGGCCGGGCAGGCCCGTACTGCGGCGAGGCGCTCCAGGCGCGCGGCCAGGACGCCCTCCGGCGCCTCCGTGTCGCCGTCCCAGAGGTAGCCGACGACGCAGCGCGCGCCGTCCGCGAAGCGCAGCGTCGCCTCGCCGTCGAGCACGAGTGTCTCCTTGTGGCCGGCCCGCGTGAACGGCCAACGCACCGGATAGGCGCGCCAATCCTCCAGTGCGCCGCCCGCGCCGGCCAGGCACAAGAGGACTGCACGCCCGGCGCGTAGGCGCTCCAGGGCCGGGAGGCGCCGCAACAAGGCGCGCTCGGTCAAACCGTAGCGGCTGGCGATCTCCTCCGGCTCAGCTGCCAAGAGATGGGCGGCGGCCCTGACGCCGACGGAGGTGAGGTAGTAGAGGTGGCGTCGTGTCGCCGGGTCCACCACGTCGCCGGCGTCGCCCGCCCGAACGCGGGCGTCGAGGGCGCGGCGCGCGACGCGGGGGGCGATGCCGCGCAGGAGCGCCAGATCGTCGGGGGCAAGCAGCGGCGTGCGCGCCAAGGCCACGAGTGTTGCGTTACGCATGAGGAACCTCCTGTGCTGTTTCTGTTGAGGCTGTTGCCGGCCTGGGTGGCGCTGGCGACGGCGCCGCAGCAACGCTCCCCACTGGCAGGCGGAGTTGGACCGGGCCGACCGGCACGAGGCGCGGGCCTTTGTGGCGCCGGCTCGACCGTTTCGGCCGGAGGAGGCCCGGACCGGGGCGTTGGACGGACACGCCGAGCGCCGGCTGTGACCCCGGCGGCATCGGCGATGGCGTGTGATCGCTGCGGCGTCCTCCCTCTCCCCCCTCCCGATCCGCCCCGTCGGCCGGCGACGCGGCGGGCTGTGCAGCCGTCGCTTGTGCTTGCGACGCCGCCCGGTCGGCATGGTAGAGATCAGCGAGCCACTTTTTGTAGGCGGCCACGACGGCATCGCGCGGCTGGCCGTAGCGGCGGGCGCAAGCATCGCCGATCAGGCGCGCGGCCGCGAGCGAGGTGGACGGGGGCGGCGGCAGCGTCACCAGCACCGGATCGAGCGGGCGCTCCCCGTCTGTTGTCGCCACGTAGCATTGGCGTAGACCCAGGAGCTGCAGGTCGCGGTACGTGAGCGTCTCGCCGTCGAGGACATGGGCCAGGTAGTCGGCGTCGTGGTAGTCGCGCGTGCGGAAGAAGACGTGCGTCGCCGCGTTGTTAAAGACGGTCGTGTGCAGCCCTTCCTGCATGGCGTCGACCTGCCCGATGCCTTGGGCGATGCAGACATAGGAGCCATGGTGTTTGCGGATGCGCGGCAGGTACTTGTCGTAGAGCGCGGGCGCGTGCTGGAACTCGTCGATGATCATGAGCACTTGCCGCGCCGCCTTGTCCCCCTCGGGTCGCGCGCAGACCAGGCTGTGCAGCACGTTGATGAGCGTGGCGTCGAGCAATGCGGCCGCCTCGTCGGTGATCACTTCCGCGGCGGAGTTGAAGAACAAGGGCGCGCCGCTGGTGAAGAGGGCGCGCAGGTCGAGCGTGCTGGCCGGCTGGCCCAGCAGGGCCAGGCTGTAGGCGTTGTCGGCCAGCTTGCCGACGCGCGTCAAGACGGGCTTGGTGGCGTTGAGGCGCTCGGAGCGGGGCATCTCCAGGTAGTCCTTGTACCAGTAGCGCGTCACGCGGATGTCGTCGGCCTGGCGAATCAACTCGGCGCGGAAGTGCCCGTCCTGTAGCAGCGGCTTGACGTCGAAAAGGGTGAGCTGGTCGTCGGGCCGGCGCGTGTGGTTGACCAGGAGGAGGGTGCGCAGGGCGTTGCGCAGCAGGTCTTCGAGGCGTTCGCCCCAGGCGTCGTAGTAGCGGCGCCACGCCTCCACGATGGCGCCGACCACCTGGTCGTCGTCGCGCCCCGTGTGCGCGTCGAGCAGGTTGATCCCCGGCACGAGGGTCGGGTGGCCAACATCGACCACGACGGCGCGCAGCTTCTGCGCGTCGGGCAGCCAGCCCACGATGTCGTTCACCAGGTCCGCGTCGGGGTCGATGACCACGATCTGCACGTCGTCATGGTCGAGGGCGTCGCGGACGAGGTGCTGGGCGAAAGTGCTCTTGCCTGTGCCGGTGGCGCCCAGGACAACCGTGTTGCCCCGGTGGATCGCCGCAGGCAGGTGGACGGTCTCCGTATGCGTGCCCACCGTCGCCGTCCCGATGGACACGCCAGAGGCAAACACCTCGGAGGAAGGCAGCAGCGCGCGGGGGCCGCCGCGGGCGAGGCCGGGCACGTCGACGGCGTCGGCGGGCAGGTGCCATAGGGCCGCTACTTCGTCGGCACAGAGGATCGGCCACGGTCGTGGCCACAGGCGGGGGCTACCGCCCATCGTGACAGCCATCATCTGGTCGGCGGCGCAGCGGCGGGCCACGAAGCTGTTGCCGGTTTCCTCGGCGAAGGCGCCGTAGGCCGCGATGAGCATATCCAAGCCGCACGCGCACGCGTCCCGGTCGCTGCCCGCGATGAGCAGGCGCAGGCGCGCGGTAAAGGCGGGGGACGCGGCCTTACGGGCGAGGAGCGCCGACGACGGAATACGCCGCTGGCCGACCAGCCGCCACAGGGCCACGAGCCCGACGAGGCCGGCCCCTCCCGCCTCGCCGAACGGGGCCAGCCCGGCGAGGCCATGCAGGGTGTAGGCATGGTAGGCGGCGACACCGCCCAGGGCGCCCAGCGCGCCGAGGGCGGCGAGTGGTCCCGCGACCGCCGGCACGTCCTCCTCACGGGTTGCCCCGAGGGCCCGCTCACGGGCGATGGCCCGGTCCCGCTCACGGGCGACGTGGCCACCCCAGCGACGCGGGCCCGGCCAGAGGATGAGCTGACACACGCCGCGTGTGCCACCGTCGAGCCGGCGTAGCGCGCCGATCACCCGTTGGAGCCCGGCCGAGGGGTCCTCGACCGCGGTCGAGGAGGTGGCGCGGTCAGCGATCTTGAGCGGCAATTCCGGCCGCTGGCGCAGCCGCAGTTCGGCCGCCACCGCCCCCTCGCCAGGGTGCAGGCGCGCCGGGTCACTGGCCGTAGCGGGCAGCGGGACGACGGAGCCCTGGGGGTAGTAGCCGGCGAGCGCCCCTTCTAGCGCGGCGCGGGCCGGCGCGTTGGCGGCGCGCGCCAGGAAGCGGACATGCCCACCCTCGCCGACGATTTCCACGGCGACACCGCGCCGCGCGGCGCGCCGGGCATGGGCCAGCCCGGCGAGCATCTGCGCCTGCCCGGCCAGCGTCACCGGGCTTGTGCGCGGCGGGGTCACGGCCAAGAGGAACGCGGCGTCACGCATGGGACGCCTCCTTGACGGCCCGGGATCGTCCGCCCCCGCCGCGCCCCTGGCCCCAGCCGGCGGCGGGGTCGGTGAAGACGAGCGGCGCGAACTCAGGGCTGACCATGATCTCGAAGGGCAGGCGCAGGCGCTCCCCTTTGGCCGATGGGTGCTGTGCGAGGAGGAGGCCCTGGCCCGCCGGGGCGCGTAGCAGGGCGGCTTGCTCAGGCTCACTGAGATGGGCGGCCCGCGTCAGGTCGGGCAGCGCCACCTCTTCGCAGCGCAGCAGCCAGGTGCGGCAGCTGTTCAGTATCAGCGCGCGGCCCGCCGCCGTCGCGGTGAAGTCGAGCGGATCCTGGCTCGCCGCGATGGTCTCGCACCAATGCTTGCGCGCCTGCTTGGCCAGGCGCGCCAGGAAGTCGCCCGTGCTCGCGAAGCGCGTCACGGCGTGCGCCTCGTCGACCAGGACGGACCGCCGCCGCCGCTCCGAGAGCACGGCGCGCCAGACATGCTGCGTGACCAGGTGCATCAGCCCGGCGCGCAACTCCTTGTTCTTCTCGACGCCATGCAACTCAAACACGGTGAGGTCGTTGTCGAGCGCGACGGTGGTGCGCCCCGCGAAGAGGCCGCTGAGGGCCCCGTCGCAGTAGCGGCCGAGGCGCTCAGCCAGCCCGAAGTCATCGCCCTGGGTGTCGAGCGTGGCGCGCAGGTCGGCCAGGGTCGGGGCGGGCCGGCCATGCGTCTGGCGGTCGTGGGTGATGCCGGCCTCCCGGTAGGTGCGGAAGAGGGCCGCCTCCAGCCGCGCCTTCGGCCCCGTCCCCAACTCCGACCCCTCGCCGGCGATGAGCACCTCCAGCAGGTCGAGCACCCCCGCCACATGCTCGCGCAGCGCGTCGTACTCCTCAGCGCCGTCCGCACCGTCATCAGCGCTCCCGGCGCGGACCTGTGGGAGGTCGAGCGGGTTAATGCGGTCATGTGAGCCGGCCGAGAGACGCACCACCTGCCCGCCGACCGCGGCGCAGAGGTCGCGATACTCGCCCGACTCGCCCGGGTCGATCACGATGCGTTGCGCGCCTAGCTCGCCCACCCGCAGCAGGTGGACCTTGGTCCAGGCGCTCTTGCCCGCCCCCGACGAGCCGATCACCACACTGTTGCTGTTGCTGAAGGCGTAGGGGTCGACGATGAGCGGCGTGTTGTTTTGCGGGTTACGGCCGTACCACACACCGTCGTCCATACAGAGGACGGGCGCGCCGAAGGGATAGGTGGCGGCGACGATCTCGCCGGGGACGGGTCGGCTCCAACCGAGGCGGTCGCGTGCGGCGGGCAACGTCGTTTCTAGGCCAGCCAGGTGCTCGAAGAGGGCGCGACGGGTGCCCATGCGGGCGGCGCCGAAGGCCCCCTCGACGCGCCGTGTGCGCGCCTCCAGCTCCTCGCGCGTCGCGCCGTGGACCTGCGCATACAGGGAGACCTGGAAGAGCCGCTCCTCGTTGGCCTCCAACGTGGCGACCATGGCGGTGATCTCCTCAATGGCCTGGCGGCGCCCCTCGCTGGGCAGGCGGCCGCGCCCCTCGGCGAAGAGGCCGACCGACTCCAGCCCCACCAGCAGGTCGGAGAGCTCGGAGACCGCGTGCGCCGTGTCCTGCGGCGCGAGGTGCAGTGACAGGACGAGCCGCTCACGCAGGGCGGTGAGGCGGGCAAGCCAGCCCCAGGGGACGGAGCCGGCCCAGGCGGATAGGCCGACGGTACGCGTCCACTCATCGTCGAGCCGCAGGCGTCGGGCGCTCTCCTCGATGGCATCGGGGGCGAGGGCCGCGGCGGTCACCCCTATGACCGCCCCGGCTGGCTGTGCGCCGCGTCGCCGCCCTGACCACGGGACGCGCGGCGTCTCAGGCATCGTCGGCATCATCCGTCTCATCGTCGTCCTCCTCACTCTCATCATTCGCGTTGGGGGCCACCTGGTCGAAGAGCACCCGCGCGGTCGCAACCGGGGCGGCGTGCCCCCGGTCGAACGGTTGCAGGCGCGCCGTGCGCGGGCACAGGCGGCGATAGTAGAGGTGCCGCAAGGTGGGGGTATCGAGGCGCCAGGCGTGGATGCCGGCGCGGGCCAGCCCCTCCCGGATGGCCGCGCACCGCTCGGCCAGCAGGCGGCTTGTCGCATCCCCATCCTGCGCTACCATCTGATCACGCGCCCGCCCGGCAGCCGCCCGACGACGGCGGGATCGTAGGAGTGTCACGGGTCCGGCTCCCTCCAGGGACGGCGTCGGCCCGGCCGCGTCCGGGATCACCACGTAGACGCGCTGGTCGAGCGCGCCCGCCTGGGCCAGAGCCCGGCGCATATACGCCGCGTCGGCGCTGCCCAGCCGGCGCACGGCCAGGGTACGGCCGGCCAGCCGTGCAGCGCGCCGCGCGACGTAGGGGCCGAGGTCGACCGGGTCGGCGCAGATGAGGATCTGCACCGGGAAGGACAGGCCGAGCACGAAGGCATGGTAGGCGGCGTGCAGCGCCCGCTGCTGCTCCGCGTCCATGCCCTCGACCGTAGCGCCGCTGCATTCCAGCACGGCGCAGCGACGCCCGTCACCGAAGGCGATGGTGTCCGCGGCGATCTCCAGCGGGACGAAGGGGTGGGCTGGCGTTACCGGACGCCGCACCGAACGTGGGGCAGCGCGGGGGGGCAGGGAGGGCGTGGGCGGCGCGGGCGGCGCGCCCGCCGCGAGCGTCAGATGGGGCGGCCGAAGGGGCGCGCCAGGCAGTGCGGTGGAGGCCGGCGAGGACGGAGGCGCCCAGGTGGCGATCCGCTCGCCGAGCAGATGCGTCGCGGCGAGCCGACCCCAGGCCACGAGTGACCGGCCGCCGGGGCGCACCAACCCCGTCGCGCCTCCCAGCAGGGCGACGGCCAGGGCCTCGCCAACGCGGGTGGGGGGCGGCAGGTGGGCCTGGCTCAGCACGCCGGCGGCGGCGAAGACGCCGGCGACGACGGGCACGAGGTCGCGCGCCGTGTAGCGCCCGACAATGGGGTTGCGCCCGTCCAGATGAGTCGGCACTTTGAGGATGAGGGACATCTGTCTGCTCCTTTTGTTATAGTCCGGGGGGGCGTCCATCAGGAGAAGAAGCCCCGTAGCGAGGCGACGATGGGGGTGGCCGCGATGACGCCGATCAGACCGATGGCGGCGTGCCACCAGGTCGAGATGGCCGTGCGCCGGAGTTGCGGGCTCGACCCAGACACAATCCAGAGCAGGCCGCCCCAGCCGAAGACGAGCGTGCAGAGGGAGACGCCGATCACCAGGAAGTGGGCGCTGATGAAGTCGGCGATTTGGGCGATCTTGTCGAGCGCGTCGCCGAGGCCCGTCGGCGCGCCGCTGGGCGCGACGCCTCCTGGCGGCGCGGGGGTCGGTTTGGCGCCGGTGATCGCCTGGGCGGCGTGGCCGAACTGCGTGATCACAAGCAACGCGTGCGGGCTAGACATGACGAGAGTGTGCGCGATCATGGGATCCTATCCTTATCTATCTGTCTGTGTGCTATCTGTGTGTGTGCCGAGCGCTATCTATGCATGGGCGACATCATGCGCGGGGGACCGCGGCACGACGGAGAGAGGAGCTTAGCCACCGCCTCCTCCTCTCCCGCCGAGGCCGCCGGTCAGCGTGCGGATCGCCAGCAGACTGACCGCGAGCGGCGTCCCCGTGAAGCCGCGTAAGATGCGTGGGACGCGCAGCACGACCACGAACACGCCGAGCGCGACGAGGTACTGCGCCCAGGTAATCATGTTCCCCAGGCTCGTCTCGCCCACGATGGTCGCGCCGTCCTTGCCAAAGACGAGCGGCGCGTAGAGCACCAGGTCCTCGCCCATGTGCAGGACCACGATCTGCACGAACTGCGTGATCAGGGTGACGACGAAGAGGCGGCCCCACAACTCGGCCATCCCTTGGAGGCGCGGCCAGGCGTAGCAGAGCAGCCCCGCCGGCGCCAGGACGATCAGGGCGTCGAGCAGCCCGATGCGGATGATCATCTGGATGGCCAGCAGCAACTCCATCAGCCCATCGACGAGGCCAAGCAGCGCCTCCAGGAGCACCTGGTTGGCGACGCCGCTGTGCGCGCCCACGGCAAAGAGGCGGGTCGATTGGATAGCGACCGCACCGTCGGTGGCCGCGTTCGCGAGCGTAATCGCTGTCCCCAGGACGGGCAGGCTGCCGTTGGCCAGCAGCGCCACGAGCGCGAGGCGCCAGAAGCGTTCGAGCGCCCCGGCATAGGTGCGGTGCGCGCCGATGCAGAGCAGGATTTCGAAGCAGATACCCAGGAAGATGAAAATGATGAACGCATCGGCGAGCGTGCGCACGCCCCCCCAATAGGTGGCGACGACGGGATTGCCGAAGGTCAGGGCGGGGTCGGTGTTGGTCCAGATGTCGCTGGCGCCGATGGTGGCGTTGACGTTGTCGACGGTGTCCGCAACGCTGCTAATCGTGGCCGCCGCGATGCACGGTCCCCACGTCCCGATGTTCCAGAAGTCGCAGCTGCCGCCACCACCCTGACCCGATCCCGCAGGTGTCGCTGCGGTCCCGGTGGCAAAGGGCGCTGGCGTCGCGCTCGCATAGCGCATCAGGCAGGAGGTGTGGTCGGGCGCGCAGACCGTATAGGGGGTAGCGGTGGGTGGCGGTGTCACGGTCGCCGTTGCCGTGGGACGGGGCGTCGGGGTCGAGGTCAGGGGGCGCGCGGTCGGGGTCGTACGCGTGGCCGCGACGGCCTGTCCGGCCGCCACAGTCACCCACATGACCACGGCTAGTGTCACCAGGGGGGCGCGTTTCGCGCCCTCCCGCCACCCTCGCCACCTCATCGCCTATGCTCCTCTCGCGCATCAGGTCATACCCAACGATGAGGCCCAGCCTACGTGAGGGAGTTCCGGAAAATCTCCGGCCGGAGATTTTGGGGAGAAAGAGGATGCGTGGGCGTGTCAGGGGAACGGGGAGTGTGGGACCAAGAGATAGCGGGTCCAGCACGCTCGCCGCGCTTGCTATCTTCGGGGCGGACGGGCCGTTGATCGGGCCTCTCGCGCTGCATCCTGATAGCGCGCGTCGCTCGTCACATCGTAAACAGAACGGATAGATAGAAGGCGACGACGTTATGGCTTACGCGAGGAGGGCATGTCGTGTGCGACGCGAGGTCGCACCGTGTGAGTGTGGCGGAGGAAAGGCCGCTACCAGGCTAGTGTCCACAGCCTGTCCCCAATCCCGACGTGCGTCGTTGGTAACGGCGGGGTGCAAAGCTCGGGGTAACGCCTAAGGAGCGGGGGAACCATCCACCCAAACCGAGCTAGGGGAAGATCGGACAGGTGACGTGCAGGAACTCTCTACGAGGCGCTAAATGGAGCACGAGGCCTATCGTCGGCCCGCGCTACGGCGGCTCGGTTTCTAGGTATGCGGTGTCCATAGCCCCGCCCTCCTCAGCACCGCCTCCTCCTACATACAACCGTAGCCCACCATTGCGCGGGCCACGGTTGGTTATTCAGTTGTTGGTTACCGACGGCGCCGTGTCCCTCGATGCGCTACCATGGTTGGCGAGGGAGGCAGCAATGGACCTGGAGCACGACGGCGATTTGAACAAAACGGCGCTGCCGCTCGATTGGGGTGGCCTACCTCTGAGCGACTACTCCACCACCAGCCGCGGCGTCACCGTCCACTTCCGCGACCTCGACAAGGCACTTATCGGCTACATCAACAAAACCTCAACGGTCGTCGGTTGCGTCGCGTGGCTTACCCACATCGGCATCCTCAACGCGCTCTCCAGGCGGGACGGTGTCTCGTTGCTGGTGCAGAAAGAGGATTTCTTGCGCCCGGACTCGGGGGGCGGACCGACCAAGGAGAAGCTGCGGAAAGCCTACGCGAAGCTGCATGGCCTCCCACGCGCCGCCTTCGACGCGGAATACGACGAGAAGCTGGGGTACTCATACCTCGCGCACCCGGCCATGCAAGCCGGGCCCCGCGAGCGCCCGGATCTCGACGCGATGCACGTCATCGATTCTGTGCGCTGCGTCGGCGTCCGCAACGGTAGCCAGGCCATCGCCACGCCCCGGATGCACCACAAGTTCCTCGTGTTCTGCCGCTGGATGCGACTGAACAAGGAGGACCCCGTGGCGGTCCTGGCCCCGCACGCGGTCTGGACCGGCAGCTTCAATTTCACGAACAACGGCATGCGGTCCCTCGAGAACGCGGTCGTCATCCGCAATCCCGACATCGCCAATGCCTACATGTGCGAGTATCTGCAGCTCGCGATGATCGCGGAACCGCTGGACTGGCATTCCCAGTGGGTCTCGCCCGAGTGGCGCATCGGGACCTAAGTCGTCCATGCCCTCACCGCTGCCCATCCCTCAAACGACGCTGCTCCCCATGGTCCACCTGCCGTTCCTGCCGTTCCACGACAACCCTACCAATTAGGACAACTTCGGGATTGCCTTCTGGTCGGGTCTCCTCTATTCAGCGGTCGTTGGCTTGGTCATCTACGCTATCCAGCGTCAAAACGAGAGCTAACGGTTGCGTAGAGAAGCGGAGTGGGACATTCTGCGACTCAAGGCGAGGTGCAACCGATGGATCTGGGTTCGGCATGTGCGACCGCCTTCACGCGTGGCCGTACAACGGGAACAGGTACCTCGGCGACAGGGCGAAAGAGCTTGACGATGCCATCAACGCGCTGAATATCGCTCTGGTCAACGTGACGTTACGTTCCGCGTCCGTTGGTACAATCGATGGATGGTCCTGGGTACAAGGACATCTGAGCAGCCGCCCTTGTCCCTCAGTTGATTTGCGTCGCCGGGATCGGCGTCGGCTCCGTAGCTTCGGCGGTGCCAACCTCGCCCGGATTGCCGCGGCGCCATATCCCCGTGCCGCCCTTGTCCCACCAGTGCTGCCTCAGGGTCTCCAACGCGACGCAGACTAGGCCGCGCCCAACCTGCTCGGATCCGTCGTTGTAGCCGCGCCGGTCCAACTCCTAGAGCGCCATTCAAGTAATCCGTGTCGGCGCAAAAATCCGGTGATCCTGTCCAGATCGGCTATCCCAGCGACCAACTCTCACGCCTCCTTAGACGCTCAAATCGGTCAGTTTGGCTGGACTCTTAGACAGCGTTAAGGGCGCTGCTGCCTGGACTTTCGATTACTTGATCGGTGCTCTAGCGGCTCGCGTCCGCGTATTGGTCCGGTGCCTCGATCGTGATGCGCATCCGTGTTGTCCTCCCGGATACAGCGGTGGCCGGGTCAGGCCCGGCCACTCTTGGTTGTCTATGGCACCTCGCCAATCGGCGGAGTGTGGTTCAAGATGGCGTCAAGACCCTTCTTCGTTTCTCTTCGCCTGCTCCATCCCGCTATGCAATGTCAGAGGTAGTGGTGTTTCTGAGTAGGGCCTCATCTCGTCTGGTGATAGCAGGATCGGTGGTATCAATGGAGGGATGTAGAGATTGGCATACCCCTCCGGACGAAAGCGGGCCTCGTATTCCCCGTTGCTGTGGATGTACCCGTCGGGCAAATAGATGGGATGCTCGGGGTGTGGCACAACGATGCGGGGCGGCCCCTCGAACAGATGGAAGCCCTCGACAAGGATCGTCAGCGTATCGTCGCCCAGGAACTCCCAAAGGGGCACGAGTGCCCCACCATTGACGAGCAGGTAATACTCCTCGGCCATCGTGCGCCATCGTTCGGGGCCCATCGTCCCGGCGTTGATCGCCCGCGTCAGGAGAACGGCGGAGATGTCGGCATAATGGCCGGCAACGAACTCTTTGTGCAACAGCTGCGCGACGGCGCTGACGGTGGCGTATTCGGTGACGTCCATGGCGATCATCTTGCCGTGACGGTCGGACACGTCAGGCACGCTCTTGTGCCGAAGCTTGCGCGCCCCTTCCACGAACGTATGGTGGATGCGCTTGTGCTCCTGGTGCGGTATGGCGCTGATGAACTGGATGTACGGTGCGCGCATCACGGTGGCGCGATCCCCTGGGGGCATCCTTGCCGTCCATCCCTGGGCCATCGCGATGAACGACAACGGTGAAGGAGAGCCGCCGGCCACCCTTTCAGGGTCTTGGCGATAATCTGCACACACCTGGGCCCACGTTCGCAGGATGGTTTCGGGGTCGTGATCGACGAGTGGAGGGTCGGTTGCCACCAGCGCCTCGTAAACGTGGACCCCTTGCTCACCAGCCGCAGCAACGAGGCGAGGAAAGAGGTCCTCAGCGCGCTTCTTGAAATCGTGCTCTCCTTTGGACACTTTGGCACGCTTGCACGACACCGAGATCGTGCGGTCGCCCGGCAACTCGATCGTCACATCGAGCCCCGCAGCCCCGGGCGCGGCGAGCTTGCCAACGACGCCCTTGGTCTCGTCGAAGAGCGTGGCGATGTGCAATTCATACAAGAAGTGCATGGCCTGCTCTGGGGAGGGGATGATTTGCCCTGCGATCATGCCCCCGAGCCGTTCATTCTGCTCGGTATCGCCCCGGTCCCACAACCGCCGGATGTCGCGCCCGACGCGGCACAGAAGGATCGTGCCCTGCTGATCATTCCCCTGCCAGGCTCGACGGAAGGCGTCACTGTTGTGATCGATCTTCCGTAAACGTTTGTCGAGCCAGGGGAGCCCAAACGCCTGCTCGATCGCCACACAGAAGTCGACAACCTGTTGTGGGGAGTACGGCGTTCCCTGCCACTGGTGAGGGCGCATGATCGCAGTTGTCATGATGCAGTAGCTGCCGTCTTTATATCGAGGCAAGCGCAATCCTAGAACGACCGTGTTTACCTTTCAGGATACGGCACCTTTTGGTTCTCTCCTATGTCCGTCCTCGCCTTCTCCAATGCCCCAGTCCTGGGGGAACCTCGGACGTGGGATAGCAGTTCGCCTGATCGATAGCCAGGCAACGCGTCCTTGGTTGGCCGCATCACATTGCAGTGATATGCATAGTGATGCATACGCCAGCGCGTCCTAGCCCTATGCCGAAGGTAGCCATGCTCGACGCGAAGGGACGCGACCGCGTCCCTTCACGCTCCTTATTGACATGCTCTATGAATGACATTGGGGCAGGTCCTGCATCGAAGATGCTTTCACGACAAGGGCCTGTGCTATGCGCCACGGCAGCGTCGCGCAGTGGCAGGGAGCATGGGGAGCCAGATGCCGCCGACTCCGGCCCTGTTCCAGAGGCATGACGGTTCCTGGTTTTTTTCGATGGCGTTCGGCCAGACGCTACGGTGTTTCTTAGCGTTGAGCGTGGACTGGCGCGTTAGCGCGTGCCGAAGCGCTCTACCTGTTGGGGCAGCATGATGCACGGCCGGGAAGCCGTCCTGCCAGCGTGATACCGACCGCCACATCTACAGGTGTATCGTCCGTCCATAGGCCAGCACGCCGATCGTGACCATAATGAGGGCGGGTCCATAGGGTATCGTCTGGCGGAGCCCCACGCGCCTGAGCAGAAGCAGCGTGCCCGCCGCGATCCCGCCGAGGACGATGCCGAGCACAAGCGTGCCGACCACGCGCGGATACCCGGTGATGCACCCGATCGCGAGGGCGAGAGAGGCGTCGCCCAGGCCAAGGGCGCCCACGCCGCAGAGCAGGCGCGCCAGTCCGACGAGTGCGGCGAAGCTGGCAAACCCGAACGCGCCACCAAGCAGCGCGTCCCACCGATCTACCCCAGGCCACAGGTCGGCACTCGCCAGGGCCACGGCCACGAGCAGGCCGACGACGGTGGTAGGGACGAGGCGCAGCTCGAAGTCGATGACGAGCAGCAAGATAAGCAGGGTTGCCTCGACCAGACTGACCAGGAGGAGCGCCGGCTCCGTGGCGTATTGGACCCCCAGCCCATAAAAGATCGCGGCCGTCATGACCCCGACCCAGCGTAGGTGCGGCATCGACGCGTGGCCGTGGTGCGCATGACGCGGGTGGATAAGGGAGCTCATGCAGGCGTGGCCGTCGCGGCTGTCGCCGCGTCGTGGCGGCGCACGCGCTGGCGCGGCCACGGCCAGAAACGCCGGTCGGCGCCGTACGACGCGGCGACAGCCGCGACGGCCACGCCGGCGAGGGCGCCGAGGACACCGAGCGAGAGGATCATCGTGGCCGCACCTCCCTCGCACCGTGTCGGCGCACCGACGCTGTCGGGTGCGTTCCGCAGCGTCGGCTCGTATCCGACCATCCCGTGGCGTCCATGCGCATTATCCCGCCTTCTCGGACTCGCCCCGGAGCTTGCGCCGCAGTTGCTCGTACAGGCGGAGCGTGTAGGGGTCAAATTTCTGCTTATAGGCCTTATACCGCTCTCGCATCTCCGCCATGTGGGTGTCGAGCCCGTCCGCGTCGCCCAGCTCAGCGAGCAGGTTCAGCGCGAGCTGGTTGGCGTGGTCGTCGCATGGCTCGTCGGCCAGCAGGCGGCGCGTCCAGTGCAGGGCGGCTTTGGGGTCGCCCGCCTCGCGATAGGAGTCCGCCAGGCGATAGAGCGCCGCCGGCACGCGCCGCATCCAGCGGTAGCCGTGCTCCTCGACGAAACCCAGCGCCTCTCCGCCGCACAGCGGCCCGTGGTAGAGGGCGAAGGCGTCGACCAGCAGCGGCCCGGCCTCCGCATCGTCGCGCCCCTCGGCCTCGCGCAGTAGCGCGTCGAAGCGCCACAGGTCCACCGCGACCACATCGTCGTTCAGGAGATAGCCGCCGCTCGACCGTTGCACGAGGTCGCGGGCCTGCGCGCGCGGGAGGCCGGCCTCGCGCAGGGCGGCGCGCAGGTCGGTAAGGGCGTGAGAGAGGGTGTTACCACCGTCGGCGTCATCAGTGAAGAGGGCGGCGATGAGGTCGTCGCGCGGTACCGGGCGCGGCCCCAGTACGGCGAGCGCGGCCAGCAAGCCCCGTTCGCGCGGGAGGATCGTGATGGGCTGGTCATGCACGGAGACCAGGGTCCCGCCCAGGAGGTCGAGCCGCACCGGCGGGCCGGTTGCCGACGCGGTGGTCGCGGATGCGGCGCTGGCCGCGGCCGCATCGTCATCCTCCGCCGGCGGCGCCTCTCCCTCACGCGCGGCAGGATCGCCGGTGTCCTCCCCATCCCCATCCCCATCCGCAGGGGTAGGCGGCGCCGTCGGTATCCCTTGCTCTGCCTTCGACTCGGTTGGCGGTTCTGGCGCCAGTGGGGGTGTCGGTGCTGGTGCGGGCGGCGGACCCGATGCCGGCGTCGGCGCCGCGGGCGGGAACGCCGGGACGGTCGCGGCCGCCACGGTCGCGCACACCTCGCGCACTTCTGGCGGCGTCAGCGTGAAGGCGCGCAGCCGCCGCGGCGGACCCAGCCCGACTAGCACGACCTCGTGCGGGCCGAGCGCGCTCGCGTCGGCATCGGGGCAAACCAGGGCATTGTCGGCGGGGGCCAATCGACGTGCCAGGCGGGTACGGAACAAAGGCAGCATCCCGCTCGCCGCGAGCGCGGCCGGGTCACTTGTGGTGGCGAGCAGGTGAACGCCACAGACTGGCCCGGTGTGCGCCACCGCATCGAGCCGGTCGAGCGCCGCGTCGTCGAGTCCCTCGATGCCGGCCAGCACCAACAGGCAGGGGACGGGCGGGGCCAGCGCGCCGGCGGACGGTGCGGCCGCAGGGGCGCCGTGGCGCTCGTAGCGGTCCAGCACGAGAGTATGGGCCTGCGCGATGAGGGCGGCGACGGCGCGCGGGTCGCGCGCGTCGGCGGGCGGCGCCTCCAGGTGGTCGAGCTGCGGCAGCGCCTTGCGCAGCTCGTCGTCGTCGCTGGCCACCAGCAGGCGCAGCGCGTCGGGCGGGGCTTGGTAGACCGCGCTGGCCAACAAGGTCGCCATAAGGGACTGGCCGCCGCCCGCGACGAGCAGGCCGCCCGTCCGTCCCAGGTTGAGATGGAGGACGGCGCCCTCCGCGGTCGCGCCGAGCGGCACGAGCAGTGGGGCGGGGTGGGGACGCACCTCCGCCGGGGCGGCGAGCATGGCGGCCTTGACGGTCAACGTCACCAGGGGCGTTCCGTCGCGCTCCACGGCGCCCGCTGCCGTCACCGGGACGCCCAGCGCCGCGCCGAGGCGGTGCGCGATGTCGTCGCTGTGGGTCGCACGGAGGCGGGTCGCCTCGATGGTGATCTCCAGCGTTTCAGCGCTCTCGACCAGGAGCCGTATCGCGTGAGCCAGGCTGTAGGGGACGCCGGCCTCCCGGCCCACGCGATCCAGAGCGGCCACGACGTAGGCGGCGCGGGCGCCGCCGGTGGTGGTGGCGGGGGTACGCCGTAAGGCGCGCACGAGGCGGCCCTCGACCCCGTCCAGGACGGCGCGCAGGGCCTTGTGGACGGAGGGCGCCAACGGGCCGAAACGCCCGCCCCGCGGCTGCCGGGCCTGTGTCCCACCGGGGCCGCGCCGTCGCGCGCAGCGGCGTGCGGCGGCGACGGCCGTGGCGAGGGCGAGGAAGCCCAGTACGAAGGCGGCCGGGAGGTCGCGCCCCAGGTCGGGGACATGGACCAGCGGACGCCCAAGACCCGGATGCGGGAGCAGTCGTGGCGTCGGCGACCCGACGGCCCGCAACCGACCGGGAGCCCTACCCCGGGGCACGAGACGCTGACGCGCCCTCCCTGTCCCATGCTGACCAGGAGCCCTCCGGTGGGAAACGGCGTGCGGTGCGGAGGCCGGCGCCAGGTGCAGGGCCGGGCGGCGCGTGACGGGATGGGGCGGCGTCCGCAGGGCGTGATGGGGAGGCGCGAGGGGATGGGGCAGCGTTGTCCGCACGGGATGCACAGGGTGTGGCCGTATCCTCATGCCCTTGCGCGGGTGCGCGCCGGGCCTCTGCGTCGGGGCCAGGGCGGTGTGGTGGCGATGAAGGGAGGGGCGCTCGCGCTGCAGCGGGATGGGCGCGGCGCCTGCGTGCGCCCGGCGCGCCGCGCGACGGGGATGCAGCCCCCGGCGCGGACGGATCGGGCGGACGTGGTCGACGACGACGTGGTGCGTGACGGTCGTGCCATCGGGCCGCGTGACCACGTAGACCTGGGGCAGGCGCAGCACCCAGCCGGGTTGGATGAGGTTGTCGTTCTCCAGCGCGCCGCCGGCGGGCTGATGCACGCCGCGGTTCAGCGCCGCGATGGTCGGGTAGGCCCGCCAGTCGCCCAGGAAACGCGCCGCGATCGCGCTGAGGTAGTCCCCTTGTTGCACCACGTACAGAACGTGGTCGCCCGCGAGGCGCAACGCGGGGCAGGGCAGCGGGATGAGCAGGACCTGGCCGGGCCAGATGCGGTTAGGGTCGGTGATGGGGCCGGCCACCGGCTGCGGTGTCCCCCGCGTGGCGCGCATGATCGGCCGATAGTCGGGCAGGCCGAAGCGCGCGGCCACCTCGTCCAGGGTGTCATCGGACTGCACCGTGTAGCGCAGGGCCAGCCCGACGCGGCGCACCGGCCGCCGCGCGCCAGGATGGGCTGCTCGGCGGCGCGATGGCGCGCTGGCTGGTGGCCGCGTGGGTGTGGTGGGCGCGGGTTGGGCGTCTGGTCGATAGATAAGAGTCGCCTGCGGTAGGGAAGCGGTCGCGGTAGCGCGCTGCACTGGTCCAAGGGCGCGCGCCACCCCACCGCCTTGGAGCACGGTCAGGACGACACCGACGAGCGCGCCGGCCCGCCGCGCCAGCCGACTGGCGAGGGCCTCGGCCAGGTGCGCCAGGGCCGGGTAGTCACGCCCCACGAGCCGCAACCCGGAGCCGAGGGCACCCAAGGCCGCACACAGGGCCGCGAGCGCGAGCAGGAGCAGCGCCCCGTCGCGCGCCAGCAGGACCGGGTCGGCGCCGATGCGGGCCAACTCGGCGCTCCATGGCACGCTGTGCGGAGGCGCAACGGCCGGGACACCGAGCACCGTGGCGGCTGCGCCCAGGAGCGCCACCAGGACACCCGCGACGAGGGCGTCGCGCAGGAACAACCGGAACACTGTCTCCACCACCTTTCGCTATGTCTCTCCAGATTGCCTGTCTACGAGTGGGCGCTCAGCAGCGCACCGCTCGTCGTCTGACGCTAGGCCGCGCGAGCGCCCGCTACGGTACGATACACCCGCGTTCTCCGGAAAATCTCCGCAAAATCTCCGCATCGCCCGCGCCTACCCGGCCGAATCTCCGCAAAATCTCCGGCGCGCGCCCGCCCTCCTCGCCACGAGGACCCTACGCCAGGGCACGCTGCACCCTTGCGGCGAGCCGCGCGACCACGATCGCGGCGGGGCTGCGCGGACGCGCGACCGTAAGCGGCAGGTGCGCCTCCTCGGACGCCAGGACGTTGCGCACGTCGAGCGGGATCGTCGCGGCCACGGGCAGGCCGGTCGCGGCCGTCACGCGGGCCGGGCCGTGGCGCAGCAGGCTCCCGCGCCCTTTGTTGAGGGCGCACCACAGGGGCGGCCCGACTCCCGACGCCCCCCTGTCAGCGGGACTGAGCCCGCGTAGGTCGAGTCGTTCGGCCAGCGTGCGGACCTGCAAGAGCAGGTCGGAGAGGCCCAGCGGGCTAAGCGCCCCCACCACCAGGACGAGGTCGGCCGCGCGCAACGCCGTCAGATGCGCGTCGCCGAATTCGCGCGGCGGCAGTGCGGCGCCCACGTCCACTAGGACCAGATCGAAAGAGAGGCGCAGCCGCGCGAGGAGAGCCGTCAGGTCGGCAGGGTCGAGCGCGACCTCCTGCGCCGGGCCGGGCACGCCGCGGATGAGCGTGAAGCCCGCCGGGTGCGTATGCAGATCGCGCGGCCGGCACGGTTGGCCGGGCGGCGCGGGCATCGTCGCGGCGGAGGCGACGTTGCCGCCGCCCGTCGCGCCCAGCAGCGGACCGAGCGCGCCGCGGTTCCGGTCGGCGTCGACGAGCACGACCCTCCCGACCGGAGCCAGGGCGCCGGCCAGCGCGGCGGCCAGCGTCGAGCGCCCGGGACTGCCGGTCGGTCCCCACACGGTCACGACACGACCGGGACCCTCCCATGGCGCGACGGATGGGCGATGTCGGAACAGGCCGGCCACGTCACGCCCCTCCGCCGAGGAAGGAGCGCAGCGCGGCGGCGAGGACGGGGTAGAGCACGGTCGTCCCCACGATGGGCAGGCCGAGCACGGTCCCCAGCGCGGTGGCGCGCAGGACGGCGTAGGCCAGCTCCTCCTTGCGGCCCTCCTCAATCGCCGCGCCGACGCTGTCCGCCAGGTCCCCGCACATCGCGGCGGCGCGCTCCAACGCCACCGCACCGCCGAGCGTCGCCGCGATCAAGCTCATGGCGTCGCGCACCTCCTCACCCCCGCAACGCGCCGCCAGAATCTCCAGCGCCTCGCCCATGGGCACGCCGTTGGCGTGCAACTCGCGCGCGAAGACCATCTCCCGCGCCAACTCGCCGGGGCGCAGCGCGAGCCGGTCCAGGGCACGCTCGACGGGCCGCCCGCGCACCACGAGCGCGGCCAGCCCATAGAGGAACGTGACGAGCTCGAGGCGCAGCCGCGCCCGACGCGCCGTCGCCTGGCGCCGCAAGATCAGGAGCGGCAGGTGGTAGCCGGCGACGACGGCGAGCGGCATGAGCGAGAGGGCGACCACGGGCCCCGCGCCCAGCGCCAGGGCGAGGGTCCCAGCGGGGAGCAGGGCGACGAGGGTCGCCTCGGCCTGCTGGCGCCGCAGCCAGGCGATGGAGCGGTGGCCCTGGCCGGCGTGCAGCAGGAGCCAGTGCAGCCGCGGGATGCCCGCCTCGTCCGCGCGCCGCGCGACCAGCCCCGGCCCGACGGGTCCGCGCATGTCGCCCAGCACGACGCGAACGAGGTCGGCATATAGTATCGCCAGCCGGCCCCGGCGCGGGCGGGGCAGCACGACCGTGCGCGCCCGGCGGCCGAGCCCGGCGCGGATGCGCGTGCCGGTCCCGGCTCCGAGGGCGGGGGCCGTGAGGACGAGGCCGCCTGCAGCCAGGGCGGCCAGCACGGCGAGCGCGAGGTGGATGAGCGTCACCATCGCTACACCGGTCGCCCGGTCGCCGCGCGCGCCGCCCGCCGCTGGCTCGCCGTGACCAGACGATACACCCCCGCGCTCGCCCCCGCCACCAGGGCGACGATGCCATAGCCCAGCGGGGAGCTGTAGGCGGCCGCGACCAGCGCCGGGTCGGCGAGGCGCATCAGCAGCGTGGTGGCGAGTGGGAAGGCGACGATGACCAGGGCCGTCCCGCGCACCGTGGCGAAGGTGGCGCGCACTTGCAGCCGGAAGGTCAGGTCGCGCCGGGCCAGCGTCGCGATCGTCTCCAGCGACGCGGAGAGGTCGGCCCCCTCGGCCACGCTCTCCTCCAGTGCGGCGCGCGCGAGGCCGAACGCGTTGCTCTCTAGACGCTCGTCGAGGTCGGCGACGAGGTCGGCGAAGCCCACCGTGGCCAGGCCGCGGCGCGGGTCGGCACGGCGCAGGACGTACTCCAGGGTGTCGCGCAAGGGCGGCTGCGTCGCGCGCGGCAGGACCTCGCGCAGGATGCGCAGGGGCGGGATGCCCGCGGCGGACGCGCCCGCGATCAGCAGGAGCATCTGCGCGACCTGACGCGCCAGCCGCAGCTCCCGCCGCTCAGCCAGGCGCCCGAGCCAGGCCCACAGCCCGTAGACGCCGACGACGAAGCCGACCGTGGCGAACGCGGGGGCGCCGAGTAGCGTGAGCCCGGCCACCGCGCCGCCCACCCCGGACAGCAGGCTGACCAGCGCGAAGCGGCGCAGCGACCAGTGATGCTTGCCGGCCAACGTGAGGCGACGGCGCACCCGCGCGCGGACGCGCTCGTCCAGGCGCGGGCGCGGTGCGCCGCCGGCGTAGCGCAGCCGCGCCTCGTAGTCGGCGAGCAGCGCCACGGTATCAAGCGGCGGACGTGGCGGAATCAGCACGAGCAGGGCGACAGCGGCGCAGGCCCCGGCCGTCCCCAGCGCGAGCAGCGTCCCCACCAGCGACGCCAACGGCCTAAGCGTGCCCATGTGGCCCTCCCTTCCCGGTGCGCAGGCGCGCGAGGGGCAGCGTGTCGAGCGCCGGGAGGTGGCCGCCCGCCGCCGCGACCTTCCCCCGCAGGCGGTCCGAGACCGCGTATGGCGTGCGGCACAGCCGCCCGTCCTCCCACACCAGCAGGTCTTGCAGCACCCAGTTGGCACCCACGCGGCCCGTCACCTCGGAGAGCGCCGTGAGCCGCCGCCCCTCCGGCCGCCTCTCGACGACGGCGACCAGGTGGACCGCCTGCGCGATCAGCTCCTGGGCCACCTCGGCCGGCTTGTCCGCGAACATGCACAGCAGCACAAGGCGGTTCAGGACCTCGGTGGGCGTGGCGCCGTGGACCGTGGTGGTGCTGCCGTCGTGGCCCATGCTCATCGCCGCGAGCATGTCGAACGCCTCCGCGCCGCGGCACTCGCCCACCACGACGCGCTGCACGCCCAGGCGCAGGCTCTCCTGCACCAAGTCGCGCTGCGTGACCTCGCCGCGTTGGTGGGGATCGCCCGGCTGGCCCGGACGGCATTCCAACTGGACGACGTGCGGCCCCAGCAGCAACTCGTTCGCCTGCTCAATCGTGGCGATACGGCAGGCCGGACCGAGGGCGCACAGAAGCGCCTGCATGAGCGTCGTCTTGCCCGAGCCCATCGGGCCGCCCACCACGACGTTGGCCGCGCCGTGGATGTAGAGGGCGGCGAGATACTCCCACACCACGAGGGGCAGCAGACCGCGCTCCACAAGGTCCGGCCCTAAGAGGGGCGCCGGTGGGTGGATGCGGATGGCGACGGCGCGGCCGTGCAGCGCCACCGCCTCGTGCAGCAGCGTGATGCGCACGCCGGGCCGGCGCGCCGTCACCCGCCAGTTGACCGCGTTGAGCGGGTACTGCTCCGTCGCGATCCAGTTGTCCACGTAGTCGTCGATCTCGGCGGCGGTCAGGGTGAGGTCAAGCCGCTCCAGGTGGCCGCGCCGCTCGACCCACACGGGCAGGTCGGGGCCGTTGATGAAGACGTCGGTGACGCCCGTCGCGGGCGCGTCCGCGATGAGGGCGGCCAGCAGGCCGTCGCCGCGGCGCAGGCGCGCGAAGATGTCACGCACCGCGTCCGCCTCGGGTAGCAGCGGCAGCCAGGCGTCCTGGGCGGTGCGGTTGACGCGCTGTACCAGCGGCCGCACCAGCGCCTCGCGGATCTCGTCGTCGCGCGCCTCCTCGGAGGTGTCCGGGTGGGCGTCGAGATACGCCTGCACCGGCCCCTCCAGGACCTGCACATGCGCCGCCACCACGGCGTAATACTCCTCGCCCGCCAGCACGGATGGGTGCGCCGCGGGGGAGGCGTCGCGGCGCCGGTGCAGCGCCGACTCCCTACTCGCCACCATGCGCGTCCCCTTCCATCGGCGTCAGATTCCCAGCCGCGCGCGGCATGCCGGGCAAGCCCCCCGAGAGCCGGCCGCCAAGCGTCGCCAGGGCCGGGGCGAGCGTCGCCCGCAGCCCCGCCACGAGCCCCGCCGGCCGCTCCGGGAGCAGGCCGGGCCGGACGTGCCGCACCACGTCCTCGATCCCGTGCATGAAGCGACCGCGCCGCGCCGCCCCGTCGGGGAGCAGGACGGGCAGCAGCGGCTGGTCGGGGTCGGCCAGCCGCGCCCGTCCCACCAGGTCGCCGTCGTGCGCCACCACCCCCGCGAGCGCGGGCGCGCTGGCGTCACGGAAGCGACCCTCGATGCGGTGCAGCGGCGGCAGCGCCCGCGCGTCGGCCGGCGCGTGGTTGACGACGAGGCGGCAGCGCTCGGGGGCCAGCCCCGTCGCGCGCAGCAGCCGGGCGTGGCCGCGCGCGACCCGCTCCACCGTGTCGGGGAGCGGCCCCGTCACCACCAGCACCGTATCGGCGCGGGCGGCCAGCTCCTCGTGCCACAGGACATCGCCGCCCGTGCCCAGGTCGAGCGCCACGTCGTCGTACCGCTCGCGCAGCAGGTCGACGAGCGCGTGGAGCGCCAGGAGGTCGTCGGCCACGCGCTCGCCCGCGTCCTGGGTCGTCACGCCGAGCAGGACGTCGACGGTCGGCCCGGCCCCGTCGCGCGGGTAGGGGATAAGATAGGGCGTGAGGTCGAGTCCGCGCACGGCGTCGAGCGCGGCGGCGCGATAAAGGGCCATCACATCGGCGTCGCTCGCAGACGGATGACGCCCCGCGTCGAGCGCGGCGACGGCGGTGGACACGAGGGGGGCGGCCGCGGCGTGCAGCCCCTCCAGGTCGCGGCCGGGCGGGGCAACGAGCCCGAGCGCGTCGTGGAGCGACCCGCGCAGCAGGTCGAGGTCGGCGAGGGCCACGCGCCGCTCGCACACGACGCCCAGGTAGGCGGCGAGGTTGGCGGCGAGTTGCGTCTTGCCCGTGCCGCCGGCCTCACCGACGAGCGCGAGCGTGCCGCCCGTCGCGGCGCTGCGCGCGCTCCCCAACGGCCCGGCCTGGACGAGCAGGTGGGCGTGCGCGGCGGCCTGCTCGGCGCGCAGGAGGAGTTCGTCGGGCACGGGCGGCCACGCCGCGACGCCGACGCAGCCCAGGCGCTCGGCCTGCGCGAGCACATAGGGGGGCCACGGCGGACCGGCGAGTAGGTCGTCATTCCGGCGCAGCCCCGCGTCCACGAGCAGGACCGTAGGGATGCCGGCGCGGGCGAGCGAGGCCACGAGCGCGGCGTCGGCGTGCGGCGTCGCGGCGTGCAGGAGCGCGACATCGGGGTGGAGGGCGCCGACCTGCCGCTTGAGTAACCCCGCCGTCGCGGCGGTGGCGACGACGGTGAGCCCGGCGCGCTCGACCGCCGCCGAGGCGTCGGCGTCGGCGACTGGGTGGCCCAGGACGACGCGTGGCCCGCTCGTGCGGAACGGGCCGGGGCTACTCTGCTTATTGGGGCGGGACATGGTAGAGCCTCCGGAACTCGACCGCGCCGATGCCGCGCAGGTCGCCGCCGCGGTCGGCCGACCCGACCAGGGCGAAGGAGAACGCCGCGTGTTGCCCGCGCAGCCATAGGAGCGTCGCCAGCTCGCCGCGCGGCACGACCAGGGTGACGGCGGCGGGACTGGCCTGCACGGCGGCGACCGTCGCGTGGGGGTCGACCGGCTGGGCCATCGCCGTGATGTCCGGGCTGGCCGGGTCGCGCGGCAGGGCGGCCAGCACCTCGACGGAGTCGCCGACCGCGAGGGCGGGCAGCGGCTCGGTGAGCGGGCCAACGGGCACGGTGTAGCGGGCGTAGCCGCGGGGCAGGGCAGCCGCGTCGACCGCAGGGCTGTCCGCGCCCGCCCCGGCGAGGCGCGCACGCGCGAGCGGCTCGCCAGCCAGGATGGGCGCCAGAGCCCGGCGGCCCAGCACGCCGGACAGGTCGGTCGCCAGGGCCGGCGCGGCACCGAGCGGCGCCCCGGCCGGGGCGAGCGACACGCGCACCATGTCCCGTGTGATCACCTGGCCCGCGGCGATGTCGCGCGTCGCCACCAGCACGGCCGTGCCGGGGGGCGCGGCGCCGCGCGCCTGCATGCCCTCTAGCGCGGCGAAGAGGCCAAGGAACACGCCCGCCACGACGAGCGCGGCCACCACGCCTCGGCGCGGGCGTCTGAGGTACGGCATGGATTGTCTCCTCTCTTTATCTGTCTATGTCTGTGCGACGTTCATGCATGCCGGCGGCGGGATCGCGGCGGCTCACCGCGCGAACGTCCAGGCTCTGTCCATGACTCGGGTCCGCGCCGCTCATCGGTACACCGCCTGGGCGCAGGCATGGATGTGGTGGCGGACGACGGCCAGCCCGTCGTGCGCAAGCACCCCGATCGTGGCGTCGGCCGAGAGGCAGACCGTGGGGTAGTGGTACGCTCGCGCCGCGTCCTCGGGGTCGCGGTCGCCCGGCGCGAGCGTCCAGACGCGCGTCGCCGCAAGCGTCGCCGCCACGTCCAGGCGCGCATGGGCGCCTGGATAGGCCCCTGCCAGCCCTTGCCGGAGCGCCCGGCACGCTCGCCCCGCGGCCGTCGCCCCGTTTGGGTCGCCCGCGAACGCCGTCGGGCAGGTCGCGGGCGCGCATGCCGGGTCGAGGCAGGCCAGCGTCGGCGTGCCGGCCACGTCGGACGCGTCCACCGTGCGATGACTCGCGTCGTAGGCCGCGTCCGCCAATAGGCGTGTGACCAGGGTGTGGTCGGCCCCCTCCTGGATGCCGGCCCAGGCCACGACGCCGAGCAGGACCACGACATAGAGGGTGATCGCGGCCAGCACGGTGATCGAGCCGCGCGCGGCGTGACGACGCAAGCGGCGGAGGCGGCACAAATGCATGCTCGTCACGGCGCCAGCCCCCCGTAGGCGCCGGTGCTCTCCTGCGAAAGCGCGGCCCCCAGGGGCACCGCGCCACCTAAGAGGTTGAACAGCAGCGGCTCCCGGTACATCAGATGCACCGTGATCATGCCACCATAGCCCGCCGGCGGCGGTGCATCCGTGCCCTGGGCCTGGTCAGCCCGGTGGGCGCGCCCCGCGCCTACGTCGGTGTCGATCTCGACCCACAAGCGGTCGCCGCGCAGCCCGTTGGCGCCCGCGACGGTTCCGATCGCGTCGTCGACCGCGGAGGTTTCCCCGTTGTACGCCGCAGCGTCGCGCACGACCGTACCGGCCACACCGTTGAGCTGCCACCAGCGCACGCCGAGGACGCAGAGCTGGAGACAGAGCAACCCCACCGCCAGGAACGCCGGCAGCACGAGGGCGAACTCGACCAGGGACTGGCCGCGCGCCGCGCGCATGCGCCTCATGGGAGCACCTCGCGGCTGACGAGCAGGTGGTAACGCAGCGCCACGGTCCGCTCGACCGTCACGGTGATCTGGACCAGGGTGCCCGTCGCCGTGTATGTCAGGCCGGTAATAACCTTTGGTGCTAGTTGAAACCGCCGCTTTTCTCGCGTCCTCGATGCTTTGATCTAGTATTTGTTGCACAGATGCCTGATGGGAGGCCGATGCGGCTATCGAACAGGTCCTGACGACCCTGATTCACCCGTGTGCGCACCATTTGACGCAATACAGAGGCATTGGGGCTACCTCCATCGCATCAAAGGCGTTAGAGAGACTCCCCAACTAGCACCAAAGGTTAATAGCGCCATCCGGGCCGCCAAAGGCCACCTCCGTCCGCCAGTGGTCGAGGGCGTCGCGGGCGGCGGCCAGACCGACGGCGTCGGCGGCGCACGGCCCGACCGGAGCCCGGGCCGACGCGACGGCGGGCGCCGGGGCGGGGACACCTGCCTCGGATGAGAAGGGAGTGGCGGCGGGGAGCGGCGCGAGTTGGTCCGCGCAGTCGGACACGGCATCGGTGGTGGGCGCCGGGGCGGCGAAGCGCGCCGCGAAGACAAGCGTCTCGCGGACGCGGTAGGTCAGGGTCGCCGGCCCCATCGCTCTGGCGTCGAGCAGGGGGGCCACGTCGCAACGAGTCGTGGTCGCCGGGAGCGCCCCGGCGAGGCCCGCTGTCGCCCAGACGAGGGCGACGCGCGGGCTGAAGGGGTCGACCTCGGCGGGGTAGCGCGCGTCGTGCGCGTAGGGGTGCGGCCCCACCGCAGACCCCATCGGGGCGCAATGGGACGAGCCGAGCGCCCCGGCGTCGAGCAGCGTGTAGTCGGCCGCCGCGACGCTCGCGGGGTAGAGTACCGCACTGCCCCCGGCGCCGAGGTCGTCGATGGTCAGGCGGACTTCGGCCGGGTCCTCGTCCACGGTCGGCAGCAGGTGCAGCGGGCGTCCCACGGGCCAGTAGAACGTGCCGGGGTCGGGGTTGTGGCCCCACGAGGAGGCGTACAGCCGATCCGCGGCGGCCGGGTCCTCGGCGTGGGAGGACCGCACCCAGGCGTAGGGGACCACCGTCTGCGCGAGCGTCGCCGCGCCGCGCGCCGGGGTGGGCGTCGCTGTCGGCAGGACGGGCGTCGGAGTGTCGGTCGGGGCCGGTGTCGGCGTGTCCGTCGGCGGGGCCGCGGCCACCTGTTTGAGGCAGAAGACGTTGTTGTAGTCGCCCGCGTTATAGCCCGCGGGGACGAGGTCGCTGGAGAGCCGCAGCTGCCCCTTGACCACGTAGATCACGCGCAGTTGCGGCCAGTAGCAGGCACCGGCGCCGGTCGTGCCGGCCGGTAGCCCTGTCCAGGTGTCGCTCGCTGTCGCGATGCGATGCGGGCTACCCGCGACCTCCGCCCCGAGCGCACAGGAAGAGAGGTCCGTCGTGGACGAGCACTGTACCTTATAGAGGTGCATCTCGTACTGCCAGGACATCGCCCCGCCGTCCGGTTGCTCGACGGCGCCGGACGGCGCCACGTCGTAGCGCGAGAGCGTCATGTCCGCTGTGGGGCCAGACGTTGTGATGGTCGTCGTGGGCGGCTCGGGCGTCGAGGGGTTGGCGTAGAAGCGGACGCCCTGCCCCTCGCCGAGGTTGTCGGCGGCCCCCTGCCAGCTGGCCGGCCCGGTGATGCCATTGTCCAGGACGTAGGAGCCGACGTGGACGAACGTCACGCCGCCGCTGCGCAAGAGGAACGGCTCGTCGACCTCGACGTGGTAGCGATAGGTGTGCCTGCCCAGAGTATAGGCGCCCTGCTCGACGAAGACCGTGCCGGTGTCGTCGACCGAGACGCCGCCAAGGTCCTGCGAGAAGGTGAAGGAGTGGGACTGGCGGCCCCAGCCGTCCTTGTAGAAGGGGACGTGCGGCGGGGTGTCCAGGACGAAGACGGCGCCGCCTTCGAGATTATTGTCCATGCCGCCCTGGACGAAGGTGGTCGAGTCGGAGCCGGGCGCGCACGTCGCACCAGCACAGACAGCGGCGGGATTGGCGTCGAAATAGAAACTCGTGTGGGCGACGGCCGTGTCGGAGGCGTCTGTGGAGAAGAGGTTGTACGCGGCGCTGGACTGCTGGTAACCGATGCCGGAGAGCGTGGTCTCCCAGTGGATCGAGCCGGAGGTGATCGTTTCGGGCGGGTCGCGCACCGTGATGTTTGCGAAGTACTCAACCAGGGTGCCATCGGCGTACTGAAACGAGACGGCCAAATAATAGACGCCTTGCTTGGTCGCCACTGAGGGGGTCGTCCAGTCGGCGCTATACGTGAACATAGAGGTCGATGCGCTCTTGTTGTCCTGCTGGCAGTCCGTCGCCGCGAGAGAGTACGTCCCAAAGGGCGCAAACTTGCTGTCGAGGACTTGATAGGAAGCAATAGTCGGGGGAGTGTCGTCGAGGCTTGTATATGCGGCGAACGTGAGATGGATATGCCGGTGCAGACCGTAGGAGAATTGCGGGGCGTAGTAGTCGGCGCTATACGGACCATAGCCCGGATCGCCGGGCGCGGCGAGGCTACCGACCCGGCAGTCGCCTATAAAGGATGGGCGTGCGGCGGATGCGGCGTGCGTCCTTAAGAGGACCGCACCGAAGCACATAGCCAGCGCGAAGCCGAAGCGCCTCTTACCGCTCACAGGCCACTTCCCCAGCGATACAGACCACCCGCGCGCGCACTCGTGAAGACGATGCGTCCCACATGGTCCTCCCACATGCGCCTAGCCCCCTCGCCGTGCATGGCCTGATCGTCGAGCGATCCGCTGTATGACACTGTCCCGAAGCGATCCGTGTCGACGAGCAGGCGCCAGGGCTGGCCATCCCGCCTGCCGTACACACCTGTAGCCAACGTGCTTGCTGCCGGGCTGAATGCCGCAATCCATCCACCATTTCCGTGGATGCCTTCGGCCATAGCTCCCGATACAGGATTGGGGATGACCAGGCGCCAGTGTCGCCCCTGGTCGTTGCTCACGTAGATTCCGTTATAGCCCGTGATGTACAGCACGCCGTTGATGAGCGTCGGGTTGTAGAGGTGCTGGTTGCTCGTATAGCCGAAGTCGGACGCCTGCGCCCAGGTCTTGCCCGCGTTCGCGCTACGGTAGACGCGACCGTTCACGCGGTCCACGCTGTACACAACGGCCGGCTTGCGTGGGTCGATCAGCAGGTCGCACTGGACGTTTTCCCAGCCGAACTGGGGCATGTCGGAGTAGCGCCACGTCCGCGCGCCGTCGTCGCTGCGCAGTACGCCGATCCCGCTCATGCACGCGTACAAGCGCGCGCTGTTCGACGGGTCGATGGCCACGTCGAGGGCCTGGCCGGGCAGGCCCGATGGCCCCGTCCTCAAAGCAGCGTCGAGCGCCGGCGTCTTGGCGATGTTGGTCGTGAGGTTCGCCAGGCTGGTGTAGAGGAGAGCCTTTGTGTGAAATACGATGGCGTCGGCCCAGGTGGCGCCGCTGTCGGTGGAGCGCAGAAGCCGGTACTGTCCCGCCGTGCGCAGACACAGCGCATCCGTGCCCGTGCAACCGGCCGCATAGATCGTGGCAGGATGGCGCGGGTCGGACGCCAGGGCATTGGCCGTGAAATCGGCGGGCCAGGCGTGGTGGTCCGTCCAGGGGAGCGTGCCGGAGGCCGCCTGCTGCACGACGGCCACGCTCGTCGTGCTGACGCGTCGGGTCCAGTGCGCCCCGCGGTCGCGCGAGACCAGCCACACGCTGCCGGCCGGCACGACCGGCGGGTTGGCGAAGGCGTAGGTGCTCTTGACCATGACGCGGCCGCCTGCGTACACCGTCCCGTCAGGCAGGGTCACCAGGGCTGTGACCAGCACGTCCGGCAGGACGGGCTTCCCACCGTCCAGCGGGGTGAACGAGATCGGCGCGCGGTGCGCCGCGCCGTGCGCGTCCGCATGAGGGATGAGGAGGGAGCCGGCCAGGGCGGCGCACATCAGCAGGTGGCTGGCCGCGCGTCGATAGTTGACTCGGAACATTACTGCCCCCTCCCCGTACCAACGACGGTGGCGCCGCTGGTCTGGGGCGGCGCATGGTCGACCACGACAACCTGGGCATGGCCGTGGCGGACCCGGATGAACCAGCGCGCGTGCGGGAGCCGGAGCAGGGGATCATGGGCCTGCGACCGGGCCAGCAGGGCGGGGACACGACGATAGGGATAGGTGGCGGGCTGGTCCACCCGGACAGCCGGTGCCGTGTGCCCCTGCGCGGGCCGCTGCGCCAGCCCATGTCCTGCGACGGAGAGGGCCGCGAGTAGCGCACCGCCCGTCAGGCACACGGCAATACGCCGCCTGCGGGCTTGGCCCGGCCAGCGTTGTGTGGTCTGCGCTATCGCCCCGCTCATCTCGCGGTCTCCCGACCGCTACAGGCAGGGCGGCTGGTGGCTATGAGTCGGAGTGCGGTGTCGTGCATCGGTCGTCATCCGTCCGAAAGCTACTACGGCGTCGGCGTCGGTGCCGGCCCCGTCGGGATCGGCGTGCTGCTGGTGGTCAAGGCATTCGTGACCCTGGTGAAGGCGTCGACGATGGCCGGCTGCAAGAGCTTGAAGGCCAGGATCGCGGCCACCGCGACGAAGGCCAGGATGAGCGCGTACTCGACCGTACTCTGCCCCGGCTCGGCGCGCGTCGCACGCTCCCGCAGCCGCGCCAAGACGCCCTGCACCGTGATCACTCCCGCGACGAGGGTCTCGTTGATCTTCTCCACTATATCCTCCCTCCTCCCTGTCTCCCTTGTGATGGACCGGACGCGCCAGACATCCGCGCCGGTCCCCCATGCGGCCTACATGCAGGCCCAACGATAGCCGGTACACCTCCGCAAAATCTCCGGCCGGAGATTTTGCGGAGAAAATAGCCTCTATCTCCCTTCCTCACTCGTCGGCAGCCTTCCCCAGGCCGCAGCGCTCGTGTGCGTGCAGGTCGCCCTGTCGCCGTAGAAGGCCACGCATACACCCGGCGATCGGGTATTATAGTGCCAAGCATGTGCCTCTCGTCACGGCGGCGGAACAAAGAAATATCTTCGCCAATAGTTATGTAATCTCTTTGGATGGAAAGATAGCAGGGGGGACGCGTTGTGTCAAGGGAAGGAGTGTCGACCGCGGAGCACGCCTTATCCACAGAGGAGCTGCCCACGGTCGCACGGATGTTCCGGCGGCTCCTGGAGGAGCACCCCGCACCTACGGGTCGCCCCTACAAGCTCGCGGAGATCGCGCGGGCGACGGGGCTGCCGGTGTCCTACCTGCGTGACCTGCGCAGCGGCAACTTCGCCATGCCGACGCTCGACCGCGCCCAGCGCCTCGCCGACTTCTTCGGCGTCGCACCCCGCTACCTCCTGGGCCATGACGAGCACACTATGGCGACGACGGAGGTGCAGGTGGAGCCGGATGGGTGCCAGCGGCTCACCGTCCGCCTCGACGAGGGGCAGTATGGGCCGCTCGCCGACATCGCCCATCGCTGGAGCGTTCCACCGACCGAGTTGCTACATTCGATCGTTTCGACGGTCCTGGGCGACCTGGAAGCGGTGACGCCGGCGGTGCGCCAGGACTCGCGCCTGGGGCTGGTGACGGTGGATGCCGTGTTGCAGGCACTCGCGGTGGTCTACGAGCGGCAACGGGCGGCGTACGACGCGGAGATTCGGCGGGGCGACGAGGGCGGTGGAGTGCTGGACGGTCGGCGTGACGATGACGCAGGAGGGCAGCCGACGACACAACAGGGCAGCCGGCGGCGACGCACCCGCCGCGCGGCCGGGGCCGACGGGGCGGACCAGGCGGAGGGGACCGGTTAGCCCCGCCGATCCGTCGGGCGGATGTGGACCTCGACGATGCTGACGTGCGGGGGCCGGGTGAGCACGTAGAGGATCGCGTCGGCCGCGTCCTCGGCGGCCGGGGATGTGGACCGGCCGTCGCTCCCCTTCCCAGCGACGAGATCCGGCTCGACGACGGCGACGCGGACGCCGTGCGGGCCGGCCTGCCGGCGCAGGGTGTCGCACAGCGCCGCCACCTCCAGGGCGACGCGCGCGGAGGCGAGGCCGTCGGACCCGGAGCGCAGGACACGGCCGGCGACCGGGGCGACCACGACGATATCTCCGCCGCCCTGGCGCGTCATCGGTGGAAGGACGGCTGTGGTGGCGTGCAGCAGGCCGCGCACGGCGGGGTGGGGCTGGCCCAAGAGGCACAGGGCGCTGGATCCATCGCTTGGGAGACCGGCCGCCGCGTCGTCGCCGTCGGCGACCACGAGGATGTCGAGGCGGCCCCACGTCTCGATGACGCGGCGCACGAGGGTACGCGCCCGTACCCTCGTACCGAGGTCGGTCGGGATTATCAGGCAGTGGCCGCCCGCATCCTCAATCTGGGTAGCCAGGGTGTTGAGGAGCGCGGACGCAGTGGGTGGCGCCGCGAGTGCGACGTGCGCGCCCTCGGCGGCGAGCAGGCGCGCCGTCGCGGAGCCTATTGTCGAGTGTGCCCCTGTGATCAGGGCGACGCTCCTTGTGAGCGGCGTGCAAGCATCCCTCTCACTCCTGACCATACATCCTCTTCCCGCATTACATCAGATCCAAGACGGGTTGCCTGCTCTCCCGGCTGCCCACGATCCTCTGTCTCTTGTATCGACGGTAGAGACACCCCTCTTTAGAGGTTGCGATCGTTTAATGACCAGCAGGATGCGATTGTCCTGCCCGCGCTCCTGCTCCTGCACTCGTGTATGTGCAGGGCACACACAATCCAGGATCGTGCAAGATTGTTGTTAGGGATCGCATCATGTCCGTATCGTCCGTTGCATAGACTAAGATTTATTCCGCCAAATGCATACCTACTGATCATTCGCGTAAATGAGCGAGCGGTTTGGGGACTGGGGAGGCGAGGCGGGCGTAACGGTCAGCGGGCAACCGCAGCAGGGCCAGGACGTGTTCTTGGGTCGGTGTGAGCGGGGTGACATGATGATGGACCGCATCGGGCAGCACGACCACCGTGCGCGTGAGATGTTGGAAGGCGGCGATCACCCGTGCGGTCGTCGGACGCTGGGTCGGCTGACTCCGAGACGCCGGATTGAGGCCAGCGAGGGTGTCACCCCGCTGCTGCAGGGCGGTCCGCCGTCGGTATTCCGTCAGGGTCAGCACGCGTGTGTACGCCATGCGAAAAGCCGACCAAAATGAGGCGATCGCTCTCCGAAGATCTGGCCGGGTTCCGTTGGGTTCTGCTGACTTGACATGTTATTGACGCAAAGCCTTCGGTCCAGACCGTCACCGGCAGCAATATCGTGTTCTTTCAGCACCCCGAGAGGTCTCAAAGGGCGCTACAACAGGTATCCAGCAGCGACCGAACCGAACGTATTTCAGGCACATCAGCAGAACCCAACGCAACCTCCTGGCCGGCCTCGACGCCCTGCACGCCGCCGACAGCGCGCTGGTGGGCCTCTTCGAGCCCAGCAAGCGCGCCTACATCGGAGGACACGGCGATGCGCCGACGCTCCTGGTGCAAGGGCCGCCCGGGACCGGAAAGAGCTACGCCACCGCGTTCGCCCTCTTCGCCCGTCTGCAGGGCGCCATGGCCGCGGACGTGGCGTATCGCGCCTTCATCGCCTGCAAGACGCACGCGGCGACCGACGTGCTGCTGGACAAGGCGCTGGGAGTGCACCGGTTGCTGCGCCGCGTCAGTGAGGAGCGCCCGGCGCTCTTCGCGGCATACTTCGACGCGCGCCTGCTCGAGGTCCCGCTCTTCCGCGCGCGCCCGCGCCAAACGCCGCCGGACGGGATCGTCGCGCTGCCGCGCGACGACGAACGCCCGGCCGGCGTCCCGCCCGCCGTCGACCGCATCACCGCGGCGCGCTGGTGCGTGGTGGCGACGCCGCCAGCGGGCATACGGGGCATCATCAAGGACCGCTGGCCCAAGGCCCTGTTTGGCCATGACCTCGCCGACGCGCTCATCCTCGACGAGGCTTCGCAGCTCAACCTGCCCGAAGCCGCGATGGCTGCGCTGCCGCTCACGCGCGACGGCCACCTGATCGTCGTCGGCGACCACCGGCAGATGCCGCCGATCGTCAAGCACGACTGGGCGACGGAGCCGCGCCGTACCTTCCTGGAGTACCGCTCCTACGAGTCGCTGTTCCAAACCCTCTTGCCGCTCGGGCCGGCGCTGATCCAGTTTGAGGAGAGCTTCCGGTTGCACGAGGACATGGCCGAGTTCCTCCGCCGCGAGGTCTACGTCCGGGACGGCATCCGCTATCACTCGCACCGCCACGACACGCTGCCCGCTCTCGCGCACCCGGATCCATTTGTCGCGGCCATCCTCGCGCCGGAGCATCCCCTCGTCGTCGTCGTGCATGACGAGGCCCACAGCCAGGCGCGCAACCGCTTTGAGCAAGACTTGGTCGCGCCGGTGCTCGCGGCGCTGGCCGACCCCGCCTGGTACGGGTACGGGCCGAAGGACGGCCTTGGCGTCGTGGTGCCACACCGCGCACAGCGCGCGGCGCTGCAGGCGGCGCTGCCTCAGCTCACCGTGCGTGACGAGGAAACGGGAGCGATCACCCTCTCGGCCGTCGATACGGTCGAGCGCTTCCAGGGCGACGAGCGGACGGTCATCATGGTCAGCGCCACGGAGAGCGATCGGGACTACCTGCTTATGACCGGCGACTTCCTGCTCGACCCTCGTCGCCTCACCGTGGCGCTCTCGCGGGCCACGAGCAAGATGATCCTCGTCGCCTCGCGCTCGGTGTTCTCCGTGTTCAGCGCCGACGAGGACACCTTCGCGCACGCCCAACTCTGGAAGAACCTGCTGCGCCATACCTGCACTATTCCCCTCTGGACCGGCGAACGCGACGGAGAGCAGGTCGAGGTGTGGGGTAATTTGCCATCACGCGAAACAGATCTCGATAGGCTAGAAAGGGAAGAGAGATACGCATATGTTGGCACGGCCGAGGGGTTGCATGGGCGCATGCCGACTGTAGCAGTGTAGCGGAATCAGGGGGATGAGATGGACAAGAGCAGGAGACCTGACGATAACGGAGACCGACTGGCCGCGATCGGAGATCGCCAGATGCGGGAGGGGGAGGTCGAGGCAGCCATCGAGAGCTTCACCCGGGCGGCAGAGGCCTATGTTAGTGCCGGGCTAGAATTGGCTCTTGGGCGCTTTTGATGCGTCCGAGCGCCCGGTTCAGGCCGCATGCACCAGGCGTTGGCGCAGCAGGTCGAGTTTGGCGCGGCCATACATGCTCCTTTTTAGGACTTATATATAGGATGGTTGGCTGTCAAGAGGCGCTCGAAGCTTCGCGGCCGGGTGCGCCTGCGGCGCACGTGGAACCTGATCGGTTCCACACCTCCCACTTTCGCCCTCAGCGCACGCATCTTGCGCCCGCAGGGCGAGCATGCGCGCGGCGAGCGGCAAGATGCGCGCCTTCGGGCGAGCGACACAGCGACGGATAGCTATCGACCGCCCATCCGCGCTTTGCAGCGTTCGACGAGCTCCCGGATGAACGCGAGCCGCCCGCGTAGCGCCCGCACCGCGACGTTGCGCCCGTCTTTGCCGCCATACTCGGCCAGCGTCGCTGTCAGGTCGCCCTCGACCAGGGCCAGTTGCGTCAGGGCGTCCTCCGTCGCCAGGTCCGCCAGCTCGACGAGGCGGTCGT
>JAABVA010000809.1_pt1 | contig 36636 bp, 33 predicted proteins | sample 5560331 | NCBI WGS metagenome assembly JAABVA01 (sample SAMN12812661, study PRJNA571458) | rock metagenome | isolation source: Antarctica rocks | place: Antarctica: Victoria Land, Mt New Zealand sud | collected 2016-01-07 | reverse complement strand
AAACTGTCCCACTCTTCCCACAGTCCTTGGAAATCACAAGTACGTGATTTCACACATTCCCACCGCACGACTGCTACGGACATTTCTACTTTGCAGAACGTTGGACAAACGAACTTTGCAGCAACACTGCTCAGGAGCTTATGGGGCATGCTACCCCGATGATGACTCTGGGCACCTACGCCCAAGCCATCTCCGAGGATAAGCGGGCTGCTCAGAGAAGGATCACAAACCAATTGGGACTGGGAATGAGCGGGAGCAATCTCGCCATTCCCGCCTAATGGCCCTTTCAGGCCCTGGACATGTCCCCAATTCGGCTGATGCTGGCTTCAAATTGTTGATTTATATGGTGGGCACAGCAGGATTCGAACCTACGACTTCCACCGTGTGAAGGTGGCACTCTACCGCTGAGTTATGCGCCCGGAGGCACGTCGCCGGAACCAGCCCGCAACGCTCCCATCAGCATACCATCGGTCAAGGCGTTCCTTCCGCGTGGAACTTCGCTGCGACTCGTGATCCCTAGGGCGCGGTCCCGTCTCCCATGAGGCCGAGCCGCATCTGATTAGAATAGCTTCGTAGGATCGCATGGGCGTGTTGGAGAGATCTTACGCTCGCAGATCTGCTGTGCAACGCCGCGATCTCCCTTCGGGGCGGAACGGCCCAGTAAATGAATCATAGGATGGCAGGATGAGAGTGACACAAGATTTGGTTCAGAAAAGCGTGTCTGCGGCTTTCGTTGTGGTCGGTGCCTTCATGGGGGTACACCTGCTGACGGCTGCGATCGCGCAAGCCCAGACTCCGCAGACAACCATTACAGGGCAAGCGGCTTTCACGGATTACTCGCAGGAAAAGCCAGGCGTTCGTCGCAAGGTGACCGTGGGCGACCTCCCGGAGCCGAAGCAGGATGAGTCGGTTGATAACGGTCCATCCGTGGCGGACCGGCCCGAAGGTGCCTGGCCGCAGGCGCCGGCCGGTTTCAAGGTGGAGATGTATGCCCAGGGCTTCCGAGAGCCGCGTCTGATCCGCACGGCTCCGAACGGCGACCTCTTTCTCGCGGACAGCAAGGCGGGCATCGTGCGCGTCCTGCGCGGGGTGGGCGCTGATGGCAAGGTACAGACGATGGGAGAGTTTGCAACGGGTCTGGACCATCCCTTCGGAATCAGCTTTTATCCCGCGGCGAATCCGCAGTGGGTCTATGTCGCCAACACGACCTCGCTGGTTCGCTTTCCTTACAAAGCAGGAGATATGAAGGCCTCGGGCGCCGCCCAGACCATCGTTCCGGTGCTTCCGGGATATGCGCAGCTTCGGGGGGGTGGCCATTGGACGCGCGACGTCGTTTTTTCAAAAGATGGGTCTCGAATGTTTGTCTCCATCGGATCGGCTTCTAACGTCGACGACGTCGATAAGAACCCGAATGAGTTTCACCGAGCGGACGTGCTCGAGTTCACGCCCGAGGGGAAATTCATCAAGGTGTATGCCAGCGGTATACGTAATTGCGTGGGCGAGGCCATCAACCCTGGGACCGGGCAGCTTTGGTGCTCAACCAACGAGCGCGACAACCTTGGCAACAACCTCGTCCCGGATTACATCACCAGCGTGAAAGAAGATGGTTTCTACGGTTGGCCGTGGTTCTATATGGGAGGTCACCAGGATCCGCGACACGTTGGCAAGCACCCGGAACTGCAATCGAAGGTACTGACGCCGGACGTTTTGGTCCAACCTCATATGGCGTCGCTCCAAATGACCTTCTATGAAGGCAGTCAGTTCCCCGCGGAGTTCAAGGGCGACGCTTTCGCAGCCGAGCACGGTTCTTGGAACAAGAAAAATCGAGTCGGCTATGAGGTAATCCGGGTACCAATGAAAGGCGGACATGCGACCGGCGACTACGAAGATTTCCTAACCGGATTTGTAACTCCGGATGGAAAGGTGTGGGGGCGTCCGGTGGGCGTGGCGGTGGCCAAGGACGGCTCGCTGTTTGTAACCGATGATGGCACAAGAACGGTGTGGCACGTGACTTACACAGGAAACAAGACGCAGCTCGAAGCGCCCCCTGCCCAGTAATCACCGTCTGGTTATCAGGCGAGGCCCGGACACCTCTCTTGTGTCCGGGCCTTTCTGCGTGAAGTGACGGAGAGCACCTGAGCGAATCTGACATTCTCCAGAGCTTCCGTCGACGTCCATCACTTCGTTGCTTCGAGCGTGAGCCAGCTGAGCAGACCTTCATCGAAAGTTCATCCTCACTTCAGGACCACTTAAGCACTCTCTGCAAAAAATAGGTGTGTGGGCGGGCGTGCTCGCCCAGGAGAGATCGATGACTTACCTCAGATGTGGAACCCTCACCTGTGCTGCGCTGGCGTTTTCCTTCTCGGCTGCGGCTCAGGAGGGAAAGGTCGACTGTTCCGCCTTACCTCCATCCGTAGTAAAGACGTCTGACAGTGAGACGAAGGGTGCAACGGTGAAAGGGTTCTCCACTGAACGCGAGGACGGCAAAAGGGTCTATGAGGCGGAGACGACCGTTAACGGGCACACTCGCGACATTCAGGTCGCCGAAGACGGAACGCTCAACGAAGTCGAGGAAGAGATTGCGTTCGAATCGCTTGCTGACGGAGTCAGGAAGAGCCTGACAGCGAAGGCGGGGGGAGCGAAGATCACTAAGGTCGAATCGCTTACCAAAGGCGGAAAGCTGGTTGCGTACGAGGCTGCAACCCTGCGAGGGGCAAAGAAAGGCGAGGTTCAGGTCGGGCCGGACGGAGGTCTTCTGAAGCACTCGGAGTAGCGAGAGCGCGATTGAGAAAGGGGGCAGGACCGGCTAGTGCCCGTCCTGCCCTTTCTCTCTCTAATCAGAACCGTCTACGATCCGTTGCTTCCAGTGCCACCAAGATCGGCAAGCGTCGCCCGAAGATATTTATGCGGATTCACAGAGATGTCGCGGATCTTAACTTCATAGTGAACGTGGTTACCCGTTGTGCGCCCACTGTGACCCACATACCCGATGATCTGCCCGCGAAATACCGTCTGGCCCGAAAGAACATTGAAGCCGGACATGTGGCCATACAGCGTTTTTAGACCATGGCCGTGATCGAGCACGATCTCGCGTCCATATCCGTTCGCCATCCCGGCCGAGGACACGACGCCATCGGCAGCCGCACGAATGGGAGTTCCAAAGGGCGCAGAGATGTCGATGCCTTTGTGAAACTCGCCCTCTCCCGTACCCAGGACCGGATCCTCGCGCTGCCCGAAGCCCGAGGTGATCGGTCCAAGAACGGGCCAGAGCGTCGGAGCCAGAGACGCGTCGAAGCTGCTTCCAAGACCCGGGATCCGGGTCAGGCTAGAGCCGCCATCAGTTATTCCACTGACCGGCGAAGTTGGCAGGAACCGGGTCGCATGTCCGTCCATCGCCGTTGTACGAAGTTTGTAGAAGGCCTCAATCGATTTGTAATAGGAGTCGTTCGAGAAGGAGGACGGGTCCGCCGCGAGAGTCGCGGTCGCGACAGAGACAGCAACACCCGGGTTGCCATGCCGAAAATGTCCGGCAGCCTGGGCAACAGGCGCAGCCAATTTGTTTGCGGTAAATCCGTAAAGTGCGGAGACCTCGGTCGCGAGCGATCCCAGACTGGCGGCCTGCACCTCACGCTCGTGCGCCGTCTTCTCGAGGTGCGCGTAATCTTTTTGCAGGTTGTTGTGATCCTGGCGAAGCTGATTGAAGCGCGCCGTCTTGATCAACATGCGCGAGTAAGAACCAGCCAGCCCCGTGATCGTAAATAGGCCGATCACAGCTGCACCTACGAACCCGTAGGCGTAGTGAAGCGGGATGGCAACTTTGTTCAGCGTGCCGTCGGCATCTCGGCTGACGAACATAAGGTAATGACGCTTCTTACCGATCAAATAAGAATCCTCAGCCCGGTTTGACCGCACAGCGGCGGTACGGAGAAGATAACTTGACCCCAGCGGACGCTATCCGCCAACCGCCGATTACCAACTTATATCTCTCGTGGGCCTGGTAGCGAGTTTAACAAAGCGGGACTCCTATCGCAAGCTAACTCCTAATTTTTGGTACCACTTTGGTTCCCGTTCGGATTGCGGATGCTTTCCAAATCGCAGTTGGGCCCTGACCACAAAGGTATGCTGTCGAGACGTATGCGTGGAGCATTTGGAGCCGTGTCCGAGCTGGGGCTCATCGAGCAGATAAGACAGCAGTTTGCCCGCAAACGCAGTCGCGCAATCGAACTCGGCATCGGCGACGACTGCGCGATTCTGCGGCCTCGGTTGGGGTGGGAGGTTCTGGTTACGACGGATCTGCTGCTCGAAGGGCGTCATTTTCGTCGCGACCTGCATTCGCCAGAATCGGCAGGGCATCGCTGTTTGGCACGTGGATTGAGTGACATAGCGGCTATGGGGGCGGATCCGATCGCGGCCTTTCTATCCTTTGGCCTGCCCCGGCAGACCATGAAATCTGCCGTGGAACGACGGTGGATCGCACGGTTCCTGGATGGTATTCGCTGGTTGGCGGATGGTTCCGGCGTGGTGCTGGCGGGCGGCGACACCGGCGAGGTTCTCGGGGACACCCTGGTAGCCGACATTGTGCTCGTCGGCCATGCTCCCCGAGGCGCGGCTCTCAGGAGATCGGGCGCCTCAGCGGGCGACGCAATCTACGTTACTGGTGCGCTCGGAGGAGCCGCAGCCGAACTGGAAGCGATGCTGGCCGGAAAAGGCCGCCGGCTGAAGCGGGAGACGGCCAGCCGTGCCCTCGGAGGTCCCCAGAGCCGTCTCCGGAGCTATCCCCAGAGCCATCCCCAGAGCTACCCCGAGCCGCGTCTGCAGGTGGGTGCCGCCCTTCGTCGCAGGCCCGGTGTGACGGCGTGCCTCGATATAAGCGACGGCCTCTCGACAGACCTCGGACATCTCTGCGAGGCGTCTGGCGTCAGTGCCGAGATCTGGGAGGCGGAGTTGCCGGTTCACGAGCTCGCGGCCGGCCTGAGCAGGAGATTCGGAGACGATCGCGCCCTCACGGCAGCGCTGCACGGTGGTGAAGACTACGAACTCTTGTTCACGGCGAAGCCGGAGACCCGCCTGCCAAAACGGATCGCAGGCACCGCAGTCACAAGAATCGGAGAGATACTGCCCCGGAGCAAGGGACGTTCCCGCATGACGCTGGTCTCAGCGGAGGGCATCCGGGCGGTGCTGAAACCCGGCGGCTGGGAACACTTCCGGGAGCACCGGCGCTGACCCTAGGGGATCCTCCTCCCGTCGCCCTTCCGTCACTGCTAGCATCTTCTTTGCGGGAACGGAGAGCGGAGGCCAGGATGCGGGAGACGACCAGGATTGTGCGGGCGATGCTCACCCCCGCCGTATCAGGCGAGCCGATGCACGAAGGCCCGGTCTTTGCCGCGCCGTTCCATGTGACGGGCGATCCGGCGGGTGTTCCGTACAGCTACGGGCGATCGCACAATCCGACCTGGACCGCTCTTGAGCGGGCGCTCGGCATGATCGAGTCTGGCGAGAACTTCAACGCGCGGGCGCTGAACTTCGCCTCAGGGATGGCGGCGGTGACGGCGGTCTTCGGATCCGTGCTGCGTCCCGGCGATGTGGCCGTGCTTCCCTCGAACTCGTATTTCACGGCGCGCGTTCTGATGGAGGAGTACTTCACAAAGATGGGCGTGGATCTGCGTATGGCGCCCACGGCAGGGAGCGCGCAGGGTGATCTTCTCCATGGCGCACGTCTGCTGTGGATCGAGACGCCCAGCAATCCCGGGATGGAAATCTGTGACATCCGGGCGCTGTGCGGAAAGGCCCATGCCGCCGGTGCGCTGGTTGCCTGCGACAACACCACCGCCACACCGCTGAGTCAGAAGGTTCTTGAGCTCGGAGCGGACTTCTCGGTCGTCTCAGACACAAAATCCATCACCGGGCACAGCGATCTTCTGCTGGGACACGTGGCGGTTAGGGACGACAATTTATGGTCAGGCCTGGAGCGCTGGCGGACGCTGACCGGCAGCATCCCCGGGCCGATGGAGGCGTGGCTCGCCGGCCGATCTTTGGCCACACTTCCGCTGCGACTGGAGCGAAGCTGCGAAAATGCGATGCGCCTCGCTGAGTTCCTGAAGGGCCGCCCCGAAGTTGCGCGCGTCCTCCATCCAGGACTGCCGGATCACCCGGGCCATACGGTCGCGGTTTCGCAGATGCGGATGTTCGGCCCGGTCGTCAGCTTCGTGCTCTCGAGTCGTGCGGCCGCGGAGAGCTTTCTCGAAGCCGCGGAACTCGTCACCGATGCGAGCAGCTTCGGCGGAGTTACAACCACGGCCGAGCGGCGCGCTCGATGGGGACACGATGCGATCGAAGACGGATTCATTCGGCTCAGCGCCGGATGTGAAGACATTGAAGATCTGATCACAGACATCGGGCAGGCACTCGAAGCGGCTCGCTAACGCGACCGCAGGCTCAGAGACTCCACCGCGAGTTCTGCCTCTGGCTAGCCTGCTACCATCGAACTTCGACCCCCATGGCAGATACCACCCCAGCACCGGCCACCCCAGAGACCCGCGTCCGCATCGCCCCCTCGCCCACCGGCGACCCCCACGTCGGCACCGCCTATATCGGGCTTCTCAACTATATTTTCGCCCGCCAGCGCGGCGGCAAATTCGTCCTCCGCATCGAGGATACCGACCGCGCCCGCTTTGTCGGGACCTCCGAGCAGATGATCTTCGACTCCCTTCACTGGCTCGGCCTCACATGGGACGAGGGTCCCGATACCGGTGGCCCCTTTGGCCCCTACCGGCAGTCCGAGCGGACCGAAATATACCGGGAGCACGTCGACATGCTCCTCGCCAGCGGCCACGCCTACAGGGCGTTCGAAACAGCCGAGGAGTTGGAGGCGATCCGAAAGGCGCAGATCGCCGCCAAGCTCCCACCGCGATACAACGGGGCCGCCCGCAACCTCACTCCCGAGCAGGTCGACGCCTACCTCGCCGAAGGCCGACCTTCGACGATCCGTCTCAAAGTTCCCAGCGAGGGCTCCACCACCTTTCGCGACGAGCTCCGCGGGGAGATCACCTTCGACCACGCGAACGTCGACGATCAGGTGCTGATGAAGTCCGACGGCTTCCCAACGTACCACCTCGCCAACGTCGTCGACGACCACCTGATGCGGATCACCGATGTGATCCGCGCCGAAGAGTGGATCTCCTCCACGCCCAAGCACGTCCTTCTCTACCAGGCCTTCGGATGGCAGCGACCGCGCTTCTGGCACATGCCTCTGCTGCGCAATATCGACCGCTCCAAGATCTCCAAGCGCAAGAATCCCGTATCTCTTGTCTTCTACCGCGACAGCGGCTACCTCCCCGAAGCCATGATCAACTTCCTTGGTCTCATGGGCGGCGGCATGCCCAACGCGGAGGGCAAGGAGGCCGATATCTTCTCGCTCCCGCGCATGATCGCCGAGTTCCGCTTCGAGAAGATCTCGCTCGGCGGCCCCGTTTTCGATCTCACCAAGCTCAAGTGGTTGAACGGCGAGTACATCCGCGCGCTCTCTCCCGAAGCCTTCTTCCGCGCCGTTCGCGAGACCGTGTTCGGCGACGATTACCTGCGCCAGATCAGCGCGACCATGCAGACACGCCTTGAGACGCTGGGGCAGATCGGCGACCTCACCGGTTTTTTTTTCGCTGACAACGTCATGCCTGCGCCTGACCTCTTCCTCCCCAAGAAGCGCACGCTCGAGGAGACTCTGGCCTTTGCCATCGAGATGCTCACGGTACTCGAAGGCACCGATTGGACGAGCCTTGCACTTGAGCCCGCACTGAAGGCCCTGGCCGAGCAAAAGACCTGGTCCGTCAAGGAGACCTTCATGCTCCTGCGCGCCATCCTCACCGGAAGCACCGCCTCGCCACCGCTGCTCGAGAGCCTGGTGATCTTCGGCAAGGCCCGATCCGTCGACCGCGTGCGCCGCTTTCTTGACGCGCAGAAGAGACTCGCCGGGGCAAAGAAGTAGATTGTCGCAATGAAACCTATTCCCTCTTTTATTGTCATCCTGAGAGAAGCGAACGGACCCGCTTTCTCTTACGTTCGACGTTCACACCCCACAACCTACTTCGCCGTAAACAACACCTGCACCGGTAAAGCCTTCGGCGGGTAACAAGCCGCGTGATCGCAGGCCTGATACCGCAGCAAGCCGGCCAGCGTATGCTCGCCTGCCTTCGCCTCAACCGGCAGCCTGATGCTGAAGTCGCCGGTGTAGACGTCAAGCTTTTCACTCGGCTGCGATGGAAAGCTGTAGGCCGTTCCGGCCGGATATTCGAGTTTGCCTGCCGCGACTCCACCGGCTGGCTGCAGCGTCAGGTCCGTAGGAATCAGCAGCTCCGACTTCGGCGTATGCGAGTTCACATGGTACCCCGGAGCCACGCGGAAGTGCAGTTCCAGCACACTGCGCTTCCCTGCCGAAACGCTCTGAGGCTCCGCCGCATAGGTGATGTAACTCTTCGACTTTGCCGGCGTGTCGAACTCGCCGGGTACCTGCGCCCACATCGCCGTCATGAGCGCAACCGAAGCTACCGAAAGCTCAAGCGCCCGCCTCACTGCTCACCCGCGACGCTTTGCGCCGGTGCCGAAACGATCTTTCGGATGTTCGCCTCGATCTGGTCCTTCGACCCCAAACCCGCCGTTTGCTCCACCACCACGCCATCCCGGCCCACATAGAACGACATAGGCAGGTAGTCGATGCCGCCATACTTCGGAGCCACCTTGCCGTCCGTAAGCAGAATCGGGTAGGTCACGCCAAGCTTCTTCGCCGCCTTCGCGATCTCGTCCTTGCCGACATCGCTATCTTCCGCTATTCCCAGGATCTCGAAACCCTGCGCCGCATACTGGCTGTGGAACTGTTCAAACCACGGTATCTCCACCTTGCACGGAGCACACCACGTCGCCCAGAAGTTCACCAGCACGGGCCGCCCCTTGTAATCGCTCAGCGAGATCTTCTTCCCATCCAGCGTGACGAGCGAGAAGGCCGGCGCGGTCTTTCCGCGAAGCTCGAGCCGGCTCCCCTGCTCGGAGGACCCTTGCCCAGCGCCCGGAGCCGGCGTGAGCGTGACATGGTTCGCCTGGGCGCGCTGCATCGCCAGCCGGCGCTCGCGCAGATTGTGCCACCCCGCCCACAGCATGATCGAGATGCCCAGAACCATCAGACCCAACACCAACCCATACCGCTTCACAAGCACGTCCTTCCGAGGCGCATACCGAGCGCCTCTTCGCACCTTCCAGTTTATCGCGAGTGCCGCACCCACCTCCATCTGCCTTCCCGTCAGGCGACGCCTTTCTGCTAGCATCACCAGCGATGGCCACCGAGGGGCAACGATTGCCGAACGCGCAACAGAGCTCGGCGATGCGTCCTTCCGACCTGGTCCGCGTCGAGGCAGCGGCCCTTGCCGATCTCGCCCAGCGCATGGACGGGTCGATGCTCGAGAGTTTCTCCCGCACGGTCGATCTCCTGGTCGAGACCGTCTCGAACGGACATCGCGTCCTCCTGACCGGCATCGGCAAAAGCGGGATCATCGCTCGCAAAGTCGCTGCAACGCTTCGCTCGACGGGAACTCCCGCCCACTTCCTCCATCCGTCGGAGGCGCTCCACGGCGACCTCGGCATGCTCACCCCCGGCGACGTCGTCGTCGCTCTGTCATCGAGCGGCGAGACCGAAGATCTGCTCGCGCTGTTACCTGCCCTGCAGCGCATGGGATCGGACCTGGTCGCGATCTGCGGATGCCCGACCTCAACCCTGGCGGCATCCGCAAAGCTCATTCTCGACGTCAGCATCTCCGGCGAGGCCTGCCCGCACAACCTCGCCCCGACAGCCTCGACCACTGTCATGCTGGCCCTCGGTGACGCGCTCGCTCTAAGCGTCAGCCAGCGCCTCGGCTTCAAGTCTGAAGACTTCGCCGACCTCCACCCCGGCGGCCGCCTGGGAAAACGCCTCACCCGCGTGCGCGATCTGATGCACACCGGCGACGCTCTCCCCACGGTCGCGCCGCACACGCTTCTCCCCGACATCATCTACGAGATGTCACGCAAGAAACTTGGCATGACCACTGTCCTCGCACCTGATGGGGGCCGCCTGCTCGGCATGATCAGCGACGGGGATCTCCGCCGGCTGCTCGGACGCGATGGAGCCCAATCGCTCTCGAGAACCGCCGCCGAGATCATGAATCCCCACCCCGTTACTATCGATCCGGGCACCTATGCCTCGACCGCCCTTGCCCTCCTGGAAGAGCGCAAGATCACCACGCTGCTTGTGCTTGATCCCCAGGCCGGCCTCGAGGGAGTCGTCCACCTGCACGACCTCTGGGCGCTCCAACTCGTCTGACCGCCTCCCTCCTCGGGCCAGCGATGGCCAGACGATAGAATGTTCTGAGCAACCAAGATTCACACTGCTGATATCGCAAACGCCCGCTCAGCACGGGGCGGGAAAGCTCTTCAACCCCCATGCACCGCTGGTCCCAGCTCTTCATTCCCACGCTTCGTGAAGCTCCAACCGACGCCGAAGTCACCAGCCACAAGCTGCTTCTGCGCGCCGGCTACATTCGCCAGCTCGGCGCCGGTATTTACAGCTATCTCTTCCTCGCTACACGCTCCATTAATAAGATCACCGCCATCATTCGCGAAGAGATGAACACCATCGGCCAGGAGTTCCTCCTTCCCGCCATCCTTCCGAGCGATCTGTGGATTGAGTCAGGCCGATGGTCCGCCATGGGCGACAACATGTTCCGCCTGAAAGACCGCAAAGGCGCGGACCTGTGCCTCGGCATGACCCACGAGGAGGTCATGACTTCGATCGCCCGCAACGAACTCCGCAGCTACAAGCAGCTGCCCCAGATCTGGTATCAGATCCAGACCAAGTTCCGCGACGAACCCCGGCCCAAGTCGGGCCTCCTCCGCGTCCGCCAATTCATCATGAAGGACAGCTATTCCTTCGACATCGACGAGGCCGGCCTTGATAAGAGCTACGGCAAGCACGACCTCGCTTACCGGAGAATCTTCGACCGCTGCGGCCTCCAATACGTCGCCGTCGACGCCGACTCGGGCGCGATGGGCGGATCGCAGTCGCAGGAGTTCATGGTCTACACCGAGGCCGGCGAGGACCTCATCGCCAGTTCCGCGTCGGGATACGCGGCCAACCTTGAGAAGGCGGCTAGCAGGCTCGCTCCCGTCGAAGATCTCGCGCCCACCTCCGGCACCCCCGAGCTCATACCCACGCCCGGTTACAGGACCATCGACGAGGTTGGCGCGTTCCTCCAAACCAGACCCGAACACCAGATCAAGACCATGGCCTACATCGCCGATCTACCGGTTGCCGATCACGCCAGAGTCGGGGCGGCATCCCGCACCGTGATCGTCTTCCTTCGCGGCGACCACGCCGTCAATGAAACGAAGCTCGCCGCTCTCGCAGGCTCCTCCGAGCTTCGTCGCATGACTCCGGAGGAGATTGAGGTGGTCTTCAAGGCGCCCGCCGGATACCTGGGCCCGATCGGTGTCGAAGCCGCTCCGCATCCCAGAAAGCCCGGCCATCTGGTTATTCTTGACGCGGCTCTGGACGGCCGCAAGAACCTAATCGCCGGCGCCAACCAGGCCGGGTACCACCTCCGCAATGTCACCCCGGGCCGTGACTTCAAACCCACCGTCACCGCCGACGTTCGCACCGTTACCGAGGGCGAGCTAGACCCCATCGGCGGCCATCCCCTCCGCATCGGCAAGGCCGTCGAGATCGGTCACATCTTCAAGCTAGGTAAGAAGTACACGACATCCCTCGGAGCCACCGTCCTCAACCAGGAGGGCAAAGAGGTCACCCCCATCATGGGCAGCTACGGCATCGGCATCGAACGCATCCTCACCGCCGCGATCGAGTCGAGCGCCGCCACCCGCGCGCAGTCAATCCCGCCCGGAAAAGGCGACGCTCTCTCCTACGCCCTCCCGGCCGCGATCGCTCCCTTCGAAGCCGTCGTCACCATTACCAACGTTGGCGAACTCCCTCTGCTCGAGGCCGGCGAAAAGATCGCCGCAGACCTCGACCGCGCCGGCATCGATGTCCTGCTCGACGACCGCGACGAGCGTGCCGGCGTCAAATTCAAAGACGCCGACCTCATCGGCATCCCCTACCGGATCAACGTCGGCAAAAAGCTCGCCGACGGAAAGGTAGAGCTCGTCGACCGGCTCCGCAACCAGACCCTGGACGTCGCCGTCGAGGACGTACCTTCCGCGTTACGTGCCTGCATGGCGGAACCGAACCAGATTCCCACAGCACCCGTTTAAGCGTCCAAAGGAGACGAGACACCTTGGCCGTCAAAGTCAAATATCGCAGCAGCACGACACCCCAGGCTCGCGGCCTCCTCCGCAGTCCGATCTTCCGCGGCATCTTTCTCCTTGTTGTTGTCGGCGTTCTCCTCTTCACCGCCGTCTTCGCCTTCTACTACCACCGCTACCAGAAGATTGTGGACGAGCGCCTTGCCGCAGGTCCGCTCTTCGCTCCCGTGGCACAGATCTACGCCGCGCCCCGCGAGGTTCGCAACGGCCAGCGCCTCACTGCATCTGAGATTGCCCGTGACCTCCGCGACGCCGGCTATAACGGCAACCGCCAGCTCGGCACCTACCAGCTCGACGGCGACAGCATCCAGATCAAGCCCGGTCCGCAGTCCTTCCACTCCACGGACGGCGCCACCATCGACGCGACCGGCGGCAACCTTCAGAGCATCACCGCCGAAAACGGCGCCGCCCTGCGTGCCTACCAACTCGAGCCGCAGCTCATCACCGCACTCTCCGAGGACAGAAACCGCACCAAGCGCCGCCTTGTCACCTATAGCGAGATCCCTCCACGCATGGTGCAGGCCGTCACCTCCATCGAGGACCGCCGCTTTTTTGAGCACGGAGGTGTGGACTATCACAGCATGCTCGGATGGGTGTGGCACGACCTCCGCGGAGATCGCCGCTACACCGGTGGCGGATCCACGCTCACCATGCAGCTCTCGCGCGGCATCTTCCTTTCGCCCGTCCGCCACATCAAGCGCAAGCTCATCGAAATCCTGATCACCTTCCAGCTCGAATCGCGCTTCACCAAACAGCAGATCTTTGAGATGTACGCCAACCAGATCAACCTGGGCCAACGCGGCAGCTTCGCCGTAAACGGCTTTGGAGAGGCGGCACAGGCCTACTTCGGCAAAGACCTGCGCCAGCTCGACACGGCCGAGTGCGCCATGCTCGCCGGCATGATCCAGAGCCCCAATCGCCTCAATCCTTACCGCCATCCTGAACGCAGCCTCGATCGCCGCAACCTGGTTCTCGACGCAATGGTCGAGACCGGGGCCATCACACCGTCCGAGGGCTCCCACGCCAAGGCCGAGCCCCTTCGCCTCGCTCCCGTCAATGTCGACGCGAGCGAAGCTCCCTACTTCATCGACCTCGTCCACGAGCAGCTTAGCCAGCGCATCGGCGAACAGGAACTCGGCCGCGACACCCTCCGTATCTACACTTCGCTCGACCCCGATCTCCAGCGCGCCGCCTCGGAGGCCGTTCAGATTGGCATGCGCAACGTCGACGAGCTCATCAGGAAAGCGCATCGCGTCCGCAAGGGAGTTCCCGACACCCCCATCACGTACCCGCAAGTCTCGCTGGTTGCTCTCAACCCCCACACCGGGCAGGTGCTCGCCCTGGTCGGCGGTCGCAACTACGGCGCGTCTCAGCTGAACCATGCCGTTGCCAAGCGTCCCACCGGATCCATCTTCAAGCCCTTCGTCTACGCGGCGGCTTACAACAGCTCACTGAATGGCCTCACCCTGGGTGACGGCGGCGTCTTCACCGCGGTTACGAAACTCAACGACGTCCCCACCACTTTTTCCTTCGACAACGGACGCCAGAGTTACACGCCACGCAACTACAAGGGCGACTTCCACGGCGAAGTTACCGCGATCTACGCTCTCGCGCACTCGCTCAACAACGCCACCATCTCGCTCGGCCAGCAGGTCGGCTTCGAGAATATCGCCGCCCTCGCCCGTGCCTCGGGAATCACCGGGGCCCGTGGAACCCCGTCCGTCTCCCTCGGCGCCTACGACGCTACACCCCTCGACATGGCCGGCGCCTACACCGTGTTCGCCAACGGCGGCGTTCACCTCAACCCCTGGATGCTCGCCAGCGTTCGCAACGCAAACGGTGATATCGTCTCCGACTTCGCGCCCGAAGCTCGCCAGGTTATGGACCCCCGCGCCGCCTACCTCACCCAGTCCCTGCTCGAAGGCGTCATGAACTTCGGCTACGGATACGCCGTCCGCCAGCGCGGATTCACTGCCCCCGCCGCCGGCAAGACCGGCACCTCCCACGACGTCTGGTTCGCCGCCTATAGCTCCAACCTGCTCTGCGTCGTCTGGGTCGGCAACGACGACTACACCGACATCAAACTCCAGGGAGCCACCGCCGCCGCGCCCATATGGGCCGAGTTCATGAACCGGGCGATCAAGCTGCCGCAGTACTCCGACATGAAGGGCTTCAGCGCCCCGGAGGGCGTCACCACCGCACGTCTCGACAAGGTCACCAACCTGCTCGCCGACGCCACCTGCCCGAACGACTACACTGCCGCCTTTCTCGACGGAACGGCGCCCCAGAATACCTGCTCGCAGATGAGCGAGAGCCCCCAGTCCGTGCTGCAGAAGATCTTCGGCATCGGCGGCAACAACAGCTCGCCCCCGGCTCCTGACCTCCCCAGCCCCGATGAAGCTCCCGCCATTCCCGCTGATCCGAGCAAGCCTAATAAGCAGGGCTTCTTCCATAAGCTCTTCGGAGGCGGCGACAAGAGCAAGCAGCCGGCGCCGCAACAGCCCTCACCAGCGCCGCCCCAGTAGACAGGGCCTCAAGCGGGAGATCCGCTGATATCTGTAACCTTTGTCATCGAGCGAAGCGAAGGACCCGCTTCTCTAGCTCGGACGCGCGCCCGTGCCGACCTCCGCGCACCTGGGCCCTTCGGGGTATCTCCACAGAACGCCCCCGCGCTCAGCAACCCACCTTACGCCGCCGCGATCCCCGTTCGCCGCCGCCCACCGGCGCCTCCGCCCTCTGCCCCTCCGCCGCCACCCACGGCTGGCACTCCGGACACCAGTAGGTCGACCGCGCCTCCACCCCTTGCTTCCGCATCATCACCTTCGCGCCGCACCTCCGGCACTCCTGCCCCTGCCGCCCGTACACCCACAGCCGGTCCTCACGATTCGCGGAGCGCGTCGTCCGCCGGTTGCCCGAGTACGTCACAATTCCGTCGCCCGATCCGTCCAGCACATTGGCCTTCATATACCTCTGCGAGACCTCCGCCATCACCTCTAACTCGCGCTCGGTGATCGTCGCCATCGCCCGAAACGGATTTACCCCCGCCGCAAACGCAACCTCGCTCTTGTACACATTCCCGAGCCCGGCCAGCACCCGCTGGTTCAGCAGCACAACCGCGATCTCCGCCTCCGGATGCTCGGCCCCATAGCTCCGCAGCCGCGCCACACCACCCTCCACCGTGTACTCGTCCGAAAGCAGATCCGGCCCCAGCTTCGGCACCTGGCTCGACCGCTCCAAGGTCCGCGCGGTATGGAACTCCACCACCGGCACATTGAACCCCACCGCCTGCCACTCATCCTCCCCTTCTCCAGCCCGAATCGCCACCCGCATCCGGTCCTTACCCATCCACCACTTCTCCCCCGCCCGATACAGATGCCACGACCCGCTCATCAACATGTGCGTCACCAGGATCAGATCCCCCGAGAGATAGACCAGGCACCACTTTCCCCGCGACTCCACCTTTTCGATGGTGCGCCCCACCACTGGCGTGTCATCGTTCACCCGCGCAATCTTGGCCAGCCCCGTCTCAAACCCCGTGACCACCTTGCCACCAATCGCCCGCTGCATAGCCCGCGCAGCCCGATAAATTGTGTCCCCTTCAGGCACGGCCACTCCTAACTTCTACTTGGATTTACATGGAGCCTCTGACCGATTAGGCTCCAGCAGCATTCCGTTGCTCTTATAACCGACCATCGTATATTGGCTATTCGGGCTTCTGACTTCGAGACCCCAAATTCCTCTCTCCTTTGCCTTCTCTCTTTCCTTCTCCTCACCCTCCCACACATCGTCGCCGGTCCCCAGGTACCCGAGTGCCACCGCCCCTGCATTCCAGTGGTCGCTGCTGAAAGCCAGGGTTCCAAACCCTTGCCGGCTAACCCCCATCATGATTGCCTGACGTCCATCAGCGTCGCTCATGACGAGACCTGGGACAACGTCACCCTCTTGGGTGGGCGTTAGTTGGAAAGCCCCACGTATACGCCCTGATGCGTCAATCAGCTCGATCCTTTTAGCTCTGACGACGTCGGGCAGCACAGGTTCTCGTTGCCGATCCAGCCACAGATTGGCGAGCACCGAGGCGACAATACTGAAAAACACACTTGCGGCAATGGTAGACAGACTCCGTTGCAAAGACATCCGATCTCCTCGTCAAAATCACGTAATTGCTACAGAATGCTCTGCAGGAGACTCCTTGCAAAGTATGTTTAAGCATTCGCCCGCACACCACCCCCAACCCCCGGCAAAGCCGGCAAGTTCCTCCGCACATTGAACCCCATAGCCCCCGCCTGAAATCCCGCATCCAGCAGAAATCGCCCCATCGGGTGCTCCGCCGCAGCCACCCCGTTCAACGAAGCGATCAGCATCCCACCCCGCCCAGCAACATCCTCGTCCCCCTCCCGCACCATTCGCACCCGCCCCACCAGAAACTCGGCGAGCGACCGCGCCACCTGCGAGCGCTGCGGCTCTTCTTCCGGCAGCCACACCTGCAGATTCGGATTCCCGCGCCGCAGATACCCCACCAGCGCCCCATCGCACAGGATCACCCGCGCTCCCACACTGCGCGTCAAGGTCGATGCCGCGTCCGGAGCCGTCGGCCACTTCAGCAGCGACCCGTACGGATTCGCCGGATCCGTCGCCGCCAACTGCAGCATCTCCGCCTTCTCGTCCTGTCGTTCGATTCGTAACGAACGCAGCAGATCCACCGCCGCCGACATCGCGAACTGCGTCGCACCCAGATCCGCCGCGAAATATCCCCGCCGAATCCGCCCGCTCTCCTCCATCGCCTTCAGCACGTCGTACACCGCCGAGAACCCGCCCGGCAGACCCTCCGCATGCGCCGTCTCCCGAAATACCACGCCGTACCGCGTCAACATCTGCTGCGCCATCGCATGGCTCCACGCCGTCTGCCGCGCACTCGCATTCACCTCCACCGCGAACGCCGCGCCCTGCAGCGCCCATCGCCCCTGCGCTGTCGGCGGAGTCGTCCGCCGGCTGCGAAATCCGGCCTGGCTGTGTATCCTCCGCGCCGGCTTCCCGCCCCGCCCACTCACCGCTGGCCGCTCGCAATAGGCCCGCAGCGCCGCCAGGCCATCGTTCGTCAGCCGCCCCTTCCACACCAGGCTCCACAGGGCCTCGATCGTCTCCCCCGGATACCCGCCACCAAGGCCGTCATGCAGCTCCTGAAAGAACGAAGCCCCGCGCCCCCGCAGGAACTCCACAATCTCGCGTTCTTTCTCTCCGAACTCAACGCCAGCTGTTCCCTGCTCCCTGTTTCCCGCAGCCTGCACCACCGGCGGCCAAAGTAACGGCAACCGCTCCGCAAGGTAGAGCCCAACGCGCCCATCCCTCTCCCCCAACGGCTCCAGGCCACACCACACCACCTCTCCCGCCGCAATCAGAGTATCCAGGTCCGAGCTCTTATACCCCAGCAATCGCGCCGGCAGTATCTCGGTCTCGAGGATCGAAGCCGGCAGCGGAGCTCCCTGCAGATTCTCGATCACATCCAGCAGCGCATCCAATCCCCGCCGCGGCTGCACCACCCCCTGCCACCGCGTAAACAGCCGTGCCAGCGTCTTCTGCTCAACCGGCTCCACCTCCTTGCGCAGCCGCGCCAGGCTCTTCCGCCGGATCTGCCGCAGCACCTCAATATCGCTCCACTCGCGATGCACGCCGCCCGGACGAAAGCCGCCTTCCTGCACCCGCCCTATCTGCACCAGGCGATTCAGCACCGCCTCAACGCTCGCCACCGGCAGACCGAAACGGTCCGCAACCTGCCTCGTCGTAAACGGCCCGTTCGTCCGCGCAAACCTCCGCACCACATCGAGCAGAGCATCCGGCGCCGCCTGCAGGAACGCCGTCGGCAGCCCCGGCGGTAGCGGAACACCGATCGCATCGCGATACCGCGCCGAGTCCTCGACCGCAATCACTCGCTTCACCCCAGCAATCTGCACCTCCAGCGCCCGCCTCGCCTTCATCAACCGTTCGACACTCTCCGCCACATCTTCGCTCACGCATCGAACACGTAACTCTTCTCGTGACAGATCCCCGAGCCGCAGAAGCAGGTCATGCACGCCGTCCATCGACCGCGCCCGCCAGCTCTCGGTCAGGCACTGCAGCTGCTCCTCCGTCTCCTCGATCGCGTTGATGTCCAGCAGCTCGCGCAGGTCCGCATCGCCCATCAACTCCCGCAGCTGGTCTTGATCAATCGACAAGGCCTGGGCTCGTCGCTCGGCCAACGGCGCATCCCCGTCATAGATATAGTTCGCCACATAGCTGAAAAGCAGCGCCGACGCAAACGGGCTCGGCGTGCGCGAATCCACCGTATGCACCCGCATCGACCGGTTCCCGACCGCCCGCAGCACCTCCATCAGAGCCGGCATGTCGAACACATCGCGCAGACACTCGCGATACGCTTCGAGCAGAATCGGGAACGAAGGATACCGGCTCGCCACACCCAGCAGATCGTAGGATCGCTTTCTCTGCTGCCATAGCGGCGTTCGCCCATCCGCACGCCGGCGCGGCAGAAGCAGCGCCCGCGCCGCGCTCTCCCGGAACTTTGCCGCAAACAACGCCGTCGACCCCAGCTGCCGCAACACCAGCTCCGCTGCCTCCTCCGGCTCGAGCAGCAGCTGCTCCACTGGCGGCGGCTCCTCCGACTCCGGAAACCGCAGGCAGAAGCCGTCCTCCGACCACATCGTCTCGACCTCCTGCCCACCGTTCGCGCGCAGCTTCGCCGTTACCGCCATCGCCCACGGCGCATGGATCCGGCTGCCGAGCGGCGTCAGGCAGCACACCCTCCAGTCCCCCAGCTCGTCGCGCACCCGCTCGACTACAATGTTGCGGTCGTCCGGCACATGCACGCTCGCGAGCTCCTGGTCCGCGAGGTAGCGCAGCACATTCTCCGCAGCGCCCTGCTCGAGATCATGCTCCCCCATCAGCCGCGTGATCGCCACACTTCTCGGCGCCTCGCGCAACTCCCGCACTAGCGCCCCGATCCGCCGCCCAAACTCGATCGGCCGGCCCGCCTGGTCGCCATGCCAGAACGGCATCTTCCCCGGATCGCCCGGCGCCGGACTCACCAGCACGCGATCATGCGTGATCTCCTCCACCCTCCACGTCGACGCGCCCAGAATGAAGGTGTCGCCGGTCCTCTGCTCAAACACCATCTCCTCGTCAAGCTCTCCCACCCGGATCGGCTTCGCATGCGCGCCCGCCAGAAATACGCCATACGTCCCGCGATCCGGAATCGTCCCTCCATTCAGAATCGCGATCCTCTTCACGCCCTGCCGCGGCGTAATCCAGTTCCGCGTCCGGTCCCACGTCACCCTCGGCCTGAGCTCCGCAAACTCGTCCGACGGATACCGCCCCGCAAGCATATCCAGCACGCCATCGAAGACCCCCGGGCTAAGCCCCGCGAAGGGCGCCGCACTCCGCACGATCCCCAGCAGGCCGTCATAGCTGATCCCGGGACTCGACTCTTCATCCGTCTTCCCCTTTGACCTACGCTCCGCATCCGCAACCCCGAGCGGAGGATGCGCCACCAGGGCCACCATCTGCTGCGCCAGCACATCGAGCGGATTCCGCAAAAAGCGCGTCGACTCCACATGCCCCTCGTGCATCGCTTTTGTAACCGCCGCGCAAGCAATCAGGTCCGCCCGATACTTCGGGAAGATGATCCCATTCGACGGCGCTCCCACCTGGTGCCCCGCGCGCCCAATCCGCTGCATGCCGCTCGCCACCGATGGCGGAGCCTCAATCTGAATCACCAGGTCGACCGCGCCCATGTCGATCCCAAGCTCGAGCGAACTCGTCGCCACCAGCGCCTTGATCTTTCCCGCCTTCAGCAGCTCCTCAATCTCGGTCCTCTGCGCAGCCGCCAGTGACCCATGATGGGCCCGCGCGATCTGCTCGCCCGCGAGATCGTTGATCGCCCCCGCCAGCCGCTCCGCCACCCGCCGCGCATTCACGAAGATCAGCGTCGACGTCCGCCCGCGAATGATCGCCAGCAGCCGCGGATGAATCGACTGCCAGATCGACGTCCGTTTCGGCCCCTGGCTCGCCGGCCCACTCGGCTGCTGCTCGATCTCGCCAAGCTTCGCCATGTCCTCGACCGGCACCTCCACCTTCAGATCCAGCACCTTGCGCGCACCCGCATTCACCACCGTTACTGGCCGGTAGCGCACCCCCTGCGCCACCTCCGCCGCATCCTCCTGCGCATCGTCCGAGACCTCCAGCATCTCCGGAGCAACGACCACCTCAAGGCCACTCGCCACCTCGGGCGCATCTGCCGTCGCCTCACCACCCTCGCCTTTCTTTCTTCCATTCCGAGGGGAGCGAGGAACCTGCTGCTCGCCCGCCGCGCCACCCCTCTCCCCTGTCCCGCCCTCCGCCCCCCCAAGAAACCGCGCCACCTCCTCGAGCGGCCGTTGCGTCGCGCTCAACCCAATCCGCTGCAGACGGCGCCCCGTCAACGCCTCCAGCCGCTCGATCGACATCGCCATGTGCGCCCCCCGCTTCGACGGCACCAGCGCATGAATCTCATCGACAATCACCGTCTCGACCGACCGCAGCGACTCCCCCGCCTCCGACGTCAGCAGGAGGTACAGGCTCTCCGGCGTCGTGATGAGGATGTCGCCAGGATGCTTCCGAAACCGCGCCCTCTCCTTCTGCGACGTGTCCCCCGTCCGCACGGAGATCTCCGGCGTTCGCACCGCAACCCCCTCGCGTTGCGCCATGTTCGCGATGCCCATCAGCGGCGATCGGAGATTGCGCTCGACGTCCGCCGCCAGCGCCTTCAGCGGCGATAGGTACAGCACCCGGCAACCCGCCTCCGTCCCGACGGGAGTCCTCAGCATCAGCCTGTCCAGGCACCAAAGAAAGGCAGTCAGCGTCTTTCCCGTCCCCGTCGGCGCGAGGATCAGCGTCGACTCACCCCGAGCGATCGCCGGCCAGCCTTCCACCTGCGGCGCCGTCGGCCCCTCAAACACTGCCCGAAACCACTGCGCCGTAATCGGGTGAAACAGCGACAGCACGTCGCGCTCCGTCCCGATCTCACGCCCCGCCGCTTCCGTCTGCGTGGAGGTTCCCGAAGCCGGCTCGGGTCGAGAGCGCGTGTCCATGACGACCTTCTTCGTCGTTGCTGCCTTCTTTGCCATCACTTGTCAGCTGTTTAGACGCACCTATGCCTATCGTTTGAGATGCCTCGATCGACCCTCCAGCACGCAATCAACACCTAGGGCCACCTCGTTCACCGGACAATTCGCTCTGGACCAGCCTGGGCATACTGGGCGTCTGCCTCTTCTTACCTCTTGCCATGTTGTTCTTTGTTGTCATCCTGAGCACAGCGAAGGACCCGCTTCTCCACCCCACAAGATCGCGTGAGCGCAGCTTGCTATCGCACCCCGCAGCCGGGTAGCCTCCATGCAGCATGCGATCCCCACCCACCGCCTCACAACTCGCAAACCTCCGTGAAGCCGCCCAGACCGTAGCCATCAACGCGTACGCCCCTTACAGCCACTTCCGCGTCGGCGCAGCCCTCCTTCTAAGCGCGCCTCCCGACACCATCGTCACCGGCTGCAACGTCGAAAATGCCTCCTTCCGCCTCACCACCTGCGCCGAGCAGGCCGCCGTCGCCCGTGCCGTCGCCCAACACGGCTCCGGGATCCGCATCCTCGCCGTCGCCATCGCCAATCTCAACGACTCCGCCTCCCAGCCCTGCGGAGCCTGCCGCCAGACGCTGCTCGAGTTCAGCCTCCCCGAGACCCTCGTCCTCTATCCCGGCGCCCGCAGCCAGCCGGAGCAGCAACTCCTCTCCGACCTCCTCCCCGCCAGCTTCGCCCTGACCCGCTCCTGACTCCCGCCTCCATGCCCGACACCTTCCATCCGCTCGACACCCTGCGCCGCAAACGCGACGGCCTCGCGCTCAGCACCGGCGAGATCAACAGCCTCATCTCCGCCGTCGTCGAGGGCCAGATGTCCGACGCGCAGATCGCCGCCTTCCTCATGGCCACCTTCCTCCGCGGCCTCACCCCCGACGAGCTATCCGCCCTGACGCAGGCCATGCGCTTTTCGGGCGAGGTCCTTGATGGAGCCACGCTCGGCTCTTTCCTCATAGACAAGCACTCGACCGGCGGCGTCGGCGACAAGACCTCCCTCCTAATCGCCCCCATCCTCGCCGCCGCCGGCCTCGCCTCGCCCACACCCGCCGGCATCCCCGGAATCTGCGTTCCCATGATCCCCGGCCGCAGCCTCGGCCACACCGGCGGCACCCTCGACAAACTCGAGACCATTCCCGGCTTCAACACCCAGCTCTCCCTTCCCCAGATCCTCGACAACCTTCGCACCTGCGGAGCCGCCCTCGCCGGCCAGACCCCCGACCTCGTCCCCGCCGACCGCATCCTCTACGCTCTCCGAGACCACACCTCCACCGTCGAATCGCCCTTCCTCATCTGCGCCAGCATCATGAGCAAAAAACTCGCCGAAGGCCTTGACGCCCTCGTTCTCGACGTCAAAACCGGCAGCGGCGCCTTCCTCCGCACCGAGGTCGAAGCCCGCCACCTCGCCCGCCTCATGGTCGAAACCGGCGAAGCCGCCGGCACCCGCACCGTCGCCCTGCTCACCTCCTTGGACCAGCCCCTAGGCCGCTTCGCCGGCAACTGGGTCGAGGTCTGGGAGTGCGTCGACATCCTCCGCGGCCACCCCCACCCCCTCTCCGCCGACCTCATCGACCTCTCGCTCCAACTCTCCGGCCACATGCTCCACCTCGCGGGCGCCGCCGCCACGCCCGAGGCCGGCGCCCGACTCGCAACCGATCTCCTACACTCCGGCAGTGCGTATCGGTCCTGGTTACAAATCGTGAAAGCCCAGGGCGGCGACACGGACGTCTTCAACCATCCCGGAGCCTTCCATAAACCGGCGGCCACACGCACCCTCACGGCATCCCACTCCGGCTTCCTCGCCTCCATGAACTGCACCGATGTAGGCTGGGCCGTGCAGCGCCTTGGCGCAGGCCGCACCAAACCCGGCAACCCCGTCTCCGCCCACGCAGGCATCGAGATGCACGCCAAGCTCGGAGACAAAATCAAGGCGGGCCAGCCTCTCGTCACCCTGTTTGCCGAACCCCCAAACCTCCTCGCCGAACCCCACCTGATGCTCGGGAAGGCCATCGAGATCGCCCCCAAGCCGCCAGCACGCAGCCCCCTCATTCGCGAGATCCTCACCCGCGAGAACCTCCCCGGCCGCCCCGCCTAGCTCCACACCTTCCACGGAGTTCTTCCCGCAGCCCACACTTCGTTACACTCGGCACAAGACACCTCAGGCGGTCCGAAGGAGAAATCTTGTCCCGATTCACCGGCCTCCTCGGCCTCATCACATTTCTCGCGCTCGCCTTTGCTTTCTCCACGGACCGCCGCGCCATCCGCTGGCGCACCGTGGCCTGGGGCCTCGGCCTTCAGATTCTCTTCGCCTTCCTTGTCATCAAGTGGAGCCTCGGCCAGACTATCCTCCACGCCGGCTCCCAGTTCGTCACCTCTCTGCTCGCTCACTCCGTGGACGGCTCCTCGCTCGTCTTCGGCCCCCTCGGAACCCCCGGCAATCCCCTCGCCGTCCTCGCCTTCGCCGTCCTCCCCACCATCATCTTCGTCTCCGCCTTCTTCGCCGTCCTCTACCACATCGGCTTCATGCAAAAGATCATCCGCGTGGTCGCCTGGATCATGCAGCGGACCATGGGAACGAGCGGTGCGGAAAGCACAAACGTCGCCGCCAGCATCTTCATGGGACAGACCGAGGCCCCGCTCACCATCCGCCCCTTCCTCGCCGACGCCACCAACTCCGAGCTCATGACCATCATGACCTCCGGCATGGCCCACGTCTCGGGCGGCATCATGGCCGCCTACATCAGCTTCGGCATCAACGCCCAGGACCTCCTCTCGGCCGTCATCATGACCGCCCCCGGAACCATCCTTGTAGCGAAGATGCTGGTGCCGGAAACAGAGATCCCCGCCACCGCCGGCACCGTCCACATGCCGCCCGAGGAAGAACACCGCAACGAAAATCTCCTCTCCGCCATCGCCCGCGGCACCTACGACGGCGGCCAGCTCGCCTTCAACGTGGCCATCATGCTCATCAGCTTTCTCGCGCTCGTCGGCCTCGTCAACGCCATCATGCTCGGGATCTCAAACTTCGCCTGGGCGCACGGCCACATTCGCTTTCCCCACTCCCTCAACGCGATCCTCGGCGTCATCGGAGCCCCCATTGCCTGGCTCATCGGCATCCCCTGGCGCGAGGCCCCAGTAGTCGGCAACCTCCTCGGGACCCGAACCGTCCTCAACGAGTTCATCGCCTTTACGGAGCTCGGCGCGCTCAAGCACTCGCTCTCCCCCCGTACCTTTTCGATCGCCACCTTCGCCCTCTGCGGCTTCGCCAACTTGGGCTCTATCGGTATGCAGATCGGCGGCATCGGAGCCCTCATCCCCGCACGCCGCAACGACCTCGCCCGCCTCGGCCTCCGCGCCATGCTCGCCGGGACCATGGCCAACCTCATGTCCGCAAGCATCGTCTCCATGCTCCTCAAATAGCAGCAGCGAAGCCTATAATCCATGGCATGATGGTCCTCGAAGAGCAAGATCAGGCTGAGAGACAAAGGGCCGAACAATTCATTGCTGAAACACCCCGAATCAACGGTGTGGACAGCGTGCGCGTGGAGCTTGGCGAGGATTCAACTGGCCATCCCGCAATGTGGCTGGTGTTTCACTTAGAGCGCAATCTGAATGTCGATTATGATTGGGCTCGGCGTTTCAATGAGTATGCCGCCGTCATTCAAACGAAGATCCTCCACAATGATCCCAAACGCTTTCCTTACACCCGCTTGGAACATGCCGCTTGAGCTTTCCCGGGGACCTGGTAGGTCACGCAATCAGTTTGGTTAAGTTTGCGATGGAAAAGAAGCAACTGGAAGAGGTAAGCCTTCGACGGGCAGTGTCGGCCTGCTACTACGCCCTTTTCCACCAGATCACTGGAGATGCTGTCCGCTTGCTTGCACCAAACGTCCCGCATAGGACGAATCACCGCATTCAAAGGTGGTTCGACCATGGCGAGATGAGAAAGATTTGCGGGCGTTTTCTCCCGGCCAGGCTGGATCAACCTCTGCGCGATCTGATCGGTGACGCGGCCTCTAAGGACTTGCAAACCGTAGCTCGAAGCTTCATTGAGCTGCAGGATGCGCGTCACAACGCCGATTATGACCTCAGCTACAAACTCACAAACGGCGACGCCATTCAGTTAATCCAGTTGACAGTCGATGCCAAGAGCGCTTGGGAACGCATGGAAGGTTCAGCCGAAGCGAACGTGTTTGTTCTGTCTCTCCTGCTGTGGAAGAACTGGGAGAAGGACCGTCTCTAAAATCGTAAACACGTTCAAACACGCCCCCGGGGATCCTCCAGAGGCCCTCTGCGCTGCGCCAAACTCGGCTCCGGGGATCATCGAACAGCAGCCCGGCGAGCATGGCCGGATCTGAGTCGCAAAGGTTTGCTTCGCCAGACGAAACACAGTCGAGAGTCGTCGCGCCTCGGACCCCCGCCCCCCCGCACCATCTCGACCAGCACCTCCCTGGTCTCCCCCGCCGTTCGGACCTCACTCACAAAGTTGATCCGAGCCCCCTTCATCCCTTCCGCCGTCTTCAGCCGCAGCGAGAAGCCCAGCCGATCGACGGACGTCATCGCCGCCTCTGTCGCCTCGATCTGCGCATGAGCCTTCGCCAGCAGGACCATCGCCCTCTCATGATCCGCGTTCATATGGGCGAGGATCCCCGCCGCCGCATCCCGCAACGGATCCGGCGCAGCCGCCCTGTACTCCTCGGCCGCGACCCACCCCATCACGCCAAATCCGCCCACGTAGTAGATGTCTACAGGCTCCAGACGGAAGAAGCCGAAGTCAGCAAAGTCGACCCAGTAGCGGCTGTTCTCATGCCGCGCGAGATAGTGCTCGCGTGCCGAAGCGAGATCGCTCTCCGGAACCGGGGAGGTCTCGCCCACCAGCGTCGCCCGCGCCGCGCCCAGCGGATCGCCCTCGGCTCCAATCTGCCCGACAAACAGACTCGCTCTTGCATCGGCTTTGAGATTCTGCGTATGCATCGCCATATTGCTGATCAGAAAGATCGGCCGACCCTCCGCATCGAGCGCGTACGGCATCAACGACCCAAACGGGAAACCAGGATGCTTGCGCGAAACCGTCGCCAGCGTCGCCACCGAAGCCAATGAGACCAGAGTCCGCACCCGCTCGGCATGGCTCGGCTCCGGCACCTGCGGCAGCGCAGGTCCGCTGTAGGCATGTTGTCGGGGCGCAGCAGCTTCGACCAATGACATGAATTCCCCCTTCGACCTTCAGACCCTTCGACCTTCCGAGCGCGCCTACCTGGACGTGATACCAGAACTCGTCCGCCCCCTGCGACTGCGCGATCGTGAAGAGCACCGGGAGAATAGCATGATGCCGCCGACCTCGTCGCAGGCCAGGAATGCACAGACACCAAACCGCCGCCGCAAGGAATGTCTTCCCTCAGAGCTTCGTCTTCAACACCGCCACGCCCGCCTGCGACACCTTAACATCGTCCTCCGACTTCCCTCCACTGAACGCCGCAATCAGGTACCCCGATCTCCCCGGAACGATCACGCCTCCGCTCCATCCAAACTCTCCTGTCATCGGCGGCCGCACCTGGCTTCCACTGTCCTTCAGGGTGTCCGCCATCTCCGCTGCTTTTGCATACGCAATCGCCAACAGGTTCGATCCCTTGCCCTCCGCGCTCGGCTCGTCCTTCATCCGTCCAACCACGGCCATCTTCGAAGTCCAGCCTTCGATCTTCTCCCCCTCAAAGGTCGCCACTACCGCCACGCCCCCGATGTTGAGTTCAACCGCACGCTTCCGCATCGCAAGCAGAGCGGCGTCCGCTGCCGCGTCAAAGCCCTTCCCCGATCCCGGCGCATCGGACCTTGCCGGATGGGGAGGCGGAGTAGACGGAGTCTGTGCACCGGCCCCCAAACCGGATCCGGATAACACAGAAAGAAGTAGAAGCGCCGGCGCAACCACTCCGGTACGGGAAGGAACGAAGCTTCGATTCAACATGGCCATAGCCGCAGCATATGCTAAGGCGAAAGCAATGACAGACCTCAAGACGCAAACACAATCCGCGTACACGCAAGCCGAGTCACAGTACACGCAAACGCAGACCGCTCTCAGCTTCATCCGCGGCCGGTCAAGCCTGTCGCCCACCGTCGGGATCATCCTCGGCTCCGGCCTGGGCAACTTCGCCGCCCAGGTCGAGAACGCCGTGTCCATCCCCTTCTCTGAGATCCCGCACTTCCCCCGGTCCACTGTTATCGGTCACTCCGGCAACCTCATCCTTGGTGCCATCAGCGGTGTTCCCGTCGCCGTCATGCAGGGCCGCGTCCACGCCTACGAGGGCTACGCGATGCCCGAGGTCACCTTCCCCACCCGCGTCCTCGGCCTGCTCGGCTGCCGTTCCATCATCGTCACCAACGCGGCTGGCGGCCTCAACCCCAGCTACCCCTCCGGCTCACTCGTCGCCATCTCCGATCACATCAACCTCACCGGAACCAACGCCGCCCTTGGCCCAAACGAGCCGCGCTTCGCCGTCACCAACGGCGCCGGCCAGCGCTTCTTCGACATGGGCGACGCCTACTCACCCTCTCTGCGCGAATTGGCAAAAAAGGAGGCGCAACGGCAGGGCTTCCCGCTTCCGGAAGGCGTCTACCTCGCCGTCCTCGGCCCCAGCTTCGAGACCCCCGCCGAGATCCGCGCCTTCCGCACTCTGGGCGCCGATCTCGTCGGCATGTCCACGGTCCACGAGGTCATCGCCGCCCGTCACATGGGCATCGCCGTCCTCGGCCTCTCGCTCGTCACCAACCCCGCCGCAGGCCTATCCCCCCAGCCCATCGACCACGAAGACGTCATGGAGACCGGCCGCCGGGTTGAAGCCCAGTTCACCGGCCTTCTTACTGCACTGATCCCCCAGTTAGCGGATCAGATCCCAATCCCTAGGCCGCAAACCAACGCGATCTAGCCCACCGCCTCCATCTCATCCTCAACCGCTCGGCACCCCTCACGCAGCAGACACACTGCATCCCGCGCCTCGACAGCAGTCAGCTTGCGCGAGTTCGCCCCTGCCGAAGTGAACTGAATCGGCGCATCGGCGATCGTGATCTCAGCCCGAACACCCCGCAGCCTCAGAAATCGAAAGATATGCGGCAGCATCGGCTGCTCCCCCCAGAACGCCACATCGTCCCGCACCGTCCCCAGGCTACTGTCCCCAAGGAAATATTCGAGATACGCCGCCGTCACCGGCTGCCCGTCCCCCACCGCCTCACCCAGAAGTCCGCTGTGAAACTTCAGAATCGCCTCCCCATTTGAGGTCGTTCCCTCAGGGAACAGAACCACCGGCAGACCGGACTCGGCGGCTACACGCATCCCGCTTCCCGCCACTTTTGCGCTGCCCCGTCTTCCCCGCTCCACATACACGGTTCCCGCCATCGTCGTCATCCACCCCAGCACCGGCCACCCCGCCACCTCGGACTTCGAAACGAAGACACATGGCCCCATCGACGCAAACACAACAATGTCGACGTAGCTCAGATGATTCGAGATCAGGACACCGCGTTCCGGAAACACGCCCAGTGTCCGCACCTCGACCCCAAACGTGCCCAGAGATCGCCGGCAGAGCTGGTGCAGCCACATCGCCCGATCGCGCCGGTTCGACGGCCGTCCCAAAATCAGCTCGGCACAGGCGTACACCAGCACGCCCCCAAGCTTCATCATTCCCAACACCGATCGCATCAAGCCCAACAGCCTGTTTGCCTCCCGCACGCGGACAACCATTGCTTCGCGCAGTCTATCCTTTCCCTAAGTGCCCGCCAACGACCTCACGCCGGAGCTTCCGCAGACCACCCCCCACCGCAGCAGCTGGATCTACTCGAAGCTGGTCCACCCCGTCCTCTCTCCGCTCCACCTCGGCACCAGCCCCGAGCGTCTCGCCTGAAGCCTCGCCGTCGGTGTCGCCGTAGGCATCAACCCCGTGCTCGGATCGACCACGGTCGCCTGCCTCGTCGTCGCCTTCCTCCGCCGCCTGAACCTTGCCGCCTCCCAGATCACCAACCATCTCGTCTATCCGCTGCAGCTGCTGTTATTTCTCCCGTTTCTGAAGCTCGGAACACGCCTCTTCGGCACCTCCTCCATCCCCCTGGCGACCTCCGACCTCTTCCGCATGGCCCGGAGCCATCCCATCAAACTCTCGCGCCTGCTCTGGGCTTGGGAAGGCCACGCTCTGCTGATCTGGTTCGCCGTCGCGATGGTCGCCGCACCTCTGATCGCCGCAGCGCTCACCCCACTCCTCCGCCGGCTCCAAAGCCGGTCGGGCGCAGCTCTCCCCACGGTCTCTTAGACACGAACCTATCTTCGAAAAAGGTCCAAATAGGCTGAAGCAACTAGTTCGTTTGCGTGGCATCCGGCACCGGATCCGCGCTCCGCACCCACGCCGTATAAATCATGTCCCGAAGCTCGATCGCTCCCGCAGCTAGCCGCTCCTCCGTAAAGCTCTTTCCCTCCGGAGTTCCCGCATCCGCGAATCCGCCAGCCTTCTCGATCTGGTACGTCCTCTCCATCAAGCTCCCCGTGTGCCGCAGGTACGCAACATAGTCATCGAAGATGTCGCCCTGCAAAGCCTTTGCCGGCGCGGCTTGCACCAGGGGCGCCACATCGCCTCGCTTGATCTTGGCGCTCACATATACGCTCTCGAACTGCGAGTGAATCTTATGCTCCGCCGTGTATCCCCTCGGATTCGCCCCGGTCCAGCCGTTGTACTGAATCGATACGTGCAGCGGCTGCGACCCGTCCGCAACGTAGTGGCCCAACCATCCCGCGTAGAAAAGAATCGCCGTCTCGACCGGCCTCGTATCCACATTGCCCGCGGTCTGCCGCCGATACTCGCGCATCGCCGCTTTCAGTCGCTCCCAAACCTCGATTGCTGCATACGGCTGCATCCCCACCTCCTCAGCCGTCAGCGGCAGGTCCGGATGCCGCGCCTGAGCTTTCTCGAGCGCGCGCACAAAGTCGTACCTGTGGCGCGGCAGCGGACCCACCAGATCCGCCCACTCCAGATCGATGTAGTGGTCCGGAGAAGACTCTGCCGCCAGCTCCTCCTCTGCCCTGTTCTTCCACCGATCCGGCTCTGGGCCCAGATACTCGATCGTGTCCAGCGCCTCGCCATTGCGCAGAAACGCGGGAACCTCATTCGGCAGAGTCATCACCGCCAGCCGATTGATCATCCGATGCCCATCAGAGCCCCACGCCAGGCTCTGCTCCGTTAGCAGGAGAGGCACTATCGCCAGCGCCACAGCAAACCGCACCGCACCAACAACAGTCATCATTCCGGCAGTATAACGGCGCTCTGTGCACATCCTGTTACCTCACGCACCTCCCGACATGAGCCGATTCGCTGCCCGCCAAGTCCGGTCCCGCACGCCGAAATCGCCTAGAATGTCTGGATGAACCCTGTCACCTGCGAGCAAGCCGTTGCCGAGTACTTCGCTGCGATCCGGGCCATGGATCCCGATCGCTGGGTCCGCACCTTCGCCGAAGACGCCGAAAGTCAGGACCCGGTCGGAGCGCCTCCCATGCGCGGTCACGCCGCCCTGCACAAATTCCTGACCGGCGTCTTCAGTCTCTTCCAAGAGCTCGGACTCACCGAGGATCACGTCTTCGTATCCGGCAACTCCGCTGCCGTCAAGTGGACCGGTCGCGGAAGGGGCCGCAATGGCGCCAGCGTCACCTTCGAGGGAGTCGACGTGATCGACTGCAATGCCGACGGAAAGATCATCTCGGTTCGAGCCTTCTGGGATCCTGCACCGGTTATGGCCGCAGTCCAGAGCTAGTTGTCTCTATGTCCATCGATCTCCGACCTACTGACGCGCTCCTCGTCATCGACATGCAGGTCGACTTTCTTCCGGGCGGCGCACTCGCAGTCGCCGAGGGCGATCAGATCATTCCTGGCATTAACGCCCTCGCCTCGCGCTTCGATCACGTCATCCTCACCCAGGACTGGCACCCCTCCGGCCACATCTCCTTCGCCAGCTCCCATCCCGGCAAGCAGCCGTTCACCGACATCATCGAAGCCCCCTACGGCACCCAGCACCTCTGGCCCGATCACTGCGTCCAAGACTCCCTCGGCGCACACCTTCACCCCGACCTCCGCATCCCCCACGCCGAGCTCATCCTTCGCAAAGGTTTCCGTCGCGGAATCGACAGCTACTCCGCCTTCTTCGAGAACGACGGCGCAACTCCCACCGGCCTGGGCGGCTACCTCCGTGAGCGCAACCTCAGCCGCCTCTTCTTCACCGGCCTCGCCTACGACTTCTGCGTCGGCTTCTCCGCCATTGCTGCCGCCAGACTCGGCTTCGAAGCCATCGTCCTAGAAGACCTCACCCGCGCCGTCAACCTTCCCGGCACCGTCGAGCGAACCAATAGTAGCTTCCTGAAAGCTGATGTCAGTTGCATCGCCGTTGCTGATTTGGCTCAAGTCTGACATGCGGTCGCGATCTTATTCGAAGCCGGACTCGTTCCTCGAGAGCTCTAGCCCGCCAGCCCCAGCTCCTCTGCCCGAGCCTGCATCGCCACCAGGCAAGTCGCTACATGCTGCTCCAGCGGCACTCCCAGCATCTCCGCTCCCGCAATCATGTCCTCCCGCTTGACCGCCCGGGCAAAGGCCTTGTCCTTCATCTTCTTCTTCACCCCGGCAACCTCTACATCCGCGATGCACTTGGTCGGCTTCACCAGCGCACACGCAGTCAAAAACCCCGCCAGCTCATCGCACGCAAACAGAGCCCGGTCCAGGTGCGTCTCCGGCTTCACCCCCGAGTAGTCCGCGTGCGCCAGAATCGCGTGCAGCATCTCCTCCGGCCACCCCTGCTCGCGCAGGTACTTCACCGCCACAAACGGATGCTCCTCCGTCGACGGATGCCGCTCGTAGTCCATGTCGTGCAGCAATCCCACACAGGCATACCTGTCCGTGAAACTCTCCAATTCCTCGCCCGAGAGGCCCATCCGCAATCCCTCCAAGCGTCCATACGCCTCGGTGCACGCCGCCACCGACCGGGCATGCTTGCGCAGACTGTCGCCCGCCGTCCACTCCTCCAGCAGCGCCCGTGCCGTCTCGCTGGTATACCGTCCCATCTGTTCTTCCGTAGCTGCCATAGAAAGATTCTCGCATCGCCCGTCTCCCCCCATCCTCGATCCTGCCCTGTTACACTCCACGATCCCGCCGCGCAAAGTTCAGCTCACCTCCTGGCCCTTTTTCTTCCATTCCGAGCGAAGCGAGGAACCTGCTTCTGCCGCCACCAAGCTACATGCCGCTCCTCCCCAGCTTTCGCGTGTTAACTCCCCAGATTCCACTTCCTCTTTTCTTCCGCTGTCTCTGGCATTTCCGGGGGATTGCCCCTTGACTCTCGGGTTACCCGGTGTCACTCTAGGCACATCATCACGTTCCGTTATCGGACGTGTGCTGCGGTCCTTGCTCTGGGTCCGCCCGCTACACACAACTTATGGCAACCATGATGGCTTCCGTAGAGCAGCGAGAGGTAGTTCGCTGTGACCACTGCAAGCTCGTTCAGTTCCGAACCATCAGCCCCGCCTGCCGTCGCTGTAAGACGTGCCTCGAGGTCGATCAGCCCGAGCCGGCGCCAGCTCCCCTGGTTCTTGTTCCCGCTCCCGCCGCAGCCGATGGAAAGCTTCAGGTCGCAACCGCCGTCCGCGATTTGCGCCATGTCCGCAATCTATCGCAGCGGCAACTCGCGGCTCGCATGAACGTTCCCCGCACCTATATCTCGAAGATCGAGAATGCCAAGGCCATGCCGACGCTCTCCTCGCTCTCTCGCCTGGCGAACGCCTTGCAGGTGGATATCTCGGTGCTGCTCCGCGACTCCAACAACCGCCACAAGGATGAAACAGCCGTTCTCATGAACGACCCATTTCTGGCCGAGATCGCACACTACGCGTCGCAGCTCGACGCGTTGCAGCGTTCGATCTTCCTGAACCACGTTCGCGAACTGGCAGCCGGCAGAAAACGCACGGCCTAGGCGCTCCGCTCAACCTCCGCCGCGAGTGTGCTTCCGTGCCCCCAAGATGGAGCCAGCCAGATCCCACATCGTTAGCTCCACGCGAAAGCCTTTCCGTCCGTTCCGCGGGCGAGAAGATGCTTCGGCATCTGAAGGGCGCTGTGAGCCGCGGTCCCAATCATGTATCGCGGAACTCCGCACAGATAAGTCACCGGCTGGGCGATCTCACGGTCCAGATAACCCTGCGACACCGCTCTCCAGTACGCCCACCTCCGGTGATAGTTGCGGGTGAGCCGAGACTCGGGAACGTAATGAAAGATGATCAGGTCAGGGACGTGAATCCCATGAACGCCATGCTTCATCAGGCGCCTGTAGAACTCCGCATCCTCTTCGGACAGCAAGCCCTTGCCACTTCGCCCGAGCTTCGGAGCATAGCATCCCACCCGCTCGAAGACACCGCGCCGAAGCACGGCGTTTCCGCCATTCAGGTTTCCCGGGAAAGCTGCGTTCATCGGTGCCCGTGCCTTGGCTGTGACCCAGCCGATTGCACCGTTATAGCCCTTAGGAAGCCAACTCGGCGCCGGCACCGACCAGTTCGGCAGGCAGGGCCCGCCAATGAAGTCGAGCAGCGGATCCTGAAACTCCCGGTGAATCGTCTCTAACCATCCGGCGTCCACCTCCTCGTCGTCATCGACAAAGCCGACGAGATCACTCCGCCCGGCAGCAATCCCGGCGTTCCTAGCCGAGGACAGGCCCTGCTTTGTTGCCCTGACGTAAACGACATCGCCCCCAAACTGACGAACAACCTCCTGGGTGTCATCCACACTGTTGTTGTCGACCACTACAATCCGCGGCTCCAACCCATTTGGAACCGGGCCTCAAGCAGGCTGTGAATGGTTTTGATAAGAAGTGCGCTGCGGTTGTAGGTAGGAACCACGACGTCGATCGTCAACATGCGCTTACGCTTCTTTCAGTCGTTCCGAAATCCAGGGACTCAGTTTCTCCACAGTCTTTCGTTCGACTTGCCATTTGAACTTCTAATTTCAGCCGTTCCGTTTGACCCATCAGTCCAGCCGGAGCATGATGCGCCGTCACTCTTCGGTGGAACATGTTTATCGTCCGGAGATCTGGCCCGCCATACCATCTACTGTTGATTGCGCCGCCCACACCGGTGTGCTAGCGTCTTTCTTTGCGAGGTTTCTTTGCGCGCATCGACCCCCACCCCAGTTCCCAGCCGCCTCCACGAGCTCTCCGCCGAGGAGCAAAACGTCTACGGGCAGCTCGACCCCGAGCGCGTCCCGCAGCACGTTGCGATTATCATGGACGGCAATGGCCGATGGGCCGGCAAACGCGCCCTCAAACGCTTCCTCGGCCACCAGCAGGGTGCCGAAAGCGTTCAGTTCGTCGTCGAGACCGCCTCCCGCATCGACCTCCCCTGGCTCACCCTCTACGCCTTCTCGCTCGAGAACAACCTCCGCCGCCCCAAGTCCGAGGTCAGCTTCCTGATGAAGCTGTTGAAGTCTTACCTCATCGGCAACGTCAAGCGCATGAACGACAACAACGTCCGCATGAACTACATCGGTCGCACCCACGAGCTCCCCGCCGAGGTGCAGGAAACGATGCAGTGGGCCATGGAGTCCACTACCAAGAACACCGGCACCACCCTTACCCTCGCCCTCAACTACGGGGCCCGCACCGAGATCGTCGACGCCGTCCGACGCATCCTCTCCGATCTCACCGCCGAGGCTCACAGCAACGGCTGCTCACTCGAAGACCTCCTCGGCGCCGGTGCCCTCGACCGCCTCGACGAGCCCGACATCTCCCGCGCCCTCTACACCGCGCGCATGCCCGACCCCGACCTCGTCATCCGCACCTCCGGCGAGCAGCGCATCTCGAACTTCCTCCTCTGGCAGATCGCCTACTCTGAGATCCTCATCACCGACCGCCTCTGGCCTGACTTCCGCGGCATCCACCTCCTCGAAGCCATCGCCGACTACCAGTGCCGCGAACGACGCTATGGCGGCCTCGGCGAGAACCAGACCGACGAGAACGTGAGCATCCTCCAGCCCGCGGAAGAGGTCGCCGACGAGATCAAAACCGAGCTCGATCCCCACGCCGCAGCCGCACTTACCCGCCGCTAGTCGCCCTTCGCCGGCCCGAGGCGATATGCAGCTGCTTCGGCCTGACAACGCGCTCCTCTTCTTAATTTCGCGCGTAACCGCGTAACCTGCGGAAGGGTACCAGCTACCAGTTTCTGGTTACCGTCGATCTGGAAACAAGCTTTGAGGGGTACTCAATTCCCCGCACCACGGGCACAATCGACGGAATCCCAAGATTGAGGCCCCGATGTCCTCTCCCCCGAAATACGCACGCTTCACCCAGACCCTTGCCCTCGCCTCCACCCTTCTCGTACTCGCGTCGACCGCCCAGGCTAATGCCGACACCTATCAACTGACCACTATCAAGCACACCCAATCCGAGAACTTCATAGGAATCGACGCATCGGGCAGCTTCTCGATCAACGTCCTCGACAGCTTCTCCTTCCCGGGGGCAAACTGCGCTGGCACCATCAATCCCGGTAGCTGCTTCGAGACCTTCTATGCGGGCAGCAGCAGCGCCCCTGTCTTCTCGTCTTCGCCGAGGACCTTTCCACCAACCTCATCACCGTCACTCCCGAGCCATCTTCTCTCCTCCTGCTCGGCACCGGTTCCATCGCCATTCTTGGCGCCTTCCGGCGTCGCCTCTCCCGCTGAGCTTTACCAAACTAAAAGGGCCGGGCAGATCCGTGGCCCGGCGGATCTTCCGTTGACCTCGCCTGACGAAACGCGCTTCGCCGCCGCATCCAATGAGTCGTATGCAGCAACTCCAGGACAAACTCGACCAGATCACCTCCAATACCCGTCGCCTCGTGCAGCCAGAGCGCCTCGCCATCTCCGAGCAGGCCACCGCCGACCTCTTCGCGTCAGGTATAGAGGACCGCATCCTTCCCGTCGGCACGCTCGCTCCAGCCTTCTCTCTTGAGGACGCCGCCACCGGCAAGACCGTCAACTCCGCAGACCTTCTCGCCCTCGGTCCCCTGGTGCTCAACTTCTTTCGCGGCCGCTGGTGCCCCTACTGCATCACTGAGCTCGAGACCTGGCGCGACCTCTACCCGGAAGTGCGCCGGCTCGGTGCCGTCTTCGTGGCCATC
>JAABVA010000808.1_pt1 | contig 36799 bp, 44 predicted proteins | sample 5560331 | NCBI WGS metagenome assembly JAABVA01 (sample SAMN12812661, study PRJNA571458) | rock metagenome | isolation source: Antarctica rocks | place: Antarctica: Victoria Land, Mt New Zealand sud | collected 2016-01-07 | reverse complement strand
CTCTTCGAGTTCTGTGGGGATATCCCACCGGTTGAATTGGAGAGGAACTTCTATTGTCAGGCGTCGGCTGATGAGGTAGCGTAGCAACTATAAAAACTATGTCTCCGGACTTGCCGGGGTGATTCACTTTGATCCTCGCCCGAGAACTTCGCGGGCGTGACGTCACCGTCAACGCCATCGCCCCGGGACCGACCGCAACTCCGCTGTTCTTCGAAGGCAAACCACAAGCGGTCATCGACCACATCGCCTCGCTGAATCCGATGCAGCGCCTGGGCACCCCACAAGACATCGCCGAAGTCACCGCGTTCCTGGCCGGACCGGGCCGCTGGGTCAACGGACAGGTGCTGTACGCCAACGGCGGCGCCGCCTGATCGACAAACACCGGACCACCAATTGCCAATGGCTACGGCGGCCACCCAGCACACCGACCTACCGGTAGTTGCCCACAACCTTTGAAGGAAGCTCCCATGTCCATCATTTTGATCACCGGCGCCGCAACCGGCATCGGCAATGTCACCGCCAAACAACTCGCCCAGGACGGGCACACCGTCTACGCAAGCATGCGCGACATCTCGGGCCGCAACTCCGACGCCGCGCATGCGCTGCTCGCCCTCGCCGAACGTGACAATCTCCGGCTGCACGTCGTCGACCTCGACGTAACCTCCCAGCAATCAGCCGACACCGCCGTGAAGACCGTGGTCGATGAGCAAGGCCGGCTCGACGTCGTCGTGCAGAACGCCGGCCACCTCTACATCGGGTACGTCGAAGCCTTCACCGATGAGGACATCACCCACCTGCTGGACGTCAACGCGGTCGGCGCGCACCGAGTCAACCGCGCCGCGCTGCCGTACCTGCGCCGGCAACGCTCCGGCACGCTGCTCTACGTCGGCAGCACCATCATCGTCACGACCCCGCCATTTCTCGGTCCCTACGTCGCCTCCAAAGCAGCGTTCGACGCCCTCGCCGTCGTCACCGCCTACGAGGCCGCCCAATTCGGTATCGACACCTGCATCGTTATGCCCGGCGCCCTCACCCAGGGGCACCTCGCACTTCCCGAACGCCAGCCACGCCTCCGACACGACCGTCACCGCCGCATACTCAGTCTTGGACCCGCTGGTGGCCCGGAACGAGCAAGCCACCGCCGGCCTCGTCAGCCCCGGCGTGGACGCGAACCCGCAAGGCATCGCCGAGGAAATCTCCCGCGTGCTTGCCCTCCCGATCGGCGGCAAGCCCTTCCGCACCGTCGTCGACTTCACCGACGCCGGCGTGGAGCACGTCATGGCGTTCTCCGACATGACCCGAGAAGCCTTCGTCCGCCGGATGGGCTTCGCCGAAACACTCGAGATACGAAGATGATTTCCATCACATCACCGCGTGTAGTGCTTGTGCCGTTCCAGTGCCTCCAGCACCGCGTGGTCGCGACACGCGACCCACCCGATCCGCAGCCCGGGCATCCCGTACGACTTGGACATGACGTTGATCGACAGCGCCCGTTCGTCCAGATCGGCGGCCTGCGGCAGGGTCCGGGTCGGGTCCAGCTCGAGACCGCGATACACCTCATCGGAGACCAGGCGTATCTCGCGTTCAGCGCACAGTTGAATCAGTTCGCGCCAGGTGTTCTGGCCCGGAACAGCGCCGGTGGGGTTGTTCGGGAAGTTGACGGCGATGACCCGTGTAGTGGGCCGCAGCGCGGCACGAACCTCGGCGAGGTCCAGTTGCCACCCCGACGCTTCGTCCAGCAGGACGCCGGTTACCTGAGCGCCTGTCGTCAGCGGGATCGTTTCCAGTGCCTGATAGTTGGGCACGGTGACGATGACGTGATCCCCAGGTCCTGCAAGCACCTGCATCGACCAGAAAACGCCTCCTCGGCGCCCGCGAAGACCAGGACGTCGTCCGAGCTGCAGCTGTCGTAGGTGGCGGCAATCGCCTCCCGCAGCCGCGCGGTCCCCCAGGTGGGGGTGTAACCCAGGGCAAGTTCGTCAAACTCTGCGCGGTCCTGCTCCGTGCCGTATGCAAGCAGTTCGGCGACAGTCAACGTCTGCGCGTCGGAGGCCGTCAAATGGTGGCGTGCGGCGAACTCCCAGCGGGAGAAATATGTCTCGAGCCGGAAAGGGGGTACCAGCGAACGGATGGTGTCAATCATGGTCGAATCTCCTTCAGCAGGGTGTAGACGGTCGTTCGAGAAACCCCCAGTGCCGAAGCGGTGAGGTCGATCGAGCCCCGGACGGCGAACATGCCCGCACGGTCCAGCATCGCGACGAGCTCCTGTCGGGTCTTGCGGTTCAAGTGGTCGCGATCCAGGGCCCGCTCGGTGCAGAAGTCATGGACTCGCTGGGCGAGCTCCTCCCGCCAGTCCTTCTCGAACAGCGGCGTCGGCCGCGGCACCTGCGCAGCGAGCAACGAGGTAGCCAACGCGGCGATGCGATCCAACGTTGAACGGTCCAGATTGATACACAACAGCCCCTGCCGCCGGCCCCGTTCGTCCATCAGGACCGCACTCACGCAGGTCAAAGATCGCCCGTCGGGAAGCACCTTCGCGTACGGTCCGACCACCCAGGACTCCCCAGGTGTGGTCGGGAGTTCATCCAACAGGGAGTCGTCACCCACCACGCGACCCGAGAGCGGATTCCACAACGCTTCGATCCGACCGGTCTGCAGGTTATGTATTGCAACCTCACCATGGGGCGCCAACAGCACCGCCAGCGCCTCGCCCACCGGAGCCATCTGCTCCAGCCAGCCGGCCTGTCCACCACCCCGCATATGAACATTGTATGCAACGGTTTGACTATATGTACAGATCCAGGACTACCCCAACGGACTTGGTCCCCCACAGCTGGCTCAGTCCGCGCGGTGCGCGACCGCGCCGCTAATACTGCAGCCGGTGCGCCCAGTGATCGGGAGGTGACCGCTATGCGGTGATGTTCTGGTCTGAAGCTCGTCGTCGCTTGCCGGTGTGAGTCCGGTCCGGGTAGCTGCCAGGTGGCCCGGTAGCAGATTGGCGGCTTGGTCTGGTAACGGGCTGGGTCGGAGCCCAACGTCGAAAGCCCTTTTGGGAAGCGATCATGCGGTCCGTAGCGGAAGCGAAGCCTGCCGCGTCGTTAGACATTGAGGGAGAGCCGAGCCGGGCGGTTCACGGTGAAGGCCGGGTGATCCAGATCCACCGTTTATCCCAGTGACACACCCGATCGCTCGGGTCACACCTATTTTCATGTCAGTTCTTCAGGGCGCTCCGCTCCCGCCGTGGGGCGGGAAAATTCTGTGCGTCGGCGACCCCCGGGGGGGTTCCGCTCAGGTTCGGTCTCGGTTGCCGCTGTTGGCTGTTTGTGCTGGCGGGTGGATGATTTCGGGGTGTTCCGGTTGACCCCGATCCGTCTGTGGTGCCGTGAGCCTGTGTGTCAGTTTGGTGGTGGAGGGCACAGTTGTTGTCCGCGGGAACCGTGGATTGTTGCCGGTGAGCACGCACGTCAGAGTCCTGTATTTCTTCCGCCCTCCCCGGAACACGTCCCTGTTCGCTACGTCCTGGTCGTTGCGGTGGCCGGGAGAAGGTGAGGTGTGCGTCATGGAGGTCATGCACCCGCGGTGCGCGGGGATCGACGTCTCCAAGCGGAACGCGAAAGTCTGCGTCCGGATACAAGGCGGGTCGGGGCGAAAGACGTCGTCGACGGTGACGACGTGGGGGCGATGACGAACCAGATCCTGGCCCTGCGGGAGCATCTGGCCGAGCAGCGGGTCAACCTACGTTCACCACTCCAGCATCCGCCGAACTCCTTCCTTGCTGCATCCAGCGACTCGGACGTCGCCCGGGTCGAGGACCGCACCTTCATCTGCTCCTCCACCAGACGCGAAGCCGGGCCCACAACAACTGGATGGACCCTGGCGAGATGAAGGCCGCGATGACCGAGTTGTACCGCGGCTGTATGACTGGGCGAGAACCCTGTACGTCTTGCCGTTCTGCCACGCCGGAAAGCGCCATGGTCAGTGTAAATGCTGCGGTCACGAACCAGAACGCTGAACTGCCGTGTTGATCTGGGCGACCGACTCGGACCCCTGCTGCTCACGGGGCCCGAGTATCACGGGCAGGGCCGCTGTTTGCTGCACTATCGATCGCTGCTCGCAGGGTGCGGGCATCGTGCTACGCGATCCGCGAGCCCGCGGAGGACTCGACCTTCGTGATCACCGCATGGTGGGGATCCATCAGCTGGAGAACCGCGTCGTGCAACTCATCAGTCCAACGGTGGTTGCCGTAGGCCTCTGCGGTGCGCGACGCGGCGTGCGCCTCGTCATCGAAACGACGGATCCAGACATAGCCGGCTTCGTTGTGCACGTCGCGATACGAACCGACAACGACAATGCCGAACGACTCCATGAAAGGGATGACTTCCTGATCCATCAACGCGACAAGTTCGTCGCGTCGGCCAGGTCGAGCCTCGTACCAACGGATCTCATAAATCATTGTAATTTTTCCTCTGTATTGATGTAGCCGGTCAAATGTGACTCAGGGTGAGTGCCCGCTCTAAAATCGAGATGTCCGCTACTCGCCGGGTTTGTCCAGAGAGGTGGACGTTTCAATGTCGCCATCCAGGTCTGCTGGCCGTCGACGCAGTGCTGGCCCAGCGCCTCTACCGCGTGCGTACAGCGAGTTCCGGGACAGCCGTCACGCGGCAGGCCAGGGGCTGCCGTGATGGCCGAGCCGTGGCCGCAGCAGGTTCGGGTCGGTTATTGTCTGGTAGGCGGCGTTGGTGAGGTAAACCGCGGTCGGGGTCCGGCAGTTGCCGGGTTGGCGGGTTCGTAGTTTAGGTGGCGACGTGAAGAACGAGTTTGCCGCGGGTGTGTCCGGATTCTCCGCGGGTGTGGGCCTGCGCCGCGGCGGCCAGGTCGAAGACGTCTTCGACCTCGGGGACCACGTCGCCGGCGTCGATGAGGGCGCCGATCTGGGTGAGGGCAGCGCCGTCGGGCTCGACGAGGAACGGGCTGGTGCGGACGCCCGCCGACTGGGCTGCTGTCGCCAGTTCCGGGGAGACACCGCCCGGGATGGCGATCAGGATGCCGTCTGGGCGTAGCACCGTGATCGAGCGGGTACTCGTGGCGTCGTGCGCGTCCCCGACCAGGTCGATGACGATGTCGACGTCGGCCACGGCGTTCTCGAACCGCACCGCGCTGTAGTCGATGAGCTCGTCGGCGCCGATGGACTTGAGCCAGTCGTGGCCAGGTGCTCGGGATGTGCCGATGACGTATGCGCCGAGGTGTTTGGCCAGTTGTACCGCGAAGTGTCCGACACCGCCGCCGGCTGCGTGCACGAGGACGCGGTGCCCGGGTTTTACGTGTGCAGTGTCCACGAGCGCCTGCCACGCGGTCAGCGCGGCCAGCGGAACGGCCGCCGCCTGCTCGTGGGTGATCGTCGCGGGCTTGCGCGCGAACTGGCGGGCCGGAGCTGTGACGAACTCGGCGTAAGCCCCCGCCGGCCGCGGGAACCACGGCATGCCGTATACCTCGTCACCGGGTCTGAGTGTGGTCACCCCGAAACCGACCTCTTCCACCACACCCGAGACATCCCATCCCAGGATGAATGGGGGATCTCCGAAGATCCGGGCCATGCCGCCGCCGGCGCGGGACTTCCAGTCGACCGGGTTGATCCCGGCGGCGTGTACCCGTACGAGTACCTCGGTCGGGATTGGGACAGGCCGGGCAACTTGAGCTAGCTGCAGCACCTCCGGGCCGCCGAAGCCCTGCTGTATCACGGCTTTCATCAGTGACGAGTCCACATGACACCTCCGTAAGGAAGAGATGCGGAGCCGGTCACGACCAGGTCTCCGCTTGACCAGTCGAAGCTATCTGACAGGTTGTACTTACCCGCAAGGGAGCCTGCTATCGTTTGGATAGTCACTGAGAGAGGCGCCCATGACAACCAACAACGTGATCCACGACGTCTACAACGCCTTGTGCCCGTGTCGAACCCTGCTGGACCTACTCGCCAATAAGTGGTCCACCCTGGCCATCGGCGCGTTGGAGGACGGCCCCCGGCGCTTTGGCCAGGTGCAACGCAAGCTCGAGGGAATCAGCCCGAAGGTGCTTACTCAGACGCTACGGCGACTCGAGGAATCCGGCTTCGTCGACCGCACCGTATTCCCCGCTGTGCCCCTTCACGTCGAATACGCGCTCACTGACCTCGGGCACAGCGCTGCGGTGCCGCTCGGCCAGCTGCGAGCATGGGCCGTGGCCAACATCGACAACATTCCCACCGAGCACCCCGACGGGGTTTCGGTTCATGACATCGAAGTCAGGCAGGGCTGAGGCCTGCTTTCTGGGTTCGGCACCTGCCCAGGTGATGGCCACACTCGCGCGCATTGTTGGCAACGGAACCTGACGGCAACGAAGGAGCATGACCATTGCACAAGAGGCGGCGGACTGCCACGCCGCCCTTGGGTGGTTGCCGGAGGGTGTCGTCCAGTTAGTTGTAGATGCAGACACACGCGAGTCGTTGCGCACCGGCGCTTTCACGACGAGATTTATGCCGCGGCAGGGAACAGCAGACTCACTACGGCCGAGCGCGCGGTGCGGTCACAAATGTTCCTGTTCCAGCTCCACCGAGTTACCTGGGCACTTGGCATGATCGCGAGCGCGCGGTAGACGAACACCGGAAACTGACGGATCTGATCCGCTCTGGCGATTGTAAAATCGCGCCTGCGTCGCCCGACACACGTCGACTCGGCTCACCGTAGCTTCCTGCTCCACCTTCGATACCCCAAGGCCCCCCTGGAGCCAGAAGGCTACAGGCGTATACTCACAGACATGCCTACGCCTGCTCGAGTTCGGCAACGAAACGCCCGCGGCGAGGGTTCCCTTCTGCGCCGCGATATAATTCTTGCGGCGCTGGCGATCGTTGATCGCGAAGGCGGAACAGCAGGCGTGACACTGCGGGCCGTTGCCCGCGAAGTAGGTATAGCGGCACCGTCGATCTACCCGCACTTTCCCGACGCGGACACGATCCTTCGAGCTGTCGTCGACCAGGTGTTCAGGCAACTGATCGACCGCATCAGCGACGCGGTCGCGAGCATCTCGCAGGCCGAACCCAGGCTGCGTGCCTACTGCTCGGCGTACCTGGACTTTGCTGCCGCATCGCCTCAGCGTTACAAGCTTCTCTTCGCCCGCCAACGCGGTAACGACGTCGGTTTCATCGATCAGGACTCAAGTATCGGACGCAACGCCTTCGACATTTTGCTGGGCGCTGTGAAAGAGGTCGGCAGTCATAGCCAGCCGATGGTCAGGGCCACCGCGGTATGGGCCGGTCTACACGGCATCGCCACCCTGCGAGCCGGCGTACCCCAGTTTGCCTGGCCTTCCAACGACGCCCTGGTGCGAGCGCTGCTCGCCGAAGAAACCCCATGAAGTTGTCGACAACCGAAGCGAACGACCCGATCGGCCGACACGTCCAAAAGATCCAGCGCAGCCAGCGGGATGCAAACGGCGCAGCGCTCGAGTAGAGCAGGGGATAGACGCGCCCGTCGACCGAAATTGGCCATCCAGACCGTCACTTCTGCACGTCGCCCCAGACTTTCGCCCACTCATCCCAAGCGAACGGCACACAGCGTTCGCCAGGGCATCCGCGGTGTCCTTACAGCAGACGGTGGGCAATGCCCACCGACCATGCCGCAGTGGCGATGAGAGCTGGCCGGGTTTCGTTCCGGGCATCCACCGTCTGCACTTGTGCCGGTTTTGAGCTGCCCTTGCCGTCGTACCCACACGGGCGTACGCTTACGGGCGTAACGTTATGAAGATGAGGCAGCAGGACAACGATCGAGAAGTGGAGGCAGTGATACGAACACGTTGAGGAAGGCGCAAACGACCAGGGAGGAAACGTTCGTAGCGTACGACAGACGGCCCGCTCCGCAGGAGCTCGATTCAACGAACGGCCGTTACATCGATCCGTCACGGATAGCAGATTTACACCAGGTAACAGAAGGGTGCTGATCATGGACATCACAAAAAAGGATCCGGTCCAACTGTCTCCCGACAACCGGACGACCGCAGATTCGATGGATTGTAGTGTTAACCGATCTGGGCACCGACAACTGTCATGTGTGACATGGACTCAACCGCTAAAATATTAGACGGTTCGCCGATGGCTCATGTTCTCGTCGTGGGGATGTCGCATCACAGCGCTCCACTGGAGATTTTGGAGCGTCTCGCACTATCGCATACCGACCGAGATCAACTCTTGCAAGACCTCACACGGTCTCCCGGCGTGGCGGAGGTAATGGTGGTCTCGACCTGCAACCGAGTTGAAATGTACGCGGTCGTCGACGGGCTACCCGGTGCGTTCCACCACTTCTGCGCGGCGTTGGCGCGTTACGCCCGCACCACTGCCGATGAGCTGGTGAATTCAAGCCACATGTACTGCCTCCGTGGCCTCAGTGCTGTCGAGCATCTGTTTCGCGTGACTGCTGGGATGGACTCCATGGTGATCGGCGACCATCAAATCATCGGCCAAATCCGCGCCGCTTACGCGGCCTCGGTAGCGCAACAAGCCGTCGGCCGCACATTGCATCAGTTGGCTCAGCACGCGCTGTACACCGGCAAACGAGTCCAGGCCCACACCGACATCGGCCGTGCCGGGGCATCGGTGGTGTCTTCGGGCCTGGCTAGAGCGGTCCGAGCACTTCAAGCCGCCCACCTGGTCGGACGGAAAGCCGTCGTCATCGGAGCCGGCGCGATGGGCGCCCTGGCCGTCAGTCACTTGGAACGCGCCGGCGCCGCACAGATATTGATCGCGAATCGTACTTACTCACGAGCTGGTGCCCTTGCGAAGAGCACCTCGAAAACCATAAAAACTGTGATCACTTGGGCCGACCTGCCCGCCGCCGTGGGCGAGGCAGATCTGCTTATTACTTGCACAGGAGCAGTAGGAGCAGTGTGGACTTTAACGCAGACACAGGCAGCTCTGGCGATGCGTGCACCTACCCGCTCGCCACTGATCATCTGCGATTTTGGGTTACCCCGAGACGTTGAACCCGCAGTCGCCAGATTACCCGCAGTGACTGTGATTGACCTTAGTGTTCTGCAACAAGACCCGGACACCGGTATGGCCGCCACCAACGCCGCGGCCACAAATATCATCACCGACGAGGTCGCCCACTTCTTCGCCAAGTATCACCGTGGGAGGCACCGCTCCGAAAACCAGCTACCACCGACGACCACAGAGCAACTGACAGCCGCCTAACCGACCATCAGTTAACGAGTGCCTTAGATCAAACGTAATTCGACGCACAGTATTGCTCAGCGCAGCTAATCGCACGGCACCTCTCTACGAGGTGATGTTGTACTACGCTCACGCCGGTAACCTACCTCGGCGAGATACTAATTGCTCTGCAAAAAAATGGCCGTCGGGTACCGGGCGACGCAAAGCAAGACCTTCCCACCGGCCTAATGTGTTTGGCCTGGGTTCAAACCAACCGAAAGGACCCCTGCAATGACAACACTCACAAAGAAGCCCGCCGGGAAGCAACCGGCCAAGGTCAACCGCAAAGGCTGGTGGTTGGTCATTGCCTTGACTTCCGTCGCAATTGCGGTGTATTTTCCGAGCCAGTATTTCACGGCGAGTCTGAAGTCCGCCGCTGCGGCCGGTAGCGGTTTGGCCGGAACCTACGCCAATGACTCGCTGTTTATCCGCGGGGTTTTCTATGTTCATATTACATTTGCCGGGATCGCTCTGCTGATTGGACCGCTTCAATTTTCAAAGCGGCTCAGGTCTCGAGCTATCAACGTGCACCGCTGGGTCGGGCGCACCTACATCTCGTCGGTAGCGATCGGCTCCGTGGCCGCATTCATCATGTCTTTGGTCAGCTCCGTCGCACTTCTCGGATTCTTCGGCTTCGGATCCCTCGCAGTGTTGTGGGCCTGGACGACCCGCCAAGGCTACCGCGCTGCTCGCACCGGCGAAATCGCTTCGCATCAAGCGTGGATGATACGCAGTTTCGCGCTCACCTACGCAGCTGTCACGCTTCGTGTTTGGTTTATTCTCTTCCTCGTAGCACTGAGCATTCTTGCCAAGAACGTTCTGACCGCAGAACAGATTGCCGCCTACGCCTACGCACCGGTTCCCTTCCTGTGCTGGCTACCCAACATTGTCGTTGCCGAACTGATCATTCGACGACGCAACCTTCCTGGCCTTCGTTTCACCACCTCACGACCAAGCGAGCCCGCCAACAGGTGATACTCGGGTATACAGCAGCACGGAAGGACGAGACCGGAATGCCCGAGCGGCCGGTGAAACTTGTTACCAAGGTGCAGAGTGTTCCTACCGAGGTGCTGGCCGCAGCTAGTGGTGTGTCTCCAAAATAGCTAGTGCGGTTCCGGTAGATTTCGGGGATGCAGGCACCCGCAGCTCCGTTGCCCTTGTCCGATGGTGACCGGGAGATACTGACCCGGTTGGCCGGTTCGCAGACGGCGCCGCATCGGCAGGTGTTGCGGGCTCGGGTGTTGCTATCGGCGGGAGACGGGGTGGCGAACACGCGGATTGCCGTTACCGACGGTTGCCAGTACCTGCCGATCGACCTCGTTTCGCCGCCCTCGTCCTGGTGGCCGGAGGTGATCGGCATTGCCTGCGAGGGGGCCTTGACCCGCCTGAGAGACTGGGGCGTCAATCGGAGTGACCGGACGCCATGTTCGACGAAAGAGCGGCCGAACAAGCCCAGCGCCCGCGCACGCAGCGGTACGGTCCGATCCCCGCGAGCTGATCCCCGCTCAGGGGCAGCTCGACGACACCGAGGTCTCCGCCCTCGTATCGGGGAACTCAGACATCCACCAGCGCCTGGGTGGTGTGGCCCTGCTGCTCGGCGGCCCGAGTCCAGTGCGCCGCCCAGCCAGATCCGCCACGCAGAGTCCGGCCGCGATCTTGCCGTGGTAAGACCTCTGGCCACCCGCGCCCGCACCTGCATCTCCCGGACGGTCAGCTCCGCCAGCAAAACAAACTCGGCCCTCGCGGCCCGCACGGCAGCGACGAAGCCACCTGCGCGTCGCCGACGGCTCAATCATCGCATCACCAGCGGCGACCGCCCGGACCGCGGCTAGCAGGTCTTCCGGTCGCGCATCATTAAGCAAAAAGTTCGACGCACCGGCACCGAGCGCGGCGAACACGTATTCGTCCAGGTCGAAAGTGGTGAGCACCAGCACCCGAGGCGCCGCCGGGCCGGCGTCACCGGCCCAGATGTGCTGCTCGAACCCACGATAGACAGACCTGCGCAGCGCCTCAACGGTAGTGGCACCGGCCGCGCCGCAGATCCTTCTACGGGAGGGCTGACCGGCTCTGCCGCGCCACCAGTAGCCAGGCGGCACTGCGGCGGCGCGGCACGGCCGTCACACACAATTGCGATCGACGGGGTGGCCTGTCCGTAGTCGCAGCTACGCGCGGCCTAAAAGGGCGTTCTGGGCCGTTGATGCGACGGTCCGCCGGATCATCAACGAGGTTTCCCGTTCGGCAGGCTGGGCGAAGTCGAAGTCGAGGCCGCGGTGCTCGGTGAAGTGTGCTTGAGCGTCAACTTGACCTTCGACGACGAACCCATGCCGAATCCAGAATGCGAGCCCGCGTTCATTTCGCGCGTGCACGACCGCTCGGTAGACGGTACCGACAGGGAGCCGTCGTTCAAGTGCCTCTACCAATGCTGCGCCGACGCCGCGGCCTGTCCGTGCAGCAGCAGTGTAGAGGCGGCGTAGCTCCAGGAAGCCATTTTGGTCGGAGCCGAAATCAAGGTAGCCATCAAGCGTTCCGTCCTTCATAGCCACCAGGAGCGCTGCCCTTTCGTCCGCGGCGCCGCGCGTCAGGACTGCCTCGAAAGCATCGCGGGTGCACGTCTGCGCGATCATGGCCTCGTACACGGCCGCTTGTGCGATGGGAGCGTAGGTGGCTCGCATCGCCGCTTCAGCCAGGGCAGCAAGCGCCGCTGCATCTTGTGGGACAGCGTCTCGGATAACCATGTTCATGCTGATGATCGTATCGAGGCATCCCATGGTTGCAGCTGTCAAGCGACCGTGGTCTGGGCCACTCAGATGATGTTTCGTCGGAGAGCTGAAGGTGGTCGATGCATCCGTGCAAGATCCTGGTGAGTTGCTGCCAAAAATGTGGGGTGAGAAACTTGGCGGTTGTTTTGCACATATGGATGCATGCGGAACCGGTGTTGCGGCACAGGGATCGTCGGCGTGGACAGTTTCGCAGGGTCGTCGGTGCGGGCCGGGATCGCCCAGCGACCGTGGTCACACTGTCGACCGCACCGGTTGTCGCGGGCGGGTTGTCTGGCACTGAGAGCGCTGGGGCGCCTTCGGCCCACAGGGACGAGCGGCGGCACGGTACTGCCGCGACGCACGGCTGCTTGTTAGATGAGCAGCGGTGCGGGCAGCCGCCGGAGGTGGCGAATTCGCATCGACTTAATTCGACTTATGCAACGACAACCGATTTGGTGCGGCACTTCGCCAGCGTCAGTGAACTCGTCGCAAATCCGCGGATTCAGCTACAGCCTTAACAACGGTTGAAACCACCGAGCGAAACTCGATACCTGGACCAAACCAGCGGGCTCGGCTTGAAAATTTCGCTGACCTCTGCTCCGTCGGAGGAGGCCGCGCCGTCCCGCCTGTACTCCGGCTTGGAATCGTGTGGTGGCGTCCAGCCGTGCCATCACCTCAGCGGTCCTGCGCAGCCGGTTCGCCGGGAGATTGCGAGCTGCCTGGCGATCGTGTCGTCGGTGGCGCCAGCTGCCATCAGGCGGAGCAGCAGCTGTTGCGCGCCGAGGCCGGGTTCCGGTGCCAACGCTGCCTAAGGACTCGCTGCCCATCTACGTAGGTTTGACTGTTTGTGTTGGGTAGAATTGTGGTATGTCGCTGCCGGATGTGGATGTCGATCAGCTCTCCGCCCGGTTGTTGCTGATCAGAGCACATTTGGATGAGCGGGCCTGGCGGTTGCTGCTCGGCGCGGAGGCGAAGGTGCTGGGTCGGGGTGGGATCAAGGTGGTCGCCGGGGCGGTGAAGGCGCATCCGGACACCGTGGTCCAGGGGGTGCGGGAACTGGACTATCCGGACCGGATTCCTGGGCGGGTCCGGCGCCCGGGTGGGGGGCGCCCTGCGGCGGCGGTCACCGACCCCACGTTGTGGGAGGCGCTGGACGCGTTGGTGGATCCGGTGACCCGGGGTGATCCGGTGTCGGCGTTGCGGTGGACGACGAAATCGACGGCGAAACTGGCCGGCGAACTCGCCGCCGGCGGTCATCAGGCGTCGCCGTCGACGGTGGCGAAGTTGTTGAAGGCCAACGGTTACAGCTTGCAGGCGAACATGAAAACCATCGAAGGCTGCCAGCACGTCGATCGGGACGCCCAGTTCCGGTATCTGGCCGATCAGGCCACCGCGTTCACCGCTGCCGGTGATCCGGTGATCAGCGTCGACACGAAGAAGAAGTTGCGACACGAGGTCGCACGTTGCGAGTGAACTCGCAGGCAGGAGGGCCGGCTGATGTCGATGTCGGTGGCGTAGTTCCGGGCCAGTGCTCGATGGTCTGTGCCCGCCCTGACGTGCGTCGCCGGTAACGGTGGGGTGCGAAGCTCAGGGTTCAAGCCCGAGGGTTCCCGTTCCATCCGGGGGTCACAGGTGAGGGTAAGACCGGGCGGGTGAATCGCGTGAACCTCCGTTGATGTCTCGTTATTGTGAGCCTTGCTGATGGGTTGTTGGAGCGGGGTACAGGGGCTGGCCGTGGAAGAGCGGCAGGCGTCGGTCGGGGATTTTTTGTCGACCGAGTGAGCACCGCCGCCCTCGGGATACAGGAGGCACCCAATCCGGTCGCATCTCGTGTGTGTGGAACGTGGTAACCCCGTCAGGGTCCGGGCGTTTGGTTGGTGCCCGGTCAGCCGACCGTGAGGAAGGCCCAATTCCCTGGCGGGCAATGGATGACCCGAGAAGCCAATGCCGGCAGCTGAAAAGCAGCAGGAAACCGGGACAGATGTTGGTCGGCCCCTCCGCCGGCCGTCCTTTGGATAACTGGCCGGATACGGGACAGGTGCCCGAACCCGAAAGGGTGCAGACGCGGGTCAGGTGAGCCTGTGCGGAAACACTGACGTTGACACCGGAACCGAAGGGCAAGTTAGGCGCCATGATCACGACAGAGCAGGCGGAGACGCCCGATGCGGTGGTGGTGGTGAACGGACCGGAGGACGAACTCCTGGAATGGGACGCTGTTGATTGGCGGACTGTCCGGGAGGACGTACGGCATTTACGGCAGCGGATCTTCACGGCAAGCAAGGCAGGGGACCTCAAACGGGTCCGTAATTTGCAGAAGTTGATGCTCCGGTCACGCGCCAACACGCTGATCAGCGTGCGGCGGGTCACCGAGGTCAACGCTGGCCGCAAAACCGCGGGCGTCGACGGGGAGGTGGTGCTGGGCTCGGCGGCCAAGACTGACCTGGTCGGCTGGTTGCAGCACAGCACCGAACCGTGGCAGGCCCGTCCGGTCAAGCGGGTGTACATCCCGAAAAGGGGCAGCACCGGAAAGCGGCGCCCGCTCGGAATTCCCGTTGTCGTCGACAGGTGTCTTCAAGCCAGGGTCGTCAACGCGTTGGAGCCCGAATGGGAAGCACGGTTCGAGCCGAGGTCCTACGGGTTCCGGCCGGGCCGTGGCTGCCACGATGCGATCGAGGCGATTTTCCACGTCGCCAGGGGTGCAAACCCCCGGCGGTGTTGGGTGCTCGACGCGGATCTGGCGGCGGCGTTCGATCGAATTGATCATCCCTGCTTGCTCAGCCAGCTCGGCACGTTCCCCGCCAGGGGACTCATCGCCGACTGGCTCAAGGCAGGAGTGATCGAGGAAGGTCGGTTCACCACCACGCAGGAGGGAACTCCGCAAGGTGGGGTGGTCAGCCCGTTGCTACTGAATGTGGCGCTGCACGGGATGGAGCAGGCCGCCGGGGTCCGGTATCAACAAAGCGGCGTGAACGCCGGGATGACGATGCCAGGCTCCCCGGTGTTGATCAGGTACGCCGACGACCTTGTCGCCTTGTGTCATTCCAGGGACGAGGCGGAAAAGGTCAAGGCGCGGCTCGCCGGATGGCTGGCACCCAGGGGTCTGACCTTCAACGAGGACAAGACACACATTGTTGCCCTCGCTGACGGTTTCGACTTCTTGGGGTTCACCGTCCGCCGACAATCGGGCAAGTTGCTGATCAAACCGAGTAAGGTGGCGCTGCAGCGGATCCGGGAACGGTTACGCACCGAAATGCGTGCCCTGCGAGGGGCCAACGCAGCGATGGTGCTGTTCGGGCTCAACCCCATCATTCGGGGCTGGACCACCTATTACCGGACCGGGGTATCCAGCGACGCATTCAACGCGTTGGACCGGTACCTGTGGCAGCTCACCTACAAGTGGGCCAAGTTTGGTCATCCGAACAAGTCGAAGCACTGGGTGGTGAACCGGTACTTCGGTGCGTTCAACCAGTCCCGGCAAGACCGGTGGGTGTTCGGCGACCGCGCAAGCGGCGCCTACCGCCCCAAGTTCGCCTGGACCGGCATCGTCCGACACCGCATGGTCAAAGGCGCATCGTCTCCGGATGATCCCGCGCTGGCCCAGTATTGGGCTGACCGACGACGTCGAGGAGTTCCCCCGCCCCTGGACCAAGCCCGCCTGCATCTTTTGAAGGTGCAGGCCGGGCGATGTCCGTCGTGCGGAGACCTGCTCCTTGACGCCGACCACCCACCACAACTCCCCTCCGAGTGGGAACAGTGGGTTCGCGTCACCGGCAAGGCTTTGCGCAAGCACAGTCTGACCTACCGGCGGCGCGACGGGTCGGGCGAGACCAACAGCCTCCGCCTCATACACGTCAGTTGCCGCGGAGTTTCTCACCCCGTAGGCAACACCCAGCCCTTCCGCTCTGCCCGCACGCCTTCAGGGCTTGCTTGAGCCGGATGCGCGGCAACGTGCATGTCCGGTTCTGAGGGGGGTCGGGCGCAGTAATGCGCCCGACCTACCCGGCGAGCTGATCGGCCACTTCACCGCCGCCGGCCGGGAATGGGAACCGCAGGGCGAACCCACCAAGACGCTGGTCCACGATTTCGTGGACAAACAGTTGGGGAAGGTCGCGCCGTACGGGGTGTACGACATCGCCGCCAACACCGGGTGGGTCAACGTCGGTACCGACGCCGACACCGGCCAATTCGCCGTCGAATCGATCCGCCGATGGTGGCTCACCATGGGCGCCAGCACCTATCCCGACGCCAACCGGTTGCTGATCACCGCCGATTCCGGCGGGTCCAACGGGTCGCGGCTGCGGCTGTGGAAACCGAGCTTGCCGCCCTGGCCACCGAGACCGGCCTTTGCATCACCGTCTGCCACCTGCCGCCCGGCACGTCCAAGTGGAACAGGATCGAGCACGTGTGTCCTGAAAGGAGAGTGGTGGCGATGTAGAAGGTCGCCAGCATGAACCGTGCTGTGCCAGTGATGGAGGTAGGTCCTCCGGGTTCGCCGTGCAGGCGGAGAGCCCAAACCGCCGCAGTGTCATGCCGGTCAAGAGCCGGGGTGGGAAGCGACTGCGGGAAAGGCCCGCTATCAGCGGGTCAGGTAAGCGACGAGAAGACGAACATGTGTGAACCACTGCTGACGCATCGAAATCTTGAACAACGGCATCGAAACCGGGGTGGGTGTTCAATCCCGGGACGAAGGCGCGCCGTGGGCGTGGCCCTGAGCCAGGAAGCGACCTGCGTGTGGTCCTGGCGGTGTCCGGTGTGGAGGTGGCGTGAGCTCGTCGTAGGCGCTGGCATGGAACAGGAGAACCTGTCGCCTCGGAACCGCCGGTCAGGGCACCTCCTGACCGCGAGAGGGAGGACCCCGCGCGGCAGAAACCGCAGAGGGCAGAGTACCGCGAGGCACAGGGGCGGACCGGCCCGTAGGAGCGATGAAGGCCCTGTAATGGGGCTGGAGCAAAGGGGCCGGGCAGGTCAGGTCGTCTTGATGCCAACCCTTCGGGGGAGGAGCTGATGGGTGGACCGAAGCCGACGGTGAAGTCATTTGAGATCGACAAGCGCCTCGTCTATGAGGCGTGGAGAAAGGTCCGGGCCAATCAGGGAGCGTGCTGTTCGCTATCGCAATGGGCAACAACATCATCCGCGTAGCGTTCGAATGGGCAACCCGGATACTCCCGGGCCATCCAAGGAGGCGATCCTGGCGGGGATGCTGATCAGGGTCCGCCGGATGGTGCCGGTGGTGGCCTTGGTGAGGGTGCCGCCGGCGATGGTCGCGGCAGCGCGGGTCAGGTTGAAAGCGATGCACGCCAACACAAGCCATGCACTATTTGCCGAAAATCGCCCTGACGGTAGGTGGGCCAGCGCGGAGTGTTTCAAGTCTGCGTGCACGTTTTCGATGATCGCGTGCCGGCGGTGGACCTGGTCGGCGGTGACGGTGTCCGCTTCGGCGGCGCGGGTGGTGGTGAAGAACGCGTGGAACCGCCAGGTGTCGAACAGGGTGGTTTGCCCGTCGGTGGTTTTCGGGTTCAGATCGGGGATCCGGCGGACGATCAACCGGCCCGGGACCTGCTGGTCGTTGCGGCGGGAAGTGAAAGCGGTGAAAGGGATCTCGGCGACCTCGGCGGTGGAGATCCACCGGCCGGTGTCTTCGTCGAAGATCGCGTCGGTGTATTTGATCTTCGTCCAGGCGTCTACGCCGATCGTGGCGATCGCGGCCTTGACGCGTTTGTCCTGCCGGACCGTGATCGACACCTGCGCGCCCGCGGTGATTGCGGCACGCACCACGGTGTGAGCGTAGAAAGCGGAATCGGCCCGCAGCAGCACCCGGCCCGTCGCGGTGCGGGACCGTAGCCGGCGGACGGTGGCCAGGGTGTCGGCGACCAGCCGCGCCGCGCCGCGCACCGAACTGGTCGAGCCTTTGCGGAGCCGGGACGCGGCGATCACCGGGGCCCGCCCGGCCACCGTGATCGTGCCCAACAGTGCGTTGATGCCGCGTACCCCGGAATAGCCGAAACCCGCGCCCTGCTTGGCGTACCCGTGGACCTCGATGATGCTGTCATCGGTATCGATGAGCACCTCACCATCGATGCCGTCCAGCACCGGAGTGCTGGCGGCGAGGTTACCCAACACCCGGGAGGCGACCGCGTCCAACTGCCGGACATGACCGAAGGTGAATTCCCGCAGGAACGACCCCAACGTCGACGGCGCATACGCGGCGTCGAAGACCCGGCCCATCCCGCCGTGCCGCAGGATCGCCATGTCATCGATGCTGTCCGCGCCGGCGATCATTCCCGCGACCAGCGATGTCACCTTCAATCCCGGCCGGGCACCCTTGTCGGTCGGCACGGTCAGGAACTGATCGGCCAACGACCGCAGTCCGGCGTCGGTGGCCAACCGGACCGCCGGGACCAAACCAGCGGCCGACACCAAATTCGGTTCATCGAACACCGCTGACACCACGCGGCGACTGTGGGATAGTTCCATCTACGAGATGCCCTTCGTGCCGGTTCGGATCTGACCCTAGATAAGTCCGATTCTCCCAGCGCCAAGGGCATTCTCGCTGTCACGACCCGCCGCTACACACCACCTGGATCGGTGGATCCAGGCTTAGTGGGGCGAAGCTCGGATGCGGCTCAGATGCGCCAGGCGCCGCCACGCCTTTTCGGGGGATCCATGGTAGCGATCTGCCCGGCCAGGACGCGTACCGCTCTCGTGACGGAGGGGTCGATGAGCACCTGTCGCACTGCGGTCGGCACCTGTGCCGGGTCTCGGGCGATGACCGCGGCTCCTGCAGCGGCAGCTCGCTCCGCGTTCACTTGTTGGTCGAAGACCAGCGGGAGGACCACCAGCGGCACTCCTCTCGCCAGGGGGCCCACCATGGTGCCGGCGCCCCCGGCCACCACCGCGGCGTCGACCCCGTCGAGCAGTTCGGCCAACGGCGTGAATCCGACTTGACGCACTCGGGTGGAGGCGAATGTCCAGCGACCACGACCGGCCGTTGCGTTTAGCCTGGATCCACCGTGCATGAGCGACGAGGCACGGGCGCCGCCCACGGCGGCAGCGTGCTTCGTTCTCGCAGGTGCCGAACCGTTCCAGTGCTCAACGGCTTCTGACCGATTCCGCAATGTCCTGGGAGTCTTCGAGAAGCTGAAGCCGCTGTAAGTAGGCCGCGCGCACGTCGCGGTAGGTGTCGATGCCCAGCGGGAGTCGCAGCGGCGCGGGCGCGCCGTCGGCACTGTTGATCATTGCTGCTACCACAGCGTGTGGGTCGTTGGGACCTTGCAACGCACCAGAGGCAATCATTCGTCGACCTTCGCCGAACGCGCCGGTGTCGTACTCCGGCATGACGGGCGCGGAATCCTTCGCTGCCGCAAAGCCGGTCGGGGTCATGCCGGGCTCGACAATAGTGACACCGATATTGAACTGGGCCACCTCTGCTGCAAGCGTCTCGCAGAAGCCCTCAATCCCCCACTTCGCGGCGTGGTAGTAGCCGAAGCCGGGGTAGGCGGTCTGGCCGCCAGCTGACGACACCTGAAGGATCCGCCCGAAACCCTGCTTGCGCAGGTGAGGTAGAGCGGCGCGGATGACATCGATCGAACCAAGCAAATTCGTCTGAATGACACGGCGGATCTGTTCACGGGAGGGTTCCTCTATCGCTGCGAACAGTCCGTAGCCCGCATTGTTCACGATCACGTCGACGACGCCGAAGTGGGTGAACGCCTGGTCGACGGCCCGCTGCACGTCGTCGGCTTCGGTGACGTCAAGTTCGGCCACCCAAAGTCGGTCGCCCGCCGCGGCTAAGAGGTCATCGAGGGCTCCGGGCCGGCGCAGGGTCGCGGCTACGCGGTCCCCTCGCTGTAGTAGCTGCTCGGTCAGGATCCGACCGAACCCGGACGAGGTACCAGTGATGAACCAGGTCTTCATTTCTTTCCTCTGCTGGACGTCCGACAACCGTAGGACTTAGAGTTCACTCGAAGTCAAGTCGCATCGGAGGTGTAACACCGTGGACGGTCGATTCAGCATCGGCGAGGTCAGCACGCTCACCGGGCTTTCCACACACACATTGCGTTTCTACGAGAAAGAGGACTTATTCCTGGAACCCGTGCGTCGTGACGCCGCCGGCCGGCGGCGATTCTCGGAACGGGACATCGATTGGATACACATGGGCGTCAAGCTCCGGTCCACCGGGATGCCGCTGACCGATATCCATCGATACGTCGAACTCATCCGCCACAACAGCGACACCCGCAAAGCGCGCTTACAGCTCCTGCGCCAGCACGAAGATCGTGTCCGGACGCAGCTCATGGAACTACAGGCCGCGCTTCTCGTCATCGAATCCAAGGTCTGGTCCCACGAATTGCACGGTGTCGACTCCCCGATTGAAAAACGCCCGGGAGGGTAAGTGGTGGACAACGGGTCCTCCAACCGCGGGCAAAAGGCGATCGACCGGTTGAAGGCGCAGTTCCCCAACGCAGTCATGGTGCACACCCCGGTGCACGCGTCATGGCTCAACCAGGTAGATCTTCTTGTCCATCGTCCAACGAAACTGCACTCGCTCAACGCCTACACCGACACCGACACCGATCATCCAACGTCTGGTCGATTCGGAACTCGCTACAATCAACCGCCAAAGCATTTAGATGGAAGTTCACCACCAACGACCTCCGCGACTTCCTGCAACGTCTTGACCGCCACACCGACCACCCAGCCGCCACCTGACCACCGACGAACTTGCGAACCGACCACTTTGCGTGAGGACCGACACCCGCACGCTCGGGCGGTTTAATGCGCGGTCTGCCTGTTGCGGCAACGAGGGACGCTTGCCGATATGGTTACTCGGTGCTCCAAGACCCGGCCGTCGGTCAAGACCCGTGATGGGCGAAAGTGCCGCGAGTGGGATCCCTTCACTGTCTCTGATCGTCCGACCAAAGGAATTCACGGCTATTCCGGCGCGACTCCGAGGGCGTTATCGATGGCACTGACTTCGGTGGCCGCCTGGTCCCGATCTCAGCGGGTGGCCGCGTCGGGTTGAGCGCTGCGGCCGGCGACGCCGGCAAGCTGCGCCCGCAGGCCGGCGACGAGCGTCTCAAGGCTGAACGCCCAAGCACCCTCCGGTTCAACCACGTGCTGCAACCGGCGAAGTTGGGGGAACGAATCTGCGGGGAGCTCCTCGATGTCGGTTTCCACGAGCGGCCCCGCGACCGCCATGCTGCGTTCCACCCCAACGGTCAGCGCGGTCAGGGCAGTGGCCTTGACCGCGTTGTAGGCGTCGGCCGGCTCGAATCCCGCCCGCGCGAAAGCGGCCAGGGCCACCTCGAAGGAAGCGGCCGCGCGTGCCTCTGATGAACGCCCACCGCGGCGGCTCACCCCGTTCCTGCCCACCCGGCAACACCGGCGGTTCGTCGAATTCGCCGACGCCGTCCGCCGCCACCGTTACATCGGCGCCTGCTACGGCGCACCCGGCATCGGCAAGACCCTGTCCGCCCGCACCTACGCCGCAGCCGATGACTTCGAACCCTCGATCGCCGACCTATTCAATCGCAATCCTGCCGCCGACCCTGCTGGCCAGCCGCACCGCGATGCTCACCCCCGGTGTCACCACCACCGCCCGTGAGCTCGAAACTCAGATCTACACGCGGTGCTGCTCCTTGGACGCCGCAATCGCCCGAACCCTGCGCCCGGACATCACCCCCGAGCTGTCCCCGCCTCGCCGCTGGGCACCGAGCTACTCATCGTCGGAAGCTGACCGAGTCAAAACCGCGGGGGTGGAACTGGTCCGGGACTACTTCGACCGCAGCGACGTCGGCGTCGTCCTGATCGGGATGCCCGGCTTCGAACGGCAACTGGCCCGCTACCCGCAGCTCTACAGCCGCGTCGGATTCGCCCACCACTACCGACCACTGGACTCCACAGACATCCCCCAGGTGCTGTCCCAGTACTGGCAGCAGCTCGGTCTGACCTACGAACCGCACCGCCAGGCCGACGCCGAATCAGTGGTCAGCATCGTCCGCATCACCGGTGGTAACTTCCGGCTCGTCGAACGACTCATGAGCTGACGGAGGCCAGCCACGCGGCCAGGCGTGTGACCGAAAGCCGGTCAGCTTGTTCCTGGGTGGTGAATGTGGTCAGGAACAGCAGGCTGATATCGGAGTCGATCGCAGCGAAAAGGGTTGCTGCGGCAGGGAAGACGATCTGCAGGTGCGCGCGGAGCTGGTTGGCGGCAGCGACCCGATGCACGACGAGATCGCGGCGGGCCCGGACGGTGGTGCGCAGCGCGGTCGTCGCCGCATTGTCCTGCTGCAAAGAACGCAGCCGACGTCGGTCGGTGCGGACCACATCGGCCAAAACGTAGACGTCGAACCGGTCGTCCTTGTTACCCGCGGAGCCGTAACGGGATCGCAGGTTCTTCACCTGCGGGTGGGATCACCAACACGGTCAGTCCGGCGGTCAGCAGCGCTTGGACGACGGTTCCGTCGGGTCGTTCGATTTCGACTTCCTGCACCGCGGCGTTCAACAGCTGCCGAAACATGTCTTTCAAACCGGCCCGGTTGTCTTTGATCATGAATCGGTGCAGAGCTTCGCCATCGTCACCGACGATGCAGACGGCGTGGTCGTCCTTGGCCCAGTCAACGCCGGCGCACACCCGCGCGGCGGTGTTTCGTCTTCGGCGACAATCATTGTCGTCTCCTCGCTGTTGCTGCAGTGGGGAAACACCCGGCGGTCCCGGGACACCGCAGCCGGTCGCTCACCGAATCGGCGCTCACTGGCGCACAGCCCTGTAGCCAGTCTGGATGTCCTGGGGTCACCGGGCCTCGCAGAACCCATGATGGACCTCGAGGGTCGAGCCAAGTGGGCGATGGCCCGGTGGGGACCAGGAGTGCTATCAGCGGTTCATCTGGAGCCGCTCACCCAAGGATGGTGCACCAGTGAGCCAGGTCGCCCGCATCATGACCATCAACAGTTTGGATACCATCACCCCCGACGCCATCGAAGCAGCCCGCGAAGTCCTCGTCGTCGGCGTCTGACCAGGCCACATAAATCGAACAAAGTGAGCCATATAATTCGACAAGTTACACTCCACACCCTCAGATCTGGCCTGCGCGACCAGAGCCTGCGCGAACTCCTGCTGATCCATCCCGTTCAGATTCGGCATGGGATCGATCGATGATCTCGGTCATCGACGTTCCTTCCCGCCAGGGCAAAGCCCGGCGTGTCAAGGACCAAGATCAGTTACACCGTTCCCCTGACACTCCCGCTACGGACCCGTGGCTTTCAATGACGGCCGTTGTGGTGGGCGGCGTAGTGCTGTGTCAGCAGGTCTTTGCCGTAGTCGTTGCCGTTCGGTTCCCGGACGATGGTGTGTATGTGGTATCGCGCGGCCTCGGTGTTGGCCAGGAACACGCCGGGATGGTTGTCGTATTCGACGAGCAGCACGGGTGAGTGGATTCGGTAGTAGAACGGGCATTCGTCGTCCGATCCGCCGCGCCATGCGAAATATGTTTCCTCGAGGTGGCGGACGACTTCGTCGAGTTTCGCTGATGCGTGGGCTTTCGGCAGCCGGTCGACGTAGACGCGAACAAGGTCGATCAACAGTTGCTGCTGGGCGGCGGTGAGGTTGGCGCCGGCTATTCCTTCTGGTGGCAGGATAAGGTTGTCGGCCCCTGCCCCGGCGAGGTGTCGGCCGTTCCATGGGCCCGCAAGCTCGGCTGGCAGGTCTTGCGCGGCTAGTGAATTTCCGAGTAGATACTGGTGTTCCTGGTCCGGTTTGAGCGCGCGACGCAACGCGACGCCGCGGTCGGTCTCTTCGCTGAAGCCGTACACCCCTTCGTAGGTTCCGGCGACAGCGCGGCTCGGCTCGGCGCCGAGGAAAACGGGTGCGAAGACGATTTGGCTGTCGACGAACACGCAGTGCAGGTCGATGTGGTGGCCCATCAGCTGCCATCCCCACGGTTCGCCAGAGGTTGGTTCGCCGAAGACGGTGAACCAGTAGGAGAATTCGGTGAGGGTGTCGCGGTAGTCATCGATCAGTTCGCCGAGCGCGCCGTTGAGCTGCATGGCGGATCTGACTGCGCTGTATCCCGTTTCGCTGAGGCTGGCGCGGATGACGTCGAGGACGAGGTTGCGTTGATGGTCGCTGAGGCGCTCCATCTTCATGCCTTTCGGCGTCCACGTCGGGATCGCGTTGGTCCACAGCCGCCAATCTGGGGAGTTCATCGGCAGCCGAGCGACTGTGCGCTGGTGTGAGGGCAGGGTGTCGAGGTAGGTGTGCGCTGCGGCGACGGCGTCGTTGGGCCGTGTTCCTGTGTCGGTCAGGGTGTACAAGTTTCGTCTAGGGGTGCCGTCGAGGGTGACGCCGACGAACGGGTCGCGGTAATGGCGCTGCCCGGCGGTCAGTTCGAACGCAGGTACCTCCGGAAGCAGGTCCGCGTGCAGGATCGAATCGACGATCGGTAGGTTCCCCTTGGACGAGGGCAGCGGGAACTCGTGCGTGCGCTCCGGGAAGGCTGGCGGTCTTGTCACGGCGTGTTGTCCTTCGGGGCAGGTTCGGGGCTGGACTTCAGTTTCTGGGTCGGGACTGCGAGGGCGTTGTGCGAGGCGAGGAAAAGCATCCGGATCACGCGGGACCTGATGAGCCATCGCCCGTCGCTGAGAACGAAGTCGTCCACGACGTCGCCGACGGCCGTCGGCGACGTAAGCATCTGCGGTGCCGTGCCGTCCTGAGCGAACAGCACCATGATCGAAACCGCGGTCGCGGTGGTCGCATCCGCACGCACCACGACCAGATTGGTCGCCAGGTGGCGCGACACCCGGGGCCCGCGCGCCGCCCTGGTCGTGTACACCTCATCGATCTCGGCTGTGCCGGTGAACGTGCGCTGATCGAAGGTAAGAGTCGCGTTCGGCGTAAAGAAACCGGAGGCGGCCGATCCGCCCGAATGGTCGATCTCGAACCAGAGCGTGTTGACCACGTCGAGCAGATCGCCGGTCAATGCTGCACGTTGCTCAGGCCGATTCAGCGAGTAGGACGTCACGTAGACAGCCCCCGTTCCTTCTTGGTGAGCCCGCCCGATGCAGGGTCGGCGATGGCGCGGGCGGCGCCAACGGCGGCGCCCGCGCCTGCAGCGAGTAGGCCGACGTCCGTGCCCACGGTGAGGAAGCGGTAGTCCTGTCCGGCCATCGACTGGACGGGGACGCCTGACGGTGCGGTAGTGCCGAGCGGCACGGCCGATCTTCGGCAGGCGGCACAGGCAAACTCGATGTGACCTTGCAGGGCCGGGTCTTCGATGCTGCGGCCGGCCGACACCGACAGGTCAGCCGGTCCGATGAACAACGCGTCGATACCCGGCACTGACGCGATGTCGGCTGTTGTTTGGAGCGCCTCCACGCTTTCGAGCTGAGCAACCAGCGTCACCGCCGAAGTGCCTCTGTCGATGTAGGGCGCCAACCCGTCCATGCCCCAACGTCCGGCGCGTCCGGATGGGCTTGCGCCGCGTTGGCCAAGCGGTGGGAAGCGGCAGGCACGCACTGCTTCCCGCGCCGCAGCGACGTCGTCTATGCGTGGCAGGAACAGGCCGCGGGCGCCGGCGTCGAGCGGCGGTTGCACGTCGCCTGCGCTGCGACCGGGAACTCGAACGAACGCGTCGATACCGCAGCCCTGTGCGATGGCGATCATGGTCGACACCGTCTGCGGTCCGATGGAGGCGTGTTCGTTGTCGATGACAACGAAGTTAAGGCCGCAGAGCGCGAGGACCTCGATGACCTCGGGCGTTGGCAGTTTGACGAAGGCGCCCAGCGCCAGCGGACGCGCGGGCCACGAGGCGGTCACGAGGTGCTCTGCCTCTGCGAACCGGCTTCGGAACGCGGGTCGGCGCCGTCGTACTCGGCGTCGTTGATCACCCAGCCCTGGCTCGCGAAATCTGTCCGGGGTGGCGCGAAGATGTCGATGAGCTGATGGTTGCCGGCATTGACCGCGCGAGTCGTATGAATCACGCCAGGAGGGATGATCGCGATCGACGGGCTGCTACAGGCGCGGTGTTCGTCCGCGCGCCATTCGCTGAGCCGCGGCGTCCACGGAATGCGGAAGTGGTGGACGTAGTCGCCCACCAGCGTGAGTGAAGCCTGTTCGAAATCGTCATGCACATGCGGAGAGAGATGGTCCTCGCTCCGTGGTCCCATCTGTGGCAGGAACCAATTGATCATCAGAGACGACGAGCGCAGGACACGTCCGAATCGACCTGGTTCATCATCGATGTGGTCGAGGTGGAATGCGCGCGTTCGGCTCCGCTCAGCGCGATCGGATACCGGTGTGAGCGTTGCGACGGTCGAATCGGCGGTGTCATAGTCGCTGTGGTTGCGGGCCCGCGACATGACGTCTTGGACATGCCCGGAGAAAATCCGTACGACGGTGCAGCGGCGATCTGCGCTCACAGCACTGGCTCCGGATGCGACGATGATGAGGCCGGGCCCGGTCACCGACACCGACTGGTCCGCACCGTGCGCCGTCGCGACGGCATCGGCGGTGCAGACGAGCACGAGGTAGTCATCGGGGATGCCGGCTTCCGCGAGGGAATCTTTCGCGGTGAGGTCCGTTACCGCTACGCAGAAATTTTGGCCGCGTACGTACCAGGTTCGGCTCCCGGCTTCGGAGGTGAAATCCGCTGTTTCCTCCGACAGCTCGAATATCTGCGGCGCACGAGGAGCAGTGCTTGCCACACCGGGCGAGCCCGGGCGGCTCGGCATAGCGCTGCGCGGATCATCTGATTCGAAGGATGCCGCGTTCATGTGCACTCCCAGGCTGTAACGGCGTTTGGTTGCTCGGGTGCGTTCGAAGTTCTCAGACGAGCGGGGTGATCTGATCGTCGCGCTGCAACAGCGCCTTGCCGTACACCTCGTAACCGACAACAGGCAAGACCACGGCGTGGCGGGCAGCGACGGACGAGTCGCGCCAGATGCGCTGCAACGGGTTGACATCGGCGAAGCTGGCCGCACCGTGCGCGGACAGCAGGATGTTGATGGCTGCGACGATGTGATCAGCTGTCCACCCGACGTCGGCGCGCACCCTGGCCCGGGTGAGATAATCGGGATAGCCGCCGCGGGCTGCGGGCTGGTCGATATCGTCGGCGGCGCGGTAAGCGTGCAGGTGGGCGGTGTCGATCAGCATGGCGGCCTCGGCCAGCTGCAGCTGAAAAGCCACGGAGTCAGCCTGCGCGCTGTAGAAGGTGTTCGAGACCGCCTTTTTCGCAGCCTTTTCCCGCACTATGCCCAGCGCGGCTCGGCCGAGGCCGAGCTGCGTTCCGATCAGCATGACGGCGAGGCTGGAGACGAACGCCGACCTGTACAGCGCTTCGTCGGTGTGCTCGGTCGGGTATCTACCCTCGATTGCTGCCGTGACGGAGATGACGCGGTGATCGGGGACGAACACGTCCTTGGCGATCAGGCAGTTGCTGCCCGAGGACTTCATTCCGGCGACGAACCAGGTCTCCTCGAAGTCCAGATCGGTACGAGGAACCAGGGCCAGACACTGATCAACGACCTCGCCCGCCGCGTCGGTGATCGGGATGCCTAGAACCGCCCACTGGGCGTGATAGGAGCCTGAGTTGTAGAACCAACGACCGGTAACCCGGTGGCCACCGTCAACTTTCCGGGACTCTGCCGTCGGCGTGACAACTCCCGAGACGAGCGCCTCCGGGTTGTCGGCCCAAACGTCGTCTTGGGCTCGTACCGGGAACAGACCAACCATCCACGCGCCAGAATTGAGCAGGGTGACGACCCAGGCAGTGCCGCCATCGGCCTCACCAACGGCGGCGGACACATCGAGCATGGTGCGCAATGACGTCTCGTAGCCGCCGTACCGCTTGGGTTGGCCGATCTTGAGTAAACCTGCTTCGCGGCAGGCCTGAATGCTCTCTTCGACGACGCGGCGGTCCTGTTCGCCCTGCGCAGCGTTCTTGCGCAGCAATGGCTGCAACTCGGCGATGCGGGCGAGCAGTTCAGTCGCGTCCGGGACTTCGGCAGAGACGATGACGGGCGGGCGGTCGGTCACAGTAGGCATCAGTGGGTTCCCTTGAGGTCGAGTCGTATCTGAATGCGATGTGGGTATGGAGCTGTGCGAGTCAGAACATGTCAGCGGGCGCACGCGGCGATGAGATCGGCGATGGCCGGGCGGGGGCGATCGACGAAGCGGGAGTGTGTACCGAAGGTGCGGTTGGCGTAGATCAAAGGCGCCACGTCGGCCCGGCTGCTGGCCGAGCGCACCAGCCCGAACAGCAACAAATGGTCACCGGCTTCGACCGTCTGGTACAGGTCGCACTGCATCCAGCTCAGGGCGTCCGCGAGCCGCGGCAGCTGAGCGTCGTAAAACCAATCGGTTTCAGCGAAACGATCGACCCCGCGACGCGCGAACACCATCGCGAGCTCGTCCTGGGCGTGGCCAAGGACGTTCACCCCGAAGCGTCCCGCGGTCTGAATCTGCGCCAGCAACATCGAGCCGCGATCGAAGGCGACGCTGATCAGCGGCGGATTTAGCGACAGGGACACGAACGAACTCACCGTCGCCCCGCGCGGAATGCCATCGGTGGTGGTGGTGACAACGGTGACCGGCGCGACGACGGCGGACATCAGGTCGCGGAAGTGCTGCTGGTCGATCATGTCCACTCCTGGCTGCACTGTCCGGAATTCCTATGATGATTCATCGATGTTGCGCGTACACTGTCCGCATGTCAAGAGTTCAGCATGATGTTTATAGAGAATAGTTACGACACGTAGTGAGGGACGACATGGCTGACCACGTGACCCAGGACATCGGTTTCGACGCGCCCTCTCTGCGGCCACAGGACTGGCGCCGGCCGAATACACCCGACGCCCGGTCAGATGCGCGCCTGTCCCGCGGGGAGTCTGCGGCCGCTCAGCTCATCTCGATCGCCGAGGGCGCCCAACCGGGCGACCGGATCGGAAGCAAAGAGGAACTGCGAGGTCGGTGTTCGGTCGCGGTCGGCACCTTCAACGAAGCGGTGCGGATAGCCCAGTCGCGGGGAGTGGTGACCGTGCGTCCCGGTCCCGGCGGCGGCGTCTTCGTCGCTGCTCAATCCCCCATGGTGCGTCTGGGCAACTTCGTACTTGCGCTCGACGCTGATCAGACGTCGGTGTCCGAGGCCGCTCGCATCTGCGACGCCCTGGACCCGTTGCTCATTGACGACGCGCTGTGGCACGCGTCGCCGGCCGACATCGCCGGGATGCGCGGCATTTTGGCCGATATGGCCTCGGCGGTGAACCGACAGGACGCCATCGCGTCCATTCGCGCGAATTGGTCACTGCACGCCCGGATCGCCGCCGTCAGCCCGAACGCGATGCTCCGATCGCTATATGTCCATCTGCTCGAGCAGATCCAGACGCACACGATGGCAGTGCTTCCGACCAGCGAGCAGCCGCTACCGGAGTACATCGCCGACCGGCTCGCACTGCATACAGCCATCGTCGACGCGCTGGACGCACGCGACCGTGACCGTGCTCACCGACTCATCGTCGAGCACAAGATAACCGACCCCTGAACCGGCGTGCCAGCCTCATCCGCCGGCACTGTGTAAGGGCAATAGTCGTTTCGGAGCGGCCAACCTTCAGCGGCGTGGCCATCGTCTCGCTGGCTGACGAGGGCACATCTGAATGACCAGGCCCATCGAAGAATAATGCTGGATGACAGGCCTTCTCGCCGCCCGCAAACGCGCCCGCAAACGCGGTCACCGACGCGGTCACCGACATTCCGGTGGAGCGATCCTGGATACCGGCGGGTCCGGCCCTGCAAATCGCATTAATGCTGATGACGCGCTGCGCCAGCAGGGTGCCACGGAGCTGACTGTCGTTGGATCCTCACCACGAGCGGACGCAAAACCGAAACCGGAAACGGCTGCTGATTGAGTGTCGAATCCCTTGGAGAATCGCAGGGTTACAGGGATACGTCGATGACGATTTTGCCGCGCGCGTTCCCGGTGGCCAGTGCGGCCAGTCCTTGCATCGCATCTTTGAGAGGCAGCACCTGGTAGATATCGACCTGCAGGGTCCCGTTCGCAGCCTGGTGAGCTAGTGGGGCGATGTCGTCACGATCGGGAGAAGCCATGATTCCGCCGCCGACCAATCCCCGCGCGGCGCGGGTGTCGGCGTCGGGCACCTGCGTCGTCGTCCACACCGTGCCACCGCGCCGCACGGCGTCGAGCGGAACGTCCTCGACGGCCCAACCGACCAGGCTGATCATTGCGTCGACCCCGTCGGGGTACAAGGCGCGGACCTGCTCGGCGACCGGGCCGGCGGTGTAGTCAACGACATCGGTTGCGCCCAACTCGCGCAGCCGGTCCGCATCAGCCGGCGGGGCCGTGGCCACTACAGTGGCTCCTCGCTGAACGAGTAGCTGCACTGCGTATCGCCCCACACCGCCCGACGCTCCGTTCACGAGCACGATCTGCCCCGGGGACGGGTCGACATTGTTGACCAGCAACTGCGCCGCGCCGCCGGCCAACGGTAGTGCGGCGGCAGTCACATGGTCCAGGTTGGCGGGCTTGCTCACCACCGTGGCAGCGGGCACTATTGCGTACTCGGCGACGGTTCCCGCTTCGAAGGGCGCCGTGAACGACACGTGGGCAAGCACTTCATCACCGACCGCAACGCCGGTCACGGCTTCACCGACAGCTTCGACCACCCCGGAGGCGTCGCGGCCCAGTACCAGTGGATAACGGTGCTCCATCATCTGCTCGAGAGCCCCGTCGGCGATGTGGTTGTCGAATGGGTTGAGGCCGGCGGCGCGCACTCGCAGTAGAACTTCGGTCGCGCCTGGAGTTGGAATGGGCAGCTCGCCCAATATGGGCGCCTCGCCCGAGGCTCGGAGGTGTAGCGCAAGCATGTTGGTCTCCTGTGGGTTGGTTACTTGATACTTCAACAATACATGTAAATTGAAGCTTCAACAAGCGCTTGGCTCATATAGTTCACGTGATGAGAAACGCAGGGGCCGAGCCCGAGGGGGTAAGAGCCCAACCACACGCTGCCGCAGCCGCCTCAGAACCGCCACTATGGCTCAGCGACGAGGAGCGGTCCGCGTGGCTGGCCTCCGCTGCCATCATGATCACGTTGCCGGCGGCATTGGAGGCCCGGATGCAGCAAGAGGCCAACTTGACGTTCATCGAGTACATGGTGTTGGCCGTGCTCTCGGAACACCCCGACCAGACGATGCAAATGAGCGAGATCGCGGCGGGCGTCTCGGCTTCGCTGTCCCGCCTGTCGCACGTCGCTCGAAAATTGGAGGAGCGAGGACTGCTGCGCCGCAGCCGGGTGCCCGGCCCGGGAAGACGTACCAACGCCGAGTTGACCGACGCCGGATACGCCAAAGTGGTCGCCGCCGCACCCGGCCACGTGGCAGCTGTCCGCGACTACTTCATGGACACCCTCGAGGTCACCGACCTGGCCGCGTTGCGGCGGATCGGCACCGCCGTCGCCAACCGCATTAATCCTGAGCGACCCTTCCTTCATGGCGTCACCAACTGACTGTGTCGGCTGCTGGGTGGCCGTCTGGAACGCTTCGACGGTGGCGTCCATTTCAGTCAGGGACCGGTCGTCACCAGACGCAGGCCGATATTTTTCGGTCTAGGCAGGCGGCGCCGATGTCCATCCCATGAAGTCGTCGTCACCGCTTGGGACACCTTTTTCGCAGGTGAAAGTGCCTTGCTCACTGATCAACACCCCTGGGAAACCAGGCGCACATGAAAGTCAGGGTTACTTCATCTGCAGCGACCTGATGGAGTTGCCCATCACTATGCGGCCGATGGCGGTTACCGCGCTTCCTGCCTCCGAGGCGGCGCCGATTGTGAGAAGAAGCGGGACGAAGTGTTCTGGTGTCGGATGGGCGACGGCGGCGCCCGGGGCCTTCTGTCGGTAATCGGTCAGGGCATCGACATCGGCGCGAGCGAGTGCGTCGACGGCCCACTCATCGAATGCCTTGGTGTGTGCCGCGAGCGCCGGACGGCTGAACACCGCGAAGCTGTGAGTCATGAAACCGGAGCCGAGGATCAGGATGCCTTCTTGGCGTAGGGGGCGAAGGCGTGCCCCGAGTTCGAGCAGGGCGCTCGGGTCGAGACTTGGCATCGAGAGCTGTACGACGGGCACGTCGGCCGCGGGGTACATGGCCATGAGTGGGATGAAGGCGCCGTGGTCGAGACCGCGAGCGGTGAACTCGTGGACTGGCGTCGTCCGGTTGAGCATGCTGCGCAGACGCGCAGCGAGAGCGGTGGCTTCCGGTGTGGCATAAGGAAGGGTCTTGTAACGCGGGTGGAAACCGCTGAAGTCATAGTACAGCGGGGTTCCGGCGGCGGTGCCCGAGATAGCAGCCGATGCCTGTTCCCAGTGCGCCGACACGACGACGATGGCCCGGGGCTTGGGAAACGATTGCGCCCAGCCGAACAAGTCGGCCAGCCATGCGCCGTCGTCAAGGGTGAACGGGGCGCCGTGGCTGACGAACAAGCTGGGCAGCGGTCCGTCGGCGGGGTTCCACGGCCGCTGGTCGTGCGCCCGCGTTAAATTTCGCGCCAGGTGGTCGTCGTATGCGCCGGCCGGCGCAGCCGGCCGCAGGAGGGCGTTGAGCTCGCTGGGGGTGGTCATCGGCATCGACCCTTCAGGTTCACTGAAACTCATTTTGATTGAATTTATGGGGGCCCGATCACTTTCCTCGGCAAGTCAAGTCTAACGGTTGACAGTTGTCCGGGCAAGTATGCTCGGTCACATGGCGAAGACATCACGATGGCTCGACGACAGTGAGCAGGAGCTCTGGCAGTCCCTGCTCACAGTGGTGATCGCGCTGCCTGCCGCCCTCGATCGACAGTTGCAACGAGACGCAGGTATCTCGAACTTCGAGTACAGCGTGATGGCCCGATTGTCTAGCGCGGACGAGGCCACGATGCGGCTCGGTGACTTGGCTCGTGGTTGCGACGGCACGTTGCCTCGGATGTCGAAGGTGATGGATCGCTTTGAGGCCCGCGGCTGGGTCGTCCGCCGTCCTGATCCGATCGACGGTCGCTACACCCTGGCCACTCTCACCGCTGCAGGCCGCAAGAAAGTCGTCGCGAGCGCGCCGGAGCACGTCGCGAAGGTCGAGCAACTGGTCTTCGCACCGCTGACCGCTACCCAGCGGCGGACTCTCGGTGCGGCACTGGCCCGCATCGCCGACGCCGTGCGTGCGGAGACCGACGCCTGCTAAGCACGTCTCAAACCCCACAAACCTAAAACCGTGTGTCACCCGTGTCACAGCTACGGATGCCTGATCCCTGGAGCGATGACAAATCCGATACCTACGCAGCCCCGGCCTTCATCAGATCCAGCCAGCCTACCAGGTGACTTGCCGAGGCAAGTATCGCTGTGGCACGATTGACTTGCCCAGGCAACTCAACCGAAGGAGTTCTCATGATCAAGGTCAGTATCTTTTTGACTCGCCGCCCCGACCTGACGCGCGAAGAGTTCGTCACCTACTGGACGAACAAGCACACCCCGCTGCTGGCCACCCTGCCGCCGGGCGCGCTCCAGGTGCACCGGTACGTGCAGCTGCAACCCACCGACGACGAGATCCCGGGCATCGGCACGGCCGTCTACGACGGTGTAGCAGAGCTATGGGTCGACAGCGTCGCCGACGCGGCGGCGTGGTTCACCTCGGAGACCTACAACTCGGAGATCGCGGCTGATGAGGAGAACTTCCTGGACCGTTCCGCGACCCGCTTCCTCTACTCCAAAACGGTTCCCGGGTCTGGTCTTGGTCGATTTGACCCGGCCCGCAGACTCGTTGGAGCCGGGGCTGACACCGGCCCAGGACGCCAACTGCCCGGCGGTCGGGAAGCAAGCCGGATAAACCCCACCCAGATCGGCCACCGCGGCAGGGCCCGCACTGCCACGGCGCACGAGCACGTCACCTAGGCGCAAACGCATCGATGGTGCTGATCCGGCTCAACCCCATCATCCGGGGCTGGGCCGCCTATTACCGGACGGTGGTGTCCAGCGCGGCATTCGCAGCGCTGGACAGGTACCTGTGGCAACTCACCTACAAGTGGGCCAAGTTTGGTCACGCGAACAAATCGAGGAAGTGGGTTACGGCCCGCTACTTCGGTGCGTTCAACAAGTCCCGGCGGGACCGGTGGGTGTTCGGCGACCGCGACAGCGGCGCCTACTGCACCAAATTCGCCTGGACCAGCATCGTCCGACACCCGATGGTCAAAGGCGGGTCGTCTCCGGACGATCCCGCTCTCGCCCAATATTGGGCTGACCGGCGGCGTCGAGGAGTGCCTCCGCTATTGGATCAGCACGGCCAGCGTCTGCTCAAGACGCAGGCCGGTGTCTGTCCCCGGTGCGGGGAGCTGCTCCTTCACGCCGACCACCCACCGCAAACCCCCGCCGAATGGGAGCGGTGGGTTCGCGTCACCGGCCAGGCGCTGCGCAAGCAGAATCTGACCTACCAGCGACGCGACGGGTCGGGCGAGACCAGCAGCATTCGCCTCGTTCACGTCCGATGCCGCGGCAGCCACCCGGCCGCAGCACCGGTCCAGCACTTGCCCTGCCCACCAGCCCTCGGGGCTTGCTTGAGCCGGATGCGCGGTGACGTGCTACTAGCCAGGTGGGCGAGGCGCTGAAGGTGCCGCTGGCCGAGGACGTGACCGCCGAGAAGGCTGCGGCGCTGGACGTGAGTGAGGTCCGCCAGTTGGTCAAGAGCCGCGCCGGCCCAGGTCGGCGGACTCCAGGCCGGGCGGGCGGCCGGGGCGCCGGCCACGGTGTCGGTTCTTCCCGAGGCGGCCGGGGGTGAGGGTGCCTCGCGCAGGGCTGGCTGAGTCCACGCTGGAGCTGCTGCTGGCGGCGGTCGCCGATGAGGAGGCCGTTGCCCGCTTCCGCGCGAAGATCAGGGTGGTTTCGGGGTCACCATGCTTGTGGTGGACCAGCGCGGTCTCTGGGCGTGGGCACGGGTGGTTCTGGCTCGGCGCTGTCGGTGGCCGTGACGTCGTGGTGATCGCGCACCGCTTCGCCTGGGCGCTGACGTTCGGAGCCGACACGCTCGACCAGGTGCCGGTGCTAGCCTAGTGCTAGCCTCGCGCTTTCGCGCGGCAAATGACTCAGGGTGTTTTTACCTTGGAGAAAGGTCCCCTGAGCTGGAAGGATAGGTCTTGCTGAGGGACCAACACGACGCAGATCTGGAGCACCTTTCTGACATGAAAATAGGTGATCCGAGCGCTCGACGTCGGCCGGGCCTTTCGATGCTCGGCGTTCTTCGGTCGGCTGGCTATGCGGTTGCCTCGTTGGGTTCGATGGTGACCTGGTAGCCGAGGGCCTTGAGTTGGGCGAGGGCGCGCGCTTTGGTCTGTGCGGGTTGCCGCTGGCTGAAGTAGCCGGCTCCGGGCTCTCGGTAGAACGCTCCGTTGGTGAGCATGTGCCAGGCGGCGATCAGCATGCTGTGTTCGAGTGCGACGATGGCTTTCATGGGGCCTCGTCGGTTGGTGATCCGCCGGTACTTCGCCGAGTAGTACGTGTCTTTGGATCGGGCCGCTGAGATCGTGGCCATGCCCAAAGCTCCTTTGAGATAGCGGTTCCCCGGTCGGATCTTCGCGGACTTGATGTGCCCAGCTGATTCGTTGGAGCCGGGGCTGGTGCCGGCCCAGGACGCAAGGTGGCCTGCGGTTGGGAACTGTCTCATGTCTGCGCCGGTCTCGGCGATGAAGATCTCGGCGACCCGCTCTCCAGCAGCGCCATGATGGGCCGGTAGGGCTCGATGAGGCCGTCGATCCGGCTGTCCACCAGGGTGATCTGGGCATTGTCGGCGTCGATGCGGTCCAGGTAGAGCTGGGTCATGAATGCGTGGTGTGGGCTGAACTGGCCGGTGAGGGCTTCGGTGAGGACGCCGATCTTGGATCGCATCGCACCCTTGGCCATTTCGGCCATTGCCGCTGGATCCTGACAGCCGTCGATGAGCGCTTTGAGCATGAGTCTTCCGGATACGCCGGAAATGTCGGTTGCGACGGAGGACAGTTTGACCCCGGCGTCCTCCAGCAGCTTCTCCAACCGCTGCAGCTCCCGGATGCGTTCTCGGGTGATCACGGTCCTGGCCCGCGTCAGGCTGCGGATCTCCCGGATCGGCTTCGGTGGAACGAATGAGGCCCGCACCAGACCGTGCGCCCCCAGGTCGGCCAACCAGGCAGCGTCGGATACATCTTCTCCGAACTCGGAAATGATCATGAAATGGTCGGATTGTGTCGCGATATGTTCTCGGCTGCAGCGTGTTGGGGCGTCGCGGTGCTGGCGCGCCCGGCGGCTTGGGAGAAGGTGGGTATGCCCAGGTGCACGCCGGTGGTGCGGCGGTCGGTGATCTGGTCCATTTGGGCTAGTTTGTCGCGGGCACCGGCGAGGCTGACTTTTAGGCCTTCGGCTTCCCCGAACCACCGGTTTGTCTCGGCTTCGTTGATCCGGTCGATGAGGTTGTCGCGGATCTGGGTGAGGCGGGCGCGTTCGGCGGGGTCCGGCCGCAGTAACGGGCAGCGTAGGCAGCTGTGTTCATGGATGCAGGGTGTTTGGTAGGACCGGCCGCAGTCGCCGACGGCGACTTTGCGGCGTTCGAAGTGGCCGAGGAACTCGGCCCATTCGTCGTCGCTGGGGGTGCGGTATTCCTGGCTGGGGCGTTGCGAGCGGCGGCGGGCGATGAACGCCCGGTGCCCGGTGATGACTTCCTCGGGATAGACGGCTTTGTATCCCATGGTGGTGTTGATGTCGCGGTGCCCGGCGACGAGTTGCGCGATGTGCGGCGGCATGCCGTGCATGA
>JAABVA010000807.1_pt1 | contig 36804 bp, 35 predicted proteins | sample 5560331 | NCBI WGS metagenome assembly JAABVA01 (sample SAMN12812661, study PRJNA571458) | rock metagenome | isolation source: Antarctica rocks | place: Antarctica: Victoria Land, Mt New Zealand sud | collected 2016-01-07 | reverse complement strand
AAAGGCGGCTTCCAAAGAAGCCGCCAAGTTTAGGGAGGAAACGTCCTGCAACGCGGCAAAGCCATGTTGCGAGGCGATACTTGCGCAATAACTAGAGCTGCACAAGCAAAATCTTGTGCGCCGCACAACATCTCTGACAAAAGTTAACAAAAGGTAACAGCGACAGCTTGCCTTGCTTGTCTATCTTCAGATACTGCGGTGCCCGGGACACGGTCTCGCGCCAGATCTGGCGCATACGACCTGTGCTGACCTCTGCCCGGGTCTGAAATTCGGGCACGCTTGATCGTTGAATAGAACTCCGCACTTTTCTCTTGCAAAACCTCACGGCGCCGTGATCTGTGGGCACACACGTCGCGAGGTTTCCAATCATGGCCACCGCTAGCCCGCCCGACGCCGCTTTCTTCTCTCTATCCCAGCTTAAAGCCATTGTGGCCTGGGGCGCCGCGCAGCCGCAGGGTTTCAACGTCCGCATCATGACCGACCACGAGGACTATCCCGAGCTGGCCGAATTGTTCAAGCGCGACCGAATGAGCCCGCTTTGGTTTCTGAATGCCACCCACGCCGGGACGGCCGTAATCACAAAGGCGTCCGGCGCCGATCAGGAGCTGGGCACTGTCGAGCTGGCACTGGCCCGAGTGCTTGAGCTGGAACAATAGCCGGGTCGCAACTCAGTTCGGGAGGAAGGTCGCCTGAGACGACTCTACATGCCCCAGCTCCTGGTCGGGCGAACGATAAACTCTATGCCAAACCGACATAAGATTTTATACCTAGGTACTAGGTAGTCGCGATCCGGCCAACTATCTCACCGCCCCGGACCCTACCGCAGCGGTGGGGCGAATTGCAGGCCGCCTTTGGTCCAAAGCGCGTTCAGGCCGCGCGGGAGGCTGATCGGCGTGATCGAGCGCTCCCACATATCGCCATAGTTACCGACCTGCTTGACCGCATCATAGGCCCAGCGGTTGTCCAGCCCGAGGGCCTTGCCAAGGTCGCCGTCCCGGCCCAGCAGGCGCTTGATGTCCGGATTGGCCGTGGCCGCAAACCCGTCCACATTGGCCTGCCCAACCCCCAGGTTCTCCGCCGCGACCTGCGCGTAATGCACCCAGCGCACGATGTCGTACCATTTATCGTCGCCCTTGCGCACCATGCTGCCGGACGGGCCGGTGCCGATCGGCTCGGGCAGTATTGACAACTCCTCCGCCTTCGCCCCCTGGGCGTAGCGGAACCCGGCAAGCTGAGAGCTGTCGGTGGTGAAGGCGTCGCAGCGGCCGGGTAGGAAGGCCTGCTGGATCTCGTTTACGCCGCTGATCTGCACCGGGGTAAAGCCGATCTTGTTGGTGCGTGCCCAGTCCGCCAGGTCCAGCTCGGTGCTGGTGCCCGGCCGCACGCAGATGGCGGCGTTGTTCAGCTCTGCCGCGTGCTTCACCCCGCCGGCGGTCTTCACAATCAGGCTCGTGCTGTCCCAGAAGTTCGTCGCGGCGAACAGCAGGCCGAGGCTCGCCTCCCGCGTCAACGACCAGCCGGTGTTGCGGATCAGCACGTCCACCTCGCCCGACTGCAGGGCGGTGAAGCGGTTCTGCGCCGTCAGCGGCACGAAACGGACGCGGTTTGCGTCGCCCAGCACGGCGGCGGCGATGGCGCGGCAGCCATCCGCGTCCAGCCCCTGCATCACGCCCTTGCTGTCCACCAGCGAGAACCCGGTGATCTCGCCCGAGGTGCCGCACAGCAGTTGCCCGCGGCCACGCACCGCATCCAGCGTGGCCGACCCGCTGCCCTGCGCCCACGCAGGGCTGGCCGCTGCCGAGGCCAGCGCCAGCAGCATCCCAATCCGCCTCATCCGCATTCCTCCAGGTGATGTCCCATCGTAGCATGGCCCAAACGGACGTAGGACGCACGGGATGCCGCAGCTGCTGGACGCCACCGATACCGACACCGAGCTGCCGCGCCGCACCGGCGTCGTGGTGATCGGCGCGGGCATCATCGGCATCAGCACCGCATTGGCACTGGCGGAGAAGGGCATGGCCGTCACGGTGCTGGAGAAGGGCCGGGTGGGCGCCGAGCAGTCCAGCCGCAACTGGGGCTGGTGCCGCACGACCGGGCGCGACCTCGCCGAGGTGCCGCTGGCAATGGAGAGCGTCCGCATGTGGGACCGCATGGCCGCACGGATCGGCTCCGACGTGGGCTTTTGCCGCGCCGGCGTCGCCTATGTCGCCGAGACCGCGCGGGAGCTGGACGGCCACGCCGCCTGGCTCGACCGCGCGCGGGACTACCAGGTCGGCTCGCGCCTGCTGGATGCGGACGAGACGGCGGCGCTGCTGCCCGGCGCCGGGCAGCGCTTCACCGGCAGCCTGCACACTCCGGGTGACGGCCGGGCGGAGCCGCAGCGGGCGGTGCCCGCCATGGCCGCCGCGGCGAGGCGCCTGGGCGCCGTCGTACTGGAGGGCTGCGCCGCCCGCGGCCTGGACCTGCAGGCCAGCCGGGTGGCGGGCGTCGTCACCGAGCGCGGGCGGATTGCCTGCGATGCCGTCGTGCTGGCCGGCGGCGCCTGGTCCCGGCTGTTCTGCGGCAACCAGGGCGTCGGCTTCCCGCAGCTCAAGGTGCTGGGCTCGGTGCTGCGCACGGCGCCGATGGCCGGCCCCGAGCTGGCGGTGGGCGGCCACGACTGGTCGTTCCGCCGGCGCGCGGACGGCGGCTACACCATCGCCCAGCGAAACAACATGCTGACGCCCATCGTGCCGGACAGTTTTCGACTGTTGCCGCAGTTCGGCCCATCGTTCGTGCAGAACCGCCGGGAGCTTAGGTTGCGGCTCGATGGGCGCTTCGTGGCGGAGTTGCGCACGCCGCGGCGCTGGTCGCTGGACCAGGCCTCGCCGTTCGAGGCCGTGCGCGTCCTGGACCCCCAGCCCAGCGCGGCCAGCCTGGCGTTCGCGCGCCGCAAGCTGGTCCGCGCCTTCCCCGCCTTTGCCGCGATGCAGGTGGCGGGCACCTGGGGCGGCATGATCGACGTGACGCCGGACGGCGTGCCGGTCATCTCCTCGATCCCGGCGATCCCCGGCTTCCACCTCGCCAGCGGCTTTTCCGGGCATGGCTTCGGCATCGGCCCGGGCGCCGGGCGCCTGATGGCCGACCTGGTCGCCGGCACCCAGCCCATCGTGGACCCGGCGCCGTTCCGCTTCGCCCGCTTCGCAGCGCGGCCTCGGTAGGATCAAACCTGCGCCTTCACAAACGTGGCTTGGACGCCTAGGCGACTACCATGAGGCGCTCCAGCCCCCGGAAGAACGGCAAGGTACGCCATTCGGGCGCTCCATCTGGATCGGCCAGCCGCAAATCAGGGAAGCGCTCGAACAGCTTGGCGAGCGCCACCTGCGCCTCAAGCCGGGCCAAAGGTGCGCCGATGCAGATATGCGCGCCGCCGCCGAACGCCACATGCGGCTCACGGCGCCGGTCGATCGCGAAGGCATGCGGCTCCTCGAACGCCTGCGGATCACGGTTGGCCGCGCGCAGGCACATGGTCAGGCTCTGGGCCGGGCCGATTGCCACGCCGCCGACCTCCATCTCCGCCGACGCGATCCGATGAGTGATGTCGACGGGCGGCTCATAGCGCAGGGTCTCCTCGACGGCCGAGGCGACCAGGCTCGGATCGGAACGCAGCTTGGCGAGCTCGCCCGGGTTCAGCAGCAGCAAGCGGACCGCATTGCCGATAAGGTCGGTGGTCGTGAGGTTCCCACCGATGAGGAGCGCGCTCAGATTGATCTGCAGCTCCGCGTCGCTGACCTGCATGCCCTCGGCCTGCAGTTGCGCCATGTCGGACATAAGGTCGTCGTCCGGTGCGGCCCGCCGTGCGGCGATGGCCGTCATGAAATAGGCCGATAGGGCCGCCCGGCATCGCTGTACTTCTGTCGCCTGCTCCGTGGTCCGGAACGGGTTCAAGGATTGTATTATGCCCTCGGACCAGGCGCGGAAGTCGCCAAGCATGCCGTGGTCGACGCCCAGGATGGACGCGATCGCGTCTATGGGGATCGGCAGGCAGAATGCCGCCATCAGGTCGAAGGGCGCGGCCGGGTCGATGCTGTCCAGCGTCTCGTCGACGATGCGCTCGATCGAGGGGCGAAACCTAGCGATTCGCGCGTAAAGCGCCCGGTTGAGCGGCCGGCGGATGCGCTGGTGATCGGGGTCGTCCAGAAACAGGATGCTCGTGGTCTCGGTTGACGAAAACCCATCGACGTGGCTCTCGACCTGACGCCTTGTCATGGATGCCGCCTCGCCGGCCCGCCCGGGATTTCGCCACATGGCACGGTCCGCGACCAGCTTTCGGACGTCGGCGTAGCGGGTCAGGATGAAGCTTCCCGAGGCCTCGTCGAAGTGCACGGGACAGCGCGCCCGCAGGTCGTCGAGCAGGACATGCGGGTCGGCGCGGTAGCTCTCGTTCAGCGGTGTCAAATCGAACATCGAGGGCAGGGGCTTTGGCGCCATCCGGCATCTCCTCAAGAGGGTTCCGTGCAAATAGGCGGATCAAGCAGGCTTTTCGATCGGCATCGACGATGACGCCTTATTGCAGCAGGTCACGTTCGACCCCGGCGGCGCCATATCGGACTGGACGCCGGGTGTCGTGCTACGATGCCCGAACGCCAAAGCACGTGAGACTGGTTTCCAGGCCGGCGCAACACGGTCGGCGCCGCGCAGCTCTGCCGCTGCGTGCAGCTACTCCGGGCCGGAATAAGCAGTTAAGTTGCTGGGCATTGAAGGATTGGAACTGAGCATGTTGTCGACGACCCTCTCTTGCCTATTGGACCAGCCGCCGAGGATCGAACGGCAAAGGCTCTGACGGTGGAGATCGTCTCAGTGATCGGGGGGCTTGCCGCGGCTGCATCGACGTCGAGCTTCGCCCCCCAGGCCTGGAAGATCATCAAGACCCGGGAGACCAAGGGCATCTCGGTCGGCATGTATGGGATCACCGTGATCGGTTTCGCGCTGTGGTTCGCCTACGGCCTCATGCTCGGACAGTGGCCGCTGATCTTCACGAACAGCATATGCCTGGTGCTATCTGCGTTCATCCTTGTCATGAAAATCCTCTCGCCGCGAACCCGGGATGCCGTGGCGGATACCTTGGATCCTGCCGCGGAGAAGCCCTGACCTGGACGCGCGCGGCGGACGTCGCTGTTGACGTCTGCGGCACTGGCGGAGATGTCGTGGTGGGGCGCCGGGATACACGCCGTCGCGCGCCGCCGCATGTCGGGAGATCCTCCATGCCATGTGTCCGATTGCTGGCCGCGTTGCTGCTGTTCAGCCTTCCCGTCGCAGCTCAACCGCTTCCTGAGGGCGGCGCCCTGCCGCACCGCACCCCGGCCGCGGATGGCGCCGACCCCGCTGCGCTGCAGGCGGCCGTGGACTTCGCCATCGCGCACGAGACCCATAACCCGCGCGACCTCGTGCTGAACCACTACCAAACCTTCGGGCGCGAGCCGTTCGGCTACGCCGTCGGCCCAATCAAGGAGCGTGGCGACCCTACGGGCGTGATCGTCCATCACGGGGCCATCATCGCCGGGTGGGGCGATCCGGCCAGGGTCGACATGGCGCACAGCATCACCAAAAGCATGCTGTCGAGCATCATTGGCGTGGCATTCGACCGTGGCATGATCCACGACCTGAACGATCCCGTCCGCGACTACGTGCCGCCCGTGCTGCCCTATCGCCTTCCGGACGCGGACAGGGCGGACCGCCTGGGCGCGCCGGACTTCCTTTCGCTGTTCGACACCCCGCATAACCGCACCATCACGTGGGACCACATGCTCCGCCAGACCAGCGACTGGGAGGGCACGCTGTGGGGCAAGCCGGACTGGGCGGACCGCCCAGGCGCCGACCCGTCCAGCTGGACCACCCGGCCGCGCAACACACCCGGCAGCGTCTATAAATACAACGACGTGCAGGTGAACGCCCTGGCGCTCCCCACCCTGAACGTCTGGCGCCGTCCGCTGCCGCAGGTGCTGAAGGAGACGATCATGGACCCGATCGGCGCCAGCAACACCTGGCGCTGGTATGGCTACGAGAACTCCTGGGTCGTGCTGGACGGGGTGGCGGTGCAGAGCATGACCGGAGGCGGCCACTGGGGCGGCGGGCTGTTCATCAATGCGCTCGACATGGCGCGCTTCGGCCTCCTCACGCTGCATCGTGGCCGCTGGAACGACCGGCAGCTCCTATCCGACCGCTGGGTCGCGATGGCGCTGACGCCGACCCCGGCCGAGCCGACCTACGGGTTCATGAACTGGTTCCTCAACACGGATAGGAAGCTGCTGCCCAGCGCCCCCGCCAGCGCATTCACCCATATCGGCAACGGCGCCAACGAGATCTATGTGGACCCGGAGCACGACCTGGTGGCCGTCGTGCGCTGGATCGACGCCACGGCCATGGACGGCTTCGTGCAGCGCCTGCTGGCTGCGGTGAGGTAGGATCGACCCAACAGCGACGAGGTCGTTGCAGGACCAGCCGCATCAGCGTGCATGTGCCATCATCCGCTGGCAGCAGCAGCTTTAGACTGCAGTTGAAAAGCATTGGCCGTAGATACGCTCCGGATAGACTGGCTGTGCATCCGACCTCAACACGATCATGAATTACATGGCTGCAGAGGGCACTGAGCGTTCTGCGACAGTGATCGAGGCGGGCATGATCGGCGGCTCCCGCATCAACATCGCCCGCATCCCGCCCGAGGCGCTGATCCGCAACGCGCAGGTCATGGAGCTGAGCCGCCGGAGCGAGGCCTTCGGCGTGGTCCGCGACGGGGCGGCCGTCAAGGTCGACATGGCTCGCGTGGCCGCGCGGACCGCCGGCGTCGTCGAGTTCACCCGTCGGCCTTCAAAACGAGCGGGTTCGGTCTGGTCCTGGGATGGGGGCGGTTCGTGGCGCCGCCGGTCTTCGAGGTCGCGGCGGAGGGAGGCACGCAGCGGCTGATTGGAGACCTCATCTACCTCAACCTTGGGACCCGCGCCGTGATCCCGCTGACGGGCACCAACGCAAACACCGTCTCTGGCCTGATCCCAACCGCCTACGCGCCGAAGGATATCACCCTCAGCGCCGACGGCACGTGGATATATATCATCAACGGCAAGAGCGACCAGGGCCCGAACCCGGGCCATCTGGCGGGCAGCACCGCCCTCATCACCAACATCACCTATCCCGGCGGCAACACGGCAGCGGCCGCGGCGGCAACGGCGTCGAACCAGTACCAATTCCAGCTTGAGCATGCGACGTTGGTGAGCGCCCAGGTCCCGGGCGCCACAGACCTGCCGGTCATAACGGCGAAGGCGGCGCAGAACAACCTCTACACCGTCTCGCCGAACACCAGCGACGCGGCGGTGATGAGCTTCCTTCACTCGCAGATCCAGCATGTGATCTACGTCGTGAAGGAGAACCGCACCTTCGACCAGATCCTGGGCGACCTCGGCAACGGCTCCAACGGCGACCCGAAGCTGACGCAGTTCGGCAAGCGCATCACGCCGAACTTCCACCGCCTCGCCAACAACTTCGTCACCCTGGACAACTTCCTGGACCCCGGCGACGGCAGCATGGACGGCTGGTCCTGGACGATGCGCGGCCGTATCACCAGCACGGAAGGGATAACGCAGCAGATCAACTACGCCGGCGTCAACCGCGGCCTGTCCTATGAAGCGGAGGGCTAGAACCGCAACGTGCCGATCGGCCTGCCGGCGGCGGCCGACCGCGACGCGGCCACCAAGGCGTTGTTCACCGCCGGCACGGCGGCCCTGCCCGGCGGCACTCCGAACGTGCTGCCCGGCCCCGCCGATGTCGCCGCCACCGACGCGCCGTTCGGCGTTCAGCGCGGCTACATCTTCGACTCCGTGCTGCAGGCTGGCCTGACCGTGCGCAACTATGGCTGGCTAACGAACAACATCGGTCCCATCACATACCCCAATGGAAACCCGATCGAGAACGCGGGCGAGTCCGGCGTCGTCCAGGTCGCTGCGCTCAACCCGACGTTGGCGCCTCTCACCGACGTCTACTTCCGCGGGTTCGACATGAACGTCTCGGACCAATGGACCTTCAACGAGTGGAACCGCGAGTTCATGGGGTATATCGCTAACAGGAACCTGCCGCGCCTGGAGACGGTCCGCCTGAGCCACGACCACACGGGCAGCTTCAGCACGGCGCTGGCGGGGGTGAATACACCCGATACCCAGGAGGCCGATAACGACCTGGCCGTCGGCCGTCTGATTGAGGCGGTGGCACGCAGCCCGTATGCCAACAACACCGTGATCATCGTGACCGAGGACGATTGCCAGGACGGTCCCGACCACGTCGACTCACATCGTGCCACGACCTATGTCGTGGGTGCGTATGTGAAGAAGAAAGCAGTGATCAGCACGCGCTATAACCAGGTGAGCGTGCTGCGCACCATCGAGGACGTCCTCGGCACGCCGCATCTCAACCTGAACACCGCCTATCAGCGGCCCATGGCGGATGTGTTCGACATCACCTCGCACGGCAATTGGACCTACAACGCCATCGCCTCGACGATCCTGAAGACGACGTCGCTCGCGCTGGCCGATACCGGCATCCAATTCGCGGAAGGCCCGGATGTTCTGCCCCGGCGCGACGCGGCATACTGGGCCAAGGCAACGCGCGGCTTTGACTTCTCGGCAGAGGATCGCGTGCCGGTGGGCCTCATGAGCGAAGTCATGTGGGAAGGCCTGATGGAGGGCAAGCCCTATCCGACGCATCGGTCGGGCGTGAGGATGGGCACCTTGGAGACAGCTAAGGAAACAAACGACTAACCGGTTCCGCCGGAGTTCGGTAGCACGAGGGGCGGCACATCGGGCCGCCCCTCGTTTTGCGGACGACCCATGCCCTGCAAAGCCAGTGGGCCGCTCCGCCGCAAAATCCTCCATGCGCGATATAGGTGCCCCGGCGTCACCAGCAGCCTTCGAACCGAGCTGCCCTGGGCCGGCCATCACAATCTAAACCGATGCAGGCCAACATCCGGCCTTAATCAGGGTGTTATCTCCGTGTCGGCGACGGGCGGTTGGCAGCCCGGTGACCAGGAGGCATTATGCGTCTAGTTCCGATTCTTCTCGCTTCGATCAGCGCCTTGAGCGTCGCCGCCGCCTGCTCGCCCGCACGGGCGCAGTGGGATGACGACGACGACTGGCGACGCCACGAATGGCGCGAGCACCAGGAGCAGCGCTGGCGCGAGCACGATTGGCGCGAGCAGGAGTGGCGCGAGCGTCGGCGGCAGAGCTATTACGCTGCGCCGCCCGTAATCTACTCGGCCCCGGCCCCGTCCTACTCCTATGCACCTCAGGGCTATTACGCGGCTCCGCCTGCGGCCTACTACGCGCCGCCTCCACGGCCGCCCATCTACCAGAATCCTGGCGTGTCGATCGGTTTCGGGTTCGGCTTCCGCTGATCCAGGCATTTGCAAACAGGATGATTTCAGGTCGCCGTATTCAGCGGACTAACCGTTGAACATCGGATAGTCGGTGTATCCGTCCGGCCCCTGGCTATACCAAGTCGCCGTTTTGTCCTTCGCAAGCGGGAGGTTTTCCGCAAGCCGGCGAACCAGGTCTGGGTTAGCTAAATAAACCCGCCCGAAGGCGATGGCGTCGGCCGTCCCCGCATCCAGAGCCGCCTGCGCGCTGGAGCCGTCGTAATCCGAGTTGAGGATGAGTGCTCCCGCAAAAACGCTCCTGATCGCGGGCGCGATGGCCGGGGCCTCGGCCTTGCCGTTCGTGCCATCCGGACCGGGTTCACGCAGTTCAAGGTATGCGATGCTGATGACGGACAGGGCGGATGCCGCAGCGGTGAACAAGGGCGCCGGGTCGCTGTCGTTGACGCCTTGCCTCTCGCCATTGGGCGACAGCCGCACGCCGGTCCGGTCCGCGCCCACCGTGTCGGCAACCGCCTGCGTCACCTCCCGCAACAGGCGGATGCGGTTCTCGATGGAGCCGCCGTACTCGTCGTCGCGGAAGTTCGAGTTGTCGCGCAGGAACTGGTCGATCAGGTAGCCATTCGCCGCGTGTATCTCGACGCCGTCGAAGCCCGCCTCCCGGGCGTTGCGCGCAGCCCGCCGATAGTCGTCGAGCAGGCCGGCGATCTCGTCGCGCCGCAGCGGCCGCGCCTCCACGTAGGGCCGCTTGCCGTCATACGTATGTGCTTCGCCCGGCGCCGTGGTCGGCGAGGCCGAGACCGGCTGCGCGCCGCAGATGAAGCTTGGATGCACTACGCGGCCCATGTGCCAAAGCTGGGAGACGATCCTGCCGCCGGCCGCGTGCACGGCGTCGGTCACGGTTCGCCAGGCCGTGACCTGCTCGGCGTTCCACAGGCCAGGCGCATAGGGCCAGCCGAGGCCTTGCTGGCTGACGGCGGTCGCCTCGCTGATGATCAGCCCAGCGCTCGCGCGCTGGACGTAGTACTCGGCCATCAAGGGCGTCGGAACATGGTCCCGCGTGTTTCGCCCGCGGGTGAGCGGCGCCATCAGGATACGGTTGGGCGCCTCGATGGCGCCGAGCGTGATGGGGTCGAAAAGAGTCGGCACGCCAGTGCTCCTCGGTAGAAGTGGATCGGCTTGGTCAGTCATGCAGCCGCGACCTACGACGCCAGCGTGCCGCCATCGACGGCAAGGATTTGGCCCGTCAGGAACGGCGATTTGTCGGACCCAAGGAACAGGATTGCCTGGGCGACCTCCTCGGGCGTCCCGACGCGCTGGGCTGGCACCCTCGCGATCAAGCCGGTCTTCCGGTCGGCGCTGCCTGTGAACCGATCCAGCATTCCCGTCTCGACCGGACCCGGCGCCACCGCGTTGACCCGCACGCCGGAAGCCGCCGCCTCGAGCGCCGCCGCTTTCGTCATGCCTTCGACCGCGTGCTTGCTGGCCGTGTAGACCGATGCCCCAGCGATGGCCCTCTGGCCCATGACCGATGACAGGTTGACGATGTTGCCGTGCTTCTGCGCCAGCATGACGCGCAGCTCATGCTTCATGCTCAGCAGCGTGCCGAGCACGTTGGTGTCGAAGGTGGCGGCGTAGCTTTCGGCGGATTGCTCCGTCACCGGGCCGGGATGGCCCTCGGTGCCGGCGTTGTTTACCGCAACGTCCAGCCGGCCGAACCGTGCGACGGTTTGGTCGACCAGGCTCCGCACCTCGTCGTCATGGCGGACATCGGCGCGCACGAACTCGGCCTCGCCGCCGATGTCGCGCAGCTCCTGCGCCAGCGCGTTGCCCTCGTCATCGTGCCGCCCGGAGACGACGAGGCGCGCGCCGTCATGGGCAAAGGCGAAGGCCGTCGCATGCCCGATGCCGGTCAGGGCTCCGGTTATAAGCACAACTTGGCTGTTCATGTGATCTGTCCTCTGGAAAAGCGGCCCATGACGGCGATCCAAGCTGCCTGCAGCATCGGTAAGGCCGTCGGCGGGTCATCCGCGATCTGGCAGATGCGCCCGGTGCCGCCCGAGCGCGAGTTATGTGGTGTTAAGACTTGCAACACTGGCTTTACGCGCGTCCGCCGTGCATCGTGGGCCCGGCCGCACAGGTCGGGTTCGCATGGTCCTGAGTACGCTAAGCCACCCACTCTCCTTTGGTCCGTTCCGGCTGCTGCCGGCGGCGCAGGCCTTGTATGAGGGCGACCAGCGTCTTCGGCTCGGCAGCCGGGCGTTCGAAGTCCTGTGTGCCCTAGTGGAACGGGCGGGGGAGCTGGTCAGCAAGGAGGAGCTGGTCGCCAGGGTCTGGCCAAACCTGCATGTCGACGACGCAGCGCTGCGGGTCCACATTTCGGCCCTACGCAAGGCACTGCACGACGACCCCGCCGCTGCGCAGTATGTCGTCAACGTAGCCGGCCGAGGCTACCGGTTCGTCGCCGGCATCACGCGGACCGCGCATGGCGCGCCCGAAGGCGACGCATCGGGCAGCCTTGCACACGCTGGCATCCCGGCACCCTCCGTCCGGATGATCGGGCGCGATGCCGCGGTGGACGACCTGGTGCGGAGCCTGCAGCAGCAGCGATTCGTAACGATCACCGGCCCCGGCGGCATGGGCAAGACCACGATTGCCCTGGCGGTTGCCGACCAGCTTGCCGACAGCTACCGCCACCATGTTCTCTTCGTCGATCTGACGCCGCTCGCCGACCCGTTGTTGCTGCCGCTCGCGGTCGCGTCCGCGCTCCAGCTTCAGGCGTCTTCGCACAACTCTGCGGCCGACCTCGTCGCATTGCTGCGGGACCGGCAGATGCTGCTCCTGTTCGACAACTGCGAACACCTCATCGAGGCCGTGGCCACGCTGGCGGAGGGGATCCTGGCCGGCGCGTCCGCCGTCCACATACTTGCAACCAGCCGCGAACCGCTGCGGGCTGCCGGCGAGTGGGTGCATCGCCTGCAGCCGCTCGGCCTGCCGGCCAAGTCCGCGGCGCTCACGGCGGCAGACGTCATGACGTCGCCCGCAGCCCAGTTGTTTATCGAGCGGACGCGCGCCACGAACGATACGTTCATGCTATCCGACGCCGATGCCCCAAGCGTCGCCGACATCTGCCACCGGCTCGACGGCATCCCGCTCGCAATCGAGCTCGCGGCCGCGCGCGTCGACCTGTTTGGGGTCCAGGGCCTGGCGTCGCGGCTGAACGACTCCTTTGCGCTGCTGGTCAGCGGCCGGCGCACCGCGCTGCCGCGGCACCGGACGCTGCGGGCCACTCTCGACTGGAGCTATCGGCTGCTGCCGGACTACGAGCAGCGTCTGCTCTGCCGGCTTGCTATCTTTCGCGGCAGCTTCACGCCAGCCGCCGCCACCGCGGTTGCCTGGGAGGACGCGGGCGACTCGGCCAGCCTGCTCGACGGCATCGCCAACTTGGTCGCCAAGTCGCTGGTCGTCGCCACGCCGGTCGTGGGGAACGTTCGATACCGGCTGCTCGAGACGACACGCGCCTATGCGGCGGAGAAGGTCGCAGCGGGCAACGAGGGCGCTGCTTTGCTGCGTCGCCATGGCACGTACTTCCGCCTGCTGCTCGACGAGGCGGAGCGCGACTGGGAGACCAAGTCGGAAAAGCAATGGAACGCCATCTACGCGCACACGATCGACGATGTAAGGGCGGCGCTCGACTGGGCGATGTCGCCGGGCGGAGACGCATTGCTCGGCATCGCGCTGACCGCTGCCTCGGCGCCGCTCTGGTTCAGCCTCGCGTTGGTGGAGGAGTACCGGCCTCGGGCGGAGCGTGCCTTGGAGGCGATCGGCACGGCGGCGCTGGCCGAGCCGGTGCTGGAGATGCGGCTCAGCCTTTGGCTGGCCGCGGCGGTGTTCAACACTGCCGGGCCAATACCCCAGGTGACGGGCGCCTACGCCAGGGCCATCGAGCTTGCAATGCAAGTTGGCGCGGTCGCATATCAGCTTCCCGCTCTTTGGGGCATGGCGCGGGAGCACTTCCAGCATGGCGACTACCCCGCCGCGCTACTGTTCTGCGAACGATACAGCGGCCTTGCCGAGGCGTTGCACGACCGGGCGGCACTGCTCATCCGCGACCGGATCATGGCGCTGGCCCTGCACCTCAACGGACGCCAGACCGAGGCCCGACCGTATGCCGAACGCGCGCTGAGCCATCCGGCGTCGTCCGCCCGCAGCGTCCACAAAAGCTTCCATGAACCACAAAAGCTTCCATGAATACGACAACCGGGTGGCGTCCCGTTCGCATCTGTCGCGGATCCTTTGGGTGCAAGGATATCCCGACCGCGCGGTCATGCTCGCACAGGAGGGCGTGGAGCACGCGCTGTCGCTCGAATACCCGCCGCTGCTTTGCTACATCTTGGTGCTCGCCGCATGCCCGATCGCGTTCTGGACCGGCAACATGGAGTCGGCCCGGCGCTACACGCGCCTGCTGTTGGAGCAGATGGCCAACCTATCGTCCAGCTACTGGCAGTCGTGGGGGCATAGCTACGAAGCGGCCATGGGCCTGAGCGCGGACGGCGGCTCGGACACATTTCGCCAGACGGTGCTGTCATTGAGGGCGACGGCGTCGCAGCCACTCTACACCGACATGCTCGCTACGATCCGAGAGGAGCTCGCCGGACCGGAGGCGATCGCGCGGGCAGAGAACGGGAAGACCAGTTGGTGCGCGCCTGAAGTATTGCGGGCGCAAGCCGTCTGCGTGCTGAAGCAGGGCGGCACCGGAAGCGCAGACCGGGCCGAGGCCGCGCTTCTACGGTCGTTGACGCTTGCCCGCGAGCAGGGTGCGCGCTCCTGGCAGCTTCGCACGGCGACGAGCCTTGCGCGCCTATATGGAGGCACAAGCCGCGCTGCGCAGGCGTATGAGGTCCTGGCGCCCGTATACGGCGGTTTCAATGAGGGCCTTGGGACAGCCGACCTGATGGCCGCCGCTGCGCTTCTTCGCGAACTGTAGGCGCGCCCGCGCGGTCCCACTCGGCGTTGCAACTCTTTACACCGCATAACTCGCATAGGCGGCTGGCCTGGCGCTTCTTCGTGTTCCCCCGCGGTTATTCCGCGCGACTGACTCTCAAGGCGGGCGGCCATCACCCAAAAGCGGGCGATAGGTCAACTGACGATGAGAAACAACGGAATGGAACAGGATCATGTATATAAATAAAGCACAGGATATCGCACCCAATGCCGCCGCCTTGGCTGGCAAGCTGACCTCGAACACCATCACAACCAGCGATGGCACCATTATTTACTACAAGGACTGGGGCAGCGGCCCGGCAGTTGTCTTCAGCCATGGCTACCCACTGTCGTCGGACGCCTGGGAAAACCAGATGATGTTTCTGATGCAGCACGGCTTCCGCGTTGTTGCCTACGACCGTCGCGGGTTCGGACGCTCCAGCCAGCCGGGTCAAGGCTACGACTACGATACGTTTGCCGACGACCTGGCCACGTTGATCGATGCGCTTGATCTGCACGAGGTCACACTTGTCGGCCACTCCATGGGCGGCGGAGAAATCGCCCGCTATATCGGCCGCCATGGTGAACAGCGCGTGTCGAAGGCCGCTTTTGTCGCGTCTGTTACGCCATTCCTGCTGCAGACAGAGACCAATCCGCACGGGGCGCCGGCGTCGGTCTTCGCCGGCATGCGCGCGGCTGTGCAGGCCGATCGGTCTCAGTGGAACAAAGACGTGACGACGCCCTACTACAGCTACAACCGGCCCGGTGCCAAGGTGTCGGAGGGTGTGCGCGAGGACTACTGGCGTCAGGGCATGGCAACTGGAATATTGGCAGCCGACTATGCCATCACTGCTTTCTCCGAAACGGATTTCAGGGAAGACTTGGCGAAGATCAGCGTGCCGACGTTGGTCGTGCACGGCAGTGACGACCAGATCGTCCCGATCGAAATCTCAGGCAATCTGACGGCGGGCATCGTCAAGAACGCGAAGCTCGAATTGTATGAGGGCGGCTCGCACGGCTTGCTCATTACCCAGAAAGACAAGTTGAACGCTGACCTACTCGCCTTTCTGCAGTCGTAAGCACTTCCCCGGAGCCGGGCACTACTTCCCTATGCCCGGCTCCATGACACCCTGATCGCACGGCCTTCCTCATGCGACAGGCTCGAATTGTCACCCCCGCAGTCGGAGGCTTAGATGACACGTCGTAATTTGGTTCTGTCCGCGTCAGGGTCTGTAATCGCCTTGGCAATCGGAAGCGTTCTATCGAATGGCGCGCGCGCCCAAGCCAGGGGCGGCCAGGACGCCTTCGCCACCGCATCCGCCGACCCGCGCTTCAAGACTTTCACGTCGATCGTGAGAAGCAGCGGCCTGGAATCGTCCGCCCGCGGAACGCAGCCCTTCACCATCTTCGTGCCGACCGAGGCGGCGTTCGACCGCTATCCGGAACTCCGGGCCAGCCTGCTCGGACCGGCGTCCGAAGCGTTCCCCGATACGCACGCGCTGGTGATGTTCGTCAGGGCGCACGTGTTGCTCGGGCTGTATCCGACGCCGCCGCTCGGTGAGCGGAGAGAACGGATGATGAGCCGGGTGGGAACCCCGATCGACATCATCAACACGACTCCCCCGACGATCAGTTGGCAAAGCTCAGGCGGGCGCACCGGCACCGCCACCCTGTCGGAGGCGCCGATCATTGCGAGCAACGCGCTGATCTATCCGATCGATAATCCGATTCTGCTGATATTGCCGCCGGACCTGGGATGAGCGCCTGAGCTTCTCGCCACTAAGCGCACCAGGAACAGAAGAAAGCGCTACCCTGAGCGTTGTTTCGCCCAGGATCTGACCCTCGACATGGCTGCGAAAATACCGCGCCTCGTCAATGGGGATGACCGGCGGACGCTATCGAGAACTCGTCGCTGTCGGCGTCAACGCCGGCGCGGCCATCGTCTATTCGACCCAGGCGCTGGATGCCTACGCCGCCTTTTCAGAGGCCTGACTTAGAAATTGAGGGAGCATTGCCATGAACACCCAGATTCGTCGCGTCCTGAATATTGTTTCCAGTCCGACGTCGGACTGGATCGGGCTGCACGGGTTGCGTATCGCCATCGCCGTCGTCTTCCTGTGGATCGGGGGTTTAAAGTTTGTCCCTTACGAAGCGGATAGCATCACGCCCTTCGTCGCAAACAACCCGGTGATGGCGCTCTTCTATGAACAACCTGAACAGTATGCCCAGCATCTGACCCGCGAAGGCGAGCTGAAGCCTGTCGAGCGGGCATGGCAGACCAGCAATGGCACCTACGGCTTTTCCAGAGGGCTTGGCACGGTTGAGCTAATGATCGGGTTCCTGACGCTCGTCGGGTTGATTTCCCGTCGCTGGGGACTGGTCGGCGCCACGCTCGCCTTTCTGACGTCGTTCGTGACCCTGTCGTTCCTGGCGACGACGCCAGAGGCGTGGGTGCCGGCGCTGGGCGACGCACAGCACGGCTTTCCGTTCCTGTCGGGTGGCGGCCGTCTCGTGCTCAAGGACACCATGCTGATGGCTGGTGCCTGGCTCGTCGTCGCGGACAGCGCTCGCGCGGTTCTTGCCCATACTCCGCGGTTGCGGCAGCCACTCGGACAGACTGTCGGCATCGTGCCAGCAATCAGGTCCTGAGTTGTGTGAAGGCCGTCCGGTACGACAAGCGCGGCCCAACTGCCACGGCATTTCGTGGTCCAGGAACAGCACTTCTCCGATCAACAAAATGATCGCCGGACTGCGTCAAAGGATGGAACAGGCGGTCTCTGGATACTGTCCCAGATCGACCACCCAAGGCGCTGCTGGACGGCGGCCAAGTGTCCCTTCCGGTTACGGAGCGTGGGCAGCGACTAGCATCAGGCGTGGCTATCCCCGGAAGAGGCAACAGGTCGAAGTGTGATGGACAACAATCAAACAGCGTTGGGGCAAGAGGTTTTCGATCGCCGGTCAGGCGACGCGAACGCTTCACTTGAAGGGTTTGCAGAGTTGCCGGCGGTAGAGGCAGATCATCCATCCCTGCTGCAACCCACAAAAATCGAGACTGATCCAGGCCTGGGGATCGGAATAGGCAAGGGCGGGACAAAGCCACCAGGGACCAACAAGCATAGCCTGCGACGGCTGTTGCTCGTCGGTGCGGGTCTCGCCGTTCTCGGAGGTGGCGTCTATCTCGGTCGGGATTATTGGCTGGTTGGTCGCTTCCACGTCTCGACCGACGATGCCTATGTCCAGGCTGACACCATCACGATCGCTCCGAAGGTGCCGGGCTATCTGGCGCAAGTGCTGGTCGGCGACAATGAGACGGTGAAAGCGGGCCAGGTGCTCGCGCGGATCGACGCGCGCGACTATACGGTGGCGCTCGATCAGGCCCGTGCGGATGTCGCCGCCGCCGATGCGACGATCGCCAGCAAGCAGGCCGCGATCGACGTGCAGCAGTCGAATGCCGAATCCGCCAAGGCCACGATCGCGGTCGACCATTCCAACCAGACCTTCGCGGAGCAGGAGAGCAAGCGTTACGCCTATCTGGCGCAGACCGGCTTTGGCTCCGTCCAGAACGCGCAGCAGGCGGCATCGCGCATCGCCGCGTCGCTGGCCGGCATCCAGCGCGACGAGGCGGCGCTGGCCTCCGCGGTCACGCAGGTCGGCCTGCAGCGGGCGGAGCTTGCCCAGGCGCGCGCTGCCCTTGGCCATAGCCAGGCGGTGCAGGCTCAGGCGGAGCTCAACCTCGGCTACGCCACCATCACGGCGCCTGCGGATGGGACGGTCGGCAACCGGACCCTGCGCGTCGGCCAATACGTCCAGGCTGGGACGGAGCTGATGGCGGTCGTGCCGGCTGCGGCCGCCTATGTGGTGGCCAATTTCAAGGAGACGCAGCTCACCGACGTTCGCCAGGGCCAGCCCGTCGAGATCGTGGTCGATATGTTCCCGGGCCGTAGGTATCACGGGCAGGTCGACAGCCTGGCGCCGGCGAGCGGCCAGACCTTCGCGCTGCTGCCGCCCGACAACGCGACCGGCAATTTCACCAAAGTCGTCCAGCGCATCCCGGTCAGGATCACGCTCGATCCGCACAACGCTGGCCTGGAGGACCTCAAACCCGGCATGTCGGTGACCCCCGCCATCGACATCAAGCCCGGCGCCGGCCTTCGGGTGTCCCCGGGCACAGCGCCATGAGCGCCACGGTGTCGCCCGGCGCGGGCACGAAGGACTGGATCGCCGTCCTCGCGTGCATGATTGGCGCCTTCATGGCGATCTTGAACATCCAGATCACCAACGCCTCGTTGCTCGACATCGAGGGCGGGATCGGCACGGGCGTCGACAACGGCGCCTGGATTTCGACCTCGTATTTGATCGGCGAGATCGTGGTCATCCCATTGACCGATTTCCTGAGCCGGGTGTTCTCGTTCCGGCGCTATCTGCTGGTCAACGCGGTCCTGTTTCCGCTGTTCTCGATCGGCTGCGCCTTCACCCACGACCTCGGGTCCATGATCGTCATGCGCGGCCTCCAGGGGTTCGCCGGCGGCATCCTCATCCCGATGGCGTTCACCATGGTGCTGACCAAGCTGCCCAAGCGGCAGCAGCCGATCGGCCTGGCGCTGTTCGCGCTGTCCGTGACCTTTGCCCCGGCGATCGGGCCGACCATCGGCGGCTACCTGACCGAGACCTATGGCTGGCAGACAATCTTCTTCATCAACGCCGTGCCGAGCGCCATCATGGTCGTGGCCCTCGCACTGACTCTGGAACGCCAGCCGATGCAGCTCGGCCTGCTCCGAGAGGGTGATTGGGCCGGCATCGTCACGATGGCGATCGGGCTGGCCGCCTTCCAGACCGTGCTGGAGGAGGGCAACAAGGACGACTGGTTCGCCTCGCCCTTCATCCTGCGCCTCGCGGTCGTCGCGGCCGTGTTCCTTGCGGCCTTCGTCTGGATCGAGCTGGCGGTCGCCAAGCCGCTCGTGAACCTGCGGCTGCTCATGCGCCGCAACTTCGGCATCGGCGTCGTCGCCAACGTGCTGGTCGGCTTCGCGCTGTTCGGGACCGTCTACATCCTGCCGCAGTATCTCGCCCAGGTGCAGCGCTACAACGCCGAGCAGATCGGCAACGTCCTCGCCTGGACGGGCCTGCCGCAACTGCTGCTGATCCCGTTCGTCCCCTGGCTGATCAAACGCTTCGACGTCCGCTACGTCGGCGCCCTCGGCATCAGCATCTTCGCCGCAAGCTGTTTCATGAACACCACTTTGTCGCTCGACACTTCCGGCGACCAGTTCTGGATTCCCAACATCGTGCGCGCGGTCGGCCAGGCCCTGGTGCTCACGCCCATCAGCGCTATCACGACCGCGGGTCTTGCTGCGAGCGAGGCCGGCGCCGCGTCCGGGCTGTCGAACATGCTGCGCAACCTCGGCGGCGCGGTCGGCACCGCCACGCTCGCCACGATCCTGACCAAGCGCGAGCAGTTCCACTCCAACATCATCGGCCAGGCGGTGACGCTGTCGCGCGACGAGGTGCGCCAGCGCCTCGGGACGATGACGGACTATTTTATGCTGCACGGGACCACGGACCCGGCCGCGGCTACGCACAAGGCGATCGTCGCCCTGGGCAGCGTCGTCCGGCGGCAGGCGCTCATCATGGGGTTCAGCGACACCTTCGCGGTGATCGCCGTGCTGCTCAGCATCGCCGCCATCGCGCTGCTGTTCGCCCGCAAGGCAACAGGAGGTGCAGGTGGAACGGTGGCGCATTGATTGGCCGAAGGTCTGGGCTGCCGCGACGGCGGCCATGGCTGAACAGGGGGCGGCTGAACAGGGCGTGGGACACCGGTCCTGGATATCCGTCGCAAACTCAACGCAAGCGGTCGAACCGGAGGAAATCATGACGTATGCAATCAAGGTCAACGCGCGCGACCATGTCGTCGATGTCGATGGGGACACCCCTTTGCTGTGGGTGCTGCGCGACGTGCTCGGGATGACGGGAACGAAGTTCGGCTGCGGCATGGCGCTGTGCGGCGCCTGCACCATCCACGTGGACGGCATTGCCACCCGCGCCTGCGCGACCCCGATCGACAGCGTCGGCGCCTCGGCCGTCACCACCATCGAGGCCGCTGGCGCCACGCAGGCCGGCGCGGCGATCCAGAGGTCCTGGCTCGATCTGGAGGTCGTGCAGTGCGGCTATTGCCAGTCGGGACAGATCATGTCCGCCATGGCCCTGCTCGCGAGCAACCCGCACCCGACGGATGCCGACATCGACGAGGCCATGTCCGGGAACATCTGCCGCTGCGGCACCTACGTCCGCATTCGCGCAGCGATCAAGCACGCGGCAGATTCGACCCGGCAGGAGGGCTGACCATGTTCATCAACCGCACCACCCACGCCGGCGTGTCCCGTCGCTCGTTCCTGAAAGTCAGCGGAGCCGCTGGCGGGGGTTTCCTCTTGAGTGTGTTCCTCCCTGCCGCGCGCGGCGTTGCCGATGAGGAGAATGCCGGCAGCTTCGCGCCGAACGCGTTCATCCGCATCGAAGCCGACGGGCGCGTCATCCTGACCATGCCCTACGTCGAGATGGGCCAGGGCACCTATACCTCGGTCCCCATGCTGATCGCTGAGGAGCTGGAGGTGGACCTGCAGCATGTGATTTTGCAGCATGCGCCGCCGAACGAGAAGCGCTACGCCAACCCGCTGTTCGGTGTTCAAGCGACTGGCGGCTCGACCACGATCATCGCGGCATGGGAGCCGATGCGCCGGGCGGGCGCCACGGCCCGGATCATGCTGGTGGCCGCCGCGGCGCATCGGTGGGATGTCGACCCAGGGTCATGCCGGGCTCAGGCTGGCCGCGTGGACCACCTGCCGACAGGGCGGAGCGCCACCTATGGCGATCTCGCGGCCGATGCGGCGCGCATGGAGGTCCCTCAGACGGTCGCGTTGAAGCGGCCGGGCGAGTTCAAGCTCATCGGCACGCCGGTGAAGCGGCTGGATGCGCCATCCAAGGTGGACGGTTCGGCCGTCTATGGCATCGACGTTCAACGCCCGGGTCTGAAATTCGCGACGCTTGCGCAGTCGCCGGCGTTCGGCGGACGCGTCAGGAGCTTGGACGACGCAGCGGCCAAGGCGGTCAAGGGCGTGCGCCAGATCGTGCGGCTCGACGATGCGGTCGCCGTTGTGGCCGACCACATGGGAGCGGCCCGCAAAGGCCTCGCCGCCCTGGTCATCGAATGGGACGACGGGCCGCATGCCAAGCTCGGCACGGCCGGCGTCATGCACGTCCTGGAACAGGCGACCCTGAAGCCGGGACCGGTTGCGCAGCAGACCGGCGACGCCGCCGCGGCCCTGGCCGGAGCCATCGTCCGGGTCGAGGCAAATTACCAGCTTCCGTTCCTGGCCCACGCGGCGATGGAACCGATGAACTGCACCGTCCATGTCCGCGCGGACGGCTGCGAGGTCTGGGTCGGCACCCAGGTCCTCGCCCGGGCACAGGCGACCGCCGCAGCGGTCACGGGGCTGCCTGCCGACAAGGTCGTGGTGCACAACCACCTGATCGGCGGCGGCTTCGGCCGGCGGCTGGAGGTGGACGGCGTCACGCGCGCCGTCCAGATCGCCCGGCACGTCGATGGCCCCGTCAAGGTCGTGTGGAGCCGCGAGGAGGACATTCAGCACGACATGTATCGGCCGGCCTACGTCGACCGCTTGTCCGCTGGCCTCGACGCTACGGGGATGCCGGTCGCGTGGAGCCATCGTTTCGCGGGCTCCTCGGTCATCTCGCGGTGGCTGCCACCGGCGTTCAAGGACGGCCTCGACCCCGACACCACCGGGGGTGCGATCGACCTGCCCTACGCGCTTCCGAACATGCGCGTCGAATACCTGCGCATGGAGCCGGAGGGCATTCCCACCGCCTTCTGGCGCAGCGTCGGGGCCTCGCACAACGTCTTCGTCGTCGAAAGCTTCATGGACGAGCTTGCGGCCGCGGCGAAGCAGGATCCGGTCGCCTATCGGCTGCGGCTGCTGGACGCCAACCCGCGGGCCAAGGCGGCGCTCGAACTCGCAGCGGAAAAGGCCGGTTGGGGTCGCCCGCTTCCTGAGCGCACCGGGCGCGGCGTCTCGCTCCAGTTCGTGTTCGGAACCTACATGGCGCAGGTCGCCGAGGTCGAGGTCTCGAAAGCGGGCGAAGTGCGGGTCCGCCGGGTGGTCTGCGCCGTCGATTGCGGGACGGTGGTCAACCCGGACACCATCCAAGCGCAGGTGCAGGGCGCCGTGATCTTCGGCATCACGGCTGCGCTGTACGGCCAGATCACCCTCAAGGATGGGCGTGTCGAGCAGGGCAACTTCGATACCTACCAAATCTTGCGCATGAACGAGGCGCCTGCGGTCGAGGTCCATATCGTCCGGAGTGCCGAACCACCCGGCGGGATGGGCGAGCCGGGGACGTCGGCCATCGTCCCCGCGGTCGTCAATGCCATCTTCGCCGCCACAGGCCAGCGGCTGCGCACGCTGCCGGTCGATTCAGCCCAGCTCAAACATACGTAGCCGAGGGTCGCCGGCAGGCAGTGCGGCCTCAGCCGATCAGCGAGGCGTCCAGGGTGATCGTGGCATTCAGCAGCTTCGACACCGGGCAGCCGGCCTTCGCCTTGCCCGCGAGTTCCTGGAACGTCTCGTCGTTCGTGCCGGGTATCTTGGCCTGGAGCGTCAGGTGCACGGCCGTGATGGCGTAGCCATCCCCGGCCTTGTCCAGCGTGACCTCGGCCGTCGTCTCCATGTGCTCGGCGGTGAGGTGCGCCTCGCCGAGGATCAGCGACAGCGCCATCGTGAAGCAGCCGGCATGGGCGGCGCCGATCAGCTCTTCGGGGTTGGTGCCTGGCTTACCCTCGAACCGGCTGGAAAACCCATACGGATACTCCTTGAGCGCGCCGCTTGCGGTGGAGATGGCGCCCACGCCGTCCTTGATGCCGCCGCGCCAGACGGCGGTTCCGTGTGTCTTCATGGCATAGTTCTCCGCGGACGTTCCGCAAGCTCCACGTCGGTCGCGTCAGTGCCGTGTTCAAGCTAGACCGATAACCTAGGGGCGATTTTCAGAATTCCTGCAGGGTCCCACGCGGCGCAGCAAAGTTGCAATCCCCGTCATCCACTCCAGGTTGCCCCCTAGTCGCTTGAATGGCTTGGCTTCATTGTAGAGGCCAATGGCGCACAAACGCATATCGGCCTGCTTTCTAACCGAACCCTCAGAATCAACCGATGCGTTTATTGAACGACCTGATCGCCTTTACTTTGAGGGATGCCGCATGATCGTCGCAACCGCCGGCCACATCGATCACGGCAAGACCGCGCTGGTCCGTGCCCTGACCGGCGTGGACACCGACCGCCTGCCGGAAGAGAAGGCGCGAGGCATTACCATCGACCTCGGCTATGCCTACACGCAGACGCCCTGCGGCGCATCGATCGGCTTCATCGACGTGCCCGGCCACGAGCGGCTGGTGCGGACCATGCTAGCCGGGGCGATCGGTGTGGATTTCGCCCTGCTGGTGGTGGCCGCCGATGACGGGCCGATGCCGCAGACCGCGGAACACCTGGCGATCCTCGACCTGCTGGCGGTGCGTGGCGGCATCGTCGTCCTGACCAAGGCCGACCGCGTGGACGCCGGCCGCCTCGCGGCGCTGACAGCGCAAATGCACGAAACGCTGCGCGGCACCGTGCTGGACCAGGCGCCGGTCGTGTCGTGCTCGGCCCTTAACGGCGACGGCATCGCAGCCCTGCGCCGCCAGTTGGAGGATGCCGCCGCAACCCTGCAGGCGCGCACGGCCATCGGCGGGTTCCGCCTGGCGCTGGACCGGGCTTTCAGCCTTCCCGGCGTGGGGCTTGTCGCCACCGGCACGGCGCACAGCGGCACCGTGCAGACCGGGCAGCGCCTGATGCTGTCGCCCGCCGGCCTGGAGGTGCGGGTGCGCGGGCTGCACAGCCAGAACCAGGCGGCCGAGCATGGCAAGGCCGGGCAACGCTGCGCGCTGAACATCGCCGCCCCACGGCTGGACCGCGACGGCGTGACCCGGGGCGCCTGGCTCATCGACCCGGCGCTGCACGCACCGACCTCGCGCCTCGACGCCCGGCTGCGCCTGCTGCCCCACGAGGCGCGGGCGCTGCGGCACTGGACCCCGGTGCACGTGCACCTCGGAGCGGCCGACATCCCCGGGCGCATTGGCCTGCTCGACGACCGCGCCCTGGAGCCGGGCGGCAGCGCCTGGGTGCAGCTCACGCTGGACGCGCCCACCATCGCCGCATACGGCGACCGCTTCGTCATCCGCGACCAGTCGGCGCAGCGTTCCCTCGGCGGCGGCCATATCGTGGACCCGCACCCGCCCCGCCGCGGCGCGCGCAAGCCGGAGCGCCGCCGCGTGCTGCAGGCGTTGGACCAGCCGGACACGGCCGGGGCGCTGCATGCGCTGCTGGACCTGGCGGAGGCCGGGCTCGACCTCGACTGGTTTCGCCTGGCCCGCAACGTGACACCCGAGGAACTGCACACCCTGTCTGCAGGCATCGTGGTCGTAGGCTCCACCGGTTTCTCATCGGCCCATCACGCGGCATTGCGGCAACGGCTGCTGGATGCCGCCATGGATCATGCGGCCGCTCAGCCCGACAGCGCCGGCTGCACGGCGGACGAGCTGCTCCGGCGCGTGCCGCCCCCCATGCGCCCATCGGGCCGGACACTGCTGCGGGACCTGGTGGCCGACGGCGCGCTGCACCGCTTCGGCCCGCTGCTGCACCTGCCCGGCCACGCAGTGCGCCTGTCCGTCGCGGAGGAAAGCCTTTGGGAGGAGGTCCGCGCCGTCCTGCAGGCGGCCGGGATGGACCAGCCCCGGGTCGCCCTGCTGGCGGAGCGCCTGCAGGTACCGGAGGACGAACTGCTGCCGCTTCTGCGCAAGCTGGGCCGGGTCGGCTGGCTCTGCCGGGTCTCGCCGAGATACTTCGTGCTGCCCGACGCGCTGTTCCGCCTGGCGCGGGTGGCTCAGGCAGTGGCGCAGGACAGCCCCGGCGGCATTCTGACGGTTAGCCGCTTCCGCGAGGCGACAGCCATCGGGCGCAACGTGACGATGCCGGTGCTGGAGTTCTTCGACAAGGCGGGCCTCACCGTGCGCCGGGCAAATGGCCGCGTCGTCCGCCCCGACCGCGCCGTGCTGTTCGACCCTGACCATCAGCGCGGTTTGCTTTAAGCTTCGATCCCCACCAGGATAGGATGATGGAAGCGTATTTCATCGTCACCGACACGCCTCCTGATGATGCGTTCCCCCAACTTCTGGCGCCGCTCCTCCGGTTCAGCGAGGCGAGTGTCGGCAGCCCCAATTCGCGGACGCTGGCGGTTCTGCTGCTCGATGGCTCGACGGGAGCAATCACCGGCGGCCTGTGGGGCAACACGCGTTGGGGATGCCTGTACATCGATATCCTCTATATCCCCGAGGCTTTCCGCGGCGACGGCCTAGGGACGCAGCTCGTGCGGATGGCCGAGGCCGAGGCCATCGAGCGCGGATGCCACTCCTGCTGCCTTGACACCTACGCATTCCAGGCAAAGTCATTTTATGAGAAGCTTGGCTATGTCGTGTTCGGGACGCTTGAGGGGCCTGCGCCAGTCTATCCTCGCTACTTCCTGCAAAAGCCTTTGGCCGCCTTGAGTCTAGACCCGGCACATGCATCCGGCTGATCTAGCAGCCTAGCTCGGGCCATTTTGACAATAGGCTCAGGTTTGCTAGCCTTGTTCATGGAGGGGAATCGTTCCCTGGTGGGGCGTCCGGACTTCAAATCCGGGTGGGGTTGCAAGGCGGTCCTCGGTGGGTTCGACTCCCACTCCCTTCCGCCGCTTCTACCAAATGCAACTTCTTCCAAATGAGCGCCATGTCCGAAGTACGCGCCCGTCCACCCTCCGTCGACAGCCTACTGGGCCAGCCGGGTTTCATCGCGCTGATCGCCGAGTTCGGCCGCACCGCCACGCGCGACGACCTGCGCGCCGTGCTGTCCGGGCTGCGCGCAGGCGGCCAGGCCACGCCGGGCGCGGACGCCCTGGCGGCATTATGCCGGACGCGGCTGCTGGCGTTGCTGCGGCCCTCCATGCGCGCCGTGTTCAACCTGACGGGCACGGTGCTCCACACCAACCTCGGCCGTGCGCCGCTGCCGCCCGAGGCGGTGCAGCACATCGCCGCCACCGCCGGCGCCTGCACGCTGGAGTACGACCTCGGCGCCGCCGGGCGCGGCCATCGCGACGTCCACCTCGAGGCGCTGCTGTGCCGCCTGACCGGCGCCGAGGCCGCGACGGTCGTCAACAACAACGCCGCCGCCGTGCTGCTGGTGCTGAACACCCTGGCGCGCGACCGTGAGGCGATCGTCTCACGCGGCGAGCTGGTGGAGATCGGCGGGTCGTTCCGCATCCCTGACGTCATGGCCCGCGCCGGGGCCCGCCTGCGCGAGGTCGGCACCACCAACCGCACCCACCCGGCCGACTTCGCCGATGCGATCGGACCGGACACGGCGTTGGCGATGAAGGTGCACACCAGCAACTACGAGATCCAGGGTTTCACCGCCGCCGTGCCCGAACCGGCGCTGGCTGCGATCTGCCGGGCGGCTGGGATACCGTTCGTCAACGACCTGGGCAGCGGCACGCTGGTCGACCTGTCCGCCTGGGGCCTGCCGCCGGAGCCGACCGTGCGGGACGCCGTGGCGCACGCCGACCTCGTAACTTTTAGCGGCGACAAGCTGTTGGGCGGCGCGCAATGCGGCTGCATCGTCGGCCGCGCGGACCTGATCAAGCAGGTCCGCCGCAACCCGCTCACCCGCGCGCTGCGCCTGGGCAAGCTGACCCTGGCAGCGATGGAGGCCGTGCTGCGCCTGTATCTGCACCCCGAGCGCCTGGCCGAGCGCTTGCCGACGCTGCGGCTGCTGGCCCGCAAGCAGGACGACATCGCCGCCGCCGCCCACCGGCTGCAGCCGGAGCTGGCGCGCGCGCTGGGCGAGCTGGCGCAGGTTCGGGTGGAGGCGTGCGACAGCCAGATCGGCAGCGGGGCCTTGCCGCTGCGCACCCTGCCGAGCGCCTGCTTGGCCATCGCGCCGGCAAGGGCGGGCCGGGGCGCGGGACGCTGGCTGGAACGCACCGCTGCCGCCTTTCGCGCCCTGCCGACACCGGTCATCGGCCACGTCGCCGAGGGCGCGCTGCGGTTCGACCTGCGTACGCTGGAGGACGAGGCTGCTTTTCTGACGCAGTACGGAGCGATTGGCCCGGCGAAGGCTGAGGGTGGCTGGTAGCCGGCTTGTCTCTAGCCGTCATCAAGCGTTGGATTTGGTCAATTGGCAGTCATGAAATCCTGGGGTACGAGCTAGAATTACATTTTCACGACGATTTCGATGGAAGCAGTATCAGCACTCAACGTCGTCAATGCTGATCCCGGCCCTGCCGCGCCCGGAACGGCGCGCGCGGGTAAACCCCCAGCACCCGCGCCTCGGCCGTGAAGAACCCCAGTTCCTCCAGCGCCCGGGCCAGCGCCGGCTGCTCCGGATGGCCGTCCACGTCGCACAGGAACTGCGTCGCGATAAACTCGCCGTGCAGCATGTAGCTCTCCAGCCGCGACATGTTGACGCCGTTGGTGGCGAACCCGCCCAGCGCCTTATACAGCGCCGCCGGTACGTTGCGAACACGGAAGACGAATGTCGTCATTAACCCCGGCACGTCCGGCGGCGGCACCCGAGGCTCACTCGCGACGACATAGAACCGCGTCGTGTTGTGCGCCGCATCCTCCACGTTGGCGCGCAGCACATCCAGCCCATAGATCTCGGCTGCCAACGCCGACGCGATCGCCGCGTCCTCGCGCCGGCCCCACTCCGCCACCAGTTTCGCCGACCCCGCGGTATCCGCCTCCACCACCGCGTCGGCGTCCAGCTCGCGCAGGATCGCCCGGACCTGGCCCAGCGCCACCGCGTGCGAGTGGATGCGCTGCACGTCGCCGATCCTTGCCCCGCGCGGTCCCAACAGGCAGTGCTCGACCCGCTGGAAGTGCTCGCCGACAATCGACAGCCCGCTGCCGGGCAGCAGCGCGTGGATGTCGGGCACGCGGCCCGCGAGGCTGTTCTCGCACGGCAGCATCGCGAGCGCCGCCACACCCGAGCGCACCGCGTCCATAGCGTGCTCGAACGTATGACAGGGCAGGGGTGTCATCGCTGGGAACCCGGTGCGGCAAGCCAGATCGGAGTAGGCGCCAGGCAGGCCTTGGAACGCGATCTGGGTCATGATGCCTCAAGTATCGCGCGGGCGCGAATAAGGTCAGCGGGCGTGTCCACGCCAAATGGCCCGTGCTCGACCCGGGCGCAGGCGATGCGCATGCCGGCCTCCAGCGCGCGCAGCTGTTCGAGCTTCTCCCGCCGCTCCAGTGGGCTTTCGGGCAGGCTGACGAACCGGGCCAGCGCGGCGCGGCGATAGGCGTAGATGCCGATATGGTGCCACAACGGCCCATCCCCGGCCGGAATGGCGGCACGCGAGAAATACAGCGCCGGCGACACGGCACGGCCCCGCTCGAAGGCGCAGGCCGCCTTGACGACCGATGGCGCTGCCGCCTCCTCCGCTGTCAGGATCGGCGCGACCAGCGTAGCGATATCGATGGCGGCATCATCGAGCGGCGTGATGACGGTCCGCAGCAGCAGCGCCGCTATGGTCGGGAAATCGCCCTGCAGATTGACCACGACGTCGTGCGCCCCCTGCGGATCGAGCGCCGCCAGCGCCGCGTGCACCCGGTCGGACCCGGAGGGCAACGACGGATCGGTCATCACCGCAACCCCCCCCGACGATCGCACGGCGTCCGCGATCTCCGTATCGGCGCAGGCGACCGCCACCGGGCCGATGTCGGCCTCGCGCGCACGGTCCAGCACATGCAGGATCATGGGGCGCCCGGCGATCAGCGCCAGCGGCTTGCCCGGCAGGCGCGTGGACGCCATCCGGGACGGGATCACAATAATGGGGTTCAAACGATAGCGCGGGGTTGATGCGGGACGGATGTTTGCATAGCGTGACGCGCACATTAGGTAGGCCCATACGCCGGCGCAACGCCTGGCTTTTCCGGAGAACCCGCCTTATGCGTCTTATGTTCATTGCCGCCGCGCTTGTGCTGCTTGCTGCGGCCCCTAGCCAGGCACAGCAGACCCAGCAAATGACCCAGCCCTCTACATCGCAGTTCCAGTCGCAAGCGGCTCAGAATCAAGGTCAGCAGCCGGGCAATGCCCGTGAGGTCAGCCCGACGGCGCCGGTCGCCAGTGAGAATGGCGTGACCAAGCCGCAGGGACCCGTCAGCGGCCCGACCAGCCAGAGCCCGACCCGAGGCGTCAGCAAGTAACGCTGGCATGCAGGACCTGATCGCGGCGGCAGAGGCAGCAGCCGACGTCGCTGCCGCCGCGATCAGGCCGTTCTACCGTCAAACCCTCGATGCCGAATTGAAATCGGACGCCAGCCCCGTCACTGTCGCCGACCGCACGGCCGAACTCGCCATGCGCGCCGTGCTATCCCAGCGCTTCCCCGACCACGGCATCCTCGGCGAGGAATTCGGCCTCGACCGCCCCGAAGCCCGGCTACGCTGGGTGCTGGACCCCATCGACGGCACCCGCGCCTTCATCACCGGCCGCCCGACCTTCGGCATCCTGGTTGCCCTGCTCGATCGCGATATCCCGATCCTGGGCGTCATCGACCAGCCCATCACCGGCGAACGCTGGATCGGCGCCACCGGGCAGCCCACCCGATTCCGTGGCCTGCACGGCCAGCTTGGCTGCCGCCCCTGCCCCGGGCTGGACCAAGCCGAGCTGTCCTGCACCGCACCCGAAATCTTCACCCCCGCCCAGACCACGGCCTGGCGACGCCTCGCCGACGCCTCGCGCCGGGTTTCCTGGGGTGGGGACTGCTACGCCTATGGCCTCCTGGCATTGGGCGCTATCGACGTCATCGCCGAGCCTGGCCTCAAGGTGTGGGACTGGGCCGCCCTGGTTCCAGTCGTCGAGGGCGCGGGCGGCCGCATGACCGATTGGCTGGGCCGCCCCCTGCACCCCGACGGCGATGGCAGCGCGCTTGCCGTCGGCGATCCGGCCCTGCTCGCCCCCGCCCTGGCGCTGCTGGCCGCTTGACGTCAACCGCGTCGGCACCTGCTATGGCCTGACCGACCACGGAGTCCCGCCATGCTGCGCTGCCTGTTGCTCCTTTTGCTCGTCGCACTCCCTGCCCAGGGCCAGGACGTGTCGCAGGTGGCCCGGCGGGCGACGCGCAGTCACGCCCTCACCATCCTCGGTACCCCGGCGCTGCCAGCCGACTTCCCGTTTTTCCCCTACGTGAACCCGCAGGCGCCCAAGGGCGGCGAGGCCGTGTTCGCGATGGTCGGCAGCTTCGACGGCTTCAATCCCTACATCCTGCGCGGCAACGCCGCCATCGGCACCGGCGCCTCCTGGCAGCCCGGCGTCGGCGGCACCAGCGCCGGGGCAGCGGGCGGCCATGTGTGGGAAAGCCTGCTGGTCGGCTCGGCGGACGAGGTCGCGACCGGCTACGGCCACCTCGCCGAAACCATCGAGATCGCCCCCGACCGCATGTGGGTCGCCTTCGAGCTGCGGCCCGAGGCTCGCTTCTCCGACGGCACCCCCGTCACCGCCGCCGACGTCGTCTGGACGTTCAACACCCTGCTGGAAAAAGGCCGCCCCTCCATCCGCGTCGCCCTCACCGACGTGCAGGACGCGGTGGCCGAGGGCGAGCGCCGCGTGGTGTTCCACTTCAAGTCGAACCAGAACCGCGAGCTGCCGCTGTCCGTAGGCGGCCTGCCGGTGCTCTCCGAAAAATGGTGGTCCACCCGCGATTTCACCAAGCCGCTGACCGAGCCGCCCCTCGGCAGCGGCCCCTACCACGTGGAGAAGTTCGAGCTCGGCCGCAGCGTCACCTATGCGCGCGACCCCAACTGGTGGGCGCGGGACCGTCCGACCGGCCGCGGCGTCCACAACTTCGACCGCGTGCGGATCGAATACTTCCGCGACCCGACCATCGCCATGCAGGCGTTCAAGGCCGGGCAGATCGACTACCGGCAGGAGAATATCTCGAAGGAATGGGCCACCGGCTACGACTTTCCCGCCGTGCGTGACGGCCTCGTGCGCCGCGACGAGATCGAGCACCGCCTGCCGGTCGGCATCCAGGGCTTCATCATGAACACGCGGCGCCCGGTGTTCGCCGATCCCCGCGTGCGCGAGGCGATGGCGCAGGTGTTCGACTTCGAATGGATGAACAAGAACCTGTTCTACAACACCTACGTCCGCAGCCGCAGCTACTTCGGCAACACCGCCCAGGAGGCGGCGGGCCTGCCGGACGCCGCCGAACAGGCGCTGCTGGCGCCGTTCCGCGACAAGCTGCCGCCGGACCTGTTCACCGAGCCGTTCCGCCTGCCCGCCACCGACGCGTCCGGCAACAACCGCGAGGGGCTACGCCGGGCGCTGGCGCTGCTGAAGGACGCCGGCTGGACCATTCGCGACCGCAAGCTTGTGGATGGCGCCGGCAAGGCGATGGCGTTCACCATCCTGCTGAATGACCCCTCGCTGGAGCGGGTCGCGCTGCCCTACCAGCAATGGCTGCAGCGCCTGGGCATCGAAGTCGGCATTCGCACCGTGGACAGCGCCCAGTATGAGCGGCTGACGGACGACTTCGATTTCGATATGACGACGATCATCTATCCCGGGTCCGACCTGCCGGGCAACGAACTGCGGGACTACTACTCGTGCATCGGCGCGAAGACGCCCGGCGGCGGCAACCTGGCCGGCATCTGCGACCCGGCGGTCGACGCACTGATCGACAAGGCCGTGGCGGCGCAGGACCGCGACACGCTCGCCACCGCCGGCCGTGCGCTCGACCGCATCTTGCTGCGCAGTTGGTACATGGTGCCGAACTGGCACAACCAGCGCTTCAACGTCGCCACCTGGAACCGCTTCGGCCGGCCTAGCCAGCCGATCCGCGACGGCTTTGTGCTGGATAGCTGGTGGATCGACCCCGGCCTGTCCGCCAAGGCCGACACGGCGCGCAAGCCGGCCAACTAGCCTTGGTCCGCTACCTGCTGCGCCGGCTGCTGCTGCTGGTGCCCACCCTGCTGGGCATCATCGCCATCAACTTCGTCGTGGTCCAGCTCGCGCCCGGCGGACCCGTCGAGCAGGCCATGGCCGAGACCCGCGGTCGCGGCGTCGAGGCGACGGCCCGCATCACCGGTGCCACCAGCGACTCCGGCGCCTATCGCGGCGCCGGCGGCCTGGATGCCAAGCAGGTCGCGGAGTTGAAACACCAATTCGGCTTCGACAAGCCCGTCGGCGAGCGCTTCCTGGACATGATCCGCGGCTATCTGAGCTTCGACTTCGGCCGCAGCTTCTTTCGCGACCAGACGGTGCTGGCGCTGATCCTGCAAAAGATGCCGGTCAGCGTCTCGCTCGGCCTGTGGTCCACCCTGCTGATCTACCTCGTCAGCATCCCGCTCGGCATCAAGAAGGCCGTGCAGGATGGTAGCCGCTTCGACGTCGCGAGCAGCGCCGTCGTGCTGGTGGGCTATGCCATCCCGGCCTTCCTATTCGCCATCCTGCTCGTCGTGCTGTTCGCGGGCGGCAGCTTCCTGCAGGTCTTTCCCCTGCGCGGCCTGACCAGCTCGGGAAGCGACACCTGGCCCTGGCCCATGCGCGTCGCGGACTACGCCTGGCACGTCGTATTGCCCACGGTGGCGCTGGTCGCCGGCGGGTTCGCCGGGCTCACGGTGCTGACGAAGAACTGCTTTCTCGACGAGATCCGCAAGCAGTACGTCGTCACCGCCCGGGCCAAGGGCGCCGGGGAGCAGCGCGTGCTGTATGGCCACGTGTTCCGCAATGCCATGCTGCTGATCGTCGCCGGCTTCCCCGCCGCCTTTATCGGCATCCTGTTCAGCTCGGCGCTGCTGGTCGAGATCGTTTTCTCGCTGGATGGCCTGGGCCTGCTGGGGTTTGAGAGCGCGATCCGCCGCGACTACCCCGTCATGTTCGGCACGCTGTATATCTTTACCCTGCTCGGCCTGGTGCTGCAGGTCGTGGGCGACCTGCTTTACACCGTTGTGGACCCTCGCATCGATTTCGAGGCGCGCCAGTGACGCCCATCAGCATGATGCCCATCAGCATGACGCCCATCACCCAGCGGCGCATCGCGATCTTCCGTGCCCACCGCCGTGGCGCCTGGTCGCTCGCGATCTTCGCCGCCTTATTTCTGCTGTGCCTGTTCGCCGAGTTCCTGGCCAACGACCGTCCGCTGCTGATCCGCTTCAACGACCAGCTCTACGCTCCGGTCCTGCACGACTACAGCGAGGACACGTTTGGAAACGACTTCCTGCCGACCGAGGCCGACTACACCGACCCGCAGCTCGCCGCCGCCATCAACGCCCATGGCTGGATGCTCTGGCCCGCCATCCCATTCCGCTACGACACCGTCATCAAGGACCTGCCCACCCCCGCCCCGGCCGCCCCTAGCCTCCGCAACTTGCTGGGCACCGACGACCAGGCGCGCGACGTGCTGGCCCGCGTCATCTACGGCTTCCGCCTCTCGGTGCTGTTCGGCTTCACCCTGACCATCGTCTCCTCCGTCGTCGGCATTGCCGCCGGTGCCGTCCAGGGCTTCTACGGCGGCGTGACGGACCTGCTGTTCCAGCGGTTCATCGAGGTGTGGTCCGGCATGCCGCAGCTCTATCTGCTGATCATCATCGGCAGCATCGTGACGCCGACCTTCTGGACGCTGCTGCTCTTCCTGCTCGCATTCTCCTGGATGGCGCTGACCGGTGTCGTGCGGGCCGAGTTCCTGCGCGGCCGCAACCTCGACTACGTGCGCGCGGCGCAGGCGCTCGGCGTGTCGAACGCCGCCATCATGGCGCGGCACATCCTGCCCAACGCCCTGGTGGCGACGCTCAGCTTCCTGCCCTTCACCCTGTCCGGCTCCGTGACGGTGCTCGCCACCCTGGACTTCCTCGGCTTCGGCCTGCCGCCGGGCTCGCCCTCGCTGGGCGAGCTGGTGTCGCAGGGCAAGAACAACCTGCAGGCCCCATGGCTCGGCATGACGGCGTTCTTCGTCCTTGGCATCCTGCTTACTTTGCTGATCTTTATCGGCGAGGCGGTGCGCGACGCCTTCGACCCGCGCAAGCAGCCATGATGGCCCCGCCATGCTGACCGTGCAGCGGCTCTCGGTGGCGTTCGGCCCGCGGCGGGTGGTCGACGACGTCAGCTTCACCCTGGCCCAGGGCGAGACCCTGGCGCTGGTCGGCGAAAGCGGCTCCGGCAAGTCGTTGACCGCACTGTCGATCCTGCAACTGCTGCCAGCGGGCGCTGTCTGCACCGGCCAAGTCATGCTGGACGGCAAGCCCATGCTCGGCGCCGCTTCCGAAGTGCTGCAAGACGTGCGCGGCAACACGGCCGGGATCGTGTTCCAAGAGCCGATGACCAGCCTGAATCCACTGCACACCGTCGGCCGCCAGGTCGCCGAGGCGCTGTCGCTGCACGGAGGGCGGCCCGCCCGCGGCGCCGTCGCCGGGCTGCTGCAGCGCGTCGGCTTCCCAGACGGCGAGGACCGGCTGAATGCCTTCCCCCACCAGCTCAGCGGCGGGCAGCGCCAGCGCGTGATGATCGCCATGGCGCTGGCGAACGACCCGAAGCTGCTGATCGCCGACGAGCCGACCACGGCGCTGGACGTGACGATCCAGGCCGGCATCCTGGACCTGCTGGCGCGGGAGAAGGCGGTGCGCGGGCTCGCGATGCTGCTGATCAGCCATGACCTGAACATCGTGCGCCGCGTCGCCGACCGGGTGTGCGTCATGAAGGACGGCCGGATCGTCGAGGCGGGCCGCGTCGAGGACGTGTTCCGCGCGCCGCAGCACCCCTACACCCGCATGCTGATCGCCGCCGAGCCCAGCGGCCGGCCCGGCCCGGTGCCAGCGGGCGCACCCGTTGTCGCCGAGGTCCGCGACCTGCGCGTCGTATTTCCGGTCCGCCGCGGCGTGCTGCGCCGGGTCGTGGGCGAAGTTCGTGCGGTGGACGGGGTGAGCCTGAGCGTCCGCCAAGGCGAGACCCTGGGCCTGGTGGGCGAGAGCGGGTCGGGCAAGAGCACGATCGGGCTCGCCATGCTGCGCATGCAGGCCGCGACCGGAAGCGTGGCCTTTGCCGGCCAGGACATTACGCGCCTGCCGCAATCCCGCCTGCGCCCGTTGCGCCGGGGGATGCAGATCGTGTTCCAGGACCCTTATGGCAGCCTGTCGCCCCGGATGAGCATGGGCGAGATCGTGGCCGAGGGCCTGCGCGTGCACGAACCGCGGCTGGGTCCGCACGAGCGCGCCGACCGTGTCGCGGCCGCCCTGCACGAGGTCGGGCTGCCTGCCGACGCCGCCGGACGCTATCCGCACGAGTTCAGCGGCGGCCAGCGCCAGCGGGTCGCGATCGCCCGCGCCATCGTGCTGACCCCGCGGCTGCTGGTGCTGGACGAGCCGACCAGCGCGCTCGACCGCTCCGTGCAGGCGCAGATCGTGGACCTGCTGCGGACGCTGCAGGCCCGGCATGGCCTGGCTTACCTGTTCATCAGCCATGACCTGGCCGTAGTTCGCGCGCTGGCGCATCGCATCGTGGTGCTGCGGGCCGGCCGCGTGGTCGAAGAGGGGCCGGCGGACGAGTTGTTCGCGCATCCGCGCAAGCCCTATACGGCCGCGTTGATGGCTGCGGCGTTCCACGCATTCGCACCGAAGCTGCCGGAGGTCGAAACCGGCGACGCTTGATGGAGGCGGCTTGCCTGCGGACTGCCTAACCGCATGGTGGAGCATGGCCAACTGGGACGCGGTAATCCAACGCTACGCACAAGCCAGAGCCGGCACGCTTACCGTCTAGTGCTCCGACGCAGGCAAAGGAAGCAGTCTGCGTCAGACCACTAAACAGAAACCACTCTTTCGGCCGCGGGCAGGATTGTGCAGGTGAAGCCGAGCTTGGCGATCTGGCGGGCGAGGCGGTTGGCTTGCACTTCGGGCGTGGCGCGGCGGAAGTGGTCGGGGCCGAGATCTTGGTAGAAGGTGCCGTCGCGGAGCATGTGGTAGGCGGCGGTCAGGATCGAGGCGGCGACGGCACAGATCGCCTTTTTGGGTCCGCGGCGGTGACGCAGGCGCTGGAACTGGGCTTGCAGGTAGCTGGCCTTTTTGCGAGCTCCGGCCCAGGCGCACTGCACGAGCGTGGTCTTGAGCCAGGGTGCGCCCTTGCGCAGCCGGGTGCAGCGTCGCTTGCCTGCGCTCTCGTCGTTGCGGGGGCATAGTCCCGCCCACGAGATCAGGTGGCCAGAGGTAGGGAACCGGCTCATATCGGTGCCGATCTCGGAGACGATGACCTACGCGGTCAGGTCACTGACGCCCGGGATAGTGCTCAGCAGGCGGACCGCCTGGCGGA